>Ga0068856_100001191_pt1 | contig 27405 bp, 26 predicted proteins | sample KBSCornC62_FD_66595 | JGI IMG/M metagenome (GOLD analysis project Ga0068856, IMG submission 66595) | Corn rhizosphere microbial communities from Kellogg Biological Station, Michigan, USA - KBS Corn C6-2 | ecosystem: Host-associated > Plants > Roots > Rhizosphere > Soil ... | reverse complement strand
TCTTTGGGAACTCGGTTCGACTTACTTCGATTACTACTACCTAACGAAAAACTGCTCTTACCATATGCTGACTTTGATCGAAGCGGCGGCGCCGCGTACGCATTTGGTGAATCGAGTTCCGTGGTGGGTGATTCCAACAGACACGATCAAGGCGATCTTTGACGACGGTCTTGTCCGCAAAACGAACTTCAGACCTTCGTTATACTCGCAGTTTTCGGCGCGCTTGGGACAGCTCAGCGAACCCGAAGAGCTAGAACTTCGTAGACTCGTTGCCTCGGATCGAAGACTAGATCATCCGACGACTGACCTTCCGCCCGACACATTTTCGCCGCTCGAACGCGCTCAAATCGTCGACGCTTATATGGATTACGTCGATCTTCACTACGCGCAAAAGCTTTATAAAAAAGAAGCGGCCTACAGCGATCCGAAAAATGCGCTTTTGCGTTCTCGCGCTAAGTTGCCAATGACAGCGCCGTTGGATTTTTCTACGCCGCCGGTTGCTTCTCCAAACGAGAGCCATGGGTCTGCGCGATTTAATCTCGGGTACTCGCAGAATCAAAACTTGGGCGGAGCCGTTGATCTCGATATTCGTGCGGCCCTTCACGATCTCGAAGATCCGACGAAAGGTTTGCCCGACTATGCCGACATCGATTTCTTCCACCTCGTCTTGAAGTTGTGGGATTCGCCCTCGCGTTTGCGGGTCGAACACGGCGTTCTTTTTGGCGTTGCGACTTATCCCCCACTTGATCCGTACAGCCACCGTTTGTCTTGGCGCGCGAAGATCGGTCTTGATCGCGTCGACGATCCTCGCTGCGAAAGCTGCCTAGCCGGCGGTGTGTACGGTGGCATTGGTGAATCGATTGAGTTCGGCAAGAAAATCCTCACTTACGGTCTTGTCGATGCCGAACTCTACACGTCGCCGGATTTCGTTGAGAGCAAGCTCTCCGTCCGAGCGGGCCCAACGTTGGGTACACGTTTTCGATTTAATGAAGGGCTTACGCTTCTCACCGAGCTCAATTACTCGTGGGCCTTCACGAAGCCGCAGTACGATGATTACAAGATCGATTCGCGCTTGAGATTTGTACCGAACGGCTCGTCTTACGGCGTCGATCTGCACGGACAATGGCGAACTGAAAATCGCGAGGTGGGCGTTGCGCTCCTTCACTATTTCTAAGATCGGTGACGCCACACTGTGCGGCGCGCATCGCTTGGGCGCTCGAGGCTGCCTCCTGCTCGCTCTGACGCTGCTCCTCAGCGGATGTTCGTCGATGCTTTACTACCCGACGCGTATCGAGCACGTCGATCGGACGAAGTTGCAGGTTAAGCCGATCGATGTCGATTTCCCTTCTGAAGATGGAACTCAACTGCACGCGTGGCAGTTCAAGTCAGGCGGCTCATCGAAGTGCGTGGTCCTACAGTTCCACGGGAACGGCCAGAACCTCACGACGCACTTTTATTCGCTCTACTGGCTTTTGGATCATGGCCTCGATTACATGATTTTCGACTACCACGGCTACGGCTCGAGCGGTGGCGAGCCTTCGCCGAAAGCCACGGTCGAAGATGGTCACGCGGCTCTCCGCAAAATTCACGAGCTCTATCCCGGTAAAAAGATCGTTGTCGTTGCGCAGAGTTTAGGTGGTGACGTCGGTCTTCGTTCGGTTCTCGACATGAAGAACGAGATCCCCGTCGCGATCGTTTTTGCCGATTCGACTTTCGCGTCTTACCGCTCGGTCGCGCGCTCAACACTTTCTCGCAGCTGGATCACGTGGCTCTTTCAACCGATCGGATGGCTCGTCATGAATGACGAGTACGCGCCAAAGAACCGGCTTGGAGATCTCGCGCCGACACCGTTGGTTGTGATGCATGGTACGGCGGATAACCAGGTCGATATTTCGATGGGGCGCGACGTCTTCAATCGCGCATCAGAGCCAAAAGAATTTTGGGAAATCCCCGGTGGACGCCATATCGACGGGTTTTACCGTGTCGAAATCCGTGACCGGTTCCTAAAAAAACTGGCTCCTATTTGCAATTAAGTTCTAATTCGGCGGGGCCCTTGCCCCCTTCAGCGCTCGGGGTTAGACCTGCGGGAACTTGAAGGAGAATTCCGATGACGAAGTTCGTTTTCGCTCTTGTTTTCATGACCGCTGGTTTAGCTCAAGCTTATACACCGTGCCCCGCAGGCGTGCCTGCTTGGGAGTGCGACCATGTGAATCCGAATCCTGTCGATCGCTGGCCCGACCGCGACTTGCCTGGCCATGCTCCAGACTACGGCCACGCGCACCCGATCGCGTGCGCACCTGAAGTGATTCAAGGAAACGTCGCAGCGACTCAGCGTACGCTCACAACTTTGGCGGCTTCGCGTGAATTCGCAAATGCATCGAAGTTCAAATCGATCGTTTCGAACTTAGCGTCGATTCACGACGACCAAGTTCGCATCGCCCGTTATTTCGCATTGATCGGAATCGATTCGAAAGATTCTGCCGCCGTCGCCGACTTTGCAGGTTCACGCGAGGTTCGCGCGCAGTGGCTGTCGTCACTCGAAAAATCGGCGCAGTTAACATCGGCGCAATCCGACGTCGTCGCATCCAAACTTCAATCCGCCCTCCGCGGTGACCTACGCTAAGTGAAAACGGCCCGCACGGTTCTTCGCCGGCTCCACTCGCAAGATCTGGAGAACATCAGGAAGCTCGAAGAAAACGAGCTCGTCATGCGCTACACGTCTTCAGGACGTGCGCTGACGAATGAGGAATCGCTTGAGCGTTTGGCGCGATGGATTTCGCGCGACGACGGTGATTTCGGGATTTGGGTGGCGGAGAAGTCGGGCGGTGAATTCATCGGTTGGTTCATGTTGAATCCCAACGATGATGGAACACTCGAACTTGGATTCATGATCTTGCAGAAGTTCTGGGGACAAGGCTTAACGACGGAAATCGCGTCGCGCCTGATGGAGCATGCGGGATCGCGAGTGGTCGTGGCGCGGGTCAATTCCGCGAACGCGGCTTCGCTGAAGGTTTTAGAGAAGCTCGGCTTCCACATCGTCAAGATGGAGGGAGGGACGGTGCATCTGATCGCGAACGAGAGGCCCTTTGAAGGGCCATGAGGAGTGACGAAGTCCTCGCCCGCGCACGGTCAGCGTTTACTGACCGTCCCTATCGATTTTGGATATTAGCGATCGGAGGAGTGCACCTAAAATCCGAGGGAGCACTCGCTGCGACCGAGCTACAGTGGCTGCGCTGAACTTGCCGGCCAGCCACCGATTAACGCATTTAACGCTTGAGGTTGATCACTTCACCGAGGAGTTCGTCGGTTGTCGTGATCGTCTTCGCGTTGGCTTGGAAGCCGCGCTGGTTCTGGATCAAGTTTACGAATTCCATCGCGAGGTCGACCGTCGAACGCTCGAGAGCTTTCGCCGAAAGTTTACCGCGACCCGCTTGACCCGATTTGCCGATCGACGGCGTTCCCGAATCACGAGCTTCTTTCAAGCGGTTGTTTCCGACTTTGAAGAGAGCTTCTGGGTTTTCGAATTTCGCAAGGGCGACTTGAGCCAAGTCAGCTGCCGTTCCGTTTGAGTAAAGCGCGGTCAAGACACCTTCGTCGTTGAACGAAAGGTTGTTGATCGTACCTGCTGCCGCACCGTCTTGGTGCCACGAGATCAGATCCGAGTCTTTACCGTACTGTTTCGTTCCGTCGATGCCTTTACCTTTGTCGGTCGTGATCGCATCACCGAATGAAACTTTGATCTGTTGGCCCGGCATCGCGCCGCCGGCGAAGTTGAAGTTCTGCTTCGTCGTCTTTTGCGTGTCGAGTTTACCGTCGGTTGTGAACGTGAGTTCGGCCGTCATGACTTCCGACATCTCACCTTCTTTACCGCCCGCAACTTCTTTACCTTCGCACATACCGTGAACTGTCCAAGTGCGGTCAGCCGACTTGTTGAAGAACATCGTCATCAAGTGCTTCTCACCTTGTGAGTCGTAGATTTCAACACCTGTTGAGTAGTTCGAAGTGCCATGTGGATCTTTCGGATCGAACTGCTTACCCGCTGTTACGCGTGAATCGAGGTTCAAATCCATTTTCAATTCCTTCGTCGCTTTCGCTGGGATGAGCGCGCGAGGGAATTTAATGTCCGCGAGTTTGTTTACGATTTGGCCTTTTTCGTTCGACTCGAAACCTTGAACGCGTTGGTTATCGTTCGTGACGAGGAAGCCGTCTTTATCAAAGTGGAAGGAACCATCACGCGTGAACGACTCACCGTCTGATCCGCGAGTGACGAAGTAACCGTCGCCTGAGATCGCGAGGTCAGTCGCTTTCTCCGTTGCATCGATGTTACCTTGCGAGAGGATTGGGTTGACCGCACCGATCTTTACACCACGGCCGATTTGGTTACCGCCGAGGATCCCTTTTAACGATTTCGAGATGATATCTTGGAACTCTGCACGGCTCGCTTTGAAACCGACAGTGTTTGCGTTCGCGATGTTATCTGAAACGACGCCGAGTGCTTCACCTTGAGCGCTTAAGCCCGATACACCCGTATAAAGAGACGAAAGAATCGCCATACGAAACCCCTCCTAGGTCAGCCACATCAATCAGTCAGTGGCTTGGAGAGCTTCCCCGGTTACGTCAGTTTCCGGAGACCAGCTCATTTGTTTGTTGCACGCCTCGGTAGTCGACCGCTGCGTACGTGTCTCTCTCGCCCTCATGGCTCGATCGACACTTTCAGTTTGTACTGTGTGGACGCGCTCCGCAATGCGTCTGGTGCATTTGCATCGCAAATCTGTGTGTTCGTCAGATCGGGGAAATTCCTGCCTACTCAAGCTCCGGGTATATCGCTTCCCGCGCCCGGCCGTGGCCGTTTTTGCCTGGCATTTTCGTCGGGGATTTGGTTCAACAAAGGGATATGAAAACCGTCTCGCTTCGAGTTTTGCGTCTTCTGCCGTTGGCTTTTTTGCTTTCTTCATGTGCGACCGAGCAACATCCGCCCGCGATCGTCGGTCTTACCGAAACAAACAAACCAACTACGACTCAAGAAACCGTAGAAACTTCTAAGAGCGCGATGCACGTCGATGTGAAGACGCCGCGTTTCCTGGTGGCAGATCACTACGACGCCATCGCGAAGTCGCTGCCGGCTTTTCCTTCTGCAGGATCGGTTGAACAACGAGCGGATGAGCTAACGCTCTTATCGCTGCAGCAAATGCGCACGAAAGCCGACTGCTCTCGTGCGGCCTCCGAAGTTAAAACGAATCTCGCGAACTTCTACGGTGAACCAAACGGCCCGCTGACGGCGCAACAAGTGAAAAAGCTCAATCCGTTCTTCGAAGAGGTTCGTAGCGATGCCGATTTCTTCCTGCACAAGTTGAAGAACGAGCGCGGCCGCAAGCGTCCGTTCACTTACATCAATGGGCTTGAACCATGCGTGGCACGTGAACTCACGCCCGCTTATCCAAGCGGTCACGCGACCATCTCACGTCTCTACGCGCTGATCCTCAGCGATCTTTATCCGGCAGATACGAAAGTCCTTTTGAAGCGTTCAGACGTGATCGCAAACGATCGCGTGCTGGCGGGCATGCATCACCGATCAGACGTCGTTGCGGGCCAGGCCCTGGGCGAGCGGCTTTATAAGGAATTTGAGAAGTCGCCGGATTTCAAGAAAGAGCTCGCCGAGTTAGAACACTCGGCTCAAAGAAAGAACTGAAGCTGCACCTCGGGGTGCATCGAGAAATCGTAGCCAGGCTCCCCGCCGGTGAGCGACATGATTTGGTTCGTATCGAAAAGACGGCTGAGCGTTCCGGCCGTAAATGTCTGTGAGAATCCAAGCTGCACTAAGAAGTTATTCGAGCGGTGATGGACCGAGAGTCCGTAATGGAATTCAGGATACATATAGTTGACGCCCAGTGCGCCGAGCTCAATAAGAAAGCCAAATCCCGCCGGAAGACGAATTTCGTGAAGCGATGAGATCGAGACCTGGTAAGCGTTGTCGTTATAGGGTTCACGTCTCAACGAAAACGGCGCGGTCTCATCGAAGAAGTACATATAGTTGAGAGCCAAGTTGAGACTGTAGAAATCCGTAATATCTCTTTTAACGACAAACGAGCTGTTGAGCGCCGTCATCTGGTAGGTGTCTTTTCCGAAGTGGCCCGTTTTCAAGTACATCGCCTGGACGGCCCAATCGGTTTTACACGAATCCCCTTCTCGTTCGAGGCAGCCGCGCAGTCGCACGATGCCGCTATACATGTTGTAACTCGTGTAGAGCCACGGGCTCGTCGCGAGGGTGAGCTTATCGGTGACTCCGCCTCCGAGAACGAAATTGCCAGCCGTGAATCCGAGTTTCGGTAAGGTATAGGTTGTCGGAGTCAGATTATGACCGAGAAGAATCGAACGCGGCTGTTCATCGGCGCGCACCGAAACCGGGACGAGCGACGAGAGGAGCGCGATCGCCAGAATTAAAAGTTTCAATGGCATGAGAAGTCGACCGTCGCTTCAACGTTGCGGCCTGAATCCGCCCTGGTGAACTCAATAACGCCTTTAAAGTGTCCATGACCGTCAGACCGCAGGCGAATATCGGTTGGATAATTCGGTAACGAAATCACGACGCCATTTTTAAGCTGAGTGGGGACGCGGAAATTAATGACCGCGGTCAGACTCGACTCGTTCGAAACCGCATAGAGACTGGTCGCTGGTACATTCGTCGGCGAGAGGTCTGGGAGAGTTTCAAGGTCAGCTTCGGCATTGGGAACGAAAATTTCGTACGGAGATCCGGGCGATTCGAGAAGCTCAAAAGTCGTCATGGGCCCTCGGGCCCAAACGCGTTCGCTTTCGCCTTCGAAGCGGCCCGAGATTTCGCAGTTCGGATCCTCGTGCTCGGTCCAACGCACGACCCGGCTCATGTCAATGGTGCCGCCCGTTCGAAACATGTCCGCGGCCATTTTGAATTCAACCGTTGAACAGTTGTCGATCGCCTTCGGCTCCAGACACTTGGCATAACCGAAGACAAAACTTCCACTGTAAGAGCTGTAGATGTTTCCATCGTTCAGCGCGAAATATTCGTCTTCACTGACCGCGGCCCCGCTTCCTCTAGTGACCTTGAACGCCCACTTAAAATCCGGCGAGGACGCATGAAGTGGAAGAAGGCTCGAAACGTATGTACGGAAGACGTCGTTATCCGGAGGTGCGCTGGGTTTATAGCCCGGGCCGCCTTGCGGACCAAGGCCCGCGGAGTGATCGATGTAGCGAGGCCCGCAAGAGACCAAGCCGATCGCGAAAAGAGCCAAAAAAAAGCGCATAGATAAAGTCTTCGCGCGACCCTTGCGCGAGTCAAATTTCTCAGCACTAGGCTGGACGAATGACGGAGCGTTTTTTCAGACCGCACCGAAAATCAAGTTGCCAAATTCACGCCGCAGGTTCTACATCAGGCATAGAAATTAGGAGGGCCGTCCAAGTGGACAGTCATAGTAAAACGCAAGACAAAACAAATTTTGTTTATCTGCTGAAAGGCCTCCGTTTCTAAGTCCAGCTTGGGTCAGAGGTCTCACTCGAGGCACCCATGGCTAAATTGCAAAAAAAATTTCGACTCAATCGCCGGCTTCATCTCGACTCGATCGTTTCCCAGTTGGGCCCGGGTCTTATTACGGGTGCAGCTGATGATGATCCGTCGGGCATCGGCACCTATTCGATTGCCGGTGCTCAATTCGGCTTTACGTTTCTTTGGACGGCGCCGTTTACATGGCCGCTCATGGCCTGCGTTCAGTACGCCTGCGCTCAGGTCGGCATGGTCACCGGTGAAGGCCTCACTCGTTCGCTTGAACGAAAGATTCCTCGGTGGGCCGTAGCCGCTATCTGCTTCTCCCTTCTGATCGCAAACACGCTCAACGTCGGCGCCGATCTCTCAGCGATGGCCGATTCCGCCGAGATGCTAGGTCTGGGTTCCTCGCACCTATGGGTCGTCGTTTTTGGCGTCATCATTTCGTGGGCAACGGTTCAACTTCGCTATCAGCAGATCGTGAAAGCTTTGAAATGGCTGGTCCTCGCGCTCTTCGCGTACGTCGCGACGGCGTTTTTAACTTCTCCTGACTGGAGCGAGGCTCTCCGCCGAACGTTCATCCCGACCGCGCTTAAGACGAAAGACGAGTGGGGTGTCGTCGTCGCGATTCTAGGAACCACGATCAGCCCTTATCTCTTTTTTTGGCAGACAGCCATCGAAGTCGAAGAGTCGAAGAGCCCTTTGACTTCGAGTTTAGGAAAGCGCCTTTGGATCCGCGCCCTCGATGTCACGATGGGAACGTTCTTTTCAAACTTCGTCATGTTCTTCGTCATCTTGACGACGGCCATGACTCTTCACCGCGCGGGGCTTACGCAGATCGAGACATCCAAGCAGGCCGCGATGGCGCTTGAGCCTCTCGCAGGTCATTTCTCGTATCTGCTTTACACGATCGGCATGATTGGCGTCGGTGTGTTGGCAATTCCGACTCTGACGAGTTCGGCGGCTTACGCCATGGCCGAATTATTTAAATGGGATTCGGGCCTTGATTCGACTCTCAAGGAAGCGCGTGCGTTTTATACCGTGATCTTGATCTCGACGGGGTTCGCGGTGATTTTCGACTTCTTGGATTTCAGCGCGATCAAAGCTCTTTATTGGAGCGCGGTTTTGAACGGATTGATTGCTCCGTTCATCTTAGCGGGTTTGCTTCTCATCATTACCGATAACACGCTGATGAAGGGACAAAGACCCTCCCTCCTTTTGCGCGGAGTTTTGGGCCTGACGATTGTTCTCATGGCCGGTGCGGCCGTTGGCATGTTCTGGTTTTCGTAAGCGGAAGCGGTCGGCGTTTTAACAACCGGCCTAAGCCATTACGGTCGAATCGATATTCGTGAAGACATTGTCTTTCATCGCCGCGCGGTCCATGACCGTGACGACCGTTCCGTTTTTCACGCTGACGATCAACGCGCTATTGTCCGTGAGAACGAGGGTGTCTTTCGATCCTTTTGCCGCAGCTTTCGCGACCGCGTTTTCGATCGACTTCATTTGATCAGGTGAATATGTAATTCCGCGCGAGTGCATGCGTTCAAGCGAGTGGTTCGAGAACTTAAGGTTCGAACCCGGTTGAACACGAGCGGAGCCGAGAGGCATCTGCGCCGCGACTTGGCCGAGACGCGTGTCGGTCGCCGGCGTCTTCGCAAGCGCTTCACCCAGTGCATTTCGGAAGTCAGCGCCCGTCGGCGTGTTGGGAGCGTTGGCCGGTTTGCCTGCCCCGCCGGTTGAGCCGACTCCGCCTGCTCCGCCGACGCCATTTGCGCCCGTTGCGCTATTGATTGCGTTCGCTAAGGTATTGAGTGCCATTACTTCAATTCTTTCTCGAGTTTGTTTAACATCCCTTGCGCCATCGGGATGTCTGCGATGTTACCCATCTTCGACGGATCGACATCTTCCGCTGGCGGAATTTCCGCGTCGCTCGGTGTCTGATTCGCCGCGACCTTCTTACCGGGCGCCATGCTAAGTGCGGCTTTCGCCATCGCATCTTGCATCGGGCTCGAAGCCGGTGCGTTGAGTGCGCCCGCTTTCAGTGGCGAGCCTCCGGCTTTGAGCGGAATTGGCTGCCCAGTTGCGGCCACGCCTGCTTCTTCGGGACCCATCTCTTCGATCTTCTTCACTTCGCTCATGCGCACTTGTTTTTTGCCAACCATCAAAATCGGACCGTCTGCACCGAAGTTCATACCGGTGATGCGACCTTCAAACCCGGTCTTCGCATACACCTTCTGACCTGACGACGACGAAGCTTCGATCGCGAAGCGATATTCGCCCGCGCGAGCCGGAGTTCCGTCTTCCTGCAATCCGTTCCACTCGATCGTGTTTGAGCCTTTCTTCAAGTTCGTCGCATTCAGCGTGCGAACGAGATTTCCGGCTGCATCCTTGACCGTGATCTTCGCCTTCATCGCGTCGCCCATGAGGTCGAACGAGAACTCGTGCTTCGTATCGCCCTTCACCCGTGTCATCATCGCGCCGTCGCCGCTCACCTTTTTGCCGATGAACGCGAGCGCTTGATAGTTCGATGATGGAGCCGTCGCTTGCTTCAAACCCTCGATGCTCGTGTTGATGTTGCTCAACTGTTCGAGCGACGAGAACTGCGCAAGCTGCGCTGCCATTTCGTGCGAAGGCGTCGGGTTGGTCGGATCTTGGTTTTTCATCTGCGCGAGCATCATTTTCATGAACGCGTCTTTACCGAGTTCCGCATTTCCCACGCCGCGAGCTTTTTTTGTCGGATCAATCCAGTTCGGGTCCGCGACTTTGTTGAGGACTTGCCCCATGTCTTGGTCGCCATACGCTTTTTTGAAATCGGCCGCATCGACCGCACTGCCCAGCGTGCTCGTGTTGTCACGAATGCCGCTGCTCGTGTGCGATGAATTCGTCGCTCCTCTTTTTACGTTCATGACGCCCATGTCACTGCCCTTTCGAGAACCGCGCCAAACGCGGTTCTTACGCTACGAGATTGAGTCTCTTATTATTATCGCTCCGCGCCTTCGAGGTCGCACGTTCGACTTGCTCCGGACCAACCGATTCAGGACCTTTGCCTCGTGCATACGAGCGCCAGCCCTTGTTATCGAGGAAACCTTGGCGGAATCCCTGTTGTTCATCACGGAACGAGCCCATGAAATCCTGCGCGAACTGTTGAGCCCGGTGACGCGCTTGATCCTGCGTCGCCTGCTGATCCATCTTGTTCTTCACGTCGTTACCGACGTCGACCGTCATCGACTGGACCTTCAACTCGTGCTGCGCCAAATTCGATTTCAATTCGTGCAAGCCCTTTTCAAGTAGATGCTTCGCCGATTCGCTTTCGGTTAACATCTGCACGCTGACCTGGCCGTTTTCGACGTTCACGCGAAGTTGGACCGCGCCCATTCCCTCGGGCTTCATCTCCATCTTCATTTCGCCGCCGCCACGTTTCACCATGATCTGCGCCTGCTTCACGAGCTCTTTGACGTTGTCTTGTTCGTCTTGAGCCGTCGGCTGCTTGCTCATCATCATGTCGGCAGGGCCCATCACCGCTTTCGGTGCATTGGGAGCTTGAACATCTTGTTGAGCCAGAGCTTGCGGATCGAGTTTCGCGTCAGGCTTGATGGCGGAGTCAGTCTCCACTCTCTCATCCTTGTCCGCTTTCGAAATCTCTTCGGCAAACGCACTCTTCAGCGCGGCTTTCGCTCCTCCGGCATTCGGCATCATCTCGCGCTTCTCGCCTCCGCCCAACAAGTCGCTCTCAGCTTCTGAGTTCGCTTGCTGCCCAGGCTGAAGACCGAGCGCCGCCAGAAGTTCCGACTGCGGATTCGATTGAGAGCTTAACGGGCTGACCTGCGCGTCTTCGGCGTCGTCAGCTTGAACGTCTTGCACCATCGCACTTTGCGCCTGCGCGAGCGCATTCGCATTTGCGTTCGCACTTGCAGCGCCACCTGCGCCAAGGCCGCTCGCTTCCGCCGACTTCGGCTCGTGCATCAGTTTCGCGAGTGCGACGTCCATCGACTCGAGATCCTTCTGCGCTTGCTTCTTATCGACGCCTTCTTTTCTGAAGAACGATTTATTCAAATCGTCGAGCGAGTTATTGAGCTTGCGAAGAGCCGCATCACGCGGTGACTCAACATCGAAGTTCACACTCTTATCGAGACCCGCCAAACGCTCATTCATCAGCGAATCGCCGGTTGTCTTCAGAAGGTCTTTGTAAAGAGCCGTCGCCTTCGCCTCACCCGCCTCATCGAGATCGAGGTTGCCAAGGAATTGGCCCATCGATTTCTCGGGCGCTTCCGCCATCGCCTTTTCGTCAAGCTTCGCGAACGCTTCGAGAAGCTTTTGCGGAGGGATGCCGAGTTCGTCATTCATCTTCGTGACGAACTTTTCCATCGCCTCTTGGCGCGTGAGACCTTCATTCTCTTTCATCTCAGCGAGCGCGGCCGTGGCCTCGTTTTCGCCTTTGCCACCGGCTTTCACCGATTTTGTCGCCCCTTTTTCGAGGGCGGCTTTTGAGAAGAAGTCAGGGAGTTGGAGCTCTTGTGAATCCGAAGAACTCTTCGGCTTCTCGACGACGATCGGCGCCGCATCGTCATCCGATGCCGGGACTCTCGTGGTCGGTTGTTGAATATGCGACGAAGGAACTTGAGGCATCGCGGAGACGCTTGTCTCGCGAGCTTCATCCCGCTCGTCACGTTCATCGTCGCGCTCGCGTGGCACGTCACGATTCGGAGCTTTCGCCCGGACATCGTCACGGCGCCCTTCGAGGCGGCGTTCTCTTAAGTCAGATTTGGAGCTTCGGGAATCTTGCTCGCGTTCGGCTGAACGTTGATCTCCGCGATCTTGATCGCGACCAGATGTTTTACGTTCAGTGCGTTTCGGATTCTCTTGGCTCGGTTCTGACTTCGCACCCAGTAACTGATCAGAAAAGTTCTCACTCGTCTTTTCAGTCTTCCGCTTCGCTGTCTGTTGCGGAAAAGGGCGCGCATTGTCAGCGCTGAGACCCTTGATCAAACTTCTTTACTCCTTCCATCCATGGCGGGGTTTCAACCCCGGCGGTGTAAATCGTTTCTCTAAATTGTAGGCCGCAATCCTTGCGGGCCTTAGTCCTTCTTTCCTTCTTCATCGCCCGTCGCTTGTGAGCTCGCGGGCGAACGTTGGTAGCCTGTGAGAAGTTCCGATAAGCGGCGCGCTTTCTCTGGCTTCAACGCGTTCATGATTTCTGCGGCAGATTTCTTCTTCATCTTATCCATGACCTCTACCGCGAGATCCTCATTTAAAGACTCTATCACCTTCGCTGCCTGCTGTGGTTGCATCGTCGAGTAAAACTGGACGAGCTTATCCACCTTCTCTTGATCGACTTCGACTCTCGTCTTGAGCGTCTTGGAAATATCCGCGCGCATCGAGTCGAGTTGTTTGATCTTCGCGTCGAGCTCCGCCTTCTGCTTTTGCAATTCCTCTTCCAACTTATTGAGATCCGCTTCGCGAAGATCGAGTTCTTTCTTGCGATCATTCAACTTGTTGAAAAAGCTAAGCTCTTCATCCGACCAATTTCTGAAATCCGCTGGCAACTCGGCTTTGGCTTGATCGCCTGATTTTGCCGCGTTCACGGCGTTCGTCTCGGCAGTTTTTGCCGCATCCGCCGCAGTCGCTGGCGCACCTTCAGCTTTCGGAGCTTCGGACTTCGCGTCTTTCGCTGGCGAGGCTTTCGTGGCCTTCGGTGTGTCCGCCGCATTTGCTTTTCCAAAGATACCAATGTCGACATGGCTCAAGACGCGATCGGCGAGATCGGGTTTCACAAAACCAATCGTACAGCCAATCAGCGCAACGACCGCGATGATGGCTGGGATCACCGGGAACGCCTGACGCTTGCGCATGACAGCCTTGCGACGGCTCTTTGCGCGAAGAGCGATTTCACGGCGAAGGCGATCTTCAGCAGTTCCAACACGCTCTTGAGCACCATGCGATTTCGGAAGTTTGAACGATGGTTTCTTTGAAGACCCGTTCGTCAACCCGCTCGCTTTGCCTGCTTCTTTGAAAAACTTGTCGTATCCGCTCATCGCTTCATTTCCTGTCTTAGGAGTCCTGAACCTTGTGTCGCAAAACAACAAGTTCGTCGGTCTCTTTCATGTCGCGTTTGCGACGCGCTTTTTTATATTCTTCCTGTTGACGCTCTTTTAATTTCTCAAGCGTCTTCGTCTCTTTCGCTGCCTCAACGAGGGCGAGTTGCAGCTCTTCAGCCGCCATTTTCAACTCGCGAATTTTCATTCGTTGCGTTTCGATACGAACTTTCTGTCCCGTGATGAAGTTCTCGTTCGCAACAAGCGAAGATGATTTTGCTCCGCCCTGTCGTTGCAAGTTCAGGTTGTCTTCGCGAGTGCGGTCAACCTGCGCATAGTACTCGTTCAGCTGAGCAACGGCTTGATCCACTTTCGCCTGCGCTTCCATATATTGGCGGCGCGCTTCGTTTTCCGTCCGGCGTCGGTGTTCGAGCAAAACCTCGAGCGAAAATTCGTATCTCATCGGCTACCCACGATCCGGGCCATCATTTTTGCCGTCGTAATCATGTCGGTTTTCTCGTCGACCTCTTGGCGCAAGAAATCGATGATTTGCGGATGAAGACGAATCGCTTCGTCAATCTGCGGATTGGATCCGGCTTTGTACGCACCGATGTTAATTAAATCTTCAGCCTCGCGGTAAACGGCAAGGTTCTCGCGCAGCGCTCGGGCCACGCGAAGATATTCAGGCGGTACGACGTTTCGCATGACCCGCGAGGTGCTCGGAAGCACGTCGATCGCCGGGAAATGACCGCGCGAAGCGAGTTTACGATCTAGAACGATGTGACCATCGACAATCGAACGAACGGCATCGCCGATCGGATCGTCCATATCATCGCCTTCAACGAGGACTGTGTATAAACCTGTGATTGAACCTTTGTTATAGAAGGCACCCGCACGCTCAAGGAGCTTGGGCAACGCCGCGAAAACCGAAGGCGTATAACCTTTCGATGCTGGCGGCTCACCGGTCGAGAGACCGATCTCACGTTGAGCCATCGCAAAGCGCGTACACGAGTCCATCATGAGCAGAACGTGCTGACCCTGCTCTTTGAAATATTCAGCAATGGTGGTTGCGACATACGACGCCCGCATCCGGAGCAAAGGCGATTGATCCGATGTCGCGCAAACGATCACCGAGCGCTTCAGGCCTTCTTCTCCGAGGATTTCTTCGATGAACTCTTTTACCTCTCGACCGCGCTCGCCGATCATCGCGATCACGTTGACGTCGGCATTCGACGACCGCGCCATCATACCCATCAAGACCGACTTACCGACACCAGAGCCCGCCATGATCGCGACCCGTTGGCCGCGTCCGACGGTGATCATCGAGTTAATCGCACGGACACCGAGATCCATCGGCTCGTGAATCGGCTCACGATCGAGCGGATTTCCGACCGAGTTGTAGATGAGGCTTTCATCGACCGTGTCGATAACGCCCAAGCCATCAAGAGGCTCACCCAATCCATCGATCACCCGGCCTAAAAGTTGAGGACCGACTTTCACCGTTGCGACCTGGCGTTCGAGAACGATGCGAGATCCGAGGCCGACACCGCGCATCTCTCCGAGCGGCATCAAAAGAACGTTACGATCACGAAAGCCGACGACTTCGGCCAAGAATTTTGGAAACGACTGCGACGGATAAACTTCGCAAACGGAGCCGATCGTGGCTCCTGGCAAGTATCCCATCATCAACTGCCCAACGACTTGAGTGATTTTGCCGGAGTCTTCCGTCAAGTGCACTCGGTCGAGGAGCATTTCGTAGCGGCCCAGCTGGAGGTCTAAGGAGCTCACTCAGCCTCGCCTTTCGGTGTTGCCGATGAAGGTGGAACCTTCGGAAGCTTCGATGCAAGAGCTTCCCAGAGTTTATCTACGCGTTGCTCGACCGTCGCATCGACGTCGCCGTAGTTGGTTTCAACGATACAGCCGCCTGGCGTGACCGAGTCCGAAGATTCGAACTTCGCGCGTTTCAACGCATCGAAATCCTTACCGAGCTTTTCACGTGAGTGTTCAATGAAATCGAGGTCGGTTTGCGAAACGCGCACGGTAATCGCTTCATCCGACTGAGCGCCTTGAATAGCTTGGCGAACGACGTTCAAAATAAGATCCGGCTTTTCCGCGATTTCATCCATCGCGATCTTTTTCGCCATGACGTAGGCGAGACGAACGATATGGGATTCATTGAATCCCACGAGCTCAGGCTTCAAGTTTTCAACTGAAACCAAGAGACCCTCAAGGGATTCCAAACGTTGCGCGAGAAGATCACGCGTTTCTTGATAAGCTTTCTCGCGTCCTTCTTCGAGACCCAATGCGTACGCTTGTTTATAAGCCTGCTCTTGGATTTCCTTCAGGCGAGAGAGAGCTTCTTTCTCGACGCGTTCTTCAATCGACGCGCGCTCGATGTCGGCGATACCCGTTTGCTGAGCGACGATGCGATCGATTTGGAACGACGACTGAAAGCCTTCGGCCTCTTGCGAAGCTTGATAGGCAACGAAGCCCGACGCCGCCGGCGTAACCACCTGCGGGAATTTGCGGGGGCTGTACGCCACCGCAATTTTCTGTGCTTCGTCTTCCGTAAGAACTGAGCCCACCGAATTCCCCTCTTAAACGAGTGCGTCTTCCGAGCCACCGCGAGCGATAAGGATTTTTCCTTCGCCTTCGAGACGTCGAGCGACGTTGACGATTTCGACTTGCGCCGTTTCGACATCCGACAAACGCGACGGGCCCATGTTTGAGAGATCGTCTTTGAGCATCTGTGCCGCACGCTGCGAGATGTTCTTGAAGATCTTGTTCCGGATCTCGTCGTTCGCCGTTTTGAGAGCGAGCAACAATTTTTCGTTCGGAACTTCCTTGAGGAGCGTCTGGATCCCCTTGTCGTCGATCTTGACGATATCTTCGAAGACGAACATGAGTTTGCGAATCTCTTCGGCGAGAATCGGGTCTTTCTCCTCGATTCGCGACATGATCGCTTTTTCCGTGTTCTTATCCATGACGTTGAGCATCTCCGCGACCGGCTGAACGCCGCCGAGAGTCGCTTGTTCAACGTTACCGATCGTCGCAAGTTCTTCTTTCAGAACGCGGTCAACTTCGGCGATCAGTTCTGGAGCGACGTGATCGAGGTTGGCCATACGAAGAACGACTTCGGCCTGAAGCGCCTCTGGAAGGCGCTTCAAGACTTCGCCTTTTTTCTCTGGCTCTAAGTGCGCGAGAATGACTGAAACCGTCTGAGGGTGTTCGTGAATCAAGAAGTTCGCGAGCGACTTCGCGTCTACGACTTCAAGAGATTCAAGGGCCGGCCGGGAGCTCGTTGAGACGTTCAAGTGACCGAGAACGCCCCGCGCACGCTCTTCACCGAGAGCGTCGACAACGGTTTCTTTTGAGGTCACGTTATCCGAGAAGATGTAGTCTTCCGATTCCGAAATCAGCTCGTAATACTCTTCGAGAACCTTCTTAGTGATCGCGATCGGCACGATCCGGTATTTGCCCATGACCGTAAGAAGCTTGCGAATGTCACCATCATCCATGTGCTTTAACAGCTTCTTCGCTGCTTCAGGACCGAGATAGTTAATGAGAATGGCGGCCTTCTCGAAGCCCTTCAGCGAGTCGAATTCAACTTGCTCTACTTTGTTTAAGCGTACGACTGCCATAACGGCTTAACCATCCTTCCGAACGAGCCAGAGAGAGAACGCGCCTGCTGCTTTTTCTTCGTCTTTATCCATGAGCGACATGATGCGCTCTTTAAGAAGCTCGGACTCCGCTTTATCGGGATCGAGCGATTCTTCAAGAACCGGAAGCGCCGACGACATACCCGGGAGTGTATTGTCGACCGACTGGAGTTCTTCGAGTTCCTCGATCGTGCGAGGGAGCATGTCTTCAACCGAGTCTTGGAAGCTGTCGGTGATCCAGCGCATGAAAGGACGGATGACGATGAAGAAGAACATTCCGAGAGCGAGAGCCAAGAGCACCCACTTCAAGAGAGCGTTCATGAGCTTCTTACGCTCAAGCGTCGTCATGAGCTTCTCAGCATCCGAGAAGTCTTCTTTCGTGAACTGCATGTTCTCGACTTTAACGGAGTCACCACGAGCGGCGTTGAAACCAACCGCCGACTTCACGAGCTCTTCGTACTTCGCAAGATCTTCTGGCGTACGAGCCGTGTAGACTTCTTCGTCTTCGCCTTTGTCGTTTTTCTTGTGCGTAACGATGCCGTCGACAACAACCGCAATCGAGATACGCTGAAGATCGCCTGCCGCCTTTTTAATATTGCGAACGGTTTTCGGAACGGCGAAATTTTGCGTCTTCAAATCTTTTTTGACGTTTTGATTGAATCCAACCTGGCCATTATCTTGTGCGCCCGGAAGGTTCGAACGTGCACCAGGAATTCCCGTTGGATTCGTGCGGCTTCCGTCGAGAGTTTCGCCCTCTTCCGATGACGATAAAAGCGCCGTTTTATCCGGGTCAATCGTCTCTTCGGTCGTCATCGTGTGGGTCGTGTCGAGAGTCGCGTTGACTCGCGCCATGACTTTACCTTGGCCGACGACGCGACCAAGAATTTCCTCAACGCGGCTTTCGAGATCGCGCTCGGTTTTCGATTGAATGTCAGCGAGCTCGCCGCTGCCAGCGGTATCGGGGCTCGAAGATTTCGAGAGAAGTTTACCGCGAGAGTCGACGACCGAGATTTTGTCCGCGTCGAGACCTTCAACAGCATTCGCGACGAGGAACGTGATCCCGCGCACTTGCTCGTCGGTGAGGGTTTTGCCCGGATGAAGCTCGACTACGACCGATGCGGTCGGCGGCTTTCCCTCTTCCAGGAATGTTTTCTTAGCCGGAAGCGCGAGCATGACTTTCGAACGCTTGACCGCATCGAGAGTGTTGATCGCGCGCATGAGCTCACCTTGAACCGCGCGCTGATAGTTCACGTGCTGGGCGAATGAGGTTGCACCGAAATCCTGCTTATCGAAGATTTCCATGCCGATTTGGCCCATCTTCGATGAACCCATTTCGGCCATAAGCGACATTTGCGTCGAAGCCACAAGCTCCTTCGGGACGAGAACCGTCTTTCCGCCATCTTGAATCTTGTACGGAATGTTCTTCGACTGAAGCTTCTCCATGATTGTCGCCGTCTGATCCGACGGAATGTTCGTCATGAGCGGGACATAGTCCGTGCCCGAGACCATGAAGAGCATGAAAATCGCCGATGCGAGAACGATCATCGATGCGAAAAGCATCGAGAACTTCTTCGTCGGCGTGAGGTTCTTGTAGAACTCACGGAACTGAACAATGAGCTGGCGGAAAAGGCTATTCATGCGGTCAAACCTGCATCTTCATGACGTCTTCGTACGCCTGAATAATTTTGTTTCGAACTTGAACCATCATACGAAGCGCGATGTCGGCTTTCTCGGCCGCCATCATCACGTCTGGAATGTCGGTTGTTTTACCCGTGGCCAAATCCTGCGCCTTGTGGTCGGCGGTTTTTTGAAGCGTGTTGACTTGGCCGACGGCATCTTTCAGCGTGTCGGCAAAAGATTTCTGCGAGGGATCGGTTTGACCGGGAGCGAGCGGTTTCGCGACGTTATTGAAATCGGCGCGTTGCTCGTTCGATGTTTTACCGGTGTCGAGAAGCGACTGACCGTTTCGTATTGTCAAACCATCCATGGTCTGTTCCCTTTTTGCATCCATCCTGGATGCGGCTCGAAATCGTTCGAGCGATTTGCTTACGTTCGCGCCGCCTCTGGCGTCGCTAGGCTTCGCAGCGAGTGCTCAGCCTATTTTTAAGTCTACCAAAAACCCGTCAATTCTCTAGCGACTTTAGGTCGGGCAAAGTCTTCCTAGCCCATCATCATGCATTTGCTTTAACGGCCGATCTCAAGCGAGGTCATGGCCATGTCTTTCGTAGCCGTCATGGCGGAGACGTTGGCCTCGTAAGCCCGCGAAGCCTGGATCATATTCGCCATCTCTTCCATCAGGTTAATATTCGGGTAAGCGACCATTCCGTTTTCATCGGCATCCGGGTGATCGGGTTCATATTTCATGATCGGCGCTTTGCGATCGACGGCGACGTCGGTGACCTGGACCCGGGCCACGTCTTTTTGCGGAGTCGACGTCAGGATTTCCCCGAACGAACGCGCCTCCGGCATCGCTTCCAGGACCACGTCTTTGCGGCGGTAAGGACCGCCTTCAGGCGTTCGCGTAGTTCCGATGTTCGCGATGTTCGACGAAATCGTGTTCATGCGCATTCTCTGCGCCGCGAGACCACTCGCGCTAACCCTCATCCCCGTTAAAATATCCATTAACGACCACCGTCAGTCGCTGCGTACTTCAGCGCTGCCATTTTCTTGTTAATGAGTTGGATCGCCGCTTTGTACATGATCGAGTTCTCAGCGAGAGTCGCCATCTCTTTATCCACGTCAACCGTGTTGCCGTCATTGTTCACGGCTGCATCGGGATTTTCGTAGATGTCGGCGCGAACGCGCGAAATCGCGCCCGGGCCCATCGCGAAGTGCGCAGGATCGGCGCCTTCGAGTTTCCCTTGATCTTCTCCTTGAAGAGCACGCGCGAGCGCATCTTCGAAGTCGACTTTCTTCGCTTGGTAACCTGGCGTTTCGGCGTTCGCTACGTTCGACGAGATCACATTCTGGCGTGTCTGACGAAGTTGGAGCGAGGCGCCTAACGCCCGCGTGGTTTTATCGAATAAATCAGCCAACGCGGACCTCCGCTTCATTCTGAGCGTTTGCCGGAGCAACGCCATACTCGTGGAGCTTATTTCTTAAAGTTCGAATGCTAATTCCGAGAAGGCGCGCGGCTTGCGTACGGTTTTGTGCCGTGTGCTCAAGAGTCTTCATGATCAAGCGGCGTTCCGCTTCCGCAATTGTCAATCCCGGCGAGAGATCCCATTCAGGAGCTTTCGCTTCGAAACCCGCGATCAAAATATCGTCGGGCGAAAGGACTGGAGCTTGAGAGAGAATAACCGAGCGCTCGATCACGTTTTCAAGTTCGCGAACGTTGCCTGGCCAATTCCACTGCTTCATTTTCAAGATGGCTTCTTCGCTTAACGCCTTTGGAGCTTTGCCATTGATGTGCGACGAAACTTCAGTGAAGAAGCGAGCTAGAAGATCAATATCTTTTGGACGCTTGCGGAGAGGAGCCACGTGGAGCGGAACCACGTTTAAACGATAGTAAAGATCTTCGCGAAATTTACCTTCTTTAATCATTTGCGGAAGATCGCGATTCGAAGTCGCGATCAATCGTACGTTCACGCGAATCGGTTGCTTCGCGCCCAAGCGCTCAACTTCGCCCTCTTGAATCACACGCAACAGTTTTGCCTGAAGAAGAAGAGGGAGCTCAGAGATTTCGTCGAGCAAGAACGTCGAATCGTTTGCAAGTTCAAACTTGCCAGGCTTTGAAGCGACGGCGCCGGTGAAAGCTCCTTTTTCGTAGCCGAAGAGTTCCGATTCGAGAAGCTCGGCCGGGATCGCAGCACAGTTGACTGCGATCAGGCGCTTTGTTGAGCGTGGGCTCTTTTCGTGAATGAGTTTCGCGAGCACTTCTTTGCCCGTTCCGCTCTCACCTGTGATCATGACGGTGGCACGTGACGCCGCGATGTTTTCGGCCATCACGACCAAACGTTTCATCTCAGGGTCCGCGGTCTTCAAGATCTCATTAGTCATCTCAACTCCGAAGCTGCAGGAATGCGGTTCAAGTACTTCTTGTATTCTTTTTGCCATTTCGCGCCTTGCATCTGCTCTTGCGCGAGCTTCGCCCACATCCCGTCTTTCTCAGGATTGAGCTCTTTCCACGCGCTCTCGGCTCCTTTGAGGTTGCCATCTTCATAAAGAAGCTGGCCCAGGCGGTAGCGAACCGATGCAAGTGGACGTTTATCTCCGAAATCAGAAATCAATTGGCCGTATGCTTTAGCCGCTTCGACGCGATTTCCTCGCGCCACCATCAGGTCACCGCGAAGCTCAAGCGCTTGAGCCAAAGTCTCGGCGTCGCTTTTCAAATCGAGACTTTTGCCGATGATGGTTGCGAGATGTTGATCCGCCTCTTTGAAGTTCTTCGCTGCTCCCGCTAAACGTGCGATGCGCAAGTGAAGAGGAGCGGTTAAAGAAGCTTCACCTTTCCAGGCGTTGATCAAGTCTGTGAGGTACTTCTTCGCGACCGAAGACTGGCCTCTCGCTTCGGCGACGTCGGCCGCCGTCGAAGCACGTTCGATTTTCTCCGGATCGTTGAGCGCTTCACCGATGTTCTTCAAATACGTTTCAGCCAAAGCAAAGTCTTTGTTCTTTGCCGCCACGACGGCCAGGCGAAGATTGAGCTGATCCGATTTTGGGAGAGTTTCGTAGATCGAGTGTTCGCGTTCTTGCCCTTTGATATCCGACAAGCGCTTTAAGCAGTCGCGGTAAGCGTCGCTAGCCGCCTTGAAAACACCGGCCTGCTCGTAGGCTTTCCCAACTGAGAAGCCAACATCGACGCGATCGGTATTCTTCAACCATCCGGCCTTATTCGCGCCGTAACGGCGAAGGGCATCCATGAAATTGCCGTTATCGACGTCGGCACCGATAGCTTCTGAAATGTTCTTCGCAATTCGCTGAACGATCCGCTCTTTATTCGGGGTCACCGGATTCAGCTGATAATACGCGATCAAATCTTTTGAAGCGTGATCAAACTCCTTACGAGCGTTGTAACCGTCGGCCAAAAGAAGCGTCGTGAACTCTTCGATACCGGGAAGAACGGGTTTATGTTCGGCGAGATTTTCATGCGGTTGATCATCATCCGCCGCGACGGCTTCAGCTTTAGGGGTTTCTTTTTTCTCGCCCTCTTTGGCTTCCTTTTTCTCGCCTTCTTTTTTCGGAGCTGGAGCCGGCTCTTCGCTTGCCGGCTTGCGGTCTTGTTTAACCGGGCGACCCGAGTATTTCTCCTCGATAGCCGCGATTTCTTTGAGACCGTCTTTCAATTCTTTATCTTTCATCTCCGGGAACCGCGAGACGAGAAGACGAATGCGCGCGATCCCTGCGCCCGGAGTTGCACGGTAACGGAAGAACGACTCCATGAACGCACCTTGCGCACGTTTCGGATCAGCTCCGAGAATTCCGATCAACTCGCCCATGCGGGTCATCGCGTATCCACCGTGCGGATGATCTGGGAACCGCTGAAGGAACGCGCGGTAATCTTCGAGCGCGTGACGGTAATCGCCCTTCGTAAATTCAGCTTCGGCGATGTTGTAATAAGCGTTCGGGAAGCGATTGACGGCATCTGGATACTTCGCGATCGAAGCGCGGTAAAGCTTGAGGGCCTCATCCCAGTTTTTGCGGCGGAAGGCGACGTCACCTTTTCTGAACGAAGCGTCCTGACGGGCTTTCGGCGTTTTCGCCGTTTGCTCGATTTGCTCGAGCATCTTTAAAGTGTCGTCGTAGCGATTCAAACGAAGATAAGCTTCGGCAACCGCGACGTTGACTTGATCGATGTATTTCGAATTCGGGTAAAGACGTGTGAAGCGTTGAAACGCCTTTAAAGCTCCGAAGCTGTCACCGCGATCCATGAACGAGTATCCGATGAAAAGAATCGTGCGCGGTGTAATCGGCGATTGCGGATATTTCTCCGTGAGTGACTGATACGAATTCATCGCCGCTTCGAAATCAACGGCGGTTCCCTTTTCACGCCACATCGTCTCGTGCGTATCGGCGACCATGTAGCGCATGATTTCGTCGTATTGGCTCTGCGGATATTTCTTGAGGAATTCAGCCGACGTCGTCAAAAAGAGCGCGCGTTGTTTCGGGCCTTGCGAGAACAATCCGAGAACGAGTCGCGCCTCTTGGTTTTCTTTTGTGTCATTCGGGACGATTTCATACTGAGGAGGCGCATCGATCAAAGCTTGAAGTTGCGGGTTCCCGAGATCGAGCATCGGAAACGGCAAATAGAAATTGCCGCGGCTTTTGAAAATCGAATCTTCGCTGATCTCGTAATCTTTAACCGTAAAACGGCGGAATTCGGGATCGCCACCGTCGAAAATTCCGTGCGAGAAGTCTTTTGAAGAGGAGATCTGCTCGGCGAGAGAAGGCTGCTCTTCTTTTGCCGTCGTGGTGAGAGGCAAATCGCTAGCCGCAGGGGCACGCTTTGCCTTGGTAGGAAGGCCGGTGATCAAGGACGAGATGTCCTTTGCAGACCCCAGTTCGCGGTTCACGGTTCCTGTTGCTGATGCGGTTCCGGTTTCGGCCTTTTGTTTGTTGTTCTTTGCGGACTTAGCGTCGGCCTTCTTTGTGCCCTCGCGAGGGAAGAAATCGATGATCAGACGAGACGGAGATTCGGCGATGTAGTCGAAGAAGTCGGCGTCTTTGGCGATGGCGAATGAGATTTGAGAGGCGCCGTCGATTCCGTTGTCGTCAATCTTTACGCCCTTAATGAGAGAATCTTTTTGTGCGCGAAGTTTAATCAAAGCCGCTTCATCGAGACCCGAGAGACTCAACACGACGCGATCGCCGTCGCGTTTCATGTCGTACTTCCAATCCGTGCGTCCTGAAAATTCAAAGTGGCTCGCATCACCGATGTGAGAGGCGTCGACCGAGACCGAAGTCGCGGCGCCTGCGGCAACCGAAGCAATGACAGCGATGATTAACAACAGGACTTTCACCTAGACTCCCTAGCTAGACCTTACGGGCTCATCACTTGAGAGAGCACAACCGATGCCAATCTGGAACTCGGGTCTCCTAGTGCGCACACTTGATTTTGGGTGAGGAAGCTGGATGTTTCGCGAGACGGAAGTTTGACGACGCTCGCTGTTTTTGACGGCACAACCTCGAACTTTTTGCCGCCCCTGACGCACTCTTGACCACGACGTTTGTCGCAAGAGATCACAATCTTAAAAATAATCGCAATCGGAGTTCTGTTTTGAGACAACTCCGCCGATAACAAACTCGACATACAACTTTGGATGACAGCTCATGACTGCGAAGATGTTCAAAAAACTGCTTCTCGCTTTACTACTGATAGGCCCCGCGCTTCTTCTCAGCGCCTGCATCTCGGTCAACATCGGCCCGAAAGGCCCCGAGAAATCAAAAAACGTAAATCTCACTCCGCCCCCAGCGCCCTATCAAGCCGTGAAAGGTGTTAAAGCCGACGGAGCCTGGCAGAATCCACACAACGGAAACTCGATCTCCTACCTCTCGACTTGCAATGAGCAATCGGATCCGACTCTTGAGATCGCAACCGACGAGATGATCTCGGCTTTCGGTGAAACGAAGCAACTCTCACAAAAAAAACTGGAGTTTGACGGTCGAGACGCTCTCGATACGGAAGCTGAAGCTCGCGTCGAAGGTGTGTCGACGAAGATTCGCGCACTTGTTTTTAAGAAAAACGGCTGTCTTTATACTTTAAGTCTCATCGGAGTCTCCAAGAACTTCGCTAAAGGCGTTGAACCTTTTGAGAACTTCGTAAAAGGGTTCCAGGCACCATGATCGCCGACTTCGCGATCACGCTAGGTGAACGCATTTTGATTTTCTTACGCTCGCTCGGCGAGATCGGACTTCTTTTCCGTAAAGTGATCAAAGAGATTCCAGATCGCCCGCTCCACCTTCGATTAACCGTCGAACAGATTTATCACATCGGAATCAAATCGCTCGGCATCGTGTTCGTTACCGCGTTCTCAACCGGCATGGTCATGGCCCTTCAATTCGGCCTGGGTCTCGAGAAATTCGGCGGCAAACTTTATGTTCCAAAGATCGTCTCGCTCTCAATCGTTCGCGAAATCGCACCGGTCTTCTGCTCGCTGATGCTCGCCGCGCGCGTCGGGGCCGGCATTGCCTCTGAGCTTGGTTCGATGACCGTCACTCAACAGATCGACGCGATTCGAGCGCTCGGCACCTCACCGATCAAGCGGGTCGTCATCCCGCGCATTCTTGCGAGCATCATCTCGGTTCCGCTTCTGGTCGCCCTCGGAAATCTCCTCGGTATTTTAGGCGCCATGGTCGTCTCCGTCAGTGAACTTGGTCTTGACCCGATGTTCTTCTACCAAAAGATCCTCACTACGCTGGTCGTCACTGACTTCTTGGCTGGCCTCTTCAAGTGCTTTGTCTTCTCGTTTTTCATCTCGGTCACGGCTTGCTACTTCGGTCTTAACGTGAAGGGCGGAACACAAGGCGTTGGCTCCGCTACGCGCGGCTCCGTCGTGACCTCATCAATTTTAATTTTGGTTGGCGACTTCTTCCTGACGAAACTCATCTTCATCGTGGTGGGCACATGACAAACGAAGTCGTTGCTGAATTCCGCGAATTCAAAAAGAGCTTCGGAACAAAGGTGGTCCATAAAGGAGTTTCATTCGCCCTTCACAAAGGCGAATGCCTGGGCCTTCTCGGCGGATCGGGACAAGGCAAATCCGTGATCTTACGCTCACTGATCGGTCTTGAAAAACCCGACAGCGGTCAGGTACTCATCGATGGCGAAGACATTGTCCCGATGACCGAAGATCAACTCATCAGTATTCGAAAGAAAGTGGCTTACGTTTTCCAGAACGGCGCTCTTTTCGACTCGATGTCGGTCTACGAAAACCTCGCTTATCCTTTGCGCGCGCATACGAGAATGGGCGAAGACGAAATTCGCGAACGCGTGATTTCGCAACTGGCCGAATTCGGCCTGCAAGGGAATGAACTTTTGTCGCCAGCCGATTTATCGGGTGGCATGCAAAAGCGCGTCGGCCTCGCCCGCTCGATCATCATGCAGCCGAAAATCGTTTTGTACGATGAACCGACGGCGGGCCTCGATCCTTACAACACGATTCGCATTCAAGAGATGATTCTCGGCCTCAAAGAGCGAGGCGTCAGCGCGATTTTCGTAACGCACGATATGCCGAGCGCGTTTGCCGTTTGTGACCGGATCGCGCTTTTACTTGAAGGCCGAATTCAAGCTGTAGGAACTCGCGAGCAACTCGAATCGCAACCGAATAGCAAGCTCACCCGTTTCGTTAAGGGACTCGAAGTATGAAAGCAGCTGTATGAAAGCATCGACGAAACTCGAATACAAAGTCGGGATCTTCATCGCCATCGGCGTCCTCGTCTTCATGGTGACGATCCTCATGCTGGGCGCGGATAAAACCCTGTTCACACGCTACCTGCACATTAAAGCGCGCTTTACTGAAGTGAATGGCCTTTTCCCAGGTTCCGTTGTCAGCCTGGCCGGTATCCCAGTCGGTAACGTCCAAGACATCACGTTCGTTCCCGGTGAAGCGAAACTTGAAATCGACTTGAAAATCGATCGTCAGTTTCACAATCGCCTCAAAGAGGGAACGGTCGCTGAAGTTCGCACGCAAGGTGCTCTCGGTGACAAATACATCTTTTTAAATCCCGGCCCTCTCGACGCCAAAGAGCTCCCCGACGGCGCCTTGGTCGAGGCCAACGAACAAGACCTGATGAAGCTCATCACCTCGCGAGAAGACGGTGTCGCCCGAGTGGTCGACGTGATCAAAGAACTCGACATTCTTCTGGCTTCGATCAATCAAAACGGCAAACTCGGCCAGACGATGAGCAATATGAGTGAGGCGTCGGCGAAGTTGAAGTCGACTCTGGCCCAGCTCGACGTCATCCTCCAAGATATTCACGGCGAAATCCCGCAAAATCATAGAGTCCGCGCAGCTCTCGACCGTCTCGCCTCGGTGATGGAGAAAATCGATTCGGGTAAGGGCACACTTGGGCAGTTGATTAATGACCCAAGTATCGCGCAGAGTCTTAAAGGTCTTCTAGGAAGCAGTCCCCGCGATAACTACGTGAAGGACATGCTTCGTGAGACTCTGCAAAAGAGCGGCGCAAAAAAGTAAGGACTGATTCGTGAGCAAGTACAGAACGACCAAAATGTTTGCGCTTCAAGTTTCGAACCACGACAACA
>Ga0068856_100001188_pt1 | contig 27437 bp, 19 predicted proteins | sample KBSCornC62_FD_66595 | JGI IMG/M metagenome (GOLD analysis project Ga0068856, IMG submission 66595) | Corn rhizosphere microbial communities from Kellogg Biological Station, Michigan, USA - KBS Corn C6-2 | ecosystem: Host-associated > Plants > Roots > Rhizosphere > Soil ... | reverse complement strand
GCCAGCGCCTGCTCCAAAGCCGATACGGCCTCGCGCGGTTGGCCCAATTTCAACAGGGCCACGCCCAGTTCCTGGCGATGGCGTAAGGCCTCCGGCTCGGCGGCGATAGCGCGGCGATAGAGCGGCAGGCTGTCTTCGAACTTGTCCTGAAGGACCAGTGCTCTGCCCAAAGCGTTCGCGAGGTCGCCCCGTTCCGGTGCTTGTTCGAGCGCGCGTCGCAACAGCGACTCCGCCGCTTGAGCGTCCTTGAAACGCATGCGCAGCTCGGCCTCGGAGAGCAGCAGATCGGGCCGCTCCCCCACTCTCTTGCGCGCAAAGGCATAAGTGGCGCCGTCTCTCACCTCGCGGCCCATCGTCCAGGACAACTCATTGAACTCGGTGTGCGCAGGTTCGAACTCCGGCGCGAGCTGGATGCATCGTTGATACGATGACAGCGCCTCGTCCTCGCGTCCTACCTGTGCCAGCGCCTTCGCCAGCGCGTAATGGCCCTCGAAACGCTGCGCGGAAAGCGCCACGGCGGCCTGGAGTTCGACGATCGCCTCGTCGAAGCGATGCAGCTCCGTCAAAATCGTTCCGGCATAATAACGACACGCGAACAGGCGCGGATTGGCTATCAGCGCAGACCTTAATGTCTCAAGGGCGTCTTCCTTGACCCCGCTTTCGCTTTGCAGAACCGCGATCTGGACAAGCGCCTCCGCATAGTTCGGCCTGATCGCGACTGCGCGGCGTTGCGCGGCGAGCGCTTGCTCGGATCGGTTGCGTTGATGCAACGCGTTTCCAAGATTGAAATACGCTTCGGCGTATCCGGGAACGAGTTCGACCGCCTTGCGATAGGCCATTTCGGCGCCGGAGAGGTCGTTTGCCGACGCCAAGACCGTACCGAGATTGTTGAACAAGGCGGCTTCGCGCGGCGCGCCTGCAATCGCACGGCGTAGCAGCGACTCGGCCTCGATAAAGTCGCCGCGGTCGCGGACCATCAAAGCTAAGCTGTTGAGAATACCAGGAGAATCTGGCGCACGATCAGCCAGCTGGCGGCACATGGTTTCGGCTTCGGCAGCACGGCCTGAAGCGCGAACTTGTTCGATGCGGGTGAGTTGCGCCGCGATATCCACGTCGATTCTTCCAGGCGCGAATCGGCCGGTTCGCGCGGTGAATTTGGCGCCTTCAGAATGCGCGAAATCCGACGCGAAAGTTAGTCTTCGGTCCCCAGTTTTTTGCTCGCCCACTGCAGCACGCCGGATGCTTGGCAATTGATAGAAATTTTAGTTCGAAAAATTGTGCCGGACCGCACTTTTATTCCGCGATTTCAAGGTTTTGCGTGGCGCGTCGGCGAGGCCCAAAACGCCTGAAACCAAAATGCAACAGAGGCCCTCCGAATGAATCCGCCAGCCAATTGCATTTTGACCCTCAGCCCGAATATCCGTACGTTGTAAGCCTAATTCGGCCGAAGCAGGCGTGCTGTTGTAAATTTACGCAATAACACTGCTTGGACTAGCAGCAAACGCTTCGAGCCGGCATCGCAATAAACAAAGCCGAGGGGGCTCCCATCATGCTTCGCCTAAACAATTCCAACTTGCGTGCCGCTTTGATGCTTGGCGCTGCGACAGCGTCTGCGCTCACCCTGGCCGGCGCCGCGAAGGCCGATACGGTCGAGACGGTCGTGGTCACCGGTTCCCGCATCCCGCAAGTCGGACTGACAGCAACCAGCCCTGTGACGTCCTTGGGCGCCAAGGACATCAAGCTCGACGGTGCCAACAGCATCGGAAACCTCCTCTCGACACTGCCGTCGGTCGTTAACGATGGCGACGGACAGACCGTCAACAACGGATCGGTCGGCGTCGCGACCATCGATCTGCGCAATCTTGGAACCAAGCGCACTCTCGTCCTCGTGGACGGCAAGCGCCTGGTTGCTGCCGACGCCTCCCTCAACGTCGACACGAACCAGATTCCCGCAACGATGATCGATCGCATCGAAGTCCTGACCGGCGGCGCCTCGGCCGTCTACGGTTCGGACGCGGTGGCCGGCGTCGTCAACATCATTCTCAAGAAGGACTTCCAAGGCATCGAAGCCGACAGCCAGGCTTCGCTGACAGATCATGGCGACGGCCTCATCCACGACTCGAGCATGATTCTCGGCGTCTCGTCCGACAACGGCAAAGGCAACGTCACGATCTACGGTGAGTTCATGCATCGTGATCCGGTCAGCGAAGCTGATCGCGATTTCTCTGCCCACGCACTCGCCGCGACGAACTACACAGGCTGCGCGACACCAGCAACCCACTTCGGTGGCTTCTGCTTCTCGGGATCAGGTACGATTGCTGAAGGTCGAATCAAGTCCGCGTCACTGGCTGGACCGACGGCCGGAACGTCCACGATGTTCACGCCGGGCGGAGGCATCGCTGCTTATGACGGCCGCACCTTCAACTTCGCGCCGTTCCAGCAGCTTCAGACTCAAGGCCAGCGCTATTCGTTCGGCGCCACTGGTCACTATCAGGTGGACGAACAGGTCGACTTCTATACGCGCCTGACATTCTCCGACAACCAGGTCAGGACGCAGATCGGCCCCTCGCCGATGACGGCACTGTTCAACATCAACTGCGGCAATCCGGAAATGTCCGACGCCGTTCGTCAAGCCATTTTCGGCACGACGCCGGGCGGCACGATCGCCGCGCAATGCGCGACGGAAGACCCCAGTCTGGTTACCGGTGGAAATCCGATCTTCGATACCCGTTTGGTGAGTGTTGCGCGTCGCTTGGTCGAAGTCGGGCCGCGTATCGGCCTGAACGAACATAGCGCCTTCCAGCTCGTTGGCGGCATCAAGGGCGATCTCGGAGAGGGCTGGAGCTATGACTTCTCCGGCCAGTACGGTCACACCTTCGTTTCGCAGATCCTTCTCAACGACGCCCTCAAGGGCAACTTCCAGAACGGCCTGCTTGTCGATCCGAACACAGGCAAGTGCACACAAGACGCCGCCAACTGCAGCGCGATGAACTTGTTCACGGGTGATTCAGGTCTCACCGCTGCGAACGTCAACTACATTCGCAGCAACCTGGTCGTGAACACATACGTCCAGCAGTGGGACATGCAGTTGAACCTGGTCGGCAATCTCGACGAGTTCGGCATCAGGAGCCCCTGGGCAAAGGATCCGATCGGCGTCGGTGTGGGCGCCGAATATCGTCAGGAAGCTGCGGCCGTCAGACCCGACCACAATCTTCAGATCGGCAACCTCGTCGGCAACAACCAGATCGTGGCGACGGACGGCGGCTTCCGCGTCGGCGAAGGCTACGGCGAAATGCGTATCCCCATTATCCAGGATATGGAGTTTGCCCGCGACCTGACATTCGAGGGTTCGGGACGCTTCTCGAGCTATGACCGCGCAGGTTCGACCTGGACATGGAAGGCCGGCCTGGAATGGCAGGTCATCGACGACGTCAAGTTCCGCGTTGCGCAGGAACGCTCCGTACGCGCACCGAACGTCTCCGAACTCTTCACGCCGGCCGGCGGCACATCCGCGAATCCGGGCAAAGACCCTTGCTCGGCGGCCGGCAGCAACACTCCGACCACGGCTGCGCTCTGCATTGCAACGGGCGTTCCTGCGGCGTCGGTCTTTACCCATCAGTTGGACTGCCCGACCAACCAGTGCCAGGGCGCGATCGGCGGCAACCCGTTCCTCAAACCTGAAAAGTCCGACTCGCGCACACTCGGCATCGTGCTTACACCCACCTTCATTCCGGGTCTGACCGCGACAGTCGATTGGTACGACATCAAGATCGCCGGTTTTGTGACCGCGATTCCGCTGCAGACCATTCTCGTCAATTGCTACAGCACGGCCGTGAACACGACACAGAGCGCGGCAAACCCGTTCTGTTCGTTCATCCATCGTGACGCTTTGGGCACGATTACGACAACCAACACGGGGTTCGTGGTCCAGGCCGAAGGCAATATCGCCAAGAACAAGACCGATGGTCTCGATTTCGAAGTGAACTACGATACCGATCTCGGCGAGTGGGGCATGCCTGGTTGGGGTTCGTTGGCCGCGAACTGGATAGCCAACTGGGCTTCGTTCAACGAGCTCTCGGTGGTGGGCTTCTCGTGCGTCGGACTGTGGGGATCACAGTGCGGCGAGCCGGAACCGAGGTTCAAGTCGAACCTGCGCTTGACTTGGGCAGATGCCGACAATGAGTTCTCGGTCTCGGTGAAGTGGCGCCATCTTTCGGCTGTGGAGTTCGAGCTCAACCAGTTCGGCTTCCAGAACACTCCGACGCTGGCGATTCCGGACTTCGACTACATCGATCTCAGCGGCACTTGGGCAGTCTCTGACCAACTCGAACTGCGTGGCGGCGTTCGCAACCTGTTCGGCAGGAATCCGCCGCTCACGGATAACAACACGGCGCCGGCAAGCTCGATCAACGGCAACACGTTCCCGGGCACCTACGACGCCTTGGGCCGCGTGGTCTTCATCGGAGCGACAGCCAAGCTTTAAGTCCTGCGACTTGCATTATAGGAGCGGCGGCCCAAAAGGCCGCCGTTTCCATTTCTGCGCTGCATTGACAAGCGTGCAGACGCTGGCGCTAGTTGGACCCGCCGTCGCATAAAACAAGACGAGCGCCCGGCAGCGGAAACCGTGCAGAACGCCAAGCCACCCCAGATCTATCTCGACATCGATACGTCGATGCGGCGCGGCGACATTCAGCATGCCATCGAGCTCGCGCGCCAGGCGTTGAAAGATGGCCTCCGCCACCCCGTTCTTTTCAATTTGCGCGCCTATGGGCACGAGCGCGAAGGCCGCCTTGCCGAGGCCTGCGCCGATCTGGAAAACGCGCGCACGCTCACACCGCGCGACCCCGTTATTCTGAACGCTCTAGGTCGCTGTTTGACGGGCGCAGGGCGACACCAGGAGGCGGTCGCAGCTTGTGAGGCCGCTCTTGCCGAAGATCCGGCCTTCGCGATGGCTTACTACAACAAGGGCTCTGCCCACGAGCAGATGGGAGACCTGAAAGCCGCATCCGCCGCTTATCGCAGCGCTTTGCAGCTTGATTCCAATATGGGCGACGCACTGGCGAGACTGGCCGGACTGGAGGCGCGCCGTGGACAGCACGCCGCTGCCCGCGCGTTGGCCGAACGTGCGCTGGCGCTCGACCCCAAGCATGCGATTGCCGAGTTTGCCCATATCGTGTGCGATCTCGCCGAGAAGAAATTCTCCGATGCCGAAAGGAGAGCCCGCAAGGTCATCCAGGAACCCGATACGACCGCGCAGGCGCGCGCCAATGCGCAAAGCTTCCTCGGCGACGCCCTCGATGGTCAGGGACGTTTTGCGGAAGCATTCCTCTGCTACGCACGTGCCAACGCCGAGTTGAAAGAATTATTCAGTGAACAGTACGAGGCCCCCGGCAAGGAGACCGGTCGCAAACTCGCCGGCCGGCTCAGTCGGGAATTCACTGCCATCAAGAAAGCCTCCTGGTGTCCCGCTCCATCCCTGGCTGCTCAGAAGGGTGCCGCGGATGGGTTGGTTTTCCTCGTCGGGTTTCCGCGCGCCGGCACCACGCTTCTGGGTCAGATTCTGGCCGCACATTCGCGCGTGGTGACAATCGTCGAACGGCCGTTGCTCGGCATGGCGCTGAGAGAATTCATCCAGAGCCCCGAGGGACTGGCCCGCCTCGCCGCACTCCCGCCGGCGGAGATCGAACGGCATCGCCGCCAATTCTGGCGCAATGTCGAAATTCTCGGAGTGCCCGTTCAAGGCAAGGTTCTGGTTGAGCAGACCCCGCTGAACACGCTGCACCTTCCTCTCGTCGCGAAGCTTTTTCCCGAGGCGAAGGTCGTGTTCGCACTGCGCGATCCGCGGGACGTCGTGTTGAGCTGCTTTCGCCGCCTGTTCGTGATCAACGACTATGTTTATGAATTTCTCACGCTGGAAGGCACCGCCCATTTCTACGCCGAAACGATGGAATTGGCGTCGCGTTTCAGGGAGGGGCTGCCCTTGTCGGTGGCCGACGTACGGAACGAGGACCTCGTGGCGGATTTCGAGGGTCGGACACGCACCCTGTGCGACTTTCTCGGCCTTACTTATGAAGACTCGATGCGCAGTTTTGCGGGTGCGGCCGCAGCGCGCCAAATCGCAACACCGAGTGCTGTGCAAGTTTTAAAGGGAATCAGTCGCGAAGGCATCGGTCATTGGCGCAACTACCAGGGCCAGCTCGAACCGATACTCCCCATTCTGGCACCTTGGGTCCAAGGGTTCGGCTATGTCTAGCAACCGCGACAAGCATCAGGACGCGGCCACGCTCGCGCAAATCGAAGCCGCAGCAGCGGCCAACGAAATTACGCGGGCCGTCGAACTGGCGCGCGCCGCCCTGGCCGACGGTCTCGTGCACCCGATGCTGCTTAACCTGCGATCCTATTGGTGGACGCAGCGCGGCCGCCAGGACATGGCATTGGCAGACCTGCGTCTTGCGGTATCGATCGCGCCCGCTGATCTGTTCGTGCGCAATGCTCTTGGGATCCTGCTTGGTCGAATGGAGAAGTGGCCGGAAGCCCTTCCCGTTCTCGAAGAAACCGTATCGATTGCGCCCAACTCCGCCATAGCGCACTACAGTCTGGGCTGGGCTTATGAAGCGACCGGCGAATTGGAAAAGGCTCGGCACCAGTTCGAGAACGCGGTTGCGCTGGATCCCAATTTCGCCAAGCCGCTTATCCATCTATCGAGCCTTGCCTATCGCCGATCAGACTGGAACGGTTCGCGCGAATTCGCTTTGCGCGCGCTGGCGCTACAGCCCGGCGAGTATGTCGCGACGACGAATTTGGCGATCGTCGCCGTGGCGCAAGGCGAACTCGATCAGGCAGAAGCGCTGCTGAGGCCGCTTCTGGGCCGGCAGGCAGAAACGCCGCTCGATGCTTCGATAGCGCGGCGAACGTTGGGCGATCTACGCCACGCCCAGGAGCGCTACACACAGGCCTTCGCCGCCTACAGCGAAAGCAACCGCCTCAAATACATGTTCTATTCCCATCGTTTCGAAACTCCGGGGACGACAGCGGCGGACTATTGTCGCTGGCTAACCGGCCAGTTCGAAAATGCCGAGGCTGATTCAGGTTATCGAGCCGATCGGGCGAATGAGCCACAAGACGAGAGCGGCACGCGCGGGCACGTCTTCCTTGTCGGATTTCCCCGCTCGGGCACGACGCTTCTGGAAAATGTCTTGGCCAGCCATCCCGACATTACTGCGCTCGATGAGCGCGATACGCTCGGCGACCTGGCGCAGCAATTTCTCGTCAATGACGCCGGCTTGAAAAGGTTGGCCAAGCTCGGGCCCGAACAAATCCGGGATCTCCGCTCTGCCTATTGGAGCCGGGTGCGGAAGTTCAACCCTGCGGTCGACGGCAAAGTCGTCGTCGACAAATATCCCCTCACCTCCATCAAGCTTCCTTTGGTCGCCAAGCTGTTTCCGCATGCGAAGGTTCTGTTTGCGGTGCGCGATCCCCGCGACGTCGTTCTAAGTTGTTTCCGGCGTAACTTTGCGATGAACACCTCGATGTTCGAATTCCTGGAGATCGAACGGGCCGCTCGCTACTACGACGCCGTGATGACGTTGAACGCAGTCTATCGTGAAAAACTCGGGCTCGACCGGCTGCAAGTGCACAATGAAGCATTGATCGAGGACTTCGAGCGACGTGCGCACGAGGTATGCACCTTCATCGGAGTCGAATGGAACGCGCAGATGCGGGATTTTGCCGAGCATGCGAAGTCGCGCACGATCAAAACGCCGAGTTCCGTGCAAGTCGTCCGCGGAATCAACAGCGACAGCGTCGGATTATGGCGTCACTATGAAAAAGAGATGGCGCCGGCACTGCCGGTTCTTGCGCCCTGGGTCACAGCCTTTGGCTACGATCCCTAGCGCGGCAAAACGCTATTCCTGCGCATAATAGTCACGCACGCCGACCAAAAGCTCGCAGACAAGTCCGCGTTCCTGCTCGTCGAGATATGGGTTCCACACATCAAAGATGAGAACGGCGCGAAGCTCGTCGCTGCCGTTCCACGCCTCGTGCTCGATCGTATCGTCGAAGATGAGAGCCTCGCCCGGCTTCCATTCGCGCCGCTCATTGCCGACACGAAACCAGCAGCCTGGCGGTACGATCAATGGCACATGGACGATTAGACGCGCGTTGGTGACGCCGGTGTGCGGTGGAATCAACGTCTTCGGCGCGAGGGTCGAGAAGAACGCACTTGGCGCTGCGCCGGAGACCTCGGCCAGCGGCGCCTCGTCGAGCAGGGCCGCGGTTTTCGGACAGCGCAAGCAATGCGTATCGACGCGCACGCCATCGCTCCACAGGAAAAAGACGCTCCAGCGCTTGGAGCGGTTCAACTCGGCCCACTGTTCGACAGGCATATCATCCGGGCGGTTGACATACGCCTCGAACTCTTTGGCGTCCGCGTCGCGAAGGGTTTCGAATTCCTTGCGGATGTCGGCAGTGGCGGCTTCTATCTTGGCAAGCCAGGGAAAATGCTTTCGCTCATAAAACGGTATGGCCGGCAGTCTCGGATAGTTGAGCAGCGTCGGCTGCTGCACGAAAGGCTTCTTCGCGCCAATCATGATGTCCTTGCATTCGTCGAAACGGCCAAGCGATGCCTCATCGAGCCGAGCACGCGCAGCCGCCAGGCGCTTGTCGAGAAACGCATTTACTTCGACGAGATCGCGTTCGACGATCTCGTGGGCGCGCTGCAGCGGCTTCTTTGTCCACTCTTCCTGTTTCGATTCGGGCGGCGCGACGGCCAGCACGTCGCGGTACTGCTTGGCTGCCTCGCGCAGATTTCCTTGCCGCTCGAAGTACATCGCCTTTGCCAAAAGTGCCGGAAAGAAATGCCGATCGATGACAAGGGCGCGCGCCAGAGCAGCCAATTCACTCTGCGAATCGCCGAGAGCGCGGTAGGCCGCCGCCAAGTTGAGCGGAACGACGGGGTTTCCCGGATCGACTTGTGCGGCTCGCTCGAGCAAAGTCAGCGAGCCTTTGGCGTCTCCGAGGAACAGCCGGTGCTGGCCCAAATGCAGGAGCGCCTGGGGATGGTTGGGCGAAGCGGAAAGAACCCGTTCCCACAACTCCGCCGCGTCGTTGATTCGCCCCGCCTGCATAGCGGCACCGGCACCACGTACGAACTCGGCAAGTTGGCTTTTCGGATCGGCCGTCATCGAGGCGCTTCGCCATGTCCCAGAGTGCAAACAACGCCTGATTTTGCGGCACGTCGTTCATTTCAGCAAGCAGGGCGAAATCGCCCGCGAACCCTTTGTCGGCGTAGTTCAGGATGATAGCCTGATTGCGTTTCGCGGCGGCCCGGCATGACCCAAGAAAGCGAACTTGAGTGGCGTGCCGCGTCGGGCGACAAGCAGTCCCAACTCGCACTCGCTCGCCACTTCGAAGACGAAGGCCGCAATGAGGCGGCGCGTGAGTGGTATGCGCGTGCCGCCGAGCACGGCGATTTGCCGGCGCTTGTTTCGCTTGCAAAAAACCTTCTCGCTCGAGCGCCGGTTCGAGCTCAGCTCGGCGTCAATATGGTGCGCTCGGCCGCCGAGCGCGGCGACTCGGAGGCTTTGCACATTTGCGCCGTCATCGCATCGCAGGACGCCAACTTGCCCGCGCACTGGAACGTTGCACTCGACTTTCTCGGCCGGGCCGCGGAGACGGGATCTGCATTGGCGCGCCGTGAACTCCTGCTTCTCTCAGGAAACGGGAGCAAAACCGCCACACAGTCCTGGCGCGATGTCGCGCGCAGCGTGAACATCGAACGCTGGCAGATGCCCGTGCCGGCACAAGTCCGCTTCGAGGCACCGCGCATCGTCACCAGCAAAGGGTTCGCAAGCGCCACAGAGTGCGATTGGCTGATCGAACGCGCAAAGCCCCGGCTGAAACCCGCCGAGGTCTATGATCCGCATAGTCAGGGGGGCTTGCGCGCCGACGACATCCGCAACAACAGCGATACAAGTTTCGATATCGTTCAGTCCGACCTCGTGCTGATGGCGCTGCGCGAACGGATCGCCAGGTTCGCCTTGCTCCAGACGGATGACTTCGAGCCGACCATGGTGCCGCATTACACGCCTGGACAGCAATTCGCACCGCATTTCGATTTTGTCGAAGACGCAGCACCGCACCTCGCCCGGGATATAGCTGCGAATGGCCAACGCGTTGCGACCTTCCTGCTCTATCTGAATGAAGGCTTCGAAGGCGGAGAGACGGATTTTCCGGCGCTCGGCTGGCGCTACAAAGGCCGCAAAGGCGACGCCCTGCTGTTCTGGAATGTCGGCGCCACGGGACGACCTGATCCCGCCACACTTCACGCGGGCCTGCAACCGGTCAGCGGCGAGAAATGGATTCTGTCGCAGTGGATGCGGCGAAAATCCCTGCCGATTTCAGCATGAGCGGGTCTTCGGTCCTGATTGCAGAGTCGGCGCAGCATTACGCGCAGAAATTCGATGCGGCACTCGACTCGCTGTTCTTCATCCGCCTGTCGCAGGATGATTACCGCAGCGCGAGCTTTCTCGACGATCGTGTGCTCGCGACTGGGATGGAGGGCCGATGGATCGGTTACTCTGAGGTCGCAACGGCGATGCGTGACGCGAGCGATGCGCGGCCGCTGCACTTCATCTTTCACACCGGCCATGTCGGCTCGACGCTCCTCTCGCGCCTGATCGACGAAGCCAGCGGCGTCCTGGGATTGCGAGAGCCTCTGCCGCTGCGCACACTTGCTGAATTGCAGGACCAGAACGCACCGCAACTCGATACGCGGCTTGCGACATTCCTCAAACTTTGGCGGCGCGGTTTCGACGGCACAACGCATATCGTTTTGAAAGCGACCAGCAGCAGCGGCCGGCTGGCAACGCGCCTGCTTCGGGCAAGTCCTAAGTCCAAGGCAGTCTATTTGAACCTGCGCGCAGAACCCTATCTCGCCACGCTGCTCGCTGGCGCCAATGCGATGGTCGACCTGAACGGATTCGGCGCCGAGCGTGCTTCCCGCCTTGCGAAGCATTTCGGAATCGCGTTGGCGCTATGGACAAGTCTTTCGGTCGGCGAACTTGCGGCCATGAGCTGGGCGGCGGAGAGCTTGACGCGGGCCGAGACCAAAGCCGCGTTCCCCGATCGCGTGCTGCTCCTGGATTTCGATGCCTTGCTCCTGGACTGGCGCGCTGGTCTGGCCGGCGTGCTCGACGCATTCGCAATTCGCGTATCTGACGGATTTCTCGCGGGCATCGAGAAAAGCGCTGTCCTCACGCGCTATTCCAAGGCGCCGGAGCAGTATGCTTATTCGCCGTTGTTGCGGTCGCAGCTGTTGCGCCAAGCGCGGCGGGAACAGGCCGCTGAGCTGAACAAGGGTTTGCGTTGGCTGGAAGGCCTGGCGAAACAGGACTCCCGCGTCGCCGCCATTTTATGACTTCGACCACATGCGCATCAGGTTCTGGCGAACAACTTCAAGCCGGATGCGATTTTCCCACTTCATGGTGAGGCCCTCCAGCGCAGCGACCTCGTTCAATTCATAAAGCTGGGTTCTTTGGTGTTCGTCACTAATCCAGCTTTCGATGAAGGTGATCGAAACGAGCCGGGTGCCGCTTCTCACGGGGCGCACTTCGTGGAGCATCGTGGACGGATAGACGATCAGGTCGCCGGGCGCACCCTTCACCACGACGGGGCGCGTCCCAAGATGAATGACGAGCTCACCGCCCTGGTAACTCATGGGATCGGAGATGAACGCGGTGGCTGACAGATCCGAGTGCAGCATCCGGCCTTCGACCATGAGCAGCGCCGCGTCCGCGTGCGCGCCATACTTCATATTGGGTTCGTAGCGGCAAAGAAGTGGCGGCGCGAGACGGCGCGGAAAGGCGAAATCGCGGAACGCTTCACTGCGGTTGAAGGCATCGCTCACGATTTGCACGGATTCGGCGTAGCGCGGGTCGGATGCGTCAGCCTGTAAATTGTCCTTGGTCAGGTTGGCAGGATTGGAAATGCGGCCATCGACGAACTTGACCACACGGCTCAGCTCGGTCAGCTTTCCGACCTCCGCCGCGTTCAAAAAGCTTTTCAATTCCAGGAACATAGCCGGCTTGGCTGCCCTTGCAAATGCGCGGGCCAACCTAGCAAAACGCCTATGGTGAAACAAATGGCGGGGCTGACCATGGTTGGTATTGCAGATTTCTGACGCTGTTTTCGGGATCAATTCAGCGCAACCACGACGCGGGGCCGCACGACTCAATAGGTCGATCAACCTCCGACATTCAAAATCAATACGACGTAAAATTAAGTAATCACGATTCGTGACGCTGTATTCAATAGAACATGAGCGCGATCGATCGCTCATTTTATTCTTCACGTCGTGATAGTTCTTGTAGGATATTCTGTTTGGATAAGAAGCGACATACAGAACAAGAATTATTCCTCGTATTTGATGACAAAAAGGCCACAACACTATCGGTTTTCTTTGTAAATATTTGAATTCTTTTGCACATCCACCCGAGCTGCAAATAACGTCCGCGCCAATCGGTTTGTCTGTCGAGAAAGTCGCGTTCGCTCACACGCAACGCAGCACCAGCCAAACCGCCTGACGCCATCGCTCACCCTCGGAGGGGATTCCCGTGCATTACACACCCAAGACTGGCCTGCGAACCGCGTTGCTCATCGGCACGGTCGCGCTTGTTACGTTCAACGTTGCGGGCTCTGCAAGAGCCGACAATGTCGAGACAGTCGTTGTCACTGGTTCGCGCATTCCTCAGGCCAATCTTCAGTCGGTCAGCCCGATCCTTGGTGTTTCGGCCAAGGAAATTCAACAGAAGGGCGTGACGGACGTTTCCGACTACCTGAACGATCTGCCGCAGACATTTGTAAGCAACACCGGTGACTTCTCAAACACCAACAATCCGCTGAGCGCACCTGGCGGCGTGACGACGGTCGACCTGCGCGGCCTCGGGGCGGAACGCACACTTGTCCTGGTGAACGGACGCCGTCTTGGCGTCGGTGATCCCAACACCGGGAATCCTGGTGCGGCGCCGGACATCGATCAGATCCCGGTTCCGCTTATTGACCACGTCGAAGTGCTGACCGGCGGCGCCTCGGCCACATACGGTTCGGACGCGATCGCCGGCGTCGTCAACTTCATCATGAAGAAAGACTTCGAAGGCATTCAGGTTGACGGGTTATTCGGCGGCGATTGGCACGACAATGCCAACAGCTTCGCCCGGGGTCTCGAGAGTAAAGCGCAGGCGGCTGGTGTCATCGGACCGATCAAGCTGGCGCCATCCACGGTGTTCGACGGCAAGAACAATTCAGAATCCGTGATCATCGGTGCAAACTCGCCCGACGGCAAAGGCAACGTCACCGGGTATATCGTCTATCGCAACGCGGACCCGGTTTTTCAGCGCAACCGCGATTTCTCCGAGTGCCAGATCAATATCACGTCGAAGGCGGCGTGCGCCGGTTCGAGCAATTCCAACCTGTTCCAGCCTTTCGGGTCAGGGCCGGCCTTCGACATCGTCGGCGATCAGGCTTTGCCGAGGCCACAGTTGAATGCGCAGCCGCCCGCAACGTTCAACGCCAACCAGTTCGAAGATCTGTCGCGGCAGGATTCACGCTACAGCGGCGGATTCTTCGCGCACTATGATGTCAACTCTTGGGTCAAACCGTACACCGAGTTCTCGTTCATGGATGATCGTTCGCGTACGGAAATTGCACCCGATGCGGTGTTCCAGTTTGCGAATGCGTTTGCGCCAGACGGTTCGGGGCTCTACTTCGTGAACTGCGACAACCCCTTGCTCAGCGCACAGGAAGTTCAGGTGTTCTGCACCAGCCAAGGTTTGGCAGGAAACCAGAATACGGAGTTGAATATCGGACGGCGTAATATTGAGGGCGGTCCTCGCATTTCGAACTACGAGCACATCAACTACCGCGGCGTCGTTGGAGTTCAGGGGGACATCGACGATGCATGGCACTACGACGTCTATGGTTCGTACTACTATGTGTCGCTGTACCAGGCGAACAGCGGCTACTTCAGCAACACCAAGGTCAACAACGCCCTTCAGGTCGTGTCTGTGAATGGCGTTCCGACGTGTGCGAATGTCGCAGCCGGCACAAATGACGGGTGCGTGCCGTACAACATTTTCAAAACGGGTGGCGTGACGAAAGCGGCGCTCGACTATCTGACGGAGATCGGAACCTCGCACGGCACGACCCAGGAAGAAATCCTGGAAGCCGACGTCACTGGTAACCTGGGCAAGTATGGCATTCAGTCGCCATGGGCCGCCGATGGGGTACAGCTCTCACTCGGCGCGACCAACCGCAAGGACAAGCTCGTATTCCAGGCCGACCAGGCGGAACAGTCCGGCGATTTGCTGGGCTTTGGCGGCGCCGCCGTGCCCATCAACAACGCGATCAATGTCGCCGAGTACTATGGCGAATTCCGCGCGCCTCTGATCCAAAACGCTCCGTTTGCAGAAGACGTGGAACTTGAAGGTGGCATTCGCTTCTCGAGTTATTCGAACAAGCGCAAGCCGACCACTTTCAAGGCGGGTCTTGCCTGGTCACCGACATCGGACATCCGCTTCCGCGCGTCTTATGATCTGGCTATTCGTGCGGCAAGCATCCTGGAGAGTTTCACGCCGAACACAGTCACTAACACGAGTTTGGTTTCTGTCGATCCCTGCGCGCCGACTCTTGATGCGAACAACAACCTGGTGCCCGCCACGGCAACCTTCGCCCAGTGTCAGAGGACCGGCGTGACCGCAGCGCAGTACGGAAACGGCGGCACCACCGACACGATCCCGCAATGCGTCGCTGGTCAATGCTCGATCGAGCTTGGCGGAAACAACACGCTGACGCCGGAGAAGGCCAAGACGTTCTCGGTCGGATTCACGGCGACCCCATCCTTTCTGGACGGGTTCGTCGCGAGCGTCGATTATTTCAAGATCGACTTGACCAACGTCATCGTGCAGGGCATTCCTCCCGCCCAGTCGTTGAGCACGTGTCTCGCCACCGGCGATCCCACATTTTGCAGCAAGATCGTTCGCAATTCTCTCGGTGGGCTTAACGGCGCAACGGCAGCGGGCGGTGGCTTCGTCGACGCAAGATTCGTCAACTTGGCCAGCAGCAGCCTCTCGGGCGTTGACTTTCAGGGCGACTACCACGCTGACATGTCGGATCTTGGTATGCCTTCCTACGGAAGCATCGCCTTCCGCCTGGTCGGTACGCTGACGTCCACATCGAAGAGCATCAACTTCCCCGGTAATCCTGCGACCGACTGCTCGGGGCTCTTCGGCAACACCTGTGGATCTCCGCTGCCGAAGTGGCGTCACCAGTTCCGCATCACCTGGGAATCCCTGTGGGACGTCACGCTTTCGGCCCAGTGGCGCTTTCTCTCGGGTGTGCAACTGGATAGCAACACGCTACAGCCCGGCCTCAGCAACGGAAAGTTTGACAAGCTGAATGCCACCATCCCGGACACCAGCTATCTTGATCTCAGTGGTTCCTGGCAGTTTGACGAACATCTGGAAATTCGCGCCGGCATCGACAACGTGTTCGATACCGACCCGAAAATCATCAGCAACCTGATCACGGGAAGCGGTACACCCAACGTCTACAACACTTATGATGAGCTTGGACGAAATGTGTACATCGCCGGCACGGTCAAGTTCTGAGCCCAGACATTGATCGCTGCGTTCGAAGCAGCGCTGGTGAAAACAAAGGGGCCGGTGCCTACGCACCGGCCCCTAACTTTTGTACCGGATAGCCAACTCGTTTCTCGCTACCGCGGCAGGTTCGTGGCCCTGAGCTCGACGCCGCCACGCGGCAAGTCATTGACCGCGCCGACCACGGCGCGCACCGGCGCCGCATTCATCAGCGTCACGAAGCCCTGCACCGCGCGGGCGCCCGCTTCGGAGTTGCCGAAGAGATCGCTCAGCACCTCGAAGAAGCCTTTCTGCCTGGGATAAAAGCGGAACGAGACGCGTTCGCTTGGCGCGATGCCGGCAAGCTTCTTGGCTGCGTCGGTTGCCGTCCACAAGCCGCCGAGTTCGTCGACCAGACCGTGCGCCTTGCCGTCTGCGCCCGACCAGACCCGTCCCTTGGCGATGTCCTGCACCTGCGCCAACGGCAGCTTGCGTCCCATGGCCACCTTGGCCGTGAAGTCCGCATAGATCGCATCGACTTCGCGGTTGAGGGCGGCGAGCTGGTCCGGCGTGTAGGGCTGGAACTCCGAGTCATAAAGGGCGTTGCGACCCACACCGACGGATGCACTGCCGATACCCGCCAGCGCAAGGCTGCGGTCGATCGAGACCTTGCCGGTCAGGACGCCGATCGATCCCGTGATCGTGCCAGGCTCGGCCACGATGCGGTTGGCGGAGAGCGAGATGTAATAGCCGCCCGACGCCGCCACGCCGCCCATGCTGACGACGACCGGCTTTCCTGCAGCTTGCGCCTTCTTGACCGCATCGAGAATCTGATCGGATGCGGACACCGAGCCGCCCGGCGAATCGACGCGCAGCACGATCGCACGCACGTCCTTGTCGCCTGCGGCAGCGCGAATCGCCTTGGAAAGGTCGTCGCCGGCGATGACGTCAGTGCCGCCGAACAAGCCGCCGCCGGCCGAGCCGTCCTGGATTTCGCCGCTCGCCTGGATCAGCGCAATGCGCGGACCGACGGAGAAGCCGCTGCCCTCCTTCGCCACCTTCACATATTCCGACATCGTCACGAACTTGGCGCCCTGCCCCGCCCGCGCCAGCGCGGCGTTCTGTGCGTCGTCGTCATAGCCGATGCGATCGATCAAGCCTGCGGCTCGCGCATTCTCGGTGAATTGCGGGCTCGCCTCGAAGGCGGCGATGATCTTGTCGCGGCCGAGATGCCGGTCGTCCGCCGCGCCAACGGTGGCCTCGTCGTACCAGGACTGCATGAGCCGGGTGAGCTGCTCGCGATCTGGCGGCGTCATGTTTTTTTCCATGAACTGGTCGGCGGCGCTCTTGTAATCCGCACGCTTTACGATCTGCGGGTTGGCCTGGATCTTGTCGAGCAGACCGCGCAGGAAGACTTGTGCACCGCCCTCACCGGCCGCCGTGAACGGCGAATTGGGTTGCATCCAGATCTGATCGGTCGCGGCAGCCGTCAAATAATCGCCGAGCCCGGTCGAATCGAAACCTTGGCTATGCGCGATGACGAACTTGCCGGACTTGCGGAACTTCTTGATGGCGGTGCCGATTTCCTCTGCGTCGGCGATCGAAAGGTCTGCGCTGCCGATCCGCAGCGACACGCCTTTCACGCGCCGGTCGCGTTCGGCGGCATCGAGACCGAGCACGATATCCATCACCGTCACGGGCTGATTGCCGAGCGCGAAATTCACGTTCGAGGAGTCGGCGATGCGATGACGAAGATCCAGCGTGAGCACCATGTTGCGCGGCAGACCGTCGCCCTGGAACAACGCGATGACGATCACGACCGCGGCCACCAGCACGATGAAGACCACGAATTTCGCGATCCCGTTCAAGACACCCTTGCCGATCGAAGCGGCCCAGCGAAGAAAGGCGACCATGCGAATTGTCCCTCCAAGTCACAGATTTTGTGTGCCGATATATGGAGTGGAGTTGAAGGAAGGCCAATGGGAATACGGCTGCGAGGGCCGTCCAGAGCCGCTGTAAGTTCACTTAACATATTGAATTTGCGTAATAATAACGGACACGAATAATTGCGCTCACGCAGCGCGCGACGAGTGAGTCCGGAGACTCCTCTGCTGAACCACATGGCTCAGCGAGCCTGTGCCAAATCAGACCGTAAGAGCGCTAAGAGTAAGTCGAAACACGCCAGCGGTCGACGGTGTCGCAATGGGCACTGGCGCCACGGTTCGCGCGAAATTGCTGGCCGCTCCGCACCGGCGTTCGTACAATCCTGGTATCAGACACAAGACGTCGGCGCGAAATCGCGGCGGCACAGGCAGGCGGCGCGCACGCGTCGGCGTTAGGAATTGAGCGTCTCTGAAGCAAAACCATCTCCCAGGACCAACAGCAGCCCGCTTTGGCGCCTGATGCCGCTCATAGCAAAGCACGGCTGGGCGTTCTGGGGTGGCATGTTCTTCATCTGCCTGGGGCGCGTGTTCGAAGCCTTCATGCCCCTCTTCGTGCGCCAGGGCGTCAATCGGATGGCGGGCCATGACTGGCATCTCTTGGGCCCAGTCCTAGGCATCCTGGCGCTGGCGGTTCTGCGCTATGCCACCGTCGCGTATGGCCGCCAGCTCGTGCGCCTCGTCGGCGTCACTGTTACATACGACATGCGAGAGCGCCTCTATTGGCACTTCGAGCTGCAAGGACCGCGCTTCTTCGCGCGCTTCCCGACGGGCGACCTGATGGCGCGCGCCATCAACGATCTCAACCTGGTGCGTCAGTTGATCGGGGTGGGGAGCCGAACGCTGATCGTGCTCGGCTTCTCGGGCATCGTCGCCTTCGGCTTCATGCTCTTCCTGTCGGCCAAGCTGACACTGTGGCTTCTGCCCGTCATGCCGTTCATAGCCGGCATGGGCTATCTGCTCTCCAAGCGGATCTACGAACAGTCCACCGTCGTCCAGGAAGGCTTCTCGTCGCTGTCTGAATCCGTGCAGGAAAACCTCAACGGCATTCGCACGATCCAGACGCATGCGCAGGAGGATCGCGAAGTCGCCCGCTTCCGCGCGGTGTCCGGCGCCTATGCCGACAATTATTTCCGTCTGATGGTGCTGAATGCGGCGTTGAACGCGTGGATGGTCGTGTTCACCGGCTTCGCGGTCGTCATCATCATGGGCTTCGGCGGCTGGCAGGTCCTGCATGGCGAGATGACGGTCGGCACATTCACGGCGTTCACGCTCTATCTCGGGATGGCAGTGGCGCCGATCCAGCAGTCCGGCCAGATCGTGTCCATGTTTCAACGTGGCTCGTCCGGTGCGGCGAGGCTGTTCGAGGTCCTGGACTATGAGCCCGAGATCCGCGACGCGCCCGATGCCGCGCCGCTCGATAGGATCGGCGGCGACATCAAGCTGCAACACCTCTCCTACACTTATCCACGTCGCGCCTCCGCCAAAGATGCACGCAGCCGCGATTCCGCCGCACTCGTGATGGGCCATGCCGCGCTCTCCGACGTGTCGTTGCATGTCAGGGCCGGCGAGATGATCGCCATTCTCGGCCGCGTCGGGTCCGGCAAGTCGACCTTGCTGCGTTCGATCGTGCGCCTGCTCGATCCGCCGCCGGGCACAGTCTATCTCGACCGTCGCGACATTCGTCTGTTGCCGATTGCGCAGGTGCGAAGCCAGATCGCGCTGGTGCCGCAGGATCCCTTCCTGTTCGCCGACGAACTCGGCCGCAACATTTCCTACGACAATCCCAAGCGCGATGCGGAAGAGATCTGGAGCGCGGCCGAAGCGGCCGATCTTGAAGACACGATCGAACGCTTTCCCGACCATCTGCGGACCCTGGTCGGCGAACGCGGCGTGACACTGTCGGGCGGCCAGAAACAACGCACCAGCTTGGCGCGCGGCCTGATCCGCGACACGCCCGTCCTGCTCCTGGACGATTGCTTTTCCAGCGTCGACACCGAAACCGAAGAGCACATTCTCTCGCGCCTGAAACAACTGCGCGCCGGGCGTACGACGCTCTTGGTATCGCATCGCGTGTCCACCGCGCGTCATGCCGACCGGATCGTGGTGCTGGAAGACGGGCGAATAGCCGAACTCGGCACGCATGCCGAACTGCTGGCCCGGGACGGACTCTACGCCAACTTCGCGCGCGTCCAGGGCCGCCGCGAGGAGCTCGTCCATGAGTTCGAGCGTGAAATTTCGACCGAGCCGGCGACATGACGGACGCAACCGCACTCGCGCAATCGCCGCACCGCCTGAAGGGCGCATTCGACGAAGACGTCTACGGCAAGAATCTGGACGTCGGACAACTCTCCCGCCTGCTGCGCTGGATGCGACCCTACCGTGGGCAAGCCTTTGGTTCGCTGGTGCTGGTTCTGCTCGCTGCGGTTGCTTCGATCATGGCTCCGACAGTCATGAGCCGCGTTCTGGTCGACGGCATCGTGCTTGCGCATCGCGGCCCCGAACTCGCGGATCTTGGACAGGAGACCTTCAACCACTGGATCGCCGTGACGTTTTCGGTCACGCCTCTGAACGCCGCGTGCATTCAGTATATGTTCTGGGTCCTGCTCGCCGCGGCGCTCGGGCGTGGCTTCGGCATCTTGTTCGGTCGCGCGACGCTAAACACGCTACGCGATCTGAGATGCGATCTGTTCGAACATCTCGAGCACCTGCCATCGAGCTTCTACGATCGGGTAGCGGTCGGCCGTGTGATGACCCGTGTGGCCAATGACGTGGAGACCCTGTTCGAGCTCTTCGCGGGCTTCGGACAACTCGCCGGTCAATTCGTGCCTTTCTTCGTCGCCATTACGATCATGCTGACACTGTCGCCCACACTGACCGTCGAATTGCTGCCGGTGATTCCGATCGCGGGACTCTTCACTTGGCTGTTCCGGCGGATGTCGCGCCCTCTCTATCGCATCATCCGCATGACCGTGTCGCGCCTGAACGAAAATCTGCAGGAGAACCTGTCGGGGATCGAAGTCGTTCAGCTCTATGGCCGCGAGAAGATCAACTTCGAGCGCTACAGCGCGATCAACAACGAAAACCGCGCAACCGAGGTCAAGGCGCTCACCATCGAGAGCTTCTACGGCCCGTTCATCGACGGCATGAACTATATCGGCATCGCGGCCATCGTCTGGTTCGGCGGCCACCTCGTACTCCGTGGCGACATGACTGTCGGTGTTCTGCTGCTCTTCACGCAGTTTCTCGACATGCTCTTTCGCCCGGTCGTCGCGATGGGGGAGCAGTGGAACATCGTCTTCCGCGCCATGGCGAGCGGCGAGCGCATATTCCAGGCCCTGGATTGGACGGAGGCGCTGCGGGAGCCCGAACACCCAACCCCCCTGCCGGCAACGCTGAGCGGCAAGGTGGAATTCCGCCACTTGACGTTCGGCTATATTCCGGAACATCCGATCCTGAAGGACGTCACGTTCACCATCAATCCTGGCGAACGCATCGCGATCGTCGGGCCCACAGGTTCCGGCAAGACGAGCCTGATCCGTCTCCTCTGCCGCTTCTACGATGTGCCGGACAACAGCATCTTTCTCGACGAGACGGACATCATGCAGATCCGTCCCGCTGACATCCGGCGACGCATCGGCGTCGTATTGCAGGACTTCCACATCTTCTCAGGGACCGTCTACGACAATATCGCGCTCTCCGATCCGCGCATCACGCGCGACGTCGCCGAGCATGCAGCCAAGCTTGTGCACGCCGATCCCTTCATCCGCGCCTTACCGCAGGGTTACGACACGCCGTTGAACGAGCGTGGACGAAATCTCAGTCATGGCCAGCGCCAGCTCCTCGCCTTCGCACGGGTGCTCGCGATGAATCCGGAAGTTCTCGTGCTCGACGAGGCCACCGCCAGCATCGACACCGAGACCGAACTGGTCATCCAGGACGCGCTTCTCAAGCTTACCGAGGGCCGCACATCCGTCATCATCGCGCACCGTCTGCAGACCATAAAGGACGCACATCGCATCATCGTTCTGACCGAAGGCCGGGTTCGCGAAATCGGAACCCACGACGAACTCATCGCCAAGGGTGGGCTCTACAAGACGCTTTATGAGCTTCAGTTTCAGGAAGCGGCGGCGCTCTGATAGAAAGCCTGGCCGCGATACGAGTTGCCCCATCATGGCCGATTTCGACGACATCATCGGTTCCGCGCAAGCCATCATCGTTCCGGGCGTCTATGACGCATTGTCGGCCCGCATCGCCGCCAGAGCTGGCGCGAAACTCCTCTACCTGACGGGATTCGGCGTCGCCGGCGCCGGCTTTGGTGTGCCGGACATCGGACTGGTCAGCGCCTCGCAGATGATCGAGCGGGTCGATGTCATCGCGGCGGCAACCGCACCGGTGCCGCTGATCGCCGACGGCGACAATGGCCATGGCGGCCCCTTGAACGCGGCGCAGCTGACGCGCGCCTACGAACGCGCCGGTGCTGCCGCCATCCAACTCGAAGACCAGGTCTCGCCCAAGCGCTGCGGCCACATGGAAAATAAAGAAGTGGTATCCACAGTCGAAGCGGTCCAAAAGATTCGCGCGGCGGCGGACGCGCGCGCGTGTAAGGACTTCAAGATTGTAGCCCGCACGGATTCGCGCGCTACGCACGGTCTGGACGAGGCACTAAAGCGCGGCGAAGCGTTTTTGTCGGCCGGTGCCGACATACTTTTCATCGAAGCGCCGGCGAGCAGAGAGGAGCTTCGCCGCATAGCGGAAACCTTCGCTGGTGTGCCGCTCGTCGCGAATATCGTCGAAGACGGCAAGACCCCCCTTCTATCGGCCCAGGAGTTTGGCGCGCTCGGCTTCAAAATCCTGCTTTACCCCATATCCGCGTTGCTGGCGGTGACGCGAAGACTCGAGACCGCTTACGAGCAATTGCTCAAGGGCGAGCGAAAGGAACTCGATACAAATCGCGCCACATTCAACCATTACAACGCGATCATGAAACTTCCTGAGCTCTTGGCTGTAACCAAAGCGCTCGCGCGCACGAACTACGAGGAGTGAATGACCATGCCCAGACTGCGCCAAGTCGGCAAAAATGACGCCCACCCCTTCGCTCAAGCAGTTTTCAAGTCATTGTTCGGCGAGCGCGATCCCATCGCAAATCCGGGCACGGACACCGGTACGCCTGGCAACTGGTGGACGGTGTTCGCCCTCGTCCCCGATGCCTTCGACCATGCCGTCGCCGGCTTCCAATTCTATCGTGCCAAGCGCAAACTCGACCCGAAATACCGCGAACTCGGCCAGACCCGTGTCGGCTGGGCACGCGCCAGCCAGTTCGTCTATTCGCAGCACTGCAAAGCGTCTCGCTCTGTTGGCTTGTCGGAAGAGAAGATTGCGGCCATTCCGCACTGGCAGGTCGCGTCCTGTTACAGCGACGTCGAACGCGCGCTCCTCGCCTACACCGACGCCCTTGTCTATGACGGCGGTCGGGTCTCGGACGGCGTGTTCGACGCGCTCAAAAAACATCTCTCGGACGAGGAAATCCTCGAGTTTACCTACACCGTCGGGATGTACGACATGCACGCCGTGATCTCGAAAGCACTGCGCCTTGAGTATGACGATGTCAGCGAGCGGATCGTTGAAGTGCCCGCGCCGTCCGGGACATCAAACGATGTGATGCGCATGGCGGATCAGGACAAATCAAAAAATTGAATCGGAGAATCCCATGCATTCGCGCCGAAATCTTCTCCAAATGCTTCTTGCCGGAGCTGCCGTCACGACGATCGGTGCGACGCCCTCCCTCGCCAAGACCTTCGAGGTCACGCACACCGATGCGGAGTGGCACAAGCTGCTGTCGCCGGCCGAGTACAACATTCTTCGTCAGCAAGGCACCGAGGCTCCGTTCTCCAGCCCGCTTTTGAATGAACACCGCAAGGGGACATTCCTTTGTCGCGGCTGCGACTTGGCGCTCTTCGCGTCTTCGACGAAGTATGACAGCGGCACCGGTTGGCCGAGTTTCTGGCAACCATTGCCGCATGCGATCGAGACATCCTCGGACCACAGCTGGATCGAAACCCGCACCGAAGTGCACTGCCGGCGCTGCGGCGGACATCTCGGACACGTCTTCGACGACGGCCCGAAGCCTACGGGTCTGCGTTATTGCATGGACGGCCTCGCGTTGACCTTCAAGGCCGCGTAGTCCATTCACCCGTGTTTTTGGGTTGTGTCGACGCGACCTTGCCTCGACAATGTTGCAATGGCGACTTTCGATTCCGGCGGGCAGGCGATTGCATTCGACGATATCGGCGCACCGGGCGAAGGCCGGCCGGTCATTCTCGTCCATGGCTTTACTTCCAACCGCAACGAGAACTGGCGGCGCCTCGGTTGGTACGGCGCCTTCGAACGGCGCCGGATGCGGATGATCGCGTTCGACTGCCGCGGCCACGGCGAAAGCGCGAAACCACACGATCCAAGTGCTTATGGCCGCGAGAACTTGGCCGGCGACATTCTGGCGTTGATGGACCATCTCGACATCGAGCGCGCTCATCTGCTGGGCTTTTCGATGGGTTCGCGACTTGCGCTTTCGGCTGCGCTCAAGATGCCAAAGCGCTTCTCCACGCTGACGCTCGGAGGTGTCGGCGAGAAGCTTTTCGAAAAGCGCACTTTCGCCGGCAATCCCATGGCCGAGGCGATGGAAGCCGCCGACCCGAACTCGATCAGCGAACCGATGCTGAGGAGCTTTCGCCAGTTTGCCGACGAACAGGGAGAAGACCGGCTGGCGCTTGCCGCATTGACGCGGGCGAAGGACGAGCCGTTCACCCGCGAGGAATTGTCGGGCCTGAATGTGCCGGTGCTTGTCGTTGCGGGGGCGCGCGACGAACTTGCCGGCGATCCTGAACCTTTGGCGAAGGTTTTTCCGGACGGCCGGGCTGTGACAATCCCCGGGTGCGATCACTTCTCCGCCATACCGCATGCGCTCTTCAAGGCCACCGTCTTCGACTTCCTGGACGGCACGCTGGCCTAGCGGCTCAAAGACCGGCGTTGACCTGCAGCATCACAGGCTTGTCGCGATACATCGCAGGCAAAACGCGTTTGAGCGCATCGATCTTCGGAAGATCGTTGAAAACGATGTAGGGATAGTTGGGGTTGTGGATCAGGAAATCCTGATGATAGCCCTCTGCCGGGTAAAAGCCGTTCAGCTTCTCTATCTTGGTCACGATTGGGTCTTTGAACGTATGCGCGGCCGCGAGTTGGGCGACATAGGCACGAGCGATCTTCTCCTGAGTCTCCGACGCGAAGAAGATCTCAGAGCGATAGCTCGAACCGCTGTCAGGGCCCTGGCGATTCAGTTCAGTGGGATCGTGCGCCACCGAGAAATAGACCCTGAGGATTTCGCCGAATGAAACGATGCGCGGATCGAATGTGATCTGGACCGACTCCGCATGGCCAGTCGTTTCCGTTCCGACCAATTCGTAGTGCGCGGTCGCCTTTGCGCCGCCCGAGTAGCCAGAAACCACTCTCGTCACGCCACGAACATGCTCGAACACCCCTTGCATGCCCCAGAAGCAACCACCGGCGAGCACCGCCGTTTCGCTGGCAGGCGCTGACGTCTTGGGCGCATCGACCGCGGCAACGGGGATTGCCTTGTCGATAGCATCGGCAGTGGCCGCTTCGTGGAGACCGACCCCGGTGAGCGCCGCTAGAAGCAGTCCTACGGAAAGGTCGCGAACAATCCGTTTCATTTCTGTCTCCGTTCGAACTCATTCTATCATACGTTTGCGAGAGCAAACTCGTTACAACGGACCGCAGGCGCGTTCACCAGCGCAACAAGGATCGACCCAGCAACGCCCCGATCGTACCGACTGCCGCAATCCCGAGCGTGTACCAGATCACGACAAACGGAGCGGCACTCTCATTACAATGAAAGGCGTAGATGAACGTTCCGGCGGCACCCGCCAACACACCCGCGGCCGCGCCAGCAAGCGTCAACCGCGTCGGCGCCAGCGCGCGCAGGGCCCAGAACAGGCCGAGGAAGATCGGCGTCGACAACATCACAATATTGAGAGCACAGATCTTGTAGGTCGCGCCCAGCATCAAACTCATGCGCACTTCTTCGGGCACACCCCAGAGCTGATAGATCGCCAGCGCCGTCATCACTGCCAGGGGCGCCAGAAGCATCGGCCCGAATATTCCGCCCTCGCCGTCCGGACGTGCCAGCCGTTCGATCAAGCCGAAACCAAGGGCAGCGACGCTCAAGGCATAAGCGAATTTCATCCAAAACGGGCCCGAGCTCATGGCACTCATCAGGTCGGCGCGAACGCCGAGCCAAAGCACCATGACGGCAACCGACAACACCGCACCGAGCGCAAGGCCGAGGCCGAGCGTGCGACTGACCGTGCGACTTGGCGCGGGCGCGCAGTCGACTGCCAGTGCGGCGATGAGATCCTCAGTCTTCACGACTCTTCATCCTGGATTTCGGAGCCAAGCGACTTGATCGCGCGATGAACACCAACTTTCACCGCCGACTCCGAGATGCTGTTCTTCTGTGCCGCCTCTGCTGTCGACAAGCCGCGAATTTTCACGTCCTGTACCAGTCGACGCGTCTTTTGCGGTAAGCGTTGAAGTAAGCGGTCAACATCGATCCGCGCATCAACCGCATTGGAATTCGAGATGGAGAAAAGTTGCTCCATATCATCCAACGGTTCCTCGGCTCTGCGTCGATTCCTGCGGAAGTGATCGATCAGCTTGTAGCGCGCGATCGAATGCACCCAGGCTGTGAAGGGCCGGGAGGTGTCGTAAGTCGAGCGTCGCGCATGCATGGCGATCAAGGTTTCCTGCAACAAATCCTCGGCGTCGGCGGCTTGGCTGGTTCCGAGGCGGCGTAAATAGTAAGCGCGAAGATGACCGTTCAACCGGCGCAGCAGCGTCGCATAGGCCGCGCCGTCGCCAGCCAGCGACCGCACCATCAACGCCCTCAACTCTGCTTCCGCAGCAATCAAGCCGAAGCCTTCAAGGATGATTTCGCAGGAATCGTGGCAAAGGTTACATCGCCGTACGCGGGAATGCCAATTTGCCGGATTTTTGCGCGGCTTTGTAACCAGTCGGACGCTGGCGGCGAATGAGGGTCATACACAAAGGCACCCTCAATGTCGGTACCGACCCTTTACGGAGTAGTATTCGCGCTGGCGCTCGCCGCAGGCAGCGCAGCACAGGCACAGCCCGTCGTTGTCGAGCTCTTTACAAGCCAGGGCTGCTCGTCTTGCCCGCCCGCCAACGCCAGCCTCGCCTCCATCAGCAATCGGCCCGACGTTCTCGCACTCAGTTTCGGGGTCACCTACTGGGATTATCTCGGGTGGAAGGACACGTTCGCGAAACCGGAATTCACGCAGCGCCAAGTCAGCTACGAACGCAGCCTTGGACATGACGGCCCGTTCACGCCGCAAATCGTCGTCAATGGCGCGTCCGATACCGTTGGCAACCGGCTTGGTGACGTCGAGCGCCTCGTCGCGGCTTCGCGGCTGATGGGTCCGCAAATCAGGGTCGACGGAATGACTGTTTCGATCAGCGCTGCTGCGTCCGAGCACGCCGACGTCTGGCTTGTTCGCTATGAGCCGCGCACCATCAACGTTTCGGTCGCACGCGGCGAGAATGAAGGCGTGACGCTGCCACACAGGAATGTCGTGCGTGAGTTGACGCGGCTCGGTTCCTGGTCCGGTCAGGCGGCTTCCTTCACAATTCCACCTGCGCGCGAAGGCCTCGCAACCGCAATTCTGGTCCAAAAACCAAATGGCGGCGCGATTCTCGCCGCGTACAAGGGATGACTGCGCAGTCCACCAAGTTCCGGGGCAACTCGAAACACGTGCCGGCAAGCCGCGCACGT
>Ga0068856_100001182_pt1 | contig 27501 bp, 15 predicted proteins | sample KBSCornC62_FD_66595 | JGI IMG/M metagenome (GOLD analysis project Ga0068856, IMG submission 66595) | Corn rhizosphere microbial communities from Kellogg Biological Station, Michigan, USA - KBS Corn C6-2 | ecosystem: Host-associated > Plants > Roots > Rhizosphere > Soil ... | reverse complement strand
CGACCAATCCAACGAACATCACGATGCTGGTCGCGGGCAATATCTTGACGCTCAGTTGGCCCAGCGATCACCTCGGTTGGCGTTTGCAAGTGCAGACGAACAATCTGGCTCAAGGTTTGGGAACTAACTGGTGGGACGTCGCCAACTCAACCGCCACCAATCAAATGGCCATTCCGATGAACACCGCTGACGCCAGCGTTTTCTACCGCCTGGCTTTTTAATGATGCTGCCCACTCATGCCATTGCGACCTGTTTGCCCAATTTGAACAACCGGTAATTTAACATGAAAATAAAAACGACAATCGTGGCCAGTCTGTGCGCGCTCGTGTGCGCGGTCGGCTTGCTGTGGTGGCATTCTTCGCGCACGTCGCAGGTTTTGCCGCCACTGGCTGCGGCTCCGGCGAGCAACGCGGTTGCGTCATCGCCCCATATCACCGGGAGCAGCCAGGCACCGTTTCCATCCACTAACGTCGGCTCCAACCAACCGCTGTCGCGGGAATTTGATCTGGCGGTGAACCCGTATGCGGCGGGGTTGCGTGAACCCGGCAAGTCTAAGCGGGAATGGGATGACGGCTACATCACCCATTTCCAACAGGCAAAATCCGGTGACGCGGTGAAGTTTGAACTGACCGGCGGTGTGATGGCCGAGGGAAATGTTAAAATCATCCAAGATGCGAACGGCCAGGTGAGTTATGTCTCCGGCGAATTGACAGCGCCTGAAGCAGGAAAGTTTTTCTTCCTGACGCCACCGGCAGGAGGCAAGGCAGGCAAAGCCGTGGGCGTGATTGAGTTTCCCGCGAGCAAAACCGCCTATCGCATTGAGCCCACCGGACCCAAAGGCGACCCGGAATTGTGGCGGCGACGGCTGGACGAAGTGATTTGTCTGGATTTGCCGGAAGCCCCGCCAGCGTTGCTTCAGGCGGCGGCCGCAGCGGCGACCAACGAAACGGAAAATCTCATTCCGTTGCGCCCCGACCTCGTGCCGGATTATGTGCCGAGTTATAACAGCAACATTGTTTCCTTGCAGAGTTATCCTGGTTCACCCGCCGTGCTGCTGCTGGATTTCGCCGGAGGCTATACGCCCACGTGGGGCGGCGTCACTTATGCGCGTCCTCCGGTCAGCAACGCCACGATCAAAGACATCTGGAAACGGATCGCGGAAGATTTCATGCCGTTCAACATCAACGTGACGACGGACTTCAAGGTTTTTCAGGCGGCGGCGCAAGGCAGCCGGCAGCGTTGCAGTTTTACGACCACGCCGGTCACGGCGGCGGGCGTGGCGTATTTCGGTTCCTGGAACTGGGGCGGCGATACGCCGTGCTGGTCGGTCTATTACGCCGGCAAACCGGCGGCGGAAGTCGGCGCGCATGAGCCTGGCCACACGCTGGGATTGTCTCATCAAGGCCAGGATGTTCCCAACGGCACGAATGCGCCCACGCACAACGAGTATTACACCGGGCAAGGATCTGGTGAAACCGGTTGGTGTCCAATCATGGGTGCCGCGTATTACAAGAACCTGACCACTTGGGCCAAAGGCGAATATCAGTATGCCAGCCAGACGCAGGACGAATTGCAGACGATCACCACGGCCAACAACAATGTGACTTATCGCGCCGATGGCACGGGCAGCACGCTGGCCACGTCGCGGTATCTGGAAATTTACACCAATTTCACTGCGTCAGCCGAAGGCGTGATTGAACAAGCCGCCGACACGGATGCGTTTCAGTTCACGACCACGGGCGGGACGGTGACATTGACCGCCATGCCGGTGGTGGTGAGCGATTGGGAAGATCTGGCATTGATGGTCACTCTCGCAGACGCGACGGATACGGTCATTGCGAGCAACAACGTGCAAAGCACCGTTTCGGCCGGCATCACGACGAGCCTGCCGGCGGGAACCTACACGTTTCGCGTCACGGGAGCGGGCAAGAACGACCCGTTCATTGACGGATTTTCCAGCTATGCGAGCCTCGGCTATTATTTGGTCACCGGCAGCGTGGCGGGCGCGCGGATGCCGACCCGCTTGAGCGTGATGGATCATGCGACTAACAGCACGGTGGTCGGTCCGGTCGTCGCCAATAATCCCAACAGCAGCCCGCTGGTTTATGCCATCGTGTCCGGCAATACGGCCGGGACGTTCTCCGTGGACAACTCCGGCGTGGTGCGCGTGGCGGACAACACCTTGGTGGATTATTACAAACTGGCTACGAACACGGCGTTGTATGCGGCACAGTTTGAAGTCTTCATGAACATCACCAACGTGAACAATCCGGCGCTGACCGAATTGAACCGGCGGGTGGTGATCGCGGTGCAAAAATTTTATCCGCCGGTGCCGACGGCTTTGACGGCGGCGATCAATACCAGCCTGCGGATTGATTTGGCGTGGATGGGCAGCCAGGAAGCCGCCAGCTATAATGTGAAACGCTCGACGACGCATCTTGGGCCTTACACGACGATTGCCAGTGCCACGGACACGAGTTTCACTGACAGTGGCCTGACCAATGGTGTGACCTATTACTACGTGGTCTCGGCGGTGAATACGAATGGTGAAAGCGCCAATTCGGTGGAAGCAAACGCCGTGGCGCAGTCGGTGGCGAACTTCGGTTTTGAAATTCCGAGCCTCGGCTCCGGCAACTATTCCTATAATCCATCGGGCGGTTTCTGGACGTTCAGTGGTGCAAGCGGCACCGGTTCGGGCATCGTTGCGAATGGTAGCGGTTTTTCCAATCCCAATGCGCCCGAAGGCGCGCAGGCCGCTTTTGTGCAAAGCTACGGAACCATCGCGCAGACATTGTCTGGTTTTGCGCCGAGAACGAATTACACCATCACCTATTCCACTGCGCAGCGCTCCGGGCCGGACCAGCACGGCGGCGAGTCATGGAATGTGGTCATTGACGGCAATGCGATCAAGAGCAACAACCCTGGCTCGACCAGCTACACGACCTATACCGCCACGTTCACGGCTTCTGCGGCGACGCATACGCTTTCCTTCGTGGGCACAGATTTGGCGGGCGGCGACAACACCGTGTTCCTTGACAATGTGCAGATCAGTCCTGTTCTGCAACCCGTGCCTGCGATAGTGACGCTGACCAGTCCGACGAATAATTCTGCCATCGCCGCGACGGCGCCCGTGAATTTGACGGCGGCTGTGACCACCAATGGGAACGTCATCAACGGCGTGCAGTTTTACACCGACGGCATCACGTTCCTCGGCCAGATCACCAATGCGCCTTATACGTTCGCCTGGGCGGATGTCAGCGCGGGAGTTCACACCGTGTTTGCCCGGGTGCTGTTCAACAACGGCAGCTCGGCGGATTCCACGCCGATCAGCTTCGCGGTGATCAATCGCAATCCGAATTTGAGTTTTGAAATCCCGAGCCTCGGTTCCGGCAACTATGCCTACGCGCCCGGCGGCGGATCTTGGAGCTTTACCGACAGCTTGAATGGCAACGGTTCGGGCGTCGCGGCGAATGGCAGCGCCTTTGGCAATCCCAATGCTCCGCAAGGCACGCAGGCAGCTTTGCTGCAAAGTTACGGGAGCATCCGTCAGACGCTGTCCGGTTTTGTGCCGGGCACGAACTACACGATCACTTATTCTGCCGCTCAACGCTCCGGCTCCGCGCAGCATGGCGGCGAGTCGTGGAATGTCGTCATGGACAACGCCGTGATCAAAACGAACGCGCCGGGTTCGACCAGCTTCACGACCTACACCGCTAGTTTCACGGCGTCGTCGGCGAATCATACTCTTGCGTTTATCGGCACGGACCTGGCCGGTGGCGACAACACGGTGTTCATTGATAATATCAGTTTCAATCCTCCGCTTTCGACCATTCCGATTCCAAACCCGACCACCAATACGTTGCCGGCGACGGCGGTGGATGTGGTGGGCAGTTCGGTCACTTTTTTGGCGGGCTTTAGCAGCACAAATCCGATCGCCTACCAATGGCAGAAGATCGTCGGCGGTTTGCTGACGGATATTCCCGGCGCGACGAACACGACGTTGACGTTGACCAACCTGCAACTGGGCGACGCGGCCTTCTACCGGTTGCAGGCGTCGAATGCGCTGGGGATTGCGGTGAGCAGCGGGAGTCCGCTCACGGTCTCCAACCTGCCGGTGGCAGTGAGTAATGTCATCACGGACTACGCCTCGCAAACGGGACTGGGCAGCGCGCTCACGAACTTTTCTCCAACCTGGACCGTTGCTCCGGGTAGTCTGATTTCCGGCCAATCGCCCAGCAGTGTGGGCAGCGGCACGTTCGGACAGCCTGTCGCCGTGTTGACCGACGGAACTTTTGGCTGGTTCAATTTCTGGCCGAATGTGGGCAGCAGTCCGACGGAAGTGAACGGTGGATCGAGCGCCGGCCAGTCGGTCACCTATAGTCTCGGTAGTGCGGCCAGCGGCTACAGCATTTCCAACATCGTCGTCTATGGCGGCTGGGGTGATGCTGGTCGCGATCAACAGGCTTACACCATTTCGTATTCCACCGTGGCGGCCCCCGCGACCTTCATCGCGCTGGCGAGTGCGAATTTCAATCCCGCAAATCCGGGGAATATCCAGTCCGCTACGCGGGCAACCTTCAAGTCGGCGACCGCCGGCCCGCTGGCCACGAATGTCGCGGCGTTGAAATTTGATTTCACGACGCCGGCTCCGGAGAACGGTTATTGCGGCTATTCGGAAATCGCGGTGTATGGCACTTCGATCAATCCGGCCGTGACCCAGGACACGTTGCCGGTGACGGCGGCGGATGTGGTGGGCAGCCAAGTCACCTTCACGGCGGCCTTCACGGGCGTCGCCCCGTTGTCTTATCAATGGCAGAAAGTCAGTGGCGGCGTGACCAACAATGTGGCCGGCGCGACAAACACAATCCTGACGCTCACCAATCTGCAACTCGCGAATACCGCTTCCTACCAACTTCAGGCATCCAACGCTTACGGTGTGGCGGTGAGCGCGGCGCGTGCGCTGACAGTCAGCAGCGTCCCAGCGGCGGTGAACAATGTCGTCACCCGGATGGCTGCCCAGACCGGAACCGGTAGCGGCACGTTTACGCCGACGTGGGGGGTGACCAACAACAGTTTGATTGCCGGAAATCCGCCGAGCAGCAGCAGCGGTAGTTTCACGCTGGAAGTCCCGGGGCGTAGCGTCAATTCCCTGACCGATGGCGGTGACGGCGCGCTGTCGCAGATCGCGGCGACCGTCGGCTTCACCACCAGCAAGAATTATGTGACGTGCGGCAATGGCAGTGGGGCAGGGGCATCTGTCACCTATACGCTGAGCGGTTCCGCGAACGGATACAGCCTGACCAACATCGTCGTTTACGGCGGCTGGGCCGACGCCGGACGGGACCAGCAGGCATATACGGTTTACTATTCCAAAGTCACGGCACCAGCGACGTTCCTGTTGCTGGGCAGCGTTAATTACAATCCGGCGAATCCGGCAAATGCACAGTCGGTGACCCGCGCGACGCTGTCACCGGCGAATGGAATTTTGGCCACGAATGTCGCGGCGGTGAAATTTGATTTCACCACGCCCGCGTCCGAGAACGGTTATTGCGGCTATACGGAAATCACCTTGTCGGGAATGCCAACGCCCGTTCCGGTGGCAACAAATCCAACCAATATCGCGGTCCAACTCAACGCCAACACGTTAAAACTCGGCTGGCCTGCCGACCACACGGGCTGGCGATTGCAGGTCCAGACCAATGATCTGACAACCGGCCTCGGCACGAACTGGTGGGATGTCGCCGGTTCGACCGCCACCAACCAGATGTCCTTTCCCGTCAATCCCGCCGCAGGCGGTGTGTTTTATCGCCTGCTTTTTTGATTTACTGACCTCAATATGAAAAAAAATATGAACTCTTCGAAACTGCTTCTGACTCTGGGCACCCTGCTGCTGGCCGGCGTGTGCTCTGCGGCGATCGTGACGAAAAATCTTCGCTGCGAATATCTTGCCGACCCGCTCGGGATTGATGTCACCAGTCCGCGCCTGAGCTGGATTCTGACTTCGGATCAGCGCGGCGAAAAACAGAGCGCCTACCGCGTGCTCGTTGCTTCGTCGGCGGAACAATTGAATCAAGATGCCGGCGATCTCTGGGACAGCGGCAAGGTGGCTTCGGACGAAAGCGCTCAGATCGTTTACGCGGGCCGGCCGTTGGTTTCCCGCGAGCGTTGTTTTTGGAAAGTGCAGGCGTGGGATCGTGGCGGCAAACCCGGCGCGTGGAGTCCCGTTGCCCGCTGGGAAATGGGCTTGCTCCATCCTGCGGACTGGCAGGCGCAGTGGATCACCGCACAACCAACCCAAGCGGTTGCTGCCGCCACCTTGGTGATCCGGCGGGCGACCTACGAAGCGGTCGGGGGCAGCGCCGTGGCCGATGTGACGGCGGCTTTGACGCTTCAGGTGAAAGGTAATCGTCTCAACGTGCCGGTGAATAATAAATCCCTCGGCGTGGATCCGGCGCAAGATTCGGTGAAACGTCTGCGTGTGGAATATGAGCTCGGCGGCAAATCGTTGACCAAGGAAATCGATGAAAACCAGACCTTGGTGTTGCCGGAAGATTCCACAGCCGTTCCGTATCTGCGGAAGTCGTTTCAACTGAAACCATCCATTCAGCGCGCGGTGCTTTACGCCACGGCGTTGGGACTTTATGAGGTTCACCTCAACGGCCAGCGCGTGGGGGATCACGTGCTCGCCCCGGATTGGACGGATTATCGCAAGCGCGTTCGCTATCAGGCTTACGATGTCACGGCGATGGTCCAGAGCGGTGACAACGCGATCGGCGCACTGCTGGCGAACGGCTGGTTCAGCGGCAAGATCGGCAATGGCGCGAATGCTTTCTTCGGCAAAGTGCCGGCGTTCTGCGCCCAGCTTGAAGTGACCTATGCGGATGGTCGCACGGAACGCATCGTGACCGACGCGTCTTGGAAAACGCAGCGCAGTCCGATTCTGGCCTCGGACTTCATGCTGGGCGAAGATTATGACGCGCGACTGGAAGTGAAAGGCTGGGACCGGCCCGACTTGGATGACCGCCAGTGGGCGCCCACCGCCGTGCGGGATGAATCGTCGCGCAAGCTGGAAGCTCAGGTCATGGAACCGGTGCGTGAGTTTTGCGAACTGAAACCGAAGTCGGTCCACGAGCCCAAGCCGGGCAGTTGGGTTTATGACCTCGGCCAAAACATGGTCGGCGTCGTCCGGTTGAAAGTGTCCGCCCCGGCGGGCACCAAGGTGACGTTGCGACACGCTGAAGTGCTCAACCCCGACGGCACGCTTTACACCAAAAACCTGCGCGGCGCGCCGTCGGTGGATCATTACATCTGCCGGGGCGATGGCATTGAAGTCTGGCAGCCGAGATTTACTTTCCACGGTTTTCGCTATGTGGAAATCACCGGTCTGACCGGCCAGCCGCAAGCGGATGCGGTCACGGGAATCGTCATCACCTCGGATACCACCCGCACCGGCGAGTTTGCCTGTTCCGATCCGCGCATCAATCAACTTCAGTCCAACATTCAGTGGGGCCAGCGCGGCAATTACGTGAGCATTCCCACTGACTGTCCGCAACGTGACGAGCGGTTGGGCTGGATGGGCGATGCCCAAGTTTTTATTCGCACGGCAACTTACAATGCTGATGTCGCGGCCTTCTTCACCAAATGGCTGGTGGACGTGGATGATGGCCAGACTCCGGCGGGAGCATTCGCCGATGTGAACCCGAACACGATGAACTGCTACAGCGTTCCTGCTTGGGGTGACGCCGGCGTCATTTGTCCGTGGACCTTATACGAGGTTTACGGTGACAAGCGTCTCTTGGAACAACATCTGCCGGCGATGACCAAATGGGTGGATTATCTTCATCTGCACAGCACGGATTTGATTCGTGACCGGGATCGGGGCAACGACTACGGCGACTGGCTGTCCATTCACGCCGACACGCCCAAGGATTTGATCGGCACCGCTTTTTTTGCTTACTCGGCTCATTTGGTGGCCAAGTCCTATTACGCGCTGGGCCAGGAAGCACAGGCTGCGAAATATGAAAAATTGTTCGGGGAGATCAAGACGGCGTTTAACCAGCGTTTTGTGGCACCAGACGGTCGCATCAAAGGCAATACTCAGTGCGCTTATCTCATGGCCCTGAAGTTTGAGCTGTTGCCCGAAAACCTCCGGAGCAAGGCGGCGCAATATTTGGAGGAGGATATCAAAGCCAAAGACGGGCATCTTTCAACGGGCTTCATCGGCGTCGGCTACCTGCTGCCGGTGCTCTCCCAGGTGGGCAAGGATGACACCGCGTATGGCGTGCTTCTGCAAGACAGTTTCCCTTCGTGGTTGTTTTCCGTGAAGCAGGGGGCCACGACGATATGGGAACGTTGGGATGGCTGGACGCCGGAGAAAGGCTTTCAGGATCCAGGCATGAATTCTTTCAACCATTACTCGCTCGGCTCCTGCGGCGAATACTTGTTCGGCGGCATCGGCGGCATTCGCCCGGCCAGCCCAGGTTACAAAACCATCCGGATCGAACCAGTCATCCGCAGTGGCCTGACTTGGGCCAAGACCAGTTACGACTCGATCCACGGCACGATCGCCACTGCTTGGAAACGCGACGGTCAACGGCTGACGCTGGATGTGGTCGTGCCCGCGAACACCACCGCCACGGTCCGGGTTCCGGCCCGGGATATGAAGGGAATCACGGAGAGCGGCAAACCCGTGGCCCAGTCGGGCGATGTGAAATTTCTGCGCTTGGACAAAGGAAACGCATTGTTTGAAGTGGGCTCGGGGACTTATCATTTCGCCTCGCAGATTGAGTTGCCGGACAACCAAAATCTTTTGGGAAAATCTTTATGAGTCAAAAATGCAAAATGTCAGACGCGTCCATTGCCGCGTCGTTTAATACTCGCTCCGTTAAACTGGCGGGCGTGGCTTCGGCGCTTTTGATCTTCGCCGCGAGCGCATTTGCCGACGTCCAGACGACGATCGGCTATCACGCCGACAACGAGGAAACTCCGGCCTTTTCCTTTTCGAAGGTGCCGCCGCCCTCCCGAAATGATGCCGGCACGACTGCCAAGTTCACGATCGTATCCGGTGAGGCGGCCGGCGATGCCGATAGTCTTGGAAAACTCCACGACGGCAAACTTCCTCTTCAGGCGGACGAGCCGATGCAGAATTTTTTCTTTGCGTCGGGCACCGCTGGCGGACGGATTCAGGTGGACTTGGGCAGCGCCAAGCAAATCAAGCAGGTCAACACTTACTCGTGGCACCCCACTTCGCGCGGACCGCAGGTCTATCAGCTCTATGCCAGCACGGGCTCGGAGAATGGCTTCGTTGCCAGTCCCGGAAAAGGCGTTACGCCGGAACAATGCGGCTGGAAACGCATTGCCCACGTGGACACCCGGCCCAGCCGCCCCGATGGTAGTGCGCAATGCGGCGTGAGCATTGCGGACACTGCTGGAGTTATCGGGAGCTATCGTTATCTGCTGTTTGACATCTCGCCGACCGAAACCGACGACGATTTCGGCAACACCTTCTTCAGCGAGATTGACGTGGTGGAATTGAACGCCCCCGTTCAACCTGCCTTGACGGGCGGGGTTCCTCCCCTCGTCATCCATTCCGCCGATGGTTATTGTGTGATCACCATTGATACCAGCAAAGAACCGGAGCTGGCGGATTGGGCGGGACAGAAACTGGCCCCGACGCTCGCGGAATGGTATCCGAAAATCGTGGACATGTTGTCCAGCGATGGCTACAGCGCGCCGAAGAAATTCAGCGTCGTCCTCCGCCCGGGAGACGGCGTCGCCTATACCAGCGGCACGCGGATTGTGGGCAACTCGGTGTGGCTCGGCGGCGAACTCAAGGGGGAAGCCCTCGGCGCCCTCATCCACGAAGTCGTGCATGTCGTCCAGCAATACGGCGGCGGTCAACATCATGCTCCCGGCTGGTTAGTGGAGGGGATTCCCGATTATATCCGTTTTTTTAAATATGAACCCCAAAGCCACGGTGCCGACCTGGTTTGGTTGCAAAGCCGGAGAAAAGTCGCTCTCAATTACGACGGCATGTATCGGATCAGCGCGAACTTTCTGGATTACGTGGCGACGCATTATGACTCAGATCAGAACCTGATCCAGAAAGTGAACGCCGCCTGCCGGCAGGGCAATTATACGGATGCGCTATGGCAGGGACTCACCGGCAAATCGCTCGTGGATTTGAATGCGGAATGGAAGGCGGCAGTTCAGAAGCAGCTCGCCAGCAAAACGGAGAAGCCTGGCGAAAATCCCAAGTCATGAAATTTCCGACCAAGGCGGATTTGGTCGGCGATTTTAAAAACTGAACATTGAAACAACTGACATTCAACCAAAACAATTCATGAAGTCACATCCGGCGACAAGTCATTCAACCCAATTCCTGCTGCTACTCGGGACCACGCTGGCGATGATGGGCGGGTGGAGTTTGCCAGCCAAGGCGGCCGAAAAAAAGCCATCGCAGCCGGCGGAGTATGTCCGGCCTTTCGTCGGGGCGCAGGGCGAGGGCAATACGTTTCCCGGACCGTCCGTTCCATTCGGCATGGTGCAGATCAGCCCGGATACCGACACCACGAACTGGAACACGGATTCGGGTTACGAATACACCGACCCGACCATTCAGGGGTTCAGCCTGACGCATTTGAGCGGCACGGGCTGTCCTGACCTCGGCGACTTTCTGTTTGCTCCGCAAGTCGGGACGCCCGAGTTTGTGCCCGGCGCCAAGGATCATCCGGAATCCGGCTATCAATCCTTGTTTTCCCACGCCGATGAATCGGCCGAGGCCGGTTATTACAAAGTGAAGCTGCAAAAATCCGGCGTCACTGCTGAGCTGACGGCGGGCGAGCGGTCCGGCATGTTGCGATTCACTTTTCCGGCGAGCGCCGAGGCTTCCATTTTGACGGACCTGAACCATGTCATCAACGGCGGTCGCTGGCAGATCGCGGAATCGCGTCTGCGGATTGAGGACGGTTCCACCGTGACCGGTTTTCATCTGGTGAACGGCTGGGCCAAGGAACGTTATCTTTATTTTGCCGCGCGCTATTCGCGTCCGTTTGATGAGGCGCTCATCATCAACAACGGAAAACCGGTGACCTACAAAAGCTACGTCAATTATCGCTTCCGCAGTCGCAATGAAGCCGCTGGCACGAACCTGCAACTCCTCGCCAAATTCAAAACCAGCGCGAACGAAGTCATTCAGGTGAAAGTCGCCGTGTCGGCCGTGAGCGCTGCCAACGCCTTGCAAAATCTTGACGCTGAAATCCCGGATTGGGATTTCGACAAGGTGCGTAACACCGCCGTTGAAAAATGGAACCGCGAGTTGGGCAAGATTCAAATTGAAGGAACGCCGGAGCAGAAAGCCACGTTCTACACCTCGCTGTATCACGCCTTGCTGGTGCCGAATCTGTATCAGGACGTCAACGGCGAATATCGCGGTTTCGACCAGAATATTCACCGCGCTAAAAATTTCACCCGCTACACCGTGTTTTCGCTGTGGGATACTTTCCGCGCCGAGCATCCGCTGCTGGCGTTGATTCAGGAAAAACGGGATTCCGACATGATCAACTCCATGCTCGATCATTACGCCCAGAGTGCGGATCACCTGCTGCCCATGTGGGAACTCCAAGGTAACGAAACCTGGTGCATGATCGGCTATCACGCGGTGCCGGTGATCGTGGATGGCTATTTGAAAGGCGTGAAGGGCATTAACGCGCCACGGGCCTACAATGCGATCAAAGCCACGGCGATGAATCCTGACTACGACGGTCTGGCCTCGTATCGAAAACTGGGCTGGGTGCCCTGCGATGAGGAGGATGAGTCGCTCTCCAAGACGCTCGAATATGCCTACGACGACTGGTGCATCGCGCAAATGGCGAAGGCGCTCGGTAAGCGGGACGACTATGAATATTTCCTGAAGCGCTCGGCCAGCTATAAGAATATTTACGATTCCGAAACCGGTTGGATGCGGGGTAAGGATACGCAAGGCAACTGGCGCACGAACTTTAACCCCCACCTTTTCGGCGGCGGCACCAATCTGCAGGACGTCACCGAAGGCACCAGTTCGCAATATTCCTGGTTTGTCCCGCAAGATGTGCCGGGCCTGATCGCGCTGATGGGGGGCAAAGAAAAATTCGTGGCCAAACTGGATTCGCTGTTTGATGCCAAGCAATCCGAGCCGTTCACCCGGGAATTATCCGAGAATGATCTGCGCGGTTGCATCGGCGAATACTGGCACGGCAACGAACCGGCTCATCACATCATTTACCTTTATTGCTATGCGGGTCAGCCGTGGAAAGCCGCCGAGAAATTGCACCAGATCGTGAAGACGCAATACGGCAGCCAGCCCGGCTCGCTGTGCGGCAATGATGACTGCGGCCAGATGTCGGCCTGGTATATGTTCACCTGCATGGGCTTTTATCCGGTATGTCCGGCGGGCAATTATTACGTGATCGGCGCGCCGCAGATTCCGAAGGCCGTGATGCATCTCTCAAACGGAAAAGACTTCACCATGACTGCCGAAAATCTTTCCGATGAAAATATCTATGTCCAGTCCGTCCGGTTGAATGGCAGGAACTGGGACTCGCCGTTCCTGCCTTACCAGGAACTGAAAAACGGCGGGAAGATTGCTTTCAAGATGGGGCCGCAGCCGAGCCGGTGGGGCACAAATCCGGTTTTGCCCGAGTGACCGGTGACGTCCGAAATGAATGCGATTGCCACAGCGCTGCCGGACGCCACTCGATTGGATCAGCCTGCGGGTGATCCGAGCCACTGGTTGCTGGACCCGCAAGTGGACTTTCTGAATCACGGGGCTTTTGGCGCCTGTCCCCGGCAGGTGCTGGAATTTCAAAACGAATGTCGCCTGCGTTTGGAACGCCAGCCGTTGCAATTTTTGGTGCGCGAACTCGAACCGCTGCTGGATGCCGCCCGCGCCGCGCTGGCCGAATTCGTGGGAGCGGAGCCGGGAAATTTGGTGTTCGTGCCGAACACCACGACCGGCGTGAACACCGTGCTGCGTTCGCTCTCGTTTGCGCCAGGGGACGAACTGCTGGTCACCAATCATGAATATAACGCCAGTCGCAACGCTCTGGACTTTGTCGCGGCACGGTCCGGTGCGCGGGTGGTGGTCGTCAACATTCCTTTCCCGTTGCGCAATGTGGATGAAATCATCACGCCAGTTCTCGCCGGAGTGACCTCTCGGACGCGCCTGGCTTTGCTGGATCACGTCAGCAGTCCGACGGGACTGGTTCTGCCGATGGAGCGCCTGGTCAGTGAACTGGCCGCGCGCGGGGTGGACACGCTGGTGGACGGCGCGCATGCGCCCGGCATGGTGCCGCTGAATCTGCAACGCCTCGCGGCCACTTATTATACCGGCAATTGTCACAAATGGCTTTGCGCTCCGAAAGGCGCGGCATTTTTGTGCGTTCAACCCGGACGCCAGAAGTGGATTCGTCCGCTGGCCATCAGTCACGGCGCCAATTCACCGAGAACGGATCGCTCGCGATTTCTGATCGAGTTTGGCTGGACGGGGACCGGAGATTTCTCGGCCTACTTGAGCGTGCCCGAGGCGGTGCGCTTCATGGGGTCGCTCTTGCCCGGCGGCTGGTCGGAAATCATGGCGCGCAATCGGGCGCTGGCGCTCGCGGCCAGAAAGATTCTGTGCGCCACGCTTCAAATTGACGAGCCGTGTTCGGCAGAGTTCATCGGTTCGCTCGCTGCGGTGCCAATGCCGGATGCGCCGCCGGATGCGTGGCCCAGCCAGCCCGCCAACGAGTATCCGCTGCAAACGGATTTACGGGTCAAACATGGAATCGAGGTTCCCATCATGCCTTGGCCGGCCCCGCCGAAACGGCTGCTGCGGATTTCGGCACAACTTTACAACGCGCTGCCGCAATACGAACGGCTGGCGCGGGCCGTGATTTGCGAAGCTGGTCCGTTGGCTCGCCACCCGGAGAAATCATGAATCCAACTTCAGTCAAACCCGGCTTGAATTTTAGCAGCGCCACATGTGTCACTGATTCCCCAGGCATCAAATGCCAACCGAAATGGACGATCAGGTTGCGCTCGTTGGCGGTCTTGGCTTTCGTCGGCGCGACTGTGCCGGTGTTTGCAGAAGCTGTCGCGGTGAAAGATGTGTTCACGCCCGCAGCGCCGGAATCGGTGCAGATCAGCGGGCGGCTGGGCGACAAACTTAACCTGTGTATTACCAATCGCCTGCTGGCTCAGGACATCGAGTCGGTGGTCGCGCCCTATCGCACCAAGACGGAAGCCGGCAGTGCCGACTGGCGCTGTGAGTATTGGGGCAAGTGGTTTACGTCGCTGGCGCTGGCCGATGCCTATCACTCCACGCCCGCCACGCGCGAACTGCGCGACGCGGCGGCGACGGCATTGATGGCGACCGCAGCACCGGATGGCTATCTCGGCACGCGCACGCCGGCTCATCGGTTGGAAGGCTGGGATGTTTGGGGGTGCAAATATGCGCTGCTGGGATTGCTGGCGGATTACGATCGGACGCACGACGCGACGGTGCTGAATGCCGCACGCCGACAAGCAGATGTTCTGATTGCGGAACTTGGTCCGGGAAAAGCCGACATTGCTGACGTCGGCGAATGGAACGGCTTGCCCGCGTCGTCGGTGTTGGAACCGGTGGCATTGCTTTATGAACGGACGGGCGAGAAAAAGTATTTGGATTTTGCCGAACACATCGTCGCCTGCTGGAGCGCGCCATCAAAACGGTTGCCCGCCGGGATGCGGCTGGTGGAGGATGCGTTGGCGGGGAAGAATCCGGACCAGATGTGCGCCCCGAAAGCTTACGAGATGATGTCGTGTTTCGAAGGCTTGTGCGAACTCTACCGGGCCACCGGCCAGCGTCAGTATCTGGATGCGTCGGTGAAACTCGCTGACGGTATCTTCCGCGAGGAAGCGACGTTGGTGGGCTGCGGCACGCACAATGAAGTTTGGTTCAGTGGCACAAAACAACAGACCGGCGTCGTCGAGAAACCGATGGAGACCTGCGTGACGGTGACGTGGATGAAACTCTGCGACCAGCTCCTGCGCCTGACCGGTGATGTGCGCTACGCCGATGAGTTGGAGAAAAATCTCTACAACGGCCTGCTCGGCGCGATGATGCCGGACGGACAATGGTGGGCTTACTTCGATGGCTTGATGGGCGTGCGCGTGCCGAGTTATGTGCAGCACGCCGATGTGGGGCTGAGTTGCTGCGTGGTGAACGGCCCGCGCGGGCTGATGCTGACGCCGTTCTGGGCATACATGCAAAGCACCGACGGCCCGGTTGTGAATCTTTACGCTCCCGGCAGCGCGCAGGTCGGCACCGTGAAATTGGAAATCACCGGCGACTATCCTGTGACTGACCGGGTTGAAATCAAAGTAACACCGGCCAAGGCGGAGGAATTCACGCTGACGCTGCGCATCCCAGCATGGAGCGAACGGACGGAGTTGAAGGTGAACGGCGAGTCGCTGCCGGTCACGCCCGGTTACGCGAAGATTCGCCGGACCTGGCGTAAAGGCGACCGCGTGGTCATCACCTTCGACTTGCGCCCCAAGACGGTTGAATTGAATGGCCAGATCGCGCTTCGGCGCGGCCCGGTGGTGTTGTCCCTAGACAACCGGCTCACGCCCGCCGCCGCCGGTCAGGTAACCCTCGACCGGAAACCCGAATTGAAACCAAATCTGGCGGCCGCAAAGAAGATCGGCGCGTGGATGGCTTTTGATGTGGGCGGCTTGACGTTTTGCGATTATGCCTCGGCGGGCAATGCTTTCAGCGAGCAGAACATTTTCCGCACCTGGCTGCCACAGCCGCTGGATTTGGCGACGGTGTATCAAACCGGCCAGACGTGGCAGACGCTTTCGCATGCCCGGACGTGGACAAATCCGCCCAAGCCCCGGCCACAGGTGGAAAACCGGACGAAAGATTTGGCGCTGGCCGCGAACGGAGCCTCGGCCAGTTCGGACAGCGAGTATGCCAATGAACCGGGCGGCACGGCCAAGGTGATTGACGGAGTGATCGCCACGCCGGAAGACTTTTCAAATCGTTGGCATTCGTCGCTCGACCAACCGCATCCGCATTGGGTCGAGGTGCATCTGGCCAAGCCGACGAAGGTTTCCACGGTGGTGATCCACTTCGCGGACCCGGCGGGGTATCCGGTCAGCTTCGCGGGCTCGGTGCGGGTCAATGACCAGGAACGCCAGGTGATCAATGTGACCGACAACAAGGAGCCGCAAGTTTATCGGGCGAAGATTCAACCGGTGACGACGGATTGCTTTCGGTTGACGATTCATTCGTCCCGCAATCCGGCTTATCCGAACGCGGCGCAGATCAGTGAAATCGAGTTGTATCCATGACAGGTATCCGGCTGATGCCCTCTCTCGTGGCTGGTTTGAACCCGCTGTGCTGCTCAGCAACTCGACACCGGGCGGAAAATCTAGTCGCTTTACTTGCTCTTGGAATTTGGTTTTTCTAGCAAGCCGCTGCCGGATCCCAATGAACCGACTTGAGACTTCACCGGTTTCGGTGATGGGCACCTCACCGTTTCGGGCGATAGACGCAGGCGGTGGTTGGCAGTTAACCTGAGGTCATCCCATCCAGATAAATGGATGATTGCCTGGACCGTTGATGATTTTTCAACGTTGACGGCTTGGAGTTGCTTTTGCAGCCGACTGATTTTCAGCGAATGCGCTAGGCGTTGAATGACCCAGCGCCTAAAATTTAATCTATTCAATTCAACATGATGAAACTGCCACGTATTTTAATCGGTTCAGCCGCCCTGTGCCTTGTCCTCAACGCCGCCGCCGATCCGCTGGAAACCGGTTTCCTCAATCCGCCGGATGCCGCCAAGCCGCAGACGTGGTGGCATTGGATGAACGGCAACATCACCAAGGTTGGCATCACCGCCGACCTCGAAGCGATGAAGCAGATCGGGCTCGGCGGCGCGACCATCGTGAACGTGGATTGCGGCATCCCGCCGGGGCCCGTGAAGTTCATGAGCCCGGAATGGCGCGAGGATTTTAAATTTGCCGTGCAGGAGGCAGACCGGTTGGGCCTGAATCTCTGCGTGGAAAATTGCGCCGGCTGGTCCAGCAGCGGCGGCCCATGGAATACCGTGACCAACGCCATGCAGCGCCTCACGTCCAGCGAAACGCGCGCCCACGGTCCCGCGGTTTTCAATGCCGTGCTGCCGCAACCGCCCGTTACGCTCGGTTTTTACCGCGACATCGCCGTGCTCGCCTTCCCGGCGCCGGCAGTCGAGGCGGGCAACACCTCCGACGCCGCAACCCCGGCGGCGAAGTTGGAAATTAAGTCGGCAGTTTACGGGGCGGATGGCGGCGGTTCGGCGGACGTGAAGGCGAGAATCGTCAGCCTGATCAAAAGCGGCCGCAAGTCAATCGTTGCGGACAGCGATGAACTGGGAGGCGATCCAGCCTCCGGTCAGGTCAAACAATTGCGCATTGAATTCACGGTTGATGGCAAACCCGGCACCGCGACGGTGGATGAAGGAGACACGTTCATCCTGCCCACCGGTGCCAAGTCGATTGCCAAGACCCGGTCGTTTGGAAAAACCTCGGTGGATCGCACGTTCGTCCGGCCACCGCCAGCCGCGGCGGGCGCCAGCGAATCAATTCCACGCGACGACGTGCTGGATTTGACGGCGAATCTGGGCGCCGATGGACGACTCCATTGGGAGGTGCCGGCCGGCAATTGGATTATCCTGCGCCTGGGCTATACGCCGATCGGCGTGGACAATCATCCTGCGCCGGACGAGGGCAGGGGGCTGGAGTGCGACAAGATGAGCAAGACGGCGTTGGACGCGCATTGGGATGGCTTCATGCAGAAAGTGCTCGACGACATCGGCCCGCTCGCCGGCAAGGCGCTCGATTCATCGCTGATTGACAGCTACGAAGTCGGCAATCAGGACTGGACGGCAAATTTCCGCGAAGAATTTCAAAAGCGGCGCGGTTATGATCCGCTGAAATTTCTGCCCGCCTTCGCCCGGCACGTGGTGGACAGTCCGGCGGTCACCGAACGTTTCCTCTGGGACATGCGCCGGACGGTTGCCGATTTGTTCGCGGAAAATTATTTCGGTCATTTCGCCGAGTTGTGCCGGCAACATGGTTTGTTGAATGCGGTCGAGCCTTACACCGGGCCATTTGAATCGCTGCAATCCGGGGCGCCGGCGGATGTGGTCATGGGCGAATTTTGGACCGGCAGCCAAGGGCATCCCTCGGTGAAGATGGCTGCGTCCATCGCGCACATTTACGGCAAAACGATCGTCGCGGCTGAATCGTTCACTGCGGGCCCCGAGGCCGGGCGCTGGCAGAACGATCCGTATGCGCTCAAGACGCTCGGCGACCTGATGTATTGCCAGGGCTTGAACCGCTATGTCTTTCACCGTTACGCGATGCAGCCGTGGACAAACCGCTGGCCGGGCATGACGATGGGGCAATGGGGTTTTCATTTCGAGCGCACCGAGACGTGGTGGAACCAGGGCAAGCCGTGGATTGATTATATTTCGCATTGCGAATTTCTGTTGCAACAGGGCCGCGCCGTGGCGGATGCCGCATACTTCACCGGCGAAAGTGCGCCGGTGGAAATGCGCGCCGGCAATCCCGCGCTGCCGGCGGGCTACGACTACGACGCCGTCAATGCTGATGTCCTGCTGCACGGCGCGACCGTGCAGAACGGCCGTATCACGCTGGCCAGCGGCGCCAACTACGCCGTGCTGATTCTGCCGCCCAGCGATTCGAATCTGACCCCGCAATTCTTGCAGCGCCTCCGTGAGCTGGTGCGCGACGGCGCGACGGTGGTCGGCCCGCGGCCGCAACATTCGCCAAGCCTTGCCGGTTACCCCGACTGTGATGCGCAGGTGAAACAACTCGCCGACGAACTTTGGGGCAAATGCGACGGGAAGACCGTGCTCGAAAATGTCTGCGGTAAAGGCCGCGTCGTTTGGGGGCGTTCATTGACTGATATTTTCGCGGCGCAACACCTGAAACCCGATTTTGAATTCAAAGGGGTTGGCAAAAATTCACGGCTGGCTTACGTGCATCGCGTCGCGGACGGGGCGGATATTTATTTTGTCTCGAACCAGCGGCGGCAGTTTGACGCTGCTGAATGCACCTTCCGCGTCAGCGGTAAGGTTCCCGAATTGTGGCATCCCGATACGGGGGTGATCGAGCCCGCGCCGGTGTGGAGCGCGCAGGGCGGCGGCACCCAGGTGCGTTTGGATTTGGAACCGGCCGGTTCCGTGTTCGTGATTTTCCGTCAGGCGGCGGATAGCGCCGATCATGTTGTGGCTGCGAGTGGCCACTTTAAGTCGAACCCTTCCGCCATGCCGAAGCTGGAAATCCAGCACGCCGTTTACGCGGCCACCGATGGTGCGGGGGCAATGGATGTGACGGCGAACCTTGCTGAATTGGCGCGCGATGGCCAGTTCGTTGTCGTGGTGAACAACGAGGCCATGGGCCGCGATCCGGCGGTGGATCACGCCAAGGAATTGCGCGTGGACTATAAACTCGGCGGCCAGCCCGGTCACGCGACCGTGCCTGAAAACGAAACGTTGGCCCTACCCACCACGACCAGTTTCGGTTCGGCGCCACAGTGGGAGGTGGAATCGGCGGCCAAGTCGCCGACCGTGAAAGTCTGGAACAGCGGTGAAGTCACCTTGCGCCTCGCGGGTGGAAAAGTTTTGCACGCGAAGGCCGCCGCCTTGCCGGCACCGCAGGAAATTTCCGGTGGCTGGAACCTCAGTTTCCCGCCGAACTGGGGTGCGCCGCCTTCCGTCACCTTGGACAAACTGATTTCCTGGACGGATCACACCAACGCCGGCGTGCGCTATTTTTCTGGCATGGCGACTTACGAAAAAGAAATTGAAATTTCCGCCGACCGGTTAAGCGCCGGCCGGGAGCTCTGGCTGGACTTGGGTGCCGTTAAAAATTTTGCGGAGGTTTCCGTGAATGGACACGACTTCGGCGTGCTATGGAAACCGCCGTTCCGCGTGAACGTCACCTCCGCCGCGAAACCCGGCGTAAACCGGCTCGTCGTCAAAGTCACGAATCTCTGGCCGAACCGGCTGATCGGTGACGAGCAGCTGCCGGCGGATTGCGAGTGGCACGGCAAGGAACTCAAAGCGTGGCCGCAATGGCTGTTGGACGGCAAGCCGAGTCCCACCGGCCGGCTGACCTTCACGACGTGGCATCATTGGACAAAAAATTCGCCACTGCTGATCTCCGGCCTGCTTGGTCCCGTCACCCTGCGAACGGCTGAGGTTGTCCCCGCCCGCTAGGCTGGAGGCCCGCCGCGCGGCATGGGCGATGCGGCCAGCGTGTCAAAAAACCTTGCCACGCAAATGGACGGACGCTAGTCTTTCGGCCCTTGGCGAACGTGTTTTCACGAGAAAAACTGGGTCGTCATTTCAAACGGTTTGCGCGCTTAGCTCAGTGGTAGAGCATTACCTTCACACGGTAGGGGTCGCAGGTTCGAAACCTGCAGCGCGCACCATTTTTTGCCAGCGGTAAAAATGCCGCGCCGAGGCTCGTAGAGCGAAGGCGGGCGAACTGGGCGACCATCCGCGTAAACTTCAAAACTGGTCTTCCTTCTCCTTGAACAGCACGTTGAACGTCGTCAGCGAGCCGTAGCTTTTAGTGATGTATTGCTGCATCTCCACCTTTTCGCCGTCCGTGAGCTTTTCATGTGCGTTGATCTTCTGCTCCAGCACGCGGAGATTGTTCCGGACCATCACGATCTTGTGGAAGAATACCTCCAGCGGCACTTCTTTCGTCTGCAACGTTGCGTCCGCCGGATGCAACACCGCCTTGCCGCCGTGCCAGCGCACGCCGAGCTGCTCCACGACTGAATCCGGTTTTTGCAATCCCAGTTTGGCGATGGCGGTTGCCACCGTCTCGTCCACGAACTGTTTCAACGGCATCTCCAGTCCGCTCACCGCCGCGTGTGGTTCGGCGGCTTCCAGTCCGGCGGCCTCCGGCGCGACTGTGCGCTGGTTGCCGTCATCGAACAGGATTTCGGCGGCGACAGCGGAAATCGTTTTGACGCTGCCCGTGCCATATTGCGGATGCCGGACGCGCTGGTGGATGTGGAGGGATTCGATTTTCATCAAAGGAATTTAAGCACAAGCCCATCCATCGTGGCAATGCCGGACGGGCAGCCTAGGAGAACGATAGCACGAGGGCATAGCTTGCGAATTTGGGGATGCGTGATTAAGCTTGGGCGATTTTTCAAGCCGTTCAAAAAAGTTCCCAAGGGCGAGCATGAAGAGCGTGAAAACGGGCTGCGATTTTTCTGAACCAACATCAATGAACAAGACAACGGATCCAACCTTTCCGCCGTCCAAGGAGAAACAATCTTTTCGGTTGTTGCCGCTTTATTTGATCAGTGCCGCCTTTTTGAGCTTCATTTTTTTACCATCTTTTTATCCCTCGGCGGGGGTTTTTGCGGCTCCGTTGACCGCCGTCTTGGTCGTGGCCGCTTGCATACTTACCTTCGCGCCTGGGTTTGCGTTGCTGGAGCTTGTGGGCAGGCGCTTTCCGGCGAGTCTTGCGCCGGGGTTGGTCATTATCGGGTCGGCAGCGGCTGGCTGGCTCCTTTTCTGGGCCTGGTTTGCCAGCCCGTATGTTGGGATAGGTGTATCCATAGGATTGTCAGCGTCGGCAATGCTTGTCCTGAGTTTCAAGCGTGATCGGCAATCGTGGCAACAGGTGTCCGCCCCTGCCATCGTCTCAGTGATGGTTTGTGTCGGCTACCTATCTTTGGCGGGAGATCATGGCGGGTTAAATTATGGGGATCAGCTCATCGCCGGCCGCTACTGGGCGGTCATGGATAATCAAATCCCCCGATTGTTTGCGGATCGGCTTATCGAGGACCGGGTCGGCTTGAAATCATATCTGCTCGGGGACTGGCATTCCAGTGACCGGCCTCCGCTCCAAACCGGGATGCTTCTGCTGGCCTATCCTTTCGTGGGAAAGGCGGGCAGCCTGCTCGCCTGTCTGCTTCTGGGGGTGGCCATAAATATTTTCTGGATCTGGGGCTTGTGGGGTTTTTTGCGGGCCTTGGGCATTGATGAGCGAAGAATTTTTCAGGCAGTGATATTGGTGGCCTTGGTGGGGGCGGTTTTCATCAATACGATTTATACCTGGCCTAAAATGCTTTCGGCAGCTTTGGCGTTGACCGTGGGGGCGGCGATACTTGTTAAAGACTGCCCGAAACAAATCAGAATATGGATCATTGGGAGTGCCGGCGCGTTCAGTTTATTATCGCATGGAGCCGCCATATTTGCCCTGCTTGGTTTGATTACGTTGTTCTGGGTTCGGAGAAAAGAATGGCAGTTACGGGATGTTTTCATCACTTTCGCGCTCACCGTGTTGATCTATTATCCATGGATTGGTTACCAGCAGTTTTACGACCCGCCGGGGGACCGACTGATCAAATGGCATTTGGCGGGTGTAGCTCCTTCGGATGAAACCCGCTCTGCGGCGGCCATGCTGATGGCGGAATACAAAAAAGCGGGTTTTCATGGTTTTGCGGTGAACAAGGTTCACAACCTTCGAACGCTGCTGGGTGATTCCACTGACTGGAACGGAGAAGGTGCCCAAGGATTCGCCCAGCCCGGCTGGGATTCGACATTTATTGGGCATCTGCGGCATTTTTTTCTTCTGCGCTTGGGGCCGGCCCCGACGCTCTTATTGATTGGCGTGGCATTCCTTTTTATTCCGGCAATCAGGCGGGCGCCTTGGTTCATTCCATTGATGGGAATGCTCATCGCCACGCTGCTGATTTTTACGCTACTGGAGTTCGGTTCCACGCCGTCCAGCGCGGCCTGGCTATGGCATGCGCCCTATACCGCACTGCTCGTTTGGTGTATGCTGGGAGCCTTGGCCATTGGAGAACTGGGTGATAAATGGGTCTTAATTTTCCTGCTGTTTCACGTCATCCTATTTATCGCGCTCTGGGATTACGGTGTCTCTATGTGTTCGGCGTTGCCACCGCCCGTAAATCCTGGAAAACCGGATTTTGTAGCCATGCTCATGGCTGCGCTCGCGTTTCTGGCTTTGGTGATGCTGCTTTTAAGAACAAAACCGCACGCGGCAACGGCTGACGAGTAGCTTTTACCAACCGGACGTAACTCCTCGATTACCAAAATGTCCGCCAAATTTTCCAACTCGTTTGAATTCGAGCTGCCGCTTTGGCGGTCCGGCATCGCACGTGTCGCCGGCGTGGATGAGGCGGGCAGGGGGCCGCTTGCCGGACCGGTCGTCGCTGCCGCGGCCATTTTGCCGCCGCGCTGGGCGGAAACGGGGTTGCCCGCCGAACTTGCCGGCTTGAACGATTCCAAGCAGCTCACGGAAACGCAGCGCGAAAAGTATTTTGAATTCCTCACCGCCTGCGCCGAGATCGAGTTCGCCATTGCCGCCGTGGACGCCGGCGTGATTGATGAGATCAACATCCTGCAAGCCACTCATCGCGCCATGAACGCCGCGCTGGCGCAGTTGCAGCCGTTGCCGCCGCACGCGCTGGTGGATGGGCGGCCGGTGAAAACCTTGCGCGTGCCGCAGACGGCCATCGTCAAGGGCGATGCGCGGAGTTATTCCATCGCCGCCGCGAGCGTGCTGGCCAAAGTCACGCGCGACCGGTTGATGCAGGAATATCACGTGCAGTTCCCCGCCTATGGTTTCAATGAACACAAAGGCTACGGCACGGCGAAGCATCTGGCGGCGATCGCGAAACACGGGGCGTGTGCGATTCATCGGAAGACGTTCGCGCCGCTGAAACCGAAAGAGACCGGATTATTTTAACCACGGATGGACATGGATGAACACGGATGTGGTAGGGCAGGCAATGGCATTGGGTGGCGGTGGGGCGAGCGTCCTCGCGAGCCGCTGGTGCCCGCGATGTTCGGCTCGCGAGGATGCTCCCCCACCAAGCCAGCCGACAGTTTCGTTTTTAATCCGTGTTGATCCGTGTCCATCCATGGTTAATGTTTTATCATGAAACTGCTGGAAAAACTCAGGGCCAGGTTCATCGGCGAGGAAAAGCCGGAGCATCTGCGTCGCGGCGAGCTGGGCGAGCGCGCGGCGGAAACGTATCTCAAGGCGCAAGGGCTGAAATACCTGGCCCGCAACTTCCGTTCGTCCCGCGGCGAGATTGATCTGGTCTTTCGCGATCAGGATTGCCTCGTGTTTATCGAGGTGAAGACGCGTTCCTCTGAAGGCTGGACACGTCCGGCAGCCGCCGTGGATGCGCGGAAGCGGCGCTTGCTGTCGCTGACGGCGCTGGATTATCTCAAGCTGCTGAAAAATCCGCCGGTAAAATTCCGTTTCGACATCGTGGAGGTTTTACTGTGTGACGGTGCGGTGCGGGAAATCCGGCATCTGCCGAATACCTTTTCGTTGACCAAGCCGTTTCGCTACGCGTGATTCTTTTCCTGCGAGAAGTATTTGCTTGAACTCGGTGCGTAACGGGCAGACTTTGGCTTTAACTTATGAGCCACATCGTGCAGATCGTGCTGAATGTCAGCTTGTCACTGTTGGGTCTGGGTTTTCTCATCTGGCTTTCAATCCGCACCCTGAGGCGCAGCGGCGACCCCGTTAAACTGATTGTGAAATGGGTGTTCACGCTTCCGTTCGTTGCCTTCTGCCTTTTTTATGCCGCGCATCTGGGGCCGTTTGGCCCGTTCCTTATCGTGTTCATGGCGCTCATCCTGTCGGTCATGTGGACGCCGCATATCAGCGAGATGGTGTTCAGTCCGTTGACGAACCTGTTTGACGGCGGGCATGAGGAGCCGGAAAAGAAACCGTATTATTCCTCCGTCATCGCCAAACGAAATCGCGGTCAGCCGCTCGAAGCCATCATGGCCGTGCGCGAGCAGCTGGCGAAATTCCCCAATGACTTCGAGGGCGTGCTGCTGCTGGCGAACATCCAGGCGGAGGACATGAACGACCTCCCCGGCGCGGAGATCACGCTGAACAAGTTTTGCGATTCGCCCAAGGCGCCGGACCGGCAGGTGGTGGCCGCGCTGACGCAACTGGCGGACTGGCATTTGAAAAAAGCCGCCGACGTGGACGCGGCGCGGGCGGCGTTGCAGAAAATTGTCGAGCGGTTTCCGAACACGGAAATTTCCCTGCGCGCCGAGCAGCGGCTGGCGCATCTGGGCGAGACGGAAAAAATCATTCTCGCCCGGCACGACCAGCAGAACATCGCCGTGCCCGAGGGTGTGAACAATATCGGCCTGCTGGACTCGACGGATTTTTTAAAACCCAAGGAAGTCGAACCGGGCAAGCTCGCGGCGGTTTACGTCAAGCATCTGGAGGAGCATCCGCACGATTCCGAGGTGCGCGGGAAGCTGGCGGCGATTTACGCGCAGGATTTCAAGCGGCTGGATCTGGCGACGATGGAGCTGGCGCAGTTGATCAACGAGCCACGGCATTCGCCCAAGCAGATCGCGGGCTGGCTGAATCAACTGGCGAATTATCAGATCGAGCTGGGCGCGGAGCTTGAGACTGTGCGGGGGACGCTGCAAAAAATCGTGGAGAATTTTCCAGACGCTCCCGTCGCCGAGCTGGCCCAGCGGCGGTTGGCGCGGCTGGCCTCGGAATTCAAGGGCAAAGAAAAAACGCCGGGCGTGAAGCTCGGCGTTTATGAACAAAATATCGGCTTGAAATACGGCTCACCGCGCAAGCTGTAGCGCAATTTCTTTCTCCAGCTCGTGGGTCAAATCGAGATCGCTGCCGCCGAAGCTGCCGCGGGCTTGCACGTCCACCTGGGTTGTCCGGGCGTCAATGCCTTCAACGCGGATCCAAACATTGCGCTGGTTGACCTTGCCTTCGAGGGCGCGGACGGAATTGGTGGTGTCGTGCGGGATAAATTCCTTGGTCAGCACGCCGTTGGCTTGAATGACGGCCACGGAGGCGGCATAAACCTGTTCCACTGAGCGGTTGTAGCGGCCGGCGACGGAGTCGCGGCTCCAGGTGGTCGCGAAGGAATGGGTGTCGCTGACGGTTTTGACGCAACCGGTGGCCACGATGGCGGCCCCGGCGAGAACGGCGAAAATTGTCTTTTTCATATGCCCGACAATGCAACCGAAAACGCGCGGCGCGTCAAGCACGATTCATCCGGCTCCACATTTTGAAACTGAAAAACCGCCGGAACAGTTCCCCGTTCCGGCGGTGCTTTGCTATCAACTGACCGTCAGGTGGCGATGCAGGGTTGGGGCGCGCTCCAGTCGCTGTAACCGGTGCTGCCGCCCACGGCGCGGATTTGCACCGTGTAGCTGGTGCCCGGCGTGAGGTCGCCTATCTCGATGCGGCGGGAGTTTGTGAACACGCCGGCTGGCAGCCAGCCGCCGCCGTTTTTATACTGCGCTTCATACGCCCTGGCATTGACCACCGGCTGCACCCGCACGGTGAATTTCGTGCTGGACTGGTTGTCAATGTTCAACACCACCGGCTTTTCCAGCGGCGACTGCGCGCGGTTCGTGCTTACCGGTTGGAAGCCCGAGGAGAGCAATAGCGTGAGGTCATTGTTCGCCAGGCTCTGCACGTAGGCTGCGAGTTGCCGGAGCGATTCCTCCAGCACCGCGCGCGCCTCGTTTTTTTCCGCCGTGGCCAGCTTGCCGCCATCGGCCGCCGCCGCGAGCTTCACCAGATAATCCGCCTTCTGCGTGCCCAGTGTGGCCAGCGGCACCGGCAGGGTGGGGAACCCGGCATTACCCGTCAGGCCGTTGATGATCACGTCGGTGAAATCGGCAATCGCCGCGTCCGACAGTTTGGTGAATGAATAACTGACTCGGTTGTTTATTTTCATTTGTTTTTCTTTCTCGTTTTGTTTGCTACGCCCCAAGGAACGTGGTTGCAGATATGCCGGACACACGTCCGGCACCAACTTGATTCTTTGGGGATACAACATGAGAAGACCGGCAGGCCCATACAGCACCCGCTGCTCTACCCAACGGGAAAAGCTATTGCAAAAATCATGCCAGCGATTTTTTCCGCGCTGACGGCAGATAACTCCGCTGCTTCGCGGACAAGGAAAAGTTCATTGCTCCCCCGCTTTGACCCAAAGCCGGTTAAATTTACAATTTTCCCGGTAATTATGGAGTCAATGAGCTTAACTTTGACCCGGAGATAACTTTCTTTGCGCCAGAACCGGTATTTTTGAAACCAAGAAAACTTTCTTTGGAGCAAAAACAATTATCTTTGGAACGAATCCGCCTTTTTTCGGAATGAAATAACTTTCTTGGGAGCAAAGAAACCTGTCTCAGCCACAAACAAACCCTTGTTTGGAGCGTGGAAACCGGCTTTGAAGCAAATAAAACTGTCGCCGCTGCAAATCTAATCGTATTTGGTCTGGAAATTCCGGTGCCAGCACATCGCTTGGGAGAAGGTTGAGACAATTCGTTGTCTCGTGCGTAAAAATTCCAGACAAAATACCGGCTAATACGGATTTAAAGATTTCTTTATTATTTTGTTGACGAGTTGGGG
>Ga0068856_100001179_pt1 | contig 27515 bp, 17 predicted proteins | sample KBSCornC62_FD_66595 | JGI IMG/M metagenome (GOLD analysis project Ga0068856, IMG submission 66595) | Corn rhizosphere microbial communities from Kellogg Biological Station, Michigan, USA - KBS Corn C6-2 | ecosystem: Host-associated > Plants > Roots > Rhizosphere > Soil ... | reverse complement strand
ACTCGACGCGTACGAGTTCGCGCGAGACCAAAATGCGCTCATCCTTTTGACTTTCCATGACGTCACCGAGAGAAAACAGGCAGAACGGACAACCTCACTCCTCGCTGCCATTGTCGATAACTCAGACGATGCCATTCTCAGCAAGAAACTCGACGGCAGAATAACCAGTTGGAACAAGAGCGCCGAGCGAATGTTCGGATACGCGCCTGAGGAAGCGATCGGTCAGCACATTACGCTCATCGTTCCATGGGAGCGACGTTCGGAAGAAGAAGGCATCCTTAGGCGTCTGGCACGAGGGGAGCGGGTCGATCATTTCGAAACCGTGCGCAGGCGGAAGAACGGCACTACTTTGGACCTTTCACTCACAATCTCGCCTATTCGTGATGCTGCGGGCAGAGTGATCGGAGCATCAAATGTGGCTCGTGACATCACTGAACGCAAACGCATAGAGCAAGCGTTGCAGAAAAGCGAGAAAAAGTACCGTGAGTTTGCGGAGACTGCGACTATCGCCTTGCATTGGGTCTCCTCGGACGGCACGATCATCTGGGCAAATCAGGCGGAACTGGAAATGCTCGGCTATTCCAGCGAGGAATACATCGGCCACAACATCTCGGAATTTCACGTCGATGCTCCCGTACTGCAAGACATTCTTAACCGGCTTTTCCGCGGGGAAAGAATTATGGAGTATGAGGCTCGCTTGCGGGCAAAGGACGGATCCCTCAGGCAGGTGATTATTGATTCCAGCGCCTTGTTTGAAGAGGGGAAATTCGTTCACACGCGGTGCTTCACTCGCGACATAAGCGAACGCAAACAGGCGGAAGAACTGCTGCGGCAAAGCGAGGAGCGCTTCCGCGCCATTGTTGAAACCACCCCGGAGTGCGTCAAACTGGTTTCGGCAGACGGCACGGTGTTACTCATGAATTCGTCCGGCTTGCGGATGCTAGGCGCTCGTCGGGCGGAAGAAGTGGTGGGGAAGAGTATTTATAACCTGGTTGTGCCTGAGGATCGGGAGCGTTACCAGATGTTCAACGAAAGCATCTGCCGCGGTGAGCAGGGTTCACTCCAATTCCAGATTATTGGGCTGGACAGCAAACGGCGGCACATGGAAACCCACTCTGCACCTTTGCGCAACCCCGGTGGGACAGTCGTCCATCTTGCAGTGACCGGCGACATTTCCGAGCGCATAAAGGCGGATCGGGCGCTGCGGGAAAGCGAGCAGCGCTACCGAGTGGTTACAGAAGCTGCCCCGATCATGGTGTGGATGTCAGGTTTGGACAAGCTATGCTACTACTTCAACAAGGGCTGGCTAGACTTCGTCGGACGTCCCCTTGAACGAGAGGTCGGCCATGGCTGGGCAGAGAATGTTCACCCGGACGACTTCGACCGTTGCCTGCAACTTTACCTGAGCTGTTTTGACGCGCGCCGCCCATTCGAAATGCAATACCGCTTGCGGCATCATTCCGGCCAATACCGCTGGATCCTCGATCGTGGAGTACCACGATACGCGTCCGATGGAACCTTCGAAGGTTATGTGGGCGGGTGTCTGGATATCCACGATCAAAAAACGGCGGAAGAGAAGGCCAGGCGGGCGGACGTAAGCTTCCAACTGATGAAGACTCAGGATGAAGAACGCCGTCATATCGCGCGCGAACTGCACGACACCGCTGGGCAGACCTTAACCGTGCTCGGCCTGCATTTGGCAGAGCTTGTGCAGTTAGCGGGCCAGAGTGCGCCCGAGCTTGCCCGCGAGGCTAAACAGATTGAAGACGCCGTGCAACAGCTGCATCGCGAGATACGCACTGCTTCTTACCTCTTGCACCCGCCCCTCTTGGACGAGGCTGGGCTAAACTCCGCGATCAGCTGGTATGTGGAAGGGCTACTCGAACGAAGCGGCTTGGATGTTCATCTCGACATTACACGCGAGGTCGGGAGGCTTCCACGCGATATGGAACTCGTGATCTTCCGGCTAGTGCAGGAATGTCTAACCAACATTCATCGTCACTCCGGGAGTAAGACTGCTTCCATCAGAATCACCCGCGAGTCAGAGCAGGTCACTGTAGATATCCGCGACCAAGGCAGAGGGATGTCCCCCGAACGCTTGGCCGAGATTCATGCGGGCCGCTCAGGCGTAGGAATCCAAGGCATGCGGGAACGACTGCTGCAATTTGAAGGAACCGTAAACTTCCAGTCGAGTACCTCAGGCACTCGGGTTTTCGCGGCAATCCCACTCCCAAAGTCTGAGTCGCCAGAGGAGCAGGGCAAGACCGATCGTTTGCAGGCAGCCTCTGAATTGTGATTCAGTACCCGGGCTAGGAGAGACTCGGCGAGGCCGCTTAATTGCCGCTCGCGCCTGCTGCCAGCGCCTTCTGCAGCAGTTTCCGGGCCTGGCTGATTAGCTCAGCCACTTCGAATGGCCTCACCAGGTGGGGGACGTTGTTCTCCTGGACGAAAGCCCGCCCGTCGCTCGGCTCCACTCCCGCCGAAAATGTATACAGAACGTGGCCTTCCATTGCGGCGCAATTCTGCCTGATCCAGGAATAAGACTCCCTCGCGCCCCACTGATCAGGCATCTTGCCATTCAGGATAATGGCGTCGAATTGCTCTGACTGCAGGCGAGTCTTGACGTCGGCCCCATTCTGCGCAGTCACGACGGCAGCGCCCGCGCCCATCAGAACATCGCGCTCAAATTCGAGTACAGCCTCTTCTTCCTCAACCAGCAGCACTCGGCCGGAGATCGCTCCTTCATGCTGTCGCGGAACCGCTTTTGGCTCTTCCGCCACCGCGGGCACAGCCGCTGATGCAGGAATCCGGACTTCGATGGTTGCCCCGCCTCCGCTATTGTTGTGCGCCGTAATGTCTCCGCCGTGTTCCTTCACAATTCCGTAGCAGATGCTGAGCCCCAGCCCCGTTCCCTTACCCACGCTCTTGGTGGTATAGAAGGGATCGAATATGCGCTTGGCATCTTTGATCCCGGCTCCATCGTCGCTGAAGGAAGTGCACACGTGCCCATTCTGCGTCGCGATGCGAATCTTCAACTTCCCGCTGCGCCCGGTCTCCAGAATCGCATCCACCGCATTGTTGATGATGTTCAGAAACACTTGCTCGATCTGGTGCGCGTCGGCAATGACGCCGGCCGGCTCAAGCGGAACATCGCGTTCTACCGCAATGTTATTGATCTTCAGATCGTAGTCGCGCAGCGCCAGAGTCTCATCCAGCACCCGGCGAATATCGACCTCGTCCCTCTGCGGCTTTCGTTGGCGCGCAAACGACAGCAGATTCTGCACCACACGATGGGTCCGCTGCGCCTGCTTGAACAATTTACCTACATAATCCTGCGCCCGCGTGTTCAGGCCCTCGGTCTCAAGCAGCTGTGCGTAGCCCAGGATGGCTGTCAGCGGATTATTAAGTTCGTGCGCGACCCCGGCAATCAGCTGCCCGACCGCTGACATTTTTTCGCTCTGCAGCAGCTGTTCCTGCGTTTTGCGCAAATCTTCATAAGCCCGGCAAGTCTCTTCGTACAGCCGAACTTTTTCGATGGTGGTGGCTAACTGCCGGCTGATGGCAACCAGCAGGTTTTCATCGTTACTTGAATATTCATATCCCTGATAGTTGCAGAGCCCCATTAGTCCGACAGGGCTCTCTTTCGCCCAAAACAGCACCCACAGCCAGGACCGGTCTTTGTCCGACTGCAGAAATTCAGCCACGCTCGGCGGCAGATGCGGCATGTACTCCGCCGTGACCACCTCCGCCCGCGATCGCATCACCAGGTCCCCAAACCCCTCCGCAAAGGTAATTTCCGCAGCCCGCGCCTTATCCCGGCTGTGAGGACCCCAAGCCGCCCGTCGCCGGAAAGTAGGATTATCCGCATCCGACAGATACACAGTCCCACTCTCAGCCCCAAACAACGTGACCACCTGCCGCAAGGTGAGATTCAAAATTTCATCAAGGTCGAACGACTGCGCCGCCACGACAGCCATGGCGTTCAGCGCATTCAGTTCGCGGTTGCGCCGCTGCATTTCATCTTCGGCTCGGCGCTTCTCCGTCATATCGAGCACAAAGCCCTGGTAGCGCTCGATTGCCCCGGCTCCGCTGCGCGTCGCAAAGCTGCTCTCCGATGCCAGCAGCAGAGTTCCGTCCTTCCGCCGCAATGTCACATCGAAGTTGCGTACGAAGTTATGCGCCTCGAGTTCTTTCCGGAAGGACTCTCGTTGTTTGGCGTCAACGCAGATTTCCGACTCCAGATTCAGCACCAGTATTTCCGAGCGGTTGCTGTATCCCAGCATGTGCACGAACGCATCGTTGCAATCCAGCAACGTGCCCGCCGGGCTCGCCACGTACACGCCCTCCTGCACCTGCTCAAACAGCAGTCGGTATTTCTCCTCCGCCGACCGCCGCTCGGTGATGTCACGGACAACGTGAATGGTTCCTTTTTGCGGGCTGCCTTGCTCGGTGTACGACGATGACGAAACCACCGAAAATCCGCCAAAGCATGGGTCAGCACCCTCGGCAAATTCCTCGTCGCCGCCCATAGCGCAGTATGGGCACCCAGTCCATTCTCCGAAAGTGTGGGGCAGGACCGACTCGCACGAATTGCCGATCACATCCGCTGCAGCCTGCCCAAGTTGTCCCAACAAAACCTGGTTGGCCTTGATGATGCGGTAATCCGCATCGTGCGCCAGAATGATGTCGTGGATTGAGTCGAACGTATTCATCCACTGCCGCTGCGAACGCAAAACCTGCTCCAGCAGCCGGAAGTTCTCTACCGCTAACGCCAGTTGCTTGGCGCACGCCTGCAGAAACTCCAGTTCCTCGGCCGTCCACTGTCGCCCGAAAGAATGCCCTAACATCAGCAATCCAACCGGTGCCTTGCCACCCAACACTGGCACGGTTACGACTTGCCGGATCTTCTCGTTCCTCAGCGCTTCTTTCGGCTCGTGTCCGGCATCGGCAGTCTTGGTGACAAGCGCGTTGCTTTGGCCCAGCAATTTGGCAACACTCTCGCTGCTCTCAGCAAAGCCGGCATCGCGTAGAAAGTCGGACGACACTCCAGACGCGTGTGTCGCAACCAGATGTCCGCTCTCGATCAGCCGGAACCACGACCCGCGCACCCTCATCGCCCACTTCAATTCCTCGACGGCACACTGCACCACCTGGCCATACTGCTGAGCTCCAGCTATGGACTCAGTCACCGTCTGCATCGCCACCAGCCGCCGCGTGCGTCCGCGGGCTTCATCGAGCACAACCAGCAACATGCTGGAACCAAGCACAATGGGGATGGCTACAGCCGCCCAACCGGGCACTCCATCGGTAAGAGGAGACCACGCCAGATGCAGCAAGGGCAACGAGAGGACCAGCAGCCAGGCGGCAGGTTCCCAGCGCCCCCGGCGTGCCCTCAGCAGAGCGACCGAAGCCGTCAACAGAATGAAGCGATAACTGATCTCCAGGGCCACCCGCAAAGGCAGCGAATCCGGCCACAACAACACACGGGCTCCGGCAAAGCCCACCAGCACCGGGGTGATTACCAGCAAGGGAAGGATCAGGTCTCGCATCCGGGCGTACACCAAGACTGCCCCGGCCAGCAGGCCCACAGCCAGGACGAAAGCAGCCTGGACTACTACCTGGTCGAACGGGGGCGGGATTTTCGCCGCCACACAATGTTCCGCCAGCCGACAGGCAACCAGGGCGATCCAGCCCAGAACCCAAATTTTTAGATAGCTCTCGCGCAAGGCACGCAGCGCGAGCAGAGAGGCACCCAATAAGATCAGCAGAGACCACTCTGCCGCCGAAGGCCGCACAATTCCCAGCCTCTCCGCCGAATTCCACATCGACCAAAGCGACGCGCTCATGCTAAGACGCACGGGTTCCTCGTCTCTGAATATCACGCCCCAGCCCATTCTCCACGCAGTTTCGGGACCTCAATGATTACTTTCGGAATCTCGCGAAAGCATTACAATCGCCGATAGACTTTCGTGCACAGCCATGCCAGATCGCATCCTTGTTGTTGACGACGAAGAGCCGATTCGGGAAATTGTGGCGTCCATGCTCGGCGCCGCCGGATATCTCTGCAAGCAGGCCGGATCCGGCATGGAAGCCCTCGCCGTTCTCAACTCCGATAACGAATTCGAATTGATGCTTTCGGACTTGATGATGGCGGATCTTGACGGCATCGGACTGCTGGAGCGCACTAAGGAAAAATACCCCGATATGCCGGTCGTGATGGTGACCGCCGTGCACGATATTTCCGTCGCTCTGGCCGCGATTCGCAATGGCGCCTACGACTACCTGCTCAAGCCGTTTGAGCGCGAGCAACTGCTGAACACCGTCAGCCGCGCTCTGGAGAACCGCCGTCTCAAGGTCGAGAACCGGACCTACCAGACCAATCTGGAATCTCTCGTCAAGGCCCGTACCGAACAGTTACAGGCCACTGTCCGTGAACTGGAGCGTTCTTACGACATCACGCTAGAGGCACTTGGCGATGCGCTCGACTTGAAAGACCGCGAGACCGAGGGACACTCCCGCCGCGTCACCCTTTTCACCATCGCTATCGCCCAGGCCATGGGACTGCCGCGTGAACAAATCACCGTGATCGCTCGAGGAGCGTTCCTGCACGATATCGGGAAAATGGCTATCCCCGACAACATCTTGAATAAGCCAGGAAAACTTGAACCTTTTGAAATGGCGATCATGAGAGAGCACGCCTACCACGGCTATCAGATCGTCAAGAAGATTCCGTTTCTGGCGGATGCCGCCGAAATCGTCTACTCGCATCAGGAATGGTTTAACGGCGAGGGATATCCCCGTCATCTCAGAGGCGAGGAGATCCCCCTGGGAGCCCGCATCTTTTCCGTGGCGGATACCTTCGACGCGATTACCTCTGATCGCATCTACCGCGCAGCGCAGTCGTACAGCGCTGCCCGCGTGGAAATCGCGAACTGGGCGGGGCGCCAGTTCGATCCTGAAATCGTGAAGGTGTTTCTTGGTATGCCCGACAAGATCTGGGAAGATTTGCGGAAAGAGATCGAGGGAAAAAAATACAGGGCTGCTAATAACACCGGGGCGAAAAGCTAATCCGCCCGCGAGGGGCGAAGTTGCTGGGGCAAAATCTCAAAAAAATCTACTTGCTGGTCAACGCCCTGCTGCTTGCAGCGCTGACGGCGGGCTGCTTGCTGCTTCCTCGCGGTCTTGCCCGGACGGTGATCAGCGACATCAGCGGCGGTTTGCTCGTGCTGTTGGCCCTGCTGGCGTTCGCCAGACAAGGGCTGGCCAGCACAGGCCGTCTCCGCTGGTTCTGGATACTCCAGGCCGCGGGTTGGACCCTCTGGCTGGCCGACCAGTGCGTCTGGATTGTGTTTGACGTAGTCCTGAGGCACAAGCTTCCTGGGATGTACCCGGCCGATGCTCTGTTGTTCCTGGCCGGTGCTCCGATGATTGCCGGCCTGCTTCTCCGCCCTCACGGGCAGCCCTCTCAAACCAGCGCGCAGCTCGGACTTCTGGACTTCCTCCTCTTGCTCCTATGGTGGCTTTATTTATACGTCGCTTTCGTAGTGAGCTGGCAGTACCCATCCCCTAACGAGTCTATATACAGCCGGAACTTCGACTTGCTTTCCGCCGCGCAGGCCGTTCTGATGTCAGGCATTGCACTGTTATTCTGGCGCGAAAGCTATGGACGCTGGAGGCGGTTCTACGCGTTCTTCTTCGGCGCTGCAGTCTTCAACGCGGTCGCCTTTTACGTCATCAACCGTGCTCTTGAAACCGGGGTGTATTTCACGGGTAGCTGGTATGACATTCCCTACAGTGCTTCTTTTGCCCTGTTCACGGCTGTCGCGTTGGAAGGAGAAGGACTGGCGCCCACACCCGAGAGCGCCGCGGATGAATCCTACAACTGGTGGATGGGCAATCTTGCCATGACGGCGGTTCTCTCGCTTCCCATCATTGCACTGAATGCAATGCTCAATCCGCGCCTTCCGCAAAAAGCTGCAAACTTTCGTACACTCGTCACCGTCGCAACCATGTTCTTGATGGCCCTGCTGCTATTTGTGCAGCACCGTCGCTTGAACCGCGAGCTGCGGCGATCCAATCAGGTGCTGCAAGAGGCGTCCCTTACCGATCCGCTCACCGGGCTGCGCAATCGCCGTTTTTTTTCTGCCACCATTGATGCGGATGTGAGTCAGGCGCTGCGCTCGCATACTGACGATCACGATCCCCACACCCGCGACCTCGTGTTCTATTTGATCGACGCCGATAATTTCAAAGAGGTGAACGATCGCTTCGGTCACGATGTGGGTGACAGAGTGCTCATCGAGATGGCCAGGCGAATCAGCTCTTCGATCCGCCATTCCGATGTGCTGGTCCGCTGGGGAGGGGAAGAGTTCCTCATAGTTTCGCGCTATACCGATCGCAAAGAGGCTGAGCTCTTGGCCCAGCGCGTTCTGGCCGCGGTCGCCGACACGCCTTTCGTCATCAGCGCCACCGACGGTAGCATTCACCGTACCTGCTCGTTGGGTTGGGCGCCGTTCCCCTGGTTCACCGAAAATCCCCGTGCTGTCACTTACGAAGAAGTGCTCAGCTTGGCCGACAGAGGCCTTCAGCGTGCCAAGCAGTCCGGCCGCAATAGAGCTGTTGGTATGCTGCCCGCGCTGGGGTCACCTTCCACAACGACAGTAGCCAGGCTGCACTCCACGCCTCTACAAGTGGATGTGCTGGCCATTACGGGACCCCCCGTAAGGTCCTGATTGCACAGGAACTCTCATCTCTGATGGTTTACCCTTCGTGTAACTGAGTTCCTCTCTCTGTTTAATGATCTGATATCAAATTAAAGACCGGAGCTCAGGACTGTTGCCTGCCCACAGGCAGCTAATTTGTGCATTCGCCCATCCAATCGCTTAACCACATCCAGCCCAGGGAGATTCCTATGTCGAGATACATTCTTCCGATCCGCGCGATTTGTATCTGCATATTTGCTGGCGCACTCGGTCTTGCTGTTGTGGCACAGGACGCCGGGCCCGCGCCGCAATATCGGGAAGCCCCACCTGCGCCGCCGAACGCCGTTGTGCAAGGCACAATCGCTCTCATCCAACTCACCGATCGCATCGATACCAGAACCGTCAAAGCAGGCGATCACTTTCACGCCCGTTTGGCCGAACCCTTGACCGCAGAAGACGGGGAGAGTCTCCCAGAAGGCGCGAAGATCAAAGGCCACGTCAGTTCGGTGCTGCCCGGTTTCCGCACGAGAATTATCCTTAGCTTCGATCGGATAGAGACTCCGCGAGGATGGCGACCGCTCATCGCCACAGTCACGGGCGTTCCCGGTGAGCACGGTATGCGACCCATTGGAGAAGAGGGAGAAATCGGGCGCAGGGGCATGACCAAAGAAGAGGTTGCCGAGGCGGTGGTTGTAGGCGCCGGACGAGGGGCAGCCGAAGGTGAGAGAGCCGCCGGTAAGAGAGGCGCTGCGCAAGGAGCAGGAACCGGCGCCGCCGATGCCGCCTATTCCGCGTTGGAATCAGGACACGACCTGATCCTCGACAAAGACACCGCCCTGGAAATCCGCCTGGACCGCAATCTCCTCGTATCAAAACGCTAGCGCGAAGCGGGAGCCAGAAGAGAAGGCGCGAAGCGGCGAAGGAATGCAGCCCACGCCGCAAGCCCCGTAGGGGCGAAAGAAACGGCCTGCGTTGGCCACGCTGTTCTCTCTTTGTCATCCTGAGCAAAGCGAAGGATCTATGCATCTTCCGCGTAATGCATAGATCCTTTGCTTCGCTCAGGATGACACCATAATGACCTCCACGCGCAACTTCACAAAAGTCATTACCGAATCGCCACCGTCGCACGCGCCTGCACCGGCGCCGCCACCGCATCCACCTGCAACGTTAATCCATCCACCCCGCGCACCACGACTAACTGTCCTGCCGGCAAACTCGCCGACCCTACCGCGTCCCAAAGTTCCCCATGCACGAATACCTTTCCCTGCGGCGACAGTGCGGTTTGCACCACGCCGGTTTCCCCAACCAGGCCCTGTTCTCCGGTCACAATCTTGTTCCGCCGCGCCCTGAGCGCGATCGTCATCAATAGCGCCGTAATCCCTCCCAAGGGAATACTCACCGCCAGGGCTGTCGCCAGATGCACGCGCATCTCCGGGATCGGTGAGTCCACCAGCAGCAACGCACCCAGCGTGAGCAGGGCGATGCCCCCAATTGTAAGCACGCCGTGCGAGACGAATTTCGCCTCCGCGGCGAAAAGCGCAAAAGCCCCCAATATCAAGACCAGTGCGGCCCAGCGCGTCGGCAGAAGATTCAAGGCAAAGGCCGCAACCAGAATGAAGACCACGCCCACGGTTCCCGGAATCACCGCCCCAGGATGGTTGAACTCGATATAAAGAGAGAGCGCCCCAATCGCCAGCAGCAGGAAGGCAATATTGGGATCCATGAGGGAATCCAGAATGCGCTCCTTCAGCGTCATCTCGAACGCTACGGTGTTCTGTCCCACCAAATTCAAAGATGCAGTCTCGCCGTGAAAGCGCTTGAAGTTCTTCCCTTGCATCTGTCGAAACAAGTCCTCCGGCGTAGCCGCAACGTACTCAATCAAATGTTGCGCCAGCGCCTCCTGCTCGGTAAACGATTTAGACTCGCGCACCGCTCCCTCGGCCGCTTCCACGTTGCGCCCACGCTTCGAGGCCACTGACCGAATCAACGCGGCCGTATCGTTCTCAATCTTTCTTCTCATCTCGTCATCCGGCTTCATCTGTACCGGACCGATCAGTGCCACAGGATGAGCCGCGCCCGCTGCCGTACCTGGAGCCATCGCCGCAACGTCAGCGGACTCCAGAATAAAAATTCCAGCCGATCCCGCATGCCCGCCCGTAGGGGTGACGTACACAATCACGGGCACGGGAGAGCTGGTGATCTTCTCGATGATCTCGCGTGTAGAACTGACTAGTCCGCCCGGGGTATTCATCTCGATCAACACAGCTTGCGCATTGGTGCGCGCCGCCTGATCAATTGCGCGTGAAATGTATTCCGCAGTGATGGGCTGAATCGTGTCGTCCACCACGATTTTGACAATCTCACCCCGCGCCGCCGAAGTGCAAAACGCAATCCCCAGAATGCAAACGACAACTCGAATTAAGCCGGATGTCTTCATAAACTCAGTTCGCGACAGAACCAATTCCCGTCTTCTCCCGTGTTAACCCCGGTCGTGAGCTTTCTTAGCCACACCTCTATTCTCTCCCTATTTCGCGGCGCTGGAATGGATTTCTTCAAGGACCTGCTCATGACTCTCGGAGGCAGGCGGAATCCATCCCGGCAAATCCGTCCGGCCGGTAATCAAACGAGCTCCACGCTCGTAAGTTACATAGGACCAGGCCCACTGAATGAAAACCAATAACCGGTTGCGAAAGCCAATGAGGAAGAAGATGTGCACGAACAGCCAGGACAACCACGCCACGAACCCGGAAATATGAATCCGTCCAAACTGCGCGACCGCCGCTGCACGCCCGATCGTCGCCAGGCTTCCTTTGTCCCAATAATGAAATGCCGGACGCGCCTGAACGCCCTTCTGAGCCGCCACTTCTTCACGAATCAACTTGGCCACAAATCGCCCCTGCTGAATGGCGACCGGTGCGACTCCCGGCAGCAAATGGCCTCTTTCGTCTTTCGCAGCAGCCAGATCCCCGATTACGAACACTTCCGGATGCCCCGGCAAACTCAGGTCGCTTGACACCGGAACGCGTCCGGCCCGATCCACCGGCGCCCCCAAAGCCTTGCCCAACGAAGATGCCGCTACCCCCGCCGCCCACAACACAACCGTAGCCGGCAGCCGAGTATTGCCCAGGCAAACTGCCCCGGGCTGAACCTGCGTGACCATGGTAGAAGTCCTCACCTCCACACCCAACTGCTTCAATTGCTCTTCCGCGCTGCAGGATAGATCGTCCGCATAGGCCGCCAGCACGCGCGGCCCACCTTCGATCAGCACAATATGAGTGCGCGCCGGATCGATCGAACGAAACTCGTGCGCCAATGCGTGCCGCGATATCTCCGCCAGTGTGCCAGCCAATTCCACACCGGTGGGGCCTCCTCCTATCACCACGAAATTCAGCGGTGTCGCGGTCTCCCCCGCAGCCGCTTGCCGCTCCGCCAGTTCAAACGCCAGCAACACTCGCCGGCGGATCTCCAGCGCGTCTTCGATCGTTTTCAATCCCGGTGCCAGCGCCTCCCACTCGTCATGCCCGAAATATGAATGCCGCGCCCCGGCAGCCACGATCAGGTAATCGTATGCAATCTCCGCCTGTTGCGTGTGTACGATGCGCCGTTCCAAATCGAAGCCGGTGACCTCAGCCATCAACACTTCCACATCACGATTTGAGCGCAGAATCGAACGCACCGGCGCCGCGATCTCCCCCGGCGAAAGCCCCGCAGTCGCCACCTGGTACAGCAGCGGCTGAAAGGTGTGATGATTCTTGCGATCGATCACTGTAATGTGCACTGGCGCCTCGGCCAGAGAGCGTGCTGCGTTCAGGCCTCCAAATCCTGCGCCAATAATTGCGATTCGCGGTAGGTAGTGTGTGTTCGTCATCTTGCCGTACCCTGCCCTCACCTATAAGATTCACGCGATGGCCGACGGTTCCATAAGTTCTTTGTCCCAGAAATCTGTTGCCAGGGAACCTGCAACGTGGGCCCGCTGGGTGATGCCGTCCATTGCCGACCTCATCTTCATCGCTCTACTTGCCTGCCTTTGTTTCACGACACTCTCCTCCAAGCTGTTGAACGATGCCGGAATCGGTTGGCACATCCGTACCGGCCAAGCGATCCTCGCGACGCATCACATCCCGCAAACGGATCGCTACTCCTCCATCATGGCTGGCAAGCCCTGGATTGCCTGGGAGTGGCTCTACGACGTAATCGTCGGCGCACTCGATTCCAGCCTCGGATTGAATGGCGTGGTCTGGTTCGCCGCAGTCATGATCGCCACCACCTTTGCCTGGATCTTTCATTACATGGTGGCGAGGGGCACCAGTCTGTTTACCGCAGTGGCATTAATCCTGCTTGCGACATCAGCATCGATGATCCACGTGCTCGCGCGCCCCCATGTCCTGACCTGGTTTTTCGTGGTGCTGTGGTTCAGCATCCTGGATTCCTCGGAGCGCGATTGCTTTGCCGCAACAATTCGTCCCCAAGAGCGCCGGCTCTGGCTCTTGCCTCTATCCATGATCGTCTGGGCAAATGTTCATGGCGGATTTCTACTGGGCCTGGTCTTGTGTGTCATTTTTTGGCTCAGCTCCTTGTGTACGTGGAGCACGGCGCGCGGTATAGGCTTCGAAGATGCTCTCCGCCAGATCGCGCGGGCTAAACACCTGCGAGACCTCTCGTGGGTAACGTTGCTCTCAGTCGCAGCTACCCTCGTGAATCCCTACGGATGGCATTTGCACCGGCACATCTTCTCTTACCTCACCAACAGTTTTCTGATGAATCACATTGAGGAATTCCAGTCGCCCAACTTCCACCAGCTCGCGCCGAAGTTTTTCCTAGCAATAGTGATTCTGACCTTTGCCGCAGTCGCCATCCGCTACCGCAGAATGAGAGTCAGTGAAATACTAGTGGCGGCCTTGTCGGTCTATGCCGGCCTGTCCGCAAGCCGCAACCTCCCGATCGCCTCCATCCTGCTGGTGCTGGTAGCCGGCCCAATCCTGCCAAGGTTACGCAGAGTTGCCCATTTCGCCGATAGGATGAAGGCCGTCGATTCCAGTCTTCGAGGTCACCTGTGGTGCATCGCTGTTCTCATCTTCGTGTTCGTGCTGGATCTGAATAACGGACGCCTCTCAGGCAAACTCGTGGCCGATGCTCATTTCGATCCGAACAGAATGCCCATGGGAGCGCTGAATTATCTGGAAAAGAACGGTATCTCCGAGCCAATCCTCACTCCCGATTACTGGGGCGGATACGTCATCTACCGGCTCTATCCAAGTACGAAAGTCGTAATCGACGACCGCCACGATTTATACGGCGTACAGATTCTCGCCTCTTATTTGAAGATGATCCACCTCCAGCCGGGCTGGGATGCCTTTCTGCGCGACTCTCAAACTTCTTGCCTCGTGATGCCCACAGATGCGGCGATCACTGCCATGCTGAACCAAACTCCGGGCTGGAAGTCCGTTTACTCCGACTCGGTTTCCACCGTTTTCCACAAAGTTGATCCCACCCGCTAATCTAGAAACCACGCATGAACCCACATTTTTCATTGCGCTTCTTATGAACCCTGCCCATCATGATTTGATGCTTCCGTGCCGCCGCATCGCCCTGATCGCCTGCACAACGCTCGTCGCAGTTTCCCTCACCGCATGCTCGGAAGGCGGGTCTTCCTCGGCGCCATTTTCAAGCCCACCCACCCCTAAGAATCCGGTCGGCGCGAATCTGACGAGAATCAGCTCTGATCCCTACACCATCGCCCCCGGTCAGCATGCGACTGAAGTCGAGCCGCACATGGTCGGCAACGGTTCAACTCTCGTTGCGGCGTTTCAAACCGGACGCATTCCTCAGGGGGGAAGCACCGATATCGGATGGGCAACCTCCACTGATAGTGGATTAACCTGGACGCACGGTTTCTTGCCGGGAGTAACTACAGGTGAGGGAACGGGCCCCTATGACGCAGTCAGTGATCCGGTGGTCGCATACGACGCCAAACATGCAGTTTGGATGATCGCATCATTGCCGCTTTCCGCCACTCTCCACCCTCCTGCCGCGGTGGTAAGCCGCTCCAGCGACGGGCTCGCCTGGCAGCATCCAATCAGCGTGGATCCCAGCGCGCCCACTTCCGACAAGAACTGGATTGTTTGTGACAATTGGCCAGCCAGTTCGTATTTTGGCAATTGCTACATGGAGTGGGATGATCCCCTTAATCATGATCAGATCCTGATGAGCACTTCCAGCGATGGGGGCCTGACTTGGGGGCCTGCAACCGCGACCGCTAATTTTGCGCAGGGGATCGGTGGACAGCCTCTGGTCCAGCCGAACGGCACGGTCATCGTTCCCATCGAGACCACAGTCATGTCAGCCTTTCTCTCCAGCGATGGGGGGGCGAACTGGACTGCGCCGATCACCGTCTCCAACATTCAATTCCGCGCCGATGCCGGCGGCATTCGCAGTGGCCCCCTGCCTTCTGCTGCGATCGACGGGGCCGGAGCCATCTGGGTTGTGTGGGAGGATTGCCGTTTCCGCGCGAACTGCTCGACGAACGATCTCGTCTACAGCACGTCCACCGATGGCCTCACGTGGAGTTCGGTAACCCGCATTCCCATCGACGACGTATCCAGCGCCGTGGATCATTTCATCCCTGGGATAGGCATCGATCCCGCGACCACGGGCGCAACTGCGCATGTGGCATTGCATTACTACTACTATGCACAAAGCAATTGCTCGCCATCCACATGCCAGCTATTCGTCGGGTACATCGCTTCCGGGAACGGTGGCGCAACCTGGAATAAGCCCGCTGCCCTCACCGGCCCGATGGAACTTGCCTGGTTGCCAAAATCGCAGAACGGTCTGATGGTCGGCGACTATATTGCGACCGCATTCACCAATGGCGTGCCGCACGGAGTCTTTGCGGTGGCACAATCGAACTCAGGCGCTACATTCAGCGAAGCCATGTATACCGGCCAAGGTTTGACGGCATCAGCCTCGGGACGCCAGATCTCCTCAGCCAACGATCGCCCGTTGCACAATGTCAGCGATAGAATCCAAAGAGAAATTCCGGAGAAGGGGAGAGTCCCTCCAAACCGCCGCGCAAAACGAAACGCCAAGTAGAAGATATGAAAATGTGGCACGGATGCCCAGGCCCGCGCCGCAGCCATCAGACAGCGTCGTTAACTTCCCGGTTTCGCAGCAGCAGTCGCGATTTCTTGCGCCACTCTTGGAGGAAGATTCCTGACCCGGTAAATGTAAGCCGCCACCGTCCACAGTTTCTGGTCGGAATCCCAAACGCCATTCGAGAACATGCCACTGCGCCGGATCCCGTGCTTCGCCACCCAGAAAATCTGTGCCTCCGAATATCCCGTCCCCGCCTCCGCCAGCCGAGGCGCTGCCGGGTTCAGCGAATCTGGCTCATTCGGCTTGCCGGGTGTTCCGTGGCATCCGGAACACTCGTTCAGATAAATCTTGCCTCCGGCTATCAAATTGTCTTCACTCGGCGCAACCGGATTCGTAATATTCGGCGCCTGGCGGCGCACTGATGCGTGTACGGCCATTTGCATCAACGAAGATTCCAGTCGCGAAGCACGAGCATCGCCCCGAACGTCCGCCAGTCCCAGGCGCAGGTAAATCAGGCCACCCAACACCGCAACCACCACCGTGCACAGCGAGCCCAGCAGGAACTGTTTCATGACGCTCTCCAGGCAGCAGTTTGTCAGGGGATCTCCTCACTTCTGCCGTCGTGAGGATCCATGCAATAGACGCGGCTTCTGCCGTTTCGATAAGCCAGGGTTCCACTCGCAAGCCTTCATGTCCACTTTGCGCCCACGAAATCGTACGCCTTCAGCCTGTAGCCGCAATCGCTGCTCCGCGGCCGAGTCTCCACGCAATTTAATCTCTCCCCCTGCGCCCAGCACGCGTTGCCACGGCAAGCCAAATCCGCGCCGCAGCACCCGCGCCACCATCCGCGCCCGCCCGGGCAATCCCGCGGCCTTTGCCACGCCCCCGTAAGTCAAAACTTTTCCGCGTGGAATCGCTCGTATCACGCGCTCAATGCGCACAAGCAGCGCCCCCAGCGCAGAGGAACTGTCATTTCTTTTCATCTATACCGGAGATCACGTGAACATTTCTAGGAGATAAAGAGGGGGTGCCCCACCCTTCTTTCGCGGTGTTGGCGAAAGAAGGTGGGGAACTTCACTTTCTTTCGAACCACTCGAAGCCAGTGCCCAATGAAAGACAAGAACTCTAAGCCTAACTAAGCTACTTGTCGAAACGCCTCGAGCGCTTCGTACTCCGAGCTATGTACCTCGAACACGGTGAGCAATTTGGTAACCTGCAACAAATCCCCGACTCGCTTGGTCAGATTGGCCAGCTTAATTGTCGCCCCCGCAATGTGCGCGGTAGTATGCAGCGCCACCAAGGTTCCCAGCCCGCCCGAATCGATGTAGTTCACCTCGCCCAGATTGAGCACAATTCGCTTATGCCCATCCGCAATTGCCTTCTTTACGTCTTCACGCAGCAGCGACGATTCGTCTCCAAAAACGATTCGCCCGCTGCAGCCAATCGCTAGAATCCCATCTACCGTTCGTTTCGTAAGCTTCAATTGCATAAGCACCTCCGCGCGGCTCCGACGACGAATCCCGCCCAGCCGCGTCCGACATTCAAAATGCGCGGAACCAGCCTACAGCGTGGCCGGACGCCGTGCAACCCTGCTGATTTCTTTTCTTTCCGCCCCTTCGATTCGCTGGCTTTGACCTGTCCCGCAGGCGAAGCACATCACGTATAATCGACTCTTCGTCCTCATGAGTTATACCGTCCTGGCTCGCAAATACCGTCCCCAGAAATTTTCTGAGGTCATCGGACAAGAGCACGTCACCCGCACTCTGCAGAATGCCATCGAGCAGGGACGCACCGCGCACGGCTATATTTTCAGCGGACATCGCGGCATCGGCAAAACCACAGTTGCCCGCATCCTCGCTGCGGCTCTGAATTGCCGCTCCAAAGATCACCCCGTTGCAGAACCCTGCGGAGTCTGCGAATCGTGCACCGAAGTTCGGGCCGGAAATTCCGTGGACGTGATTGAAATTGACGCCGCCACCAACCGCGGCATCGACGAAATCCGCGAGCTGCGCGAAGCGGCACGCTATCGTCCCGCCCGCGACCGCTTCAAGATTTACATTCTGGATGAAGCGCACCAGATCACTGACGCCGCCTTCAACGCGCTCCTTAAGACACTGGAAGAGCCGCCGGACCACATAGTTTTCATGCTGGCAACCACGCAGCCCGAAGATATTCCCCAGACCATCCGCTCGCGCTGCCAGCATTTCAGCTTTCGCGCTGTCAAATTCGACGACATCGTCGCTCAATTGCGGAACCTGCTAACCAAGGAAAAAATCGAAGCGGATGATGACGCGCTTGCCTTACTTGCCGAAGCCGGCGATGGTTCGATGCGCGACGCTCTTTCCATCCTCGATCAGGCGATTGCATCTTCTACGGGTAAACTCACGGCCGACTCAGTCCGCAATCTCGTCGGAGCAGCTCCCGCCTACATCCTTGAGCAACTCATGCAATCGGTCTCGGAAAGCAACAGCGAAGGAATCCTTCGCCAGGTCGACCACCTCATCAGCGAAGGCCACAGCCCGACCCACTTCGCCCGCCAGATGGTCCGCTTCCTGCGCAACGCCACCGTGGCAAAGATCGCCGGCAAAGATTCACAGCTGTTGCAGATCTCCAGCGAAGAACGCGAGCGGGTCTCGCGGGTCGCCGAACTTTTCGGTGAAGAAGATTTAACCCGCCACCTGCAAATCATGCTGCGCACGCATGGCGAGTTGGGCTACAAGCAGGAACAGCGCTTCCATCTCGAACTGGGCCTGCTGAAGATGGCCCATGCCCAGAAACTTATCCCGATCGAGCAGTTACTTAGCGATATCGCTTCGGTTCCCGCGTCCAGTGCTCCTAAATCTTCGTCGAAGCCGTCGATCGTCGGCTCATCAAACGCCGAAACAAGGCGTCAGGAGCAGCCGGCAGCACGCCCGACTCACGTCAGTCCCTTTGCTGCCGATTCCGCGCGCAAAGGTACGCCGCGCCAGGAAGACAATTCCGAACCCGGGCAGAATCCCGGTCCACGAATCGTTGCGCAAGCCAGCCAACCGGAACCAGTGATTATGGGTTCGGCGGCGCCCGCAACTCAGCGCGAAACAACGGCCATCACCAGTCGACAAGAAAACGAATATTCCTCGACCGTCGCCTTGGCCGACCCGGAACCCGAGCCACAACCGGAAACTCAAGTGCCCGCCGAGCCGCAGGACAAGATTCACAAGCTGCAAACTGCAGTACTGCAGGCGCTGACTGATGCCAACCAGCGCATCCTGGTCTCCATGCTTTCGTCAGGCGATTGGATCGTTGAGGCCAATGAGCTGGTCATCAAGGTCGGCGAATCACAAACCGTAGTCGACATGTCGCTCGGGTCCGAAGGAAAAAAAATCGCAATAGCAGCCGCCAGCGGAGTGTTAGGTCGTGCTGTAAAACTGAAAGTCATTGCCGGCTCCGCCGTATCTCCGCAGGAAAAGAAAAACGGTGCGCCGCGGCTCGCGTCCGGACCAGGCGGCCGTGGCCGCGCCGAACAAGATCCCATCGTGCGCCGCATGCAGGAAAAATTCGGTGCGCAAATTCGCACCGTCATCGATTACCGCGACAAAAGATGAAAGGAGACGGGTTGAGTAATTTGGCGAATTTGTAATCGGCATCCAGCGGATCGCTGCTTCCATGTAGTCTTTTCAATTACAAAAGTACAAAATTACTCAATTAAAAATTTATATGGGTGGCTTCAATCTGCAAGACCTGATGTCCAAAGCCAAATCGCAATACGAAGCCCTGCAAAAGAAAATGCAGGAGACTGTGGTTGAAGCCAGCTCCGGCGGGGGCTCGGTCACGGCCAAAATGGACGGCCGCAAGCAACTCTTGAGCCTGCGAATCGATCCCGAAGTCGTGAAATCCGGAGACCTCGAAATGCTCCAGGACCTGGTTCAAGCCGCGGTCAACGAAGCCGCTCGCAAAATCGATTCGCAGATGCAATCCACGGTCGGCGGCATGTTAGGTGGCATGGGCATTCCTGGTCTCTAAGGGTTACGCGAGCGATGGCCTTTCCGTCGATTGTCATCCCGAGCGACGCGAACGATCCCTGCACTCGCCCGCAGATGGTTGCGTAGGTTGATCTTTTCCCCCAAAATGACAATCGAGGATTCATGTCCAAGTTTGCCGAACCCATGTCGCGCCTCATCGATGAACTGAAAAAGCTCCCGGGAGTTGGCGCCAAGAGCGCACAGCGCCTTGCCTTTTACATCCTGCGCTCGAGCGACGATGACGCCGAAGCTCTGGCCCAGGCGGTGCGCGACGTCAAAGCCAATCTCCGGCTCTGCTCACTTTGCAACAACATCACCGATGTCGATCCCTGTGCTTACTGCACCAGTGCTACCCGCAATCAGCGCCTGGTCTGCGTGGTCGAAGAGCCCACAAACATTGCCGCCATTGAAAAAACCAAGCACTTCAACGGTGTCTTTCATGTTTTGCATGGTGCGATCTCACCACTCCATGGAGTGGGACCGGAGCAACTGCGCATCACAAATCTCCTGTCGCGTGTCGAATCCGGTAACGTCGACGAAGTAATCCTTGCCACGAACCCAACCGTGGAAGGAGAGGCGACTGCGGTGTATCTGTCGCAGCAACTGAAGCGGGCCAGCATCAAGGTCACAAGAATCGCGATGGGAATCCCAGTCGGAAGCGACATCGAATACACCGACGAAATTACGATGCTGAAAGCCATGGAAGGCCGCCGCGACATGTGAAGCGGGCCGCGTGCCGCTTTCCGCGCGGGTTTTCGGGCAAGAATGCGCAAGAACTTGCTCTCGCGCCCAATCGTGCGGCTGTAACCCCAGCCCTTCAACTTTGCGATAACCAAAGAGTCTTCAGCGACATACAAGTCTGCTCAGGGCGACTCTGCGTCAGCCGCTGTTATGGAATGGCAATTGCTATGTAATGCCGAGCAGTTCGCTATTACAGGCGTGCGATACAAGTTTTAGCTGGCGAAAGAAGATGCCAGCAGCGCCGGGCGATGTAACCGCATCTTAACGACGCAGGAAAAGCCGGGCTAACCAGCCCGGTTTTCTTTTTCCGTGGACTCTCGAACTCGCGCGGACTATACTTCCGGTTCAAGGAAGACGTTCGCTTCCTCTTCGGACGACGTCAATCCTTCGGGAAGGCTTCCTCGGTTGTACTCGGCCATGCGGTTCTTCCACTTCAGAAAATCCGTAATGCTTTGCGGCTCAATCCGAACTTCCACTCGCCGCAAACTGGCGAGCAGCAGATTCATTTCGTATCGGAATCCGGTCGCGGTGCGCAGATTCTTCGCCGACGCTTGCAGCATCTCAATTCTGCCGCGGCGCAGTTCGAGTAATCCCCAACCTGCGGGTAGTTCCTCCCACTTCAACAAACTCGCGGGAGTCAGATAAAACCGTTCACTGCCTACACCTTTTTCCGGCTTGGTGCGGAACGGCTTGGCGCGGTCGGCCAGAAAGTCCGCCCGCGTAACCTTGCATTCCACCAAAACGGAATGGCACGCCTGCTTCCATCCGAGAGCGTCGGGCATTTCGCCGCTGACGCAAGCCTGCTCGGAAAGGACCACTCCGCAACGATAACTTCGCAGCCATCGTACGGCCCGGTCGACCAGTTGCGCGTGAGTCATAGAAATTGTTTTTCCTGTCGCTGCGACAGGGAGTAGCACAGCAATTTGTACGCCGCGCCAATATGCGAGAGAAGTAACTCAGCGGCTTCTCCATCATGGCTTCAATGCGTTGCGGCATGCGCCACGCGTGAAATGGGACCTGCCCTGACGATTACCGGACGTCGCAGTAGCGTTTCCAGAAGATATCTTTCCGCGGCCACGGATCTTGCGGTGGGACTTCCATCGACGTAGCCCTCGGCGAGCATGAGCAGCGGTTCGTGTTTCTGCAGCGCTGGCGGTTTTCGTAAGAATCCATTGCTGCGCCGCTTGGCGTCGGCCCGTTCAAGCCTCAGGCGCCGAACTTGGCCGTCATGTGCGGCATCCAGCGCGTTTGCCAGGCGCAGAATTGCCGAGAGACGAATCACGGTCCGCTGTTCATCGCTCAAGAGATCGCGCATCAGCTTGTGATTGCGTGTAGGCAACGCGCCACAATGAAAACGGGCGATGACCGCCGCGCGCTGCATAACTTCTGGTTTCACGCCGAGCGGCGCACGATGTGCCTTGATCAATTCGAGCGAGTGCTTGTGATGTTCACTGTTGCCTTGGGCCTTGCCGATATCGTGCAGCAGCGCGGCCAAATAGAGGCTGGCGCGGGAATCGGTTGGCGCGGTATCTGATTCCGTGCTGCGGAATTTGCCTAACAATCCATTTGCATCCAGCGCATCGTGGAGTTGCAGGGCGAGTTTTGCAACCCGCTGCGAGTGCGCGAAGTCAGGATCGAGGGCTTTGGCCCATAGCCGCAACCGCGCCGTGGCGATCTGCTGAATCTGTTTGCCTTTCGGCAAGCCATCGCGCCAGAGCGTCCACAGCGATTCTTTGCCATTCGTTTTCTGGCGATATTCTTCGAGTCGTTTCGAGCGTTCTTGCTGAATTCGCTGCTGCCATGCGGTGCGCGAGGACTCGTCGGGGAATACTTGCGCTTGCCGTGCCGTCTCCCAGAGCACGTCGAGATCGTGCACCTCTCCCAACAGGTCCTGCATGTGCTTGAGATCGTTTCCCCAGAGCATGTGTTCTTGCGGCAGGAAGTTCTCGACAATGTAGCGGAAGCGCTTGATCCCGATGCGTAGCGTGTGCAGCGCGACTTGCGACCGGGTGCGCATGGCGCGGGTGTGCAGTTCCCGCGCCGCAGTCCAGCGCTCGAGTGCCAAGTGCTTGAACACTGCGCTTCCTGGGCGAATGCGGGCGGCACGTTGCGGCAGCGTGCGGCTCCAATTCTGCCACTGCTTGCGATCGAATTCGTCCAGTGCTGCCCTGGCCTGGCGCTTGTGCTCGGTCTCGCGCGCTTTGAGAACCTGGATCAGAGCCCGCAGCGCAGGATCGAATTGATGTCCGGCAGCAGCGCTGCCGGAATCTGCTTGCTTTGAAAGCGCGGACGAGGGCATTCGTGCCACATGGACATCGTTCAACTTCTCGATCCATTCCATCATGATCTGAACGTCGCGCAGCGCGCCCAGGCTCTGGAACAGTTTCTTGCCCGCCTTCTTCATGGATTTCCAATCGCGATCGGGATCCATGGCTATCATGCCATCGGCCAGCGATCGGCAACGGCGCAGAGAGACACGAAGGTCGTGCACAGGATCAGGCTGAAAATCGACGGCGGCCTTGCCGCATTCCTCGAGCACGCGCAGCATCCAGTAGCGCAGTCCGGTCGGATTGTATTGCTTCTTCAAAGTTTCTTCGGGACGGGTGATTTCACGAAAACATTTTACTGAACCGGTGAGTTCAGTGGGCGCACAGACGTACACTTCAGCAACCAATGTTTCAGGATTCATACGCAGGGGGCCAACGGATCCTTTTCTTCTGGAAATTTCTCAGGCAATTGTTGCGCCGCTTTACGGGGCACCCCTTGGCTGTGATTCGGCTTCTAGGAATCAAAGTCAAAATCCCCACGCTCTCGCAAAAAACGCGAGAAGGGTGGGGCACCCGGTGCGTGTGATCGCTGGCTCACAGGGGGAGTATTCGACAATTCAATCTGGAAGCCGCACTATACTGTTTACTCTTTGCGGCGATTCGTGATCTCGATGGATAAAAGGACATTTCTGAGACTCTGCTCCGTGGCGCTCACTGGGCCTCTCCTCGGCCGCTTGCTCGGGTGGGCGCAGGGGGACAGACTCAAGAATTGGGCCGGCAACCTTGAATACGGCACGGAAAAATTGAGCACCGCGGAATCGCTGAAGCGGGTGCAAGAGTTCGTCCGGAAAGAAAAGAAACTGAAAGTGCTGGGTACGCGGCATTGCTTTAACGATATCGCCAATAGCACGGATCAATTCCTTTCATTGAAGGCGATGGATAAAGCGGTGGTGCTGGATCCTGATGCGCGTACGGTGACCGTACAGGGCGGCATGACGTACGGGCAACTGTGTCCGTATCTCGATAGCAAAGGATGGGCGCTGCACAATCTCGCTTCTCTGCCTCACATCTCCATCGCCGGGGCCTGCAGCACGGCGACTCACGGTTCGGGAGAAAAGAACGGCAATCTGGCGACAGCGGTTTCTGCGCTCGAAATGGTGGATGCAGCGGGGAATGTGGTAACCCTGACTCGCCGGAAGGATGAAGAAACGTTCCACGGCGCGGTGGTAGGGCTGGGCGCATTGGGCGTCATCACAAGGATCACGCTCGATATTCAGCCACGTTTCATGATGCAGCAGTACGTGTACGAGAACCTTCCGCTGCGCGATCTCAAGGATCACTTCGACGAGATCGAATCGTCGGCCTACAGCGTAAGCCTGTTCACGGATTGGCGCAGTGAATCGCTGAATGAAGTCTGGCTGAAAACGCGAGTGGAAGCGGGGCGGACGTGGGATGCACCTGCGGAATTTTTCGGGTCGAAGCGGGCCACAAGGAATCTGCACCCCATTGTGGAACTTTCCGCTGAGAACTGTACAGAACAGATGGGAGTACCCGGGCCGTGGTACGAGCGCCTGCCACACTTCCGTATGGGCTTTACACCCAGCGCCGGCAAGGAACTGCAATCGGAATATTTTGTGGCGCGACAGCACGCGGTGGAAGCGATCCTGGCGGTGCAGCGGCTGCACGATCAGATCAGCCCGCACTTGCTGATTTCCGAAATCAGGACGATTGCGGCCGACGATCTTTGGATGAGCCCGTGCTATCACCAAGCCAGCGTTACCATTCATTTCACCTGGAAGCAGGACTGGCCGGCGGTCAGCAAGCTTCTGCCGGTGATCGAAAAGGAACTGGGACCATTCCAACCTCGTCCACACTGGGGCAAGCTGTTTACTGTTCAGTCAGAACAGCTCCACTCGAGCTACCTGAAGCTGCCCGACTTCGTCAGATTGGCGAAGAAATACGATCCGCAGGGAAAATTCCAAAATGAATTCCTGCGGACGCATGTTTTTCAGGCCTCGTAACTTGGCCGGGTTTTGGGGCGAGTGGGTACGAGTGGCAGAGTTAACGAGGAGGGTGCGCGGAAGGCGCAAAATGCGGTATCCTTCCGTCAATCCAATCCTTTACTTTCAACTACTTAGGTCCGTCCAATCCTCCGAATCACCGCTAAACCCCCAAATTGCACCGTTCGTTGGGTTATAGATGCCTTATCCCAAGTGCTCCCAATAGGATAAGTTCAGTAAAAACCCCAGGAAAAGTGTTTCACACTCGGTCTTGGGACCGAAGAGAAGTCCCGGGGAGCCGCAGTTTTTGGATGATTGCTTCCAGGTCCATCCGAAGCGAAGGCGAAAGCTTTGAGTAGTCGGTGGGATAGCACTATCCGATAAAAGAGCCCGGGCGAATCCCATCAAACGCCAGCAGCCAGGAGCGAAAAGTTATCATGCGCAAGCCGATTAAGTACGTTGAGAAAGCCGTTGTGACCGCCGCCAAAGGCGCTTGGGTTGTGTTCGATTGCCTGAATAGGGTCAAGCCCAATCCATCGCCTACTCCCAAGTGGTCTGACAAGCCGCTGCTCAAGTCGTACGAGAAGACCAAGCCCCCGCTCGGCTGGCCGCGTACAACGGATTCTCTTTGCCCCAAGTGCGTGCCGGAGATCCGGCAGCAGATTCTGGACGGGCACTTGCCGCACGAAGTTTTGATGAATGAGAAAGTCGGGGAAATCAAGGCGCAGATCATCGAGCGCGACGGCAAGGTCCTGATGGTGAAGGATTGCCCCAAGCACGGTCACTTCGAAGACGTGATGTCCATTGACACCACCTTCTCCAAGCACCTCGAAGACGTGTTTCCCGGCCGCGACATCGTGGCTCACAACGATGAGCATCTGCATCATCATGGGTCGTCGACTGTGAAGTATGGCCGCGGATCGGTGCTGACCATTGATCTGACCAACCGCTGCAACATGATGTGCGATCCGTGCTTCATGGACGCGAACCAGGTTGGATTCGTGCACGAACTGACTTGGGAAGAAATTAAGACCATGCTCGACAACGCCATCACCATCAAGCCGCGCCGACAGATGTCGGTGCAGTTCTCCGGTGGCGAGCCGACTCTGTCGCCCTACTTCCTGGATGCGGTTCGTTACGCACGCCATGTGGGATACAACTCGGTGCAGGCGGCGACCAACGGCATCGAGTTCGCCAAGAGTTTTGAATTCGCGCAGCAGGCCGTTGAAGCCGGCATGCGCTATGCCTACCTGCAGTTTGACGGAATCGGCAATGCCGCGAATGCGCATCGCATGGTCGGCAACCTGTTCGACGTGAAGCTGAAGGCGATCGAGAACCTGCACAAGGCGGGATGCGAGATTGTCCCCGTAGTCACGATTGTCAACGGCATCAACAATGAGCAGGTCGGACGCATTATCAAGTTCGCTCTCGATAATCCCAAGACGATCAGCTTTCTGTCGTTCCAGCCAGTTTCATTTACCGGGCGCGATGAAGCGGTCACCGATGATCGCCGTACGGCCCAGCGCTATACCCTGAGCCACCTGGCGCATGACGTGAAGAATCAGACTGGGTTGGGCGAGCCAGCCCGCGACTGGTTCCCGATTTCATTCATGGGAACCTTCAGCGACTGGGCTGACCTGATGCACTCCCAGGATGCGAACAATGACTGGGGTCAGTTGAGTTGTGGCTGCCATCCGAATTGCGGGACTGGCATGGCCGTCATGATCGATAAGGAAACTAAGGAAGCGGTGCCGGTCACGGCATTCCTGCATGGGGATCAGCTGGCGAAAGACATTGCGAAGGTGAACGATGCGGCACGGGGAAAGTTCCTGACCGGGCTCGGCATGGCGCTCTGCCTGATGAAGAACTACGATCCTTACCAGTCGCCGACTCACTTTAAGCTAATGGATCTGCTGAAGAAGTTCGACAAGAACTATCACGTTACGGGCAAGGACTACGGCAAGGTTGGGCCGGACCGCACGATCGACGATGTGATGAAGCGGCGCGCGACGGATCGCTGGAACTTCCTGTTCATCGCGGGAATGTGGTTCCAGGATCTGTTTAATTATGACTTCCGGCGGACGGAGCAGTGCATTATTCCGTACGCGACGCAGGAAGGGGAGATTTCGTTCTGCGCTTACAACACGGGCGTGGGATGGCGGAACATCATCGAGAAGATGCACATGACGGCGACGCTCACGAAGTGGTACGAGGAGCACGGGCGTCATGAGATCTTCGCGGGCGGCAAGAAGGTGAACATGGACGAGCCGGCGACCGCCAGCGAATATCTCAACCTGCGAGAAGAGATCGTCACTAACGAACTGCAGCGCGATCTGGACAAGCTGGGCATCGCGAAGAACGCGCGCGAGGAGAAGAAACGGGCGCGGGACGCGAAGGCTGCCGGTGAGGCTCGCGGACCTGAGAAGAATGATGCTGCTTATAACGCCCGCATGGCCTCTCTGTACCGCGAAGTCGTGCTGAAGGAGAAGCCCGTTCAGTCGCAGGATGGCTTCATTCCGCTGGGCGCGTTAGCGAAGCCCAATGGCAACGGTAACGGCAACGGGCACCATGCCGCGGATAGCAAGCCGGAATTGGCTGAGCCGGTGGCGGGAGACTGAGCAGTAGGCAGTTTCGAGTTTCAGGTTTCAAGTTTCTAAAACACGGTCGCCTTCGGGCGACCTTTTTCCCGGTTTAAATTCCTACCCTCTC
>Ga0068856_100001175_pt1 | contig 27552 bp, 16 predicted proteins | sample KBSCornC62_FD_66595 | JGI IMG/M metagenome (GOLD analysis project Ga0068856, IMG submission 66595) | Corn rhizosphere microbial communities from Kellogg Biological Station, Michigan, USA - KBS Corn C6-2 | ecosystem: Host-associated > Plants > Roots > Rhizosphere > Soil ... | reverse complement strand
GCGACATCTTTCGAGAGTAAGCGAAAAGTAGGTCCAGGGAGATCGTGGGTGCTGGGGAGAGAATCAGGCGGAGCTTGCCTGGTTAATTTCAGATTCAGAGCTTTTCCATCGCGAAGGATCCCAATATGCGTATCGCCACATTCGCCTCGCGCCATTGAGGCGCCAATTGCGCGATAGCGAGCGGCATCATTCGAAGCGGCGTAGTAGGGCTTCCATCCGTCAATGAGTTTCGTGACGGGTTCATCATCCAAGCTGGTGATCACATCTCCCACTTTGAGATTTGCAGCAACGCTGGACTCCGCAGCGATATTGGCCGTAACTGTAGGTTTGTCTTCCACGAACCGTACCGTGATCGGAAGACTGCACTTGCCTGTGGGAGGGCGGACATCGAGAGAGCCCCAAAGATTGGCATGCCCGTCGTTCACGGTGGCGATCAGCGCCAGCAGTTCGCGTTTGTAGGAATCGGAACTCTGGGCAGTAGCCACGCGCGGAATGAATTCTGCGAGAACTGAAGTCCAATCGCGTCCAATTCTGTCGCGATACGGCGACCAGTACTCGAAGATATTCCAGAACCGATAGACCGCGAGCAACTGGAATCCAAAGTCCTGAAAGTTGATCTCTGCATATTGGAGTTCGTGATCGAAGGAGGGATTGCCCACTTCTCGGGTCTTCGACACATAGAACTGAGCGCCGGAGCGATTGTCACGAATGAAAACCAGACGCTTACTGAGTTCGGTGCCGAGCAGCCTCTGATCGGCAATCCAACCAATATCTGGGGGATAGTACAGATCAGTCTGGTCGAGCTTCATGCAGGGATTGCACGCCGCGACCGGACCAAGGTGGTCGATCCAGTTCAGAAGAACCGTATTCGCAGATTTGTGATCGGGTGCCTGAAGAACTGTGGGAAGAACGCGGAACAGTTCGTAATCCCACTGGTACTGACCTGCGGTTACCGCTGGATGATAGTACTTGAGAAATCCCCACACCTTGCCGAGGACGACGAGGTTATCGATTTGAAGCGGCGTGAGTTTGGTGCCTGTAACGCGGGAGCCGCGGTCGAACTCGTGGTCAGTGTCGGTGGGGGTTTTGATTTTCTGTGCGGCAGGTGCTTCCCAAATGGGTTTGCCATCAGCCATAAGCTGTAGGTCGTCGACCCATGCCTTTCCGGTTCCAGCCATAAGCACGCCGAAGAAAAGTTGTTTTGCATTCGGATCGAGTGGGAGCTTTATCGAGTATTCGGTCCAGGGTGTGCTCCCCTTGAGCTGCCGGCTCTGCATGTTGTCGAACTGCAACATGCCGGAGTCGCCGTCCTCGCGCATCCACAAACCGGCGAATTCACTGACATTCTCCGTGCGCAAGTAGCCACGAAATTCCAAAGTAGTAGCCGAGAACTCAATGGGAATGGACTTGGTAATGGTTGAGAAATGGTTGCTATCGTCGCTCGGTCGGTCAATCCGAGCCGCCTGTTGACCACCATGGACGACTGATCGGTCGAGGAGGATAGTTCCGGCTGGTCCCCCGCCCCACCCAGCGGGAAAGTCACCGGTCGTGGGAGCCTCGAAATTTAGCGAGGATTCAAGGTCCGCTCGGTTAACGGAAGTTTGTGCTTGGGATGCACTGGTAAATATGAAAATGCCACCGAGCAAAATAGCCAGAGTTGAACGAGAGCAATACAGACAGCGGGAATGAATGCAGATCACGTACACACCTCGCTGCGAATCTTTGTAAGGGGGCCCCGTGTTCAAGAACTACTCTGGAGCAGAAGTATAAATCCGCTCGATTGGTCGTTAGCAATTCAGATTTTGAGTAGCAGCCACAGACGATCACTGGTATAAGCTGTACGAATTGTGACTAAATATTCGATTTTTAGCCTTTTCATCGTACTTGTAGCTGGTATTGTCGCGGCGCAGCAGCGTGTCTCGCAGCCAACCTGGCAGCCCTCCCCTGGACATACTCAAGTACCGATATGGCCGAGCACAGTCCCCGATCCGCAGCCTGTCGCGGGACCGGAAACCGTCGCCACCGAGAGCAAGAGGTTGGTCGGCGGCAAGCCTTGGAGTTACATCGAAAAGGTCTCAGTACCGACTATGACTGTGTACTCGCCAAAGGGTAAGAACACTGGCGCTGCGGTTGTGATATTTCCGGGCGGAGGGTATTCGATTCTTGCCATCGATCTTGAGGGCACAGAGGTGTGTGACTGGCTCACATCCAAGGGAATCACGTGCGTCTTGCTGAAGTATCGCGTCCCGGCTCCTCGGTTGACTCCAAGCAAAGGGGCATATCCAGAATCACCAATGGCCCTGGAAGATGCGCAGAGGGCTGTAGGATTGGTGCGTTTTCACGCCTCAGAGTGGCACATTGATCCGCACAGGATCGGAGTACTGGGGTTTTCAGCAGGCGGGCATCTGGTAGCAGCGATAAGCACACATTTTGAGCAACGTTTGTATCCAGCTGTGGATGCGGCGGATAAAGAGAGTTGTCGCCCGGATTTTGCCGTGGCTCTTTATCCTGGACATCTGTGGATTGACCAAGAAAGATTTGAGTTGAATCCGAACGTTCACGTCACCGAACAGACGCCGCCAACGTTCTTGTTGCACGCTGAAAACGACCACGAGGACAACGTGGGGCACTCGCTGGTTTACTACATTGCACTTAAGAATGCCGGCGTTCCAGTGGAGATGCATTTGTATGCGCAGGGTGATCATGCTTTCGGACTGCGGCAAACGAAATTTCCAATAACGAAATGGCCTCAGCTAGTTGAGACATGGCTGCAGACGATTGGGATAACCCAATGAGGCTCTTTCCATGCCTTCTGCTTGCCTTATCCTGGTTCTCTTTGCAAGCATCTCCCCAGCAGCGAACCGTTGCCATCACAGTTGATGATCTTCCTTACGCAGGCCATACCCACACCCGAGAAACAGGGGCGGATGTCGGACGTGCTCATAAGATCAACCACAGATTATTGGGCGCATTCAAGAAGTATCGAGTTCCCGTAACGGCATTCGTGAACGAAGGCCGTGTGCAAGGTCTGGGGTCACAGGTCGGGTTGGAAATTCTGAGGCAATGGATTGCGGAAGGCCTCGAGCTGGGAAACCACACCTATTCACACTCAGATTTCAACGAGCTTTCGGTTCCTCAAATGGAGGATGAGATCCTTCGAGGAGAAACTACCGCCGCGCTCCTCATGAAAGAGGCGGGCAAGAGGCTCGAGTTCTTTCGATTCCCAATGAACCACACCGGCGACACTCAGGCAAAGCACGATGCGATTGCAGCGTTTTTGGCGCAGCACGGCTACAAGATAGGCACTTGCACTATTGACAACGCCGACTCCTACGTCTTTAACGACGCGTACGTCCGTATTCTGGCACAAAACGATAAGAAAATCGCTAAGAGGCTCCGGCTCGACTACCTCGCGTACACCAGTGCAGAGATCGACTACTACGCTTCGCTTAATAAGCAAGTACTCGGGTATGAACCGCCCCAAGTGATGCTGTTGCACGATAATCAGTTGAATGCCGATGTGATCGACAAATTGCTTGAGCTCTTCGTCCGAAAGAACTACAAGTTCATCTCTTTGGCGACCGCTGAGTCGGACCCTGCGTACAGCATCCCAGATACGTTCACTACTCAGTATGGGTGGATGTGGGGCTATCGGTGGGCGAAAGAAAGAAATGTAAAAGTGGACGGCAGCCTGGAACCCGAGCCACCGGAGTGGGTCCTTCGTTACATTCATTGACTGGGTCCCCTTGCGTCTTCACGGTATGACGTTTAGTGTTGGACTTCATAAGCCACCGCCAGCCTACCCGATCGGTAAACCTGGTTGCTGAGGAGCTTCAGCCTGGTTGGGCTATACGGAGGCGGCAACAACGGAATACCTGCACCGAGGAGCACCGGGATTACCGAGACTTCGACCATGTCCACATGGCCCAAATCTAGGAAGGACCGAAATAGGGCGCTTCCTCCAAACAACCAAATATCTTTACCCTTCTGATCTTTTAGCGATCTCACCCACTCTGGAGTTATCTCAGAAACCACCTTTACCTTCGGGTGCTCATCCGGGTTGAGAGTCCTCGAAAAGACGATGGTCGTGATACCACTGAAGGCGGCCTCACCTAACCTTTGGACGGCTGCCTCATAGGTTCGCCGGCCCATCAGGCCTGTGTCGAACTGGGCCCAAATAGCAGCGAAATCGACTTCCGGGTCCGCCGCTATCCAGTCCGCCTCGCCGTTTGGGCCAGCGATGTAACCGTCTAGGCTAGCAGCCACTCCATAACGAATTCTTCGCATAGTAGTGTTCCCTTGATCACATGGCAACTGGGCTCAGTGTCGCACAGGCGCAAGCTATTGATAAATGTCCGTATCGCGCATTCAGACCACAAGACTCGAAAGAAAAGCGCCGCCCCGCGGCGACGGTTAGAATCGGCGTCGCAAGAACGAATTCTGTTTCCGTTCATACTGACATGCTGCCCGTACGTAAGGCCAACCCCACCCTTGTCTTTCTACTAATTGCCTTTGGTATCCCCTGGTCCATCCAACTTTTCATGGCGTTCAAACGCATCCCGCTCATTCCTGTATGGCCGGGCTTAATCGTCGCGAATGGTTTCTGCAGCGTGGCTGGATTTGTAGCAGCTTATTGTGAATCGGGGTGGACTGGAGTGACGGAGTTAGGCCACCGCTGCGTCCGCCATCAGGCTTCGAAAGGCTGGTGGGCCTATACGCTTCTTCTTAACTTGGGAATCGCGAATGTCACAACCCTCGTTTACGGACTGGTTCATGGGGTCGTCGGCCCGCTCAGGCTACCGGATCTGGCGCACCAATGGTGGCTTCCATTTGCGTTTCTTTTCGGATTCATCTTCGGCCCGCTCGGGGAAGAAGCCGGTTGGCGTGGTTACCTGCTTCCGCGACTATTGAGGCAATACTCTCCCTTGGTGTCTAGCTTAATACTCGGCCTGATTTCGGCGCTCTGGCATTTTCCAACAGGCCTGCTCGTCGGCAGTGCTTCATATTTCCATTCCGTGATGGGGCTGCTTCTCTTTACTACGAGCGCGATTTGCATGAACATTCTAATCACGATTCTGTTTCTCCATACCGGAATGAGCGTTCTTCACGCGATCGTGTTTCACTGGACGATCATGCCAGCGATAGCAGTGTCAGAAATCATCTTTCCGCCCATCCAACAGCCACCTGATTGGGTGCGGGCAATCGGGCTAATCGTCTTCACATTGGGCGCAGCTGCGATCTTCAGACAGCGATTGTGCTCGAACCCTTCTTCTCTTCATTTATGTACACCCGCGACAGGAAGTCGTCCCTTGATGTCACACCCCCAGGGCTGACTCCCTGGCGCGTGTCCAGGGGACCAAAGGTTTGTCCGATCTCCGCAACCAATACCTTCAACAACTTGCATTCTTGGCCCCTGCTGGGGGGCACCCAAAGGGGCACTCATTCGCCGTGGGACGTGAGGTTCGCGGTTGAATACAGGCAGCTCACTCGTTCCATTGGAGTGCGGCAAGGCGGTGAGGGTCAATATGTCTGGAGCGGGATCAAATATTCGCCTTGGACGTGCGGCAAGTATTTGCCTGATTTTGGCAGTTGGCCTTACGATGGGACTCCTGATTTGCGCACAGCAATTGTCCACAAGGCTAGGCGCTACGGCAGTACCTGCGGCTCGATATTGGGTTGCTATCCCCCTAATTCTGTTAATGACTATCTTCGTACTGCTTTCTCTGCAGCTTTTATTGACTCCGTGCAATTCCAAATTGGACTCTACGGCCAGTTGACGATGGCTCGATTTCCTTGCGAGTGTCCGCTTTTGGACGGCGCAAAGCCGATTTCGGACAGTTCCACAGTCTGACTACTCTCCCAAGTCAAAGAAACAGCTAAATACTAGCTGAGGAAAAGAATGGATGCGAAGGTGCTGTGGTTCCTTGATTCGGCTGAGGACCGCACGCGAAGAACAGATATGAGCGGTTTATCTCAGGACTTATGGCACGCACTTCGCGAACTGCGGAGCAGTCCCGGATGTACCGCAGTTGCTGTACTCACGTTGGCGCTTAGCACTGCCGCAAGCATCGTAGTGTTCAGCATTTTGGACGCGGTGCTAGTCCGACCTTCGCCGTATCGAGATCCCTCTCGGCTGGTGGTAATTTGGAGCGCTGCCATTCGGCAGCAGGGTCGGTATGTATGGTTCAGTTCTCCCGTCCCTGCCCCGACCAGTGTAGTCTTTCTTCCTCTGAAGTTCGCGTTAGGACGTCACCGATCATGCGCATTTTGCTGATTACAGTTCTGTTTCTGTTTCCCTCAGATATGGCGGCTCAAGCTGCTTCCTCTGATTCCCAGACTCTTCAAGCGATTCTCGCGGAACTTCGGCAATTGCGTCACGACATGCAAGCGACGAGTGCGACAACTAGCAGGGTGCAAATCGCCCTTTACCGACTAGAGCGCGAAAATGAAGCGGTCGAACGCGCAATGCGAAGGGTAAGTGATGCTCGTTCCAATGTCGCCAAAGCAGAAACCGATAAAAACAACAAGTTGATAGAAATTCAACAAGGTCGGAATGCCACGAGCCACAGTGATGATCCGAACGCCCAGCGCGGATTCGAAGACGTCGTCCTGCCTTCTCTCAAGTCTCAACTTGAACTGTTGCAGAAACAGGAGCAGCAGATGCGAGCGGAAGAGGCGGAAGCCGAACAACAGCTTCGAGACGAGCAAGTCAAACTCGATGGATTGAATGACGCGTTAGACCGTTACAACAATGCGCTTGAGGATGCCAGTACAAAGTAGCTCAAATATCTGCCATCGCAAGCCGCAGGATGGTTTGGTCATTACGAGAAGAATGAGGGCAATATGAACGGACTGTTCCAAGACATTCGTTACGCGTTGCGGCAACTGAGAAAGAGCCCAGGCTTCACCACCGTCGCCGTGCTTACTCTTGCCCTAGGCATCGGCGCGAACACGGCAATCTTCACCGTGGTGAATGCGTTACTTCTTAAGATGTTGCCGGTAAGAACCCCTCAGCAACTGGTCGTGGTGGGTAATCCCAGCGACCCAAATACGAGGTCTAATGGGACCCCGAGAGCGGATGTTTTTTCCTATCCTTTATTTAAAGAACTTCGCGATCATAACGATGTTTTCACTGGACTATGTGCCGCAGGTACCGAGCACCGCATTCAGGTAGACGCTGGCCAGGGCACGGCTCCCAACGAAACTGCTATCGGCAGAATGGTAAGCGGCAACTACTTTGCCGTGCTTGGGCTAGACGCTGCCGCCGGACGCCTGCTTTCCGATTCCGACGATACAGCCGAAAATGCAAACCCGGTTGTCGTGCTCGGATATGAATACTGGCGGCGCAAATTCGCGCTCTCGCCTTCAGTCATCGGCAAAGATATCCGGTTAAATGGTTATCCATTCGCGGTTGTCGGAGTGGCTCCTGCTGGGTTTAACGGCGATGTCGTGGGTGAGCGGATGGCACTCTTCGTCCCGCTGAGCATGCAGCCGGAAATTGTACGCGGCCGCCACTGGCGAAATTCGCCAAACTCCTCTTGGCTATCGTTGATCGGGCGGCTTAAGCCAGGAGTAGTGGCCGCGCAAGCAGAAGCGGACCTCAACATCGTTTTTCAGCAAGCGCAGAAGAGCGATTATGGCGCGTCTCTTTCGGCCGACGATAGAAACGCTATCCGAAACCTTCATATTAGCCTCTCCTCCGGTAGCACAGGTCTCTCCCAATTGCGTGGGAGCTATCGGAATGCCCTGGTGTTGCTCATGGGTATCGTCGGGCTAGTTTTGCTCATTGTGTGCGTCAACATTGCGAGTCTGCTGCTTGCGCGTTCGTCGGTGCGCGGCCGTGAGATTGCCGTTCGGCTCGCGATTGGTGCGAACCGGCACCGCATCCTGCAACAGTTGCTTACGGAGAGCGTTCTGCTCGCGTTTGTGGGCGGGGTTGCCGGCTCATTGCTTGCCGCGTGGGGCGTGCGCATATTGGTGAAGATTGTCGAATCGGATGCGGTATTGCCAACAGTTCCGGATTGGCGGGTGCTGGCGTTTACACTCATCGTCTCGCTGATCACAGGCATTTTGTTTGGCTTGGCTCCTGCGCTGAGGGCATTGAGAGTGCGAGTGTCGCCCGCGTTGAAAGATGCAACCCGAGCAATAGCGGATTCGAGTTCGCGCTTTGGATGGGGTAAGCGCCTCATTGCGGGACAGGTCGCGCTTTCTCTGCTCGTTCTCTTCGCCGCCGGACTGCTCGTTCGAAGCCTGCAGAACCTGATGACGCAGGACTTCGGATTCAGACGCGAACATCTCGTAATCGCGCGCACGGATCCGGCGGCCTCTGGATACGCCAAAGAAAGAATGGAGCCACTCGCCGAGCAACTCGCCGCTCGCCTTGCCAGTACCCCGGGCATACGTGCAGTCACATATTCAAGCAACGGGTTGTTTGCCCACACCGAATCTGGCGACGCCATTCTTGTGCCGGGCTTTGACAATCGGAACCAGCGTGACCGAAGCGCCAGAGAAGATTATGTGGGTCCTGACTACTTCGGAGTTGTCGGCATTCCGATTCTGGCCGGCAGAGGAATCGAGGCGCAAGACACCAATACGTCGACTCGCGTGGCGGTCGTGAATGAGGCCATGGTGAAGTATTTCTTCGCTGGGCAGAACCCAATCGGTCGGCAGTTCAAAATTGACGACCCAGATTGGCTCGATAAACCGATCACCATAGTCGGCATCTCGCGCAACGCCAAGGACCACGGCAGTGGATTGCGAGAAACAGTTCCTCCACGGTTCTACTTGGCATTTCAGCAGATGCCTGACCCGATTCAAATCGTTCTCGAGGCCCAGGTTGCTGGCGATCCTTCTGCCTCGGTCGCGAATATCACGACCCAGATCAAGAGCGTCGATCCGAACTTACCAGTCTCATTTGTAAAGAGCCTCGATCGGTTGGTTGACGACAGCGCCGAAAGCGAAATCGCGTTGGCGAAGCTTTCGACCTTCTTTGCGGGATTGGCATTGCTCCTGGCGTGCATTGGGCTGTATGGGGTGATGTCGTATACGGTCGCGGGCCGCACGAGGGAGATCGGGATGCGAATGGCTCTTGGGGCGCAACGCGGCGATGTAATTCGAATGGTACTGCGGGAAGCCATGATGCTGGTCCTGATTGGCTTGGCCGTTGGAATTCCCTTGGCACTCGCGAGTAGTCGCGCCTTGCACAGTTTGCTATTTGGACTGAACAGTGCAGATCCAATTTCGCTGACGTTAGTTGTGCTCTTGCTTGCATTTGTCGCTGCGATTGCGGGAATGATGCCGGCCCGCCGCGCTGCCAAGGTCGATCCCATGGTTGCATTGAGGTACGAGTGAAGGATTGTATGAACGGACTATTACAGGACATTCGTTACGCGTTGCGGCAGTTGCGCAAGAGTCCAGGATTTACGGCCGTTGCGATCGTGTCACTGGCTTTAGGGATTGGGGGGAACACGGCGATCTTCACGCTGATCAACCAGTTGATGCTCAGATCGTTGCCGGTACACAATCCACAACGCCTCGTGTCGTTCGGCAAAGCCGTTGATGGCGGAGAGGTGGATGGAATAGGTCCGGGCCCTCTGGATATTTTCCCTTACGACTTCTACAAGCAGATGGAGCGGTCACACGCCCCATTCCTTGAAGTTTCAGCAAGCGGCAGTTTCCCGGTCACTGTGAGCGTCCGAAATAGGCCGGAAGGTGCAGCGACACAGGCATTCACGCAGCTTGTGTCAGGGACATTCTTCCAGGCGCTAGGCGTTGCGCCTGTGCTTGGCAGACCTCTTCTGCCAGAGGATGCTGATTCACCCGGACGAAATCCCGTGGCGGTAATCAGTTATCGCTACTGGAAAGAGAGACTGGATGCTGATCGCTCAGTGATTGGGAAAGTAATCACGATTAACGGGACTTCCTTCACCATAATCGGGGTTGCCCCACCTGCATTCTTCGGCGCCGAGCTGAATGAGCAGGAACCGGACATGTGGTTGCCGATCACTATGCAGCAGCAAGTCACGCTTCAACCTTCATTGCTGAATCCGCATGGATTGTTTTGGGTGCACATGATGGGACGACTCAAGGAAGGAATGACAGCGAAACAGGGACAAGCCTGGGCGACGCAACAACTCCAGCAATTCATGATCGCGCGCGAAGGCGGGACGATTTCAGACAAACGGCGCCGAGAAATCGCGCAGATGTATATCGATCTGTTGCCTGGCGGGCGTGGCGTGTCGCACTTGCGCGAGCAATTCTCACGGCCTCTGTACATCCTGATGGGAGTTGTTGTGGTGGTGCTGGCGGTTGCTTGCGCCAACCTGGCAAATTTTCTGCTTGCTAAAGCGGCAGCGCGCGAACGAGAAATTTCTACGCGTTTAGCAGTTGGGGCTGGCCGGTGGCGGCTGATACGACAAATTCTTATCGAGGCGCTCTTGCTTTCGTTGCTCGGCAGCGCCGCGGGTTTGGCACTGGCTCTCGTAAGCGGGCGACTGCTGGTGGATTTTGTGGTTCAAGGCGCAAAGAACTCTGCGCTGACCCCAAATCCTGATCTTACTGTCCTCGCCTTTACGCTGGCCGTCTCGGTTGCAACGGGCGCTCTCTTTGGAATTGCACCAGCGTGGCGAGCTTCACAAATGCGGGTTGTAGCTGTGCTTCATTCGGTTCGCGCCGCGACCGGTTCGGGAATGCGCTCAAGCCGAATGCTTCCGAACCTCCTTGTTGCGGCACAGGTTGCGCTTTCTCTTGTGCTGCTCGTGGGTGCGGGATTGTTTCTGCGCACACTGCAGAATTTGCGGAACCAGGAGTTGGGGTTCGACCGGCGCAATCTGCTGCTTGTCAACTTCGACGCGAAACTTGCGGGATATAAATCTGACCAACTTAGCGGATTTTATGACCGGCTTCTCAATCGGATCAGGACGCTGCCCGGTGTGCGATCAGCATCGATTTCGGGTACCCAGCCGATCTCGCCCGGATCGTGGACATCTCCCATTTTTGTGCAAGGACATACGCCGGCTCCGAACGAAAATATCATGACCTTCCTCAATCGGGTATCGCCGTCGTACTTCGAGACGGTTGGTATCCCTGTTCTCCAAGGCCGACCCATTGGGCGGGAGGATACACCAAGATCGGCGAAGGCTGTGGTGGTCAACCAGTCCGTGGCAAAGCATTTCTTTCCGCGCGGCGACGCAATTGGCCATCAGTTCACAATCGCCGATCCCAGTGTTCCTGGCGTTTGGCAGATCGTTGGAATTGTGAGAGACGCCAAGTATGGCCCCTTGCGAGATGAACAGAAGCGCATGATTTACTTGCCGCTCGATCAACTTACCGCGGACGATCACTTTGCATACTCGCTTCAAGTTAGAGCTCAAGGCGATCCGGGCAATATTGAATCCGAGATTCGCACTGCGCTCGCCGAGGTTGATCCCAATCTTCCGCTCTTGAAAGTGAGAACAATCAGTGAAGAAATCGATCTGTTCGTAGAGAACGAGCGGCTGATCTCGCAACTCGCGACTTTTTTTTCGCTACTTGCGCTGTCATTGGCTTGCATCGGCCTTTATGGAGTACTTGCATACAACGTGGTCAAGCGCACGAGTGAGATCGGTATCCGCATGGCGTTAGGCGCACGCACGACCGGCATTCTATGGATGGTATTGAGAGAATCTCTGCTGCTTCTGGCGGCCGGAATTGCTGTCGGCGTTCCTGCGACTCTTGGGATAACGCGAGTTGTGCGCTCGCAGCTTTTTGGGTTGAGTTCGTTTGATGCGGCCACATTTATGACGGCAATCGCCGCGATTTCAATAGTGATTGTTATCGCTGCCTACCTTCCCGCGCGCCGCGCGGCCAACGTCGATCCCATGGTGGCTCTCAGATACGAGTGAGGACTTCATGAACGGCTTACTTCATGATATGCGCTACGCGCTTCGGCAGTTGCGGAAGAACCAAGGTTTCGCGGGTGCTGCAATACTGATCCTGGCGCTTGGAATCGGGGGAACGACGGCAATTTTCAGTATTCTGAATCCACTGTTGTTCGAACCACTGCCGTATCCACAATCTCGGCGGATCATGATGATTTGGTACGGCGGCAATGGCGGCGAACGGATTCCGGAAACATTCAATACATATCGTGAATTGGCAAAACGGAATAGATCATTCGAATCGCTGGCCGTAATGAAGCCTTGGCAACCCGCGTTTAGCGGCGCTGATCAGCCAGAACGCCTCGATGCACAACGCGTGAGTGCTGATTATTTTCGCGTGCTCGGTATTCAACCAGCAGAGGGCCGGGATTTCGGGCCCTCAGATGACATCCCTAATGGTCCCGGGGTCGTAATTCTGAGTGACGCATTCTGGAGACAGGTCTTTGGTGCTGACGGTTCGATTCTTGGCCGCCAAATAACGCTCGACGACGAGAGTTACACAGTGATAGGGGTGATGCCGCGGGCATTTGAGGATGTACTTGCACCGTCGGCACGGGTCTGGTCGCCACTGCAATACGACCCCAACCGTCTTTCTACTGACGCACGCGAATGGGGTCATCATCTACGACTAATCGGCAGGCTACGAGGCCATGTCAAACCATTGCAAGCCAGTAACGACCTGTCTCTGATTGCCAGCACGCCGATTGAGGAATTTCCTCGTCCACGGTGGGCGTCTCTCGATCACGGTTTTGTTCTGAGCCCGCTTCAGGATGACATGACTCGAGGTGTGCGGCCCGCCCTGGTAGCCGCGTTCGTCGCGGTTCTCCTCGTTCTTCTGATTGCCAGCGCGAACGTCGCGAATCTTGCGCTTGCGCAAAGTGTACGACGACAGCCCGAGTTGGCAATGAGGGCCGCCCTTGGTGCCGGTCCAACGCGGCTGGCTCGGCAGATTATTACGGAGATATTGATCCTTGCCGTTGCGGGATCTGGCATCGGCCTAGTCCTGGCGAGTGCTGCAATTCGCCTACTCGTTTCATTTGGTCCTCCTGATCTGCCTCGCATAGGTTCGATGCAGATCGATGGCACCGTCTTTCTTTTCGCGCTGCTACTTTCGATGATCATTGGTATTTCGGCAGGCCTCGCGCCTGCTTTCTACGCATCCCGGCGACAATTGAATGACACCCTCCAGCAGAGCTCGCAGCGAATTAGCGGGAGTCACCAATTGACTCGACGGGCGCTCGTGGTATTGGAAGTGGCGACAGCGATCGTGCTCCTAGTTAGCACTGGCCTACTCTTTCGCAGTCTGCGAAGGTTGCTGACGGTTCCTCCAGGCTTCGATCCTTCTCACGTACTCAGTATGCAAGTGCAGACGTTCGGACGACGGTATGAGGATGACCGGATTCGACATCAGTTTTTTCAGCGTGCGCTGGATGCTGTGCGGCAAGTACCTGGCGTCAGGGGTGCCGCCTTCACCAGTCAATTGCCACTCAGCGGTGACTCGGACGTTTACGGCGCGCACTTTGAAGACGACGCAGCTGGTACGGGCGAGCCTGTGTATCGTTATTCAGTTACACCCGAATATTTTCAAGTCCTCAAGATTGCGTTGCAAAGTGGTAGGGTGCTCAACGAGCAGGATCGTGCCGATACACCGAGAGTCGTAGTCATTAGCGAATCGTTGGCCAGGCGCCGCTTTCCCAATGAAAGCCCGATCGGTAAACGCCTACAAATCGGCTCCAATAATGGACCCGCCTATACGGTTGTTGGCGTCGTCGATGACGTGAAACAGTCGGGTTTGGCCTTGAGTGACTCCGACGCTGTTTATACCACCACAGCTCAATGGCATTGGGCAGATCCCTCTCTTTCACTGGTGGTGCGATCTAACGCGAACGTCTCCGAGCTAACATCCTCCATCCGGAAGACCATTTGGTCGATAGATAAGGACCTACCCATAATGCGCGTGTCCCTCATGTCTGATTTGGTAACGCGATCGGAAGGAGAGCGGCACTTTACGGTGATTCTTTTCGAACTTTTCGGGATCATTTCCCTCGCGCTCGCAGCTATCGGTCTCTACGGTGTTCAATCCGGCGACGTCGAGGAGAGGACCCGCGAAATTGGAGTGCGGTCAGCTCTAGGCGCTTCGCCGCGCAGCATCCTTATACTCATCCTAAAAAGGGGCGTGGCCCTGACGACGGTGGGAATTTGCATCGGCATCGTTGCCGCCGCGATTGCAACCCGGACACTTAGAGCGTTTTTGTTCGAAATCACCCCGCTAGACGTGCTTACCTATGCCGGAGTTGTGGCCTTGCTGCTCGTCTCGGCGACGGCTGCTTCGTACATCCCCGCGCGCCGCGCCGCGAAGGTTGATCCCATGGTGGCGCTCAGATACGAGTGAGGGAACAATGAACGGACTATTCCAAGATACTCGTTATGCAATGCGGCAGCTGAGGAGGAATCTGGCGTTCACCGTTATCGCTGTGGCGACGCTTGCGCTGGGTATTGGCCTGAACACCAGCATCTTCAGCGTGTTCGATGGCCTCGCATTGCGGTCGCTACCTTTGAGAGATCCATCATCGATCGTGAATGTATTTCAGTCGCTTCCCAAAGATCCAGGAGGATACCGGCCTTTTTCGTATCCTGAATACCTTGCTTTTCAAGATTCAGAAGATGCGTTCTCCGATCTGGTCGCATATTCGTGGGTACCAGCGGAACTGGAAGTAGATCATGGTGACAGTGATACCGCACATGGTCTTCTAGTCTCCGAGAATTACTTTTCGGTACTCGGCGGGGCAACCAGTCTTGGACGCACTTTTGTTGCGGAAGAAGCCCAGGCGCGTCACGCCCTACCAGTAGTCGTCCTTAGCAACTCTTTTTGGCGTCAGCGCTTCCATTCTGAGAGTTCAGTTCTGGGCCGAATGATCGGCCTTAACGGCGTACCGTTTACTGTCATCGGAGTTGCGGCACCGGATTTTGTCGGCACTGAGCCGCAGGTTCCTGATTTCTGGGTGTCGTTGGGTATGCAGACACAACTGACCCCATCCAATCCGCTGCTCAATGACCGCGACTCATTTTGGTTACAGGTTGTAGGTCGTCTCAAGCCTGGCGTTTCGTTAACTCAGGCTCAGGCCAGCATGAGCGCAACTCTTGAAAGACTGGCCCCTGAGTATCTGGGAAGCAGTTCGCAAAGCAGCGTTGTGCTGACCGCTGGAACGTTGCTGTCCCGCCCGGATGAACGTGCTCAGATCGCTTCAAATGCTTTCTTGGTGCTAGCGGCAGTCAGCATTGTGTTGCTAATTGCGTGTGCCAACGTGGCTGGACTTCTCATGGCTCGTGCAGCTACACGACGGACAGAAAGCAGCGTGCGTCTTTCGCTCGGAGCCAGTAGATCGCGGCTTTTTCAGCAACTTTTGACTGAGAATTTGCTAATTGGATTCTTGGGAGGCGCAGCCGGTGTCCTTTTAGCTTGGAAAATGCCAGATCTTCTGGTCAGGTTCTTACGACCGCCGCATGAACAACCCTTTTTTTTACCGACGGGCCTCGATCACCGGATCCTTATGTATGCATTAGCTTTGTCCATCATCGCAGGCGTAGGCGTTGGTCTCGTGCCTGCATTACAGCTCTCAAGCTCAGATCTCTTGTCGTGGGTGAAGGACGGTACGAGGAGATTTGGTGTTCGCCTTAACCGCTCTCGTCTTCACCGAATCTTGGTCGTAGCCGAGACATCGATCTGCCTTGTCCTGCTCACAGGATCAGGACTGTTGGTCCGAGCATTGCAACGGGCTCAGCGGATTGATCTCGGTTTTGATAGTTCCCACGTGCTCACGGTTTCGTTGAATTTGGGCGCTCACGGTTATGACAATGCTCGCGCCATCGAGTTTCACCAGCGTTTCGCCGAACGCCTGAAAAGTCTGCCGGGCGTTAAATCAGCAAGTCTCGTATCCCTGCCGCCATTAGGAGGGATCAGTCGTGCTGGATCAGTGACGGTTAGTGGACGTGCTTTGCCGGCAAATGTTTCATCAGGTTCATTCGACTATTGGACAGTCTCCCCAAGCTATTTTGAAACACTGCAAATCCCGATTCTGAAAGGGCGAAGCTTTGCGCCAGAGGATACGCGTCCAGGTTCGATAGCCGCAATTGTGAATGAAGCAATGGCTCACGAGCTTTGGCCCGGAGAAGATCCAATCGGCAAACGCTTTCGGCTCGGGCCGCCTTCAGTTCCGTTTACGGAGGTCATTGGGGTCGTAAAAAACACGCACGGCGCGCGATTGTGGGAAGCAAACAAACCATATGTATATCTTCCATTGCTGGCGGCTCGAGAAGGGCCTCCCGTCCAAACCGGACAGCTCGGAATGCAGTTCTTGGTTCGAACCGAAGGTAAACCGGAAAGCATAGCTGCGATGCTTCCGATCATCGGGAAGGCTCTCGATCCCAATGTCAAGGTTTCAGCTTCGCCGCTGGAGGACAGCGTTGGACGATGGCTCTGGTTCTCTCGAGTTGGCGCAATCCTATCCGCCGTTTTGGGTTTATCGGCCTTGATGTTAGCGAGCATGGGGATCTACGGAGTGATGTCCTACTCGATGACGCAACGGACGCGTGAGATCGGGATTCGAATTGCTTTGGGGGCTGACCGTGCCACTCTCAGAAAACTGGTGCTAACAGAAGGGTTGAGGTTATCCCTGCTGGCGGTCGGGCTGGGGCTTGCGATGGCCTTTCCAGCTATGCGGATGATGGGCGGAATGCTTTACGGATTGGGAACGGCTGACCCCCTCACTTTCGTTAGCGTTTCATTTTTGCTCACCTCGGTTGCATTACTGGCTTGCTACATTCCCGCGCGCCGGGCCGCGAGGGTGGATCCGATGGTGGCGTTGAGGTATGAGTGAGGAAGCATGACCGGACTATTACGCGACCTTCGTTACGCGTTGCGGCAATTGCACAAGAGCCCTGGATTCACTTCGGTTGCGATCATTACCCTCGCCCTCGGCATCGGGGCCACGACGGCCATCATCAGCGTGGTCGATACCGTGCTGCTCCATTCGGTGCCTTATGCGAGGCCTGCGGAACTCGTGGCGATCACTGAAAAGGGGCCCACGACCGCGCCAGGTAAGGAAGACGCAGTGTCCGCCGGTGATTTTATAGACTGGCAAGCGGAGGCACCGGTGTTCGCAGGGGTTGCCGCATATCAGCCCTGGGAATTTCATACCCTGACCGGCGGTGGTGCCGACCCGGACGAAGTCTGGGCGTCGCCAGTGACACCGAACCTGTTTCAAGTGCTCGGGGTCAAGCACTTTCTCGGTCGTACGTTCACTCCGAACGAGACTCAGGCGGTGATCCTCAGCCAGCAGTATTGGAAAAGTCACTTTGCGTCCGATCCCCGGATCCTCGGGAAAGCACTTACTCTCGATGGCAAGGTGTACCAGGTGGTTGGAGTGGCTCCCGCGGACTTTGAGTTTCCAGCCGCCAACGCGCAGATGTGGACCCCACTGACCTTCAGCGCGGCGGACCGAGCCAATCATGAGAGTCGGAGGCTCAACGTGGTTGCGCGCCTGAGCCCCGGTGTCACGCTCCAGCAGGCTCAAGCCGTCATGGACACCGTTACCTCCCGCCTCGCGGCACAACAGCCCAAGACGAACTCTGGGTGGAGTGCTCCGATAGCTCCCTTCAGGACACCGGAGCTGCAGCGGGTTCTCCGCGACACAATCCTCGCGCTTCTCGGTGCCGTGATCTTTATGCTCATGATCGTGTGCGCGAATGTGGCAAACATGCTGCTGGCGCGTGGCGCCGCGCGTCAGGGCGAAATAGCGGTTCGTGCGGCGCTGGGCGCCAGCCGAGCGAGATTGGTTCGGCAACTGGTGGTCGAAACTGTGCTGCTCGCGGCTGCGGCTGGCGTAGGCGGTTTAATACTGGCACGCTCGGGTCTCTCCATGATTGTGGGTTTGGTTCCGAAGTACAACCTGATTGAAACCCAGGCGTTGCACCACATTTCAATGAACCTGGCCGCTTTTGGATTCGCGGCGGGGCTGTCCCTGCTTACTGGAATCGCCGTCGGATTGCTTCCGGGCTTGAGGGCTTCGCGCATCGACGTCAGCGAGTGGCTGAGGGAGCACGGAAAAACCACAGCCGGCGCCCGCGGAAAGCGTCTCCATGCCGCATTGGTGACGGGTGAAACCGCGCTCGCCCTGGTCCTGCTCGTGGGAGCGGGCTTGATGGTTCAAAGCTTCCGGCGGCTGGCCATCACTCCAAATGGATTCAATCCCGATCACCTCCTGACGGTACGCGTACCCTTAATGAACTATAAGTATTCGCCCCCAAAATCTGCGGCCTTCTACGAAGACGTACTAAGACGTATCCGGAAGATTCCGGGCGTTAAGTCTGCGGGAATGGCGAATAATTTACCGTTCACGGGATTCCATGTCTCCTTCGCATTTTCCGCACCGCCGAACTTTCGTGGCGGTCCCGGACGCACCGTCGGGGTAGCTGGGCGCAGCGTCAGTCCGGGATATTTTCAAGCTATGGGAATACCGCTCGTCGGGGGGCGCGATTTTAGCGAGGCTGAAGATCGGATGGACGCTCCCTGCGTTCGGATCGTCAATCAGGCGATGGCGCGACTGTACTGGCCCGCAGAAGACGCGGTCGGCCAACAACTGCCAGGCGTTTGCGCAAAACGCGGCGCGTCCGCCACGATCGTGGGCGTGGTTGCAGACTCCAAACAGGACTCGGTTGAATCGCAGCCGCAGCCGGAAATGTATGAGCCCTACGCTCAGCACCCGTTTGCTACCTACCTTGTGACGTTCGCCATTCGGACGGTATCGGACCCGCTCGCCGTGGCTAGGGCCGTGCGCCAAGCAGTACAGTCGGTCGACAGCGATCAGCCTGTGATCCAATTGCGAACCATGCAGGAGGTAATTTCCGAGTCAATCTGGCGCCAGCACGTCTCCGCCTCCGTGCTGAGTATCTTCGCAATCATTGCCCTCGTTCTCGCCTCGGTCGGCATGTATGGAGTGATTTCTTATTCGATCAGTCGCCGCACGCACGAGATTGGAATTCGCTCGGCCCTCGGCGCCACACAGTGCGACGTATTTATGCTCGTGCTCCGAGAAGGAGCGCGTCTCACCTTAATTGGCCTGGTCGCCGGCATCATTTTGGCGGCTGGGCTCACACGCACGCTGCGGTCGCTGCTGTTTGGCGTGACCTCAACCGATCCCGTAACTCTTCTCGGAGTGATCACGCTCTTAGTAGCGGCCGCATTCCTGGCCTGCTACCTTCCCGCACGCCGCGCGGCGAAGGTCGATCCCATGGCGGCGCTGAGGTACGAGTGACTATGGAAACTCTTTTCCAGGACGTGCGCTTCGGTTTGCGAATGCTGGTGAAGTCGCCGGGGTTCACCATTGTCGCCGTGCTGACGCTCGCATTGGGCATCGGCGCGAACACCGCAATTTTTTCTCTGACGGACCAGATCCTCTTGCGCACGTTGCCGGTTCCGGACCCGCAACAACTCGTCGTGCTGCGCTCGCCTGGACCGCAGAACGGCCATTGCTGGTCGGATATCGACAGTTGCGCGCAGTCGTTTACCTATCCGATGTATAAAGCCTTGCGCGAGCATGCGAACGTATTTTCCGGCTTGCTGGCATACCGCGGCGTTGGCATTAATGTTTCCGGGCACGGCACCACGCAAAGCGCGCACGGCGTATTGGTGAGCGGCAATTACTTTGAGACGCTCGAAGTTCAGCCTGCGCTCGGCCGTCTGTTTACGGCGAACGATGAAACATCGTCTGGCGCGAATACTGTCGCGGTGCTCAGCTACGGCTATTGGTCGCGTCAATTCGGTGCCGATGCTTCCATCGTAAATCACGCGCTAAAGGTAAACGGGCTCCCGCTCACTGTCGTCGGAGTGGCGCGCAGAGGATTCAATGGAATCCAGGTCGGGGAGGAACCGGACGTCTATATTCCCGTAACGATGAAGTCGCAGATGATTCCGACGGAAGGCCGTCCGCTGGGGGCGCGAGACGACTTCTGGCTGCCCGTCGTCGGCCGCCTCAAGCGGGGCATCACACGCGTCCAAGCACAAGCCTCGCTCCAGCCAATTTATTCCGCCCTTCTACAGGAAGATGGAAAAATACGCGCCGCGTTTTCCGCTGAGGGTTTGAAGCGATACGTGTCCAAGCCCTTGTTGCTTATCAGCGGCGCACACGGGCGGCTGGTCCTCCAACATGACGCAGAAGAGCCGCTGCTGGTGCTGACGAGCATGGTCGGATTGGTGCTGCTGATTGCCTGCGCGAATCTTGCCGGATTGCTGGTGGTGCGAGGAGAAGCGCGGCAACGCGAGGTGGCCGTACGTCTGGCAATCGGCGCGAGGCGTACACGGCTTATTCGCCAACTGCTCACCGAAAGTGTGCTGATTGGCGTTGGCGGAGGCGCCGCGGGAATTGCGCTGGCTTCGTGGGGCATCAAGGCGATGGTTCATGCGATTCCTCCCAGCCAGGGAATGCTCGGCCTCGCCAGCACACTCGATCATCGCGTGCTCTGGTTTGCGATTGCGCTGACGCTGGCAACCACGATCCTCTTCGGCCTTATGCCGGCGCTCCGTTCCACGCGCGTGGACGTGCATTCCGACCTTAAAGAGCACACGAGAGTATCGGGGAGCCGTTCCGCTGTCAGGCTGCGCAAAATCTTGATTGTGGCCCAGGTCTCGCTTACGGCGGTGCTTCTGGCCGGCGCAGGGCTTTTTGCGCGTACCCTCGCGAACCTTGAACATGCCGATCTGGGCGTCAATACCGACCACGTGCTGCAATTTTCTGTCTCCCCGGATTTGAACGGGAATACGACTGCCCAAACGCTGCAGTTTGCGGACAGCGCGCGTCGAGAAATTGCCGGACTGGGCGGTGTTGTCTCGGTCAGCGTTTCTACGATCCCAATTTTTTCGGACGACGACATGGGGTTCAACATCACGCCGCAAGGCTACCCGATGGCGCACGATGAACACACTGATGTGCTCGGGTCGTATGTTGGCCCGAACTATTTCGCGACTCTGGGCATTCCGCTCGTGGCGGGAAGGGACTTCACCGAGGTTGACGCCGCATCGAGTCCCAAGGTTTGCATCATCAACGAAAAACTCGTGGAGCGCTTCTTCGCAGGACGGAATCCCATCGGTCTGCACATCGCGCGGGGGGCCGGCACCAACGTTCATCCTGATATCGAGGTCGTCGGCATCGCCGCGAACAGCAAATGGGATGGCCCGCGAAGCGATCTAGTGCCGTTCATGTACATGCCGTACTCGCAGAATTCGCGGTTAGGTGCCCTCACATTTTACGTGCGAACCGATCGCGAGCCGGGGTTCATGGCGGCTTCAGTTCGTTCTGCTATCAAACGTCTCGATCCCAATTTGCCGATTAATGACATGCGCGCGATCACGGCACAGATCAGCGATTCCATGTTCAATGCCCGGTTACTCGCCACGCTCTCCATTTCTCTCGCATGGCTTGCAGCGCTGATGGCGGCGCTAGGTCTTTACGGCGTGCTCTCGTACATAGTGGTGCGCCGCACGCGCGAAATCGGCGTACGCATGGCGCTTGGCGGGCAGCGCAGCGACATTCTGCGGTTGGTAATCAGCCAGGGCTTGTGGCTTACGGTGACTGGTGGCGTGATTGGAATTGCTGCGGCGCTGATTGCATCGCGATGGGCCGCCAGCTTGCTGTACGGGATTGAAGCGCGTGACCCTGTTACCTTCCTCGCGGTGAGCGTGCTGCTCGCAATCGTTTCCGGGGTGTCGTGTTATTTGCCTGCCCGCCGTGCGGCCAATGTCGATCCCATGGTAGCGCTGAGGTACGAATAATGACTCATCGCCTCCCTAGTTCAACAACGCGCGAGAAGGCTCATCGCAATGTCGTTTTCGAATTTAAGCACTAGGTTCTGCATACTGAGCCTCGCGGTGATAGAGGCGGTTTGTATCACTGTTCGTCCCACAACCCCCGACGGTACTTCAAGAATCAATTTCCACGACGGCCTGACGTATCAATGGATACCGCCCGGCAGCTACTACACGGGCTGTCTGCCTGGCGATGTGGATTGTTATGGCGTCGAACGACATCGCGAGAAGATCACAGTCGGCCGGGGATTTTGGATCGGCCGGACCGAGGTGACCCAGTCGGCTTATATGCGGGTTATGCATGCTGACCCCTCGCGCTACAAGGGCGCTGAGCGACCAGTCGACACGGTCGGGTGGAACGATGCGTCAACCTACTGCAGCCGGATTGGTATGCGGCTGCCCACAGAATCCGAGTGGGAATGGGCTGCCTACGGAGGAACTCCAGAACTGCCCAAACAACCGCTGGGTGCCTATGCGTGGTACGACGCGAACGGCAATGACAGCACCCATCCTGTGGCTACTAAGGTGGCAAATGGATATGGGCTTTGGGACATGTTAGGGAATGTTTGGGAATGGGTGCAGGGCGCCGGTCGAGGGCCCGGCGAGCACATCCTCAAGGGCGGATCGTTTTATAACATCGCGCGGGATGTGCGAGTGTCGGGTCGGATGAGCGCGCCGCCCGATCTTCGCCACCGCGATCTAGGCTTCCGTTGTGCCTCGTCTTCATTTTCTGGCGAGACATTTCCGACCGGCAGGACCACGCACCCGTCGCTGCACTGCGGAATAGACGAAAGCAAACAGAACCGCGGGCAGAAGCTTCAAGTGGAGCGCAAAAATGAACAGCCTTGAAATGAACAATGACAATGTCGTTCGGGACAGAACTGTCGCGAGCCGGCGGTGGTTTCTGTCAAAGATAGCGGCCACCTGTATCGTGGTCTCATCCACATCAAAATTCTTATTGGCAGAGCTGCTGGCGACACCGTTACAAAGGCGGGTCAAGACCCAATTGGATCTCGGCATAGACAATGACCTCACGGTAGGAGCAGTGGTGATGGTAGTGCAGCGTGGAAAGGTCTCAGTTCTCGAATCTGCTGGATATGCAGACCTTGCTAGCAAGCGGCCCATGCGCAGCGATGCCATCTTTGACGTTCGCTCCATCAGCAAGCCGATTACGGTGTTTGGCGCGCTCCTGCTGGTGCAAGACGGCAAGATTGGGCTCGATGCGAAGTTGGCTCATTACCTGCCCCAGTTTTCGCGAATGAGCGCCAAGGGACGGTCTGCGCCTTCAGAAGTTCCGATCACGATTCGTCAGTTGATGACACACACCTCCGGAATGGGTCAGGATGGCCCGCCCGAAGTCGCAAACATTACCCGCACATTCGATCGAACCTTGCCGGAGTACGTTGATGTCATCGCTCGGCAGCCACTGGAGTTCGTCCCAGGTACCAAATGGTCGTATAGCAGTCTGGGAATCGCAACTTTGGGCCGGGTCATTGAAGTGGTCTCGGGTATGGCTTTCCAGGATTTCATGGATCAGCGGGTCTTTGCTCCATTGGACATGCGCGACAGCTCATTCTTTACGAATCGTGCGAAGGTCGACCGAATACCGACGATGTACAAGCTTGAAAACGGGCATCTCGTAAAGGATTCAATGGACGTGACTCGACCCGGGCAGAAATACCCGGCTCCGGAGTTTGGAATGTTTTCGACGGCGGAGGATCTGTGTCACTTCGCTCAGATGATGCTTGACCGAGGGGCTTGGAAGGGGCGGTCGATTCTTTCGTCCGCGCTGATCGATGAGATGATACGTCCGGAAATGCTCACCTCTCTTCCGAAATACCACTGCGGATTGGGATGGGCCGTTCATACGGGGACGGGCGAAGGTGAAATGAGCTACGCTGTCACCAACGGCAGCTACGGCGCCAATGGCGCGAGTTCCTGCTTATTGTGGATCGACCCCAGTATTCAGCTCATTCGAATCTACCTCACGCACTACTTTGGAGGCGGCCAGTTCATTGATGGCAATCCGGTCATGAATGCTGCGTTTCCCGATTGTCAGTAACGGGGTTCGTTTTCCGAAGCCAGACCCATCCGTCCGCGAACGCTCCCGTGCTCGACGTAAGAAAACGAAGGGCACTCCTCAACAATGAAAAATTACGTTATGAGCTTTGGGGCACCCACCCAATCTGGGGCTCCCATAAGAAAATGACTAGCGTCCGCCAGCAGGAAACACATGAGTTTGTACGGTTGAAGCACCACTCACATGGATTGAAAAATCAACACCTTAGCTAATTCTCTTTGTTTCGGGACCAGGGGGTCGGAGGTTCAAATCCTCTCTCCCCGACCATTCTTTTCAATAGCTTGCCCGTACCTTCTGGTTTTTCGTCTACACCGCTGCAGACGAAATTGCAACAGCCAAGACCTGCAGGCGGGTGTCTCGGCAACAGGATTACTGTCTGTTCGCTATCAGGCCGGGTTGAAATGTTCACACAGACGCAACCGAAACAGCTCCGAATGGTGTGGGTGTTGACGCCCAGTTCCTACCGTTAAAGCGACCGATGCCTTCCACAAGATAGTGCCGATTGAGTCTCTGGTGGAACATCTGATTGCTATAGCTCCGAAGGCAGCTGTAACAGCTGTCCCCACAATCGCATCTAGCCACAATGTTCTCGGCCCTCTCAAAGACCTCTCGGATGTTCTGAATTGCCCGACTCGCGTAACCTGCGCCCCCTGGGGCAGTGTCATACAGAATTAATTCTTTTCCACCAATGACGTTTGTTGAAGGATGAAAGGCAATCCCGATTTCCGATTGATCTATATCAAGCAACTGAGAAGCAGCAGCAACAAGCGCCTCGCCAAGAGAACGACGGAAACAATCCCAGTAATAACGCCGCCTTGTGTTCTCCGTAGTTTCCGTGAGTTTGGCCTGCAAAGAGCTTGAGGACGAGAGTAGGTGTCCGGCTTCATTTGGCAAAACTTGCACGCGAACGATATCGGTCGTGAACTCATGCATCAGATGAAACCTTCTCGCCATGGGTCCTTCGCCACGTTTCAAACAATGTACCGGCGGAAGTGTCGGCACCGCGAGATCGCGTTCCGAGGTTGGGATCATCGATAGAATCAATTCCGAATGAGGTCTCGGATTGAATTGCCTCATTCGGGGCCGTGATGCTCCTTGTTCCATGACACTTGAACCAACAATTGCAATGTTTAGCGCCTCACCGTGGAGAGCATAGACAGGTGGCGGCTCATTGGCGGGATCGAAATATGTTTCTCCAAGTTGCCTGACAAGCTCTGCATCCTGTTCGGTTGCTGAGTCGACCTGGCTGCCGAAGAAACCGCCGCGCGGAAGAAGTGCGGTAAGGGTGACTCTTGAGCTGTGACACAGAGGGCAAACATGAGGGGCATTCTCCGCAAAATCCATCACCTGGCATTCACGGTTCGTACATACCCTAAAGTGCCGTTCCTCATACCCAGCCCACACCCCATCAGACACAATCATTGTCTTTCCCGCCACAAAGACCTTACCTGGCATGTACTCCTGAAGGGCGATTCTTCGGTCCCGCTGAAGTTTTAGCTGAGAGCGCGGTGGGCAGTCGGCGGGGGCGTGATTCAGGCGGAGCTCATCCACATAAAGTGGAAAGGCGTACGACGGCAAAATACCGTAATCCGAAAGCACCGATATAGCGCCATCTTGTTCGCGCAAAGGAAGATAAGTCCCCTGAAGAGTCCTGAGGCGCCTCCCTAAACGGTTCGCTGCGGCCACGGGTCGTTCCGCCGACGTGAGCTTGCCAAAGGCTGTTTCGAACTCTGTTCGCAATTCGTCCTGAGAATTCGTTAACGTCTGTTCGATTTTGGGTATCAATGACCTTGACAGCACGTGTCCGACAAATGCTCCGGAAGGTGGACCGTCCAATGGAATCTTTTCCTGGGTGGACTGTCCGAACTCGCTCAAAAGTTCGCGGGTAAACAAAGCATTGATGTGCCTTCCGATGACTTCGACGCTACGTATATTCAGGTGCGGAATCGGGACCGGCCCTGCGACGAAGTGTTTGAGCCTCTTCCAAAAATACTGGTCGTGTGGGCGCTGCCTAACGTAGCTAAGAATGAAAGGAACCATGCCGCACCTGCGTCCCGCCCGACCAGCACGCTGTCGATAGTTGGAGATGCGCGGAGGGAGATTAGACATAAAAACCGCATGAATCGTTCCCAAGTCGATGCCCAATTCAAACGTCGTTGAACCGCAGATAACGTCGACGCTATCAGGTCCAGTGCGCCTGAAGTCCTGCTCAATAAGCTGTCTTTTTGCCGCAGCAACTTGAGCGGTGTGTTCTTCCACTCGGAGAGGTCTCAACTTACGATGCCGCGCGAGCTGCCGATAATGTCTCACCGGGGAAAACTGCTCCTGGTCAATGTTGCGCCCTGTTGTGGGCTCCAGGGAGCCGTTGCAATCTCGCAGGGGACAGATACCCGCAATGGAATATCCGCTCACACGTCCGCACGCATTGCATCGATATAGAGTGGTGTCGTCGTTAATGGAAATCCATCGCAGAGCATCGAAACTCAACTTTAGAACGGCTGCTTGGGGATCATCTCTGCCGAGATTGTGGAGAGAGTTTCCAGGTTTTCCGGTATTTCTTGATGCATAATCTGCGAGGACGTCGTCCCAGAGAGTAAAAAGGGATCGCTGCAAATCAGACAACACGAACACCTGTTTCATGCTTCCCTTGCTTATACGATCGTGAAGTCGTTGGCAGAAATTGAACAAACGATTGCGTCGAGTCGCCATTGAGACTACGAAGCTCAACTCACCGCGAGCGGATTCTGCTTTAGATCTGACGCATGACTTCGGAAGAATGTACCGACCTTCGAGCCATTGCCAATCGACCTCTAGACCGCCGGCAGGGGGTGCCAACGGCGCGAGTGCGTATCTAAAGCGCATATTCCAGTCGAGCAAAAACAAAAGAAAGCTGCGTTGTTCTGTCTCCTTCAATTTGCAGAATAGAATCGCGTCTGATTGAAGCACTCGATTTATGTTCTGAAACAAGGCATTGTCGTAGCCGATGCGAACAATTCCCTGCGCCTCAAGTGTGAGGTACGCCGTGACCGCTTCACGAAACAGAAGTGTAGTTATCGATCGTTCAAGGTGGTGTCGATTATGCAGGAGTCGTTCGTCATCAACGATCAATCGGCGAATGCGTTCATCGTCGCGCGCTTCGCGATAAAGCTCGTCAATCAGGCCAGTGGTGGCAATACCGTCAGGGTTTTGGTCCCTAATGACTTGCCACGCTAGCTGTCGGAATGTGAACTCACGGTTTGTTTTTTGAAAACGGTAGGCGAGTTGCGCTGCCTGTTGTCGACTGTCGGAGAAGCTGATGAGTTTGCTCTCGAATGGGTCAACGCCGTTCCGTTCTATGCCACGTTCAAGTTCTTCAACCAGAACAGTTGCAGTTGCGTATACCGACGGCGCAGGGGGCGTTGCGACATCTTGGCCCTGAATCCAATGTTGATCACAGAATACACACTCTTCGAGTACGCCGTTGTGTAATTCGCGATGCCACGAAACTACTTGGATTTGTGCCGTAGAGCCACAGCTGTGGTTTGCAATCTTCTCAAAATTCGCATCGTCCTTGGAAACCATCAACCGGCCACAAGTCGGCGCAGGTTGCGCTCCGTGATCTGGAAGCAACGGAAGCGGCGCAGTTCATGGCATCTGGCGAACAGCCCTGCCCTGAGTACGACGTTTCCCAACGCTTACTTCGACTCGCTCGGACT
>Ga0068856_100001170_pt1 | contig 27606 bp, 20 predicted proteins | sample KBSCornC62_FD_66595 | JGI IMG/M metagenome (GOLD analysis project Ga0068856, IMG submission 66595) | Corn rhizosphere microbial communities from Kellogg Biological Station, Michigan, USA - KBS Corn C6-2 | ecosystem: Host-associated > Plants > Roots > Rhizosphere > Soil ... | reverse complement strand
TACAATCGCCCCGCGTACGAGGCGCTGAAAGCGCGCTACGACCCCGAGCACGCGCTCGGCGACCTGTACGCGAAGTGCGTGCTGCACGGCTGACCGCCGCGAGAGCTCGACCACCCCGCCGGCCGCCAGCGGCGCAAACACCGCCGGCTTCGTCAGGCGCGCACCGCGGCGATCACCTCGCGCAGCTTGCCGCTGCGCCCGTCCGGAACCGGCGCCCGCGGATCGAGGCTGACCCCGACGTTGCCCAGCGACTGGTGTGCGAGATCGGCGTGCAGCGCCCGTTCCGCCGCTCCCCACTCGACACTTCGCTCGTGCGGGTCGTCCACGTGCAGGCGCACGGCGATCCGATCGGGAGCAATCTGCACCACCTGGAACCGATGTCGGGCGGTCGCATCCTCGATTACAGTCGTCAGCGCAAGCGGAGACAGTCGCACAATGGTGCCATCCTTCGCGCGCAAGGCCAGCACATCGTCGCGCCTTCCTTCTCGCGCATCGCGGTCAGCGGACTTCCGCAAGCGCAGGGTTGCGGGTCAGCCAAGATGCTGTCGCTAAGATCGTAGCGGATCACCGGCTGGATCCGGTTGACGAGGTTATTCGTCACAGCACGCTATGCGAAGTTTCGCCCGGCGGCGTAGGCCGATAGTCGCGATCGACGGGCTCCAGCACGATCCAAGTCGGCGTTCACGTGCAGGCCGCCAGCCGCGCACGAGAATGCCATGCTCATGCATTCTGACGCGCGTATTCGTTGATCAAAACACCGCGCGGCGACGAGCTTCGGCGGCAGATCCATGATCGAGTAGGCGCGCGCATTCGGCCAGGGAGTGCCTCGACAGGCCCGCTGCCACGATGCGATGCTCGCGAAACCAAGCGCGCGCGATCACATCACCGCCTCAACAGCTACGGTCTGAAGAGCGTCTTCCAATGCTGAACATCAGGGCGGGTCTAGTGCCCGCCTCTTTTTGGCTATTACTCGACCGTTTGAAGATTCCTCGCAGTGTAAGGATCGAACGTACGACCAACGGGGTGTCCGTGTCACCAGCGGAACGTGACGCCGATCATCGGGCCGTTGAACGCGAGATTCTGGATAGCCTGATCGGATTTGAATTCGTAGCGCAAATACCGCCACAGACCGACGACATCGCCCCAGCCGAAGGAATAGCCGAGCCCCGCAGCCGCCTGCCAGGTGAGTTCCGAATCCCCGGCACCGATGTCCGCGTAAAGGGGAACGTACCACTGCAGACGATCGCCGAACGCGTAGCGTGCCTTGAGGCCGACGATTGCATCCCAATTCCTGGCGTTGATCTCGAAGCTTCCTCCACGGCTCGCGCTAGGGATCGACGCAACATCGCCATGCAAGCCGAAGCTGAGCTTCGGCTCGACGTCGAGATAGCGCGCGCCCAGGAGCACATCGACCGTCGCCTCGCGCGTCGATTGCAGGCGGTACTCGCCGGCAATGGTCCAGGCAGAGCCCTTGATGCCAAGGTCGAGGTCGGCCGTGACCGACGCCGGCACGTTCACGTCGCTGATCGAGAAGTCCCGTGTTGCCGACTTCGATCCACTTACGTCCACATACAGGAAATCGGTGAACACGCCCCACACGCCGTTGTTCGCCTCAAACGCCCCCATGAATGCGCCGTTGAGTGAATCGAACAAGTCGCTCGCATCGACGACGACATTGCCCTCCCCCGATCGCTTCGGAAAAGAGAAGTCCGCGTCGATCGACGGGCCGTAGAGGTAGAGGGTTCCGGCGAAGCGCCAGGTACCTGTCGGCCATGGCGCGGTCGACTGCGCGGCCGCTTCGTGGCCCAGCATGGTACAGACGGCCAGCGCCGCCAAGGCGCTCCGCGCCCTGCTCGATATGGTCATTTAGGCTCTCCTCGAAAGACGATGCTCGCCAGGATGGCGTGGACCTCCCGCACCGAATGCGGGACGTCCATCATATCTCGCGCATGACAAGTGTTACGAATCGTATTGATACCCTGAGCTGCTTGCAGGTCATGCACTTTACCGAGTGCACCCGTGCGGCAGACGTGGCGGCGTGCATCGCCTGATATTTCTCGATCGCCGCGCGGGCCTTGAACAGCAGGTGCTCGCGGCCGAGCCGGTCGGCGAGGCCCGCAGCCTATTTCGGATTGGTCTTGGTGATCTTGTTGCCCTGTATACCAAGTCCGGCCATGAGCCCCTTCTGGCCGAAAATGAACGCATAGATGTCGTCCTTTGCAGTCGTGGTCGTCATCGTCTTCGCCTTTCCCTCGTCCACCACGACCACGGTCGGACCGACCCCGACCTCGAACCCGCCCGACTTGTCGAGTTGGGCCAGGGCGTTTTCATTCATGAAGAACATCGCGTAGCCGAATTGCTGGGCGCCAGCCTGCAGGCCGACCGATGCGCCTGCAGTGTTGTAGTACGCGACTGCCTTGCCGCCCTTCAGCAACGCCCCCTCGCCGAACTGGCCGCCGACGCCGAGGCCGGCCTTGGTGACTTTGGGAAACACCAGGATAGCCTGCGCCTTCGCGCCGAGAGCCTTGGCCGCCGGAACGCTCGCATAGAGTTTTTGTAAGCTCGCGTTCGCATCGCCGCCAAGCTCGGCCGCCCCGGCCGCAATCGACGTGTGCCAGACGAGCGCCAGCGTCGCACCGACCACAATCCTGCCCAACGCTTTCGTGTTCATTTTCGCACTCCTTTGTGGGTGAATTGCGAGTTCCGAAAGACACCCCCTGGCTGCACGTTTTATCCCCGCCAGCGATTTGCGCAAGACCCCTTACGGGCGCTTGCGCCGGCGCATGAAGACGATCAGCGCCAGCGCGATCAGCACGGCGATCGCGACATACCATGTCAGTCCCATGCCGGATCGCTCGTCCGGTCGCGATGCGGGCGGAGCGGCACTCGGCTGAGAAGACCCGGCCGAAGCGGCGGGCTGCGCCACGTTTGCAGCCGTCGCGACTTGGGTCGTCGCGGGTTCCACCTTGGCGAGTTCCACCTTGGCCGGTTCCACCTTGGACTCGGCGAGTGTCGCCTGCACTTCCTGCTCGGTCAGCACCGCCGGCGGTCCGTTCGTGATGATCGTCGCTGTCAGCTTGTCACCGCGCTGCAGCTCGGCGATCCGGACCGGTTGCCCATCCCTGACGATCCGGATACCTCGGTCGCCCAGTTCGGCCTGCGTGAACCTGCGCGTGTCGCCACCGGCCTCGCGCACGGTCACCGACAAATCCGACGCGCGCAGCACTTCGGCCTCGCGCACTTCGGTGACCACGACCGGTCTGATCGTGGTCGTCGTCGTGACGGTCGCCGTGCCTTTCATCCCAGCCCTCAGGTCCGACACCGAGAGCTGCTTGCCGTCTACCGTAAAGCGAAAATCGTCCGGCACCGTGTACTCGTGCGTGCCCTTCTCATTGCGGACGACGAGCTTGTTCCCCTCTACCGAGATCACCTCGAAATTGCGCACGTCGACGGTGGTCGTCGTCTGTGCCGAGGCATTTCCCGCCAAGGCGAACTCCAACGCAACCGCCACAATGACTGCGGACAGCCATGTCGCTTTCGTTCTCATGAGTCGTTTCCTGGGATCAAAGGTTGCTCCTGCCTGGCGAAGTCTTGCGACGACGATAGTCTTCGTGCGCCTGGATTCGTGATTCCGATGATCCGAAGATGCCGGTGGACTTGCTTTTCCTGTTTCCGCAGCGGGTGCATTCGAACGGTCATCGCATCCCCTCGCTCGAGTACACAGCTACGCCTGTGGCTCAGTGTGTGAACCGCGCACGGGTCGCTCGGCGTCGTGCCGGGCTTGGCACTTCGGATGAGAGCCGAGTGTGAGCCTTTTTACTTCCGACCACAATCGGCTGCGGATTCAACCGGTCGAGCATAATGGGCGTTCGAACGCGGAACCCGCGCATTCGAAGGACTAAACCGCGTGCACGTAGATGTTCATAGCAGAGAGGCGACCCATGCGCAAGCGATCAGCGCTCGTACCTCATCGTCGCAGTGGTGCCTCGACCTTTTCGCACGACGAATAATCGGTAGACTTGCGTAACGCGGAGTCGATGCCGCAGGAAGGGAGCGCCAACATGACGGGTGCGCGCGCGATGGAGAAGGAAACGTTTCACCTGTTCCTCATCAAGCCTTCGCACTACGACGATGATGGCTACGTCATCCAGTGGGCGCGCTCGTCGATTCCTGCGAATACGCTTGCGGCTCTGTATGGCCTCGCACTTGATTGCGCCCAGCGCCACGTGCTAGGCGAGCACATCGAGATCCGGATCGCCGCTGCGGACGAGACCAACACCCGGATCAAACCCGCAGAAATCGTCGACCAGATACGCAACGGTGGAGGTCGCGGATTGATTGCGCTGGTCGGCGTGCAGACGAATCAATTTCCGCGCGCGATGGACATCGCCAGGCCTCTGCGTGCAGCGGGCATCGCGGTCTGCATCGGCGGCTTCCATGTCAGCGGGTGCATCGCGATGCTGCCGGAGGTGCCGCCGGAGCTTCGAGAAGCGATGGATTTCGGCGTCACGCTGTTTGCGGGCGAAGCGGAGGGGCGACTCGACGACTTGCTGCGTGCGGCGTATCGCAACGAGTTGCGGCCGCTCTACAATTTCATGAACGATCTACCCGGACTGGCGGGCGCCGCGGTTCCGTATCTTCCGCGCGAGGTCATCCGCCGGACAAGCGGCACGCGAACGAGCTTCGATGCCGGACGCGGTTGTCCTTTCCTGTGCAGCTTCTGCACGATCATTAACGTCCAGGGCAGGAAATCGCGGTCACGCACCGCCGACGACGTCGAGCGTCTGGTGCGCACCAATCTGGCCCAGGACGTGCATAACTTCTTCATCACCGACGACAACCTCGCACGGAACCAGAACTGGGAAGCGATCTTCGACCGGCTGATCAGGATGCGCGAAGAGGAGAAACTCCGCATCTACATCGTCGCCCAGGTGGACACGATGTCGCACAAGATTCGTGGCTTCATAACCAAGGCGAGCCGCGCGGGGATCAATCGGGTGTTCATCGGCCTCGAAAGCATCAATCCGGATGCGCTGAAGGAGGCAAGGAAAGGCCAGAATCAGATTACCGAATACCGTGCGATGCTGCAGGCATGGCACCGCGTGGGCACGCTGACGTACGCGGGGTACATCCTGGGATTTCCGGGCGATACGCCCGCCTCGATCGAGCGCGACATCCGCATCATCCAGCGTGAGCTCTCGATCGATCTGCTCGAGTTCTTCATCCTTACGCCGCTGCCGGGTTCCGCCGATCACAAGAAGCTGCATCTGGCAGGCGTGGAGATGGCGCGCGACCTGAACAAATATGACCTCGTGCACGTCACGACTCGCCATCCCGTCATGTCGGACGACGAGTTGCGTGCGGCGTACCGCAAGGCGTGGGACATCTACTATTCGCCCGAGCACGTCGAACGCGTGGTCCGAAGGTCGAAGGCGTGGGGTTACGATCCGCGCAACATGCTGACGAAGCTTTTGACTTTCCACGCCGTTCCACGCATCGAGGAAGTACATCCTTTGGAAGGAGGGCTTTTTCGGCGCAAGTATCGCCGCGAACGCCGGCCGGGAATGCCGCTCGAAAGTCCATTCGCGTTCTATCCCCGGTACGCTCGGGAAATCGTGTCCAAGCACTTGCGCTTCGCTCGAATGGTCTGGCAACATTGGCGCATTCTTCGCCGCGTCGAACGCGACTCGAATCCCTACATGGACGTAGCGATGACGCCCGTGCAGGACGCCGAATTCGGCGAGATGCAGATGTATACGACTACGCCGGCCGCCAAGTTTGCCGTCGAGAAGTTGCGCCGCCGCAGGAGTGCGCACGCGGTGGATTCAAGCTAGCTCCCATCGGAGATCACCGGTTTACCAAAGCGGAACGGTGCGATACGACTCACGTTCTGCCTTGTGCACTTCGGCTTGCGACGCGTCGCGGCAGCGTGACTTAGAATCTTTCGCCGTTGGTCCCAGGTTCCATCCCTAACAGGCTGTTGAAAATCGTTTGATTTTGGCGGCACTTCTGGCGTAGCGTGCGGTCGATGCGGCGGCTATGATGGCCTCGGAGTGACAGCGATGCGAGGTGCCGACGCGATGCAGGAAAATCTGTTCACGGTCGCGAAGCTGGAGGATTTCGTGCCGTCCGATCATCCGCTGCGCGCGATCGGTGTCCTTGTGAACGATGCGCTGGCGGCGATGAACGCGCGGTTCAATGAAATCTACGCTGAGAGTGGCCGCGACTCGATAGCGCCGCAGAAGCTGATCCGCGCGTTGCTGCTGCAAGTCGGTCGACGGCACGCTGATTCAGGGCGTGGGCGAGCCAGAAGAGCTTTCGGCCCAAGGATGGCAGCGATGATCAGCGCCCGGGTGGCGGTGGACGCAACGCGCAGGCCGATTGGAAAGGCCAGCCGCGCAGCAACGACACCCATGCCAGCACCACCGACCCCCGACGCGCGGCTGTATCGCAAGAGCCATAACACGGCTTCGATCCTGTGCTACCAGGGACATGCATTAATGGAAAATCGCAACGGCCTGGTGGTCAGCGCGGTCGTCACCCACGCCGACAGTGTGGGCGAGCGGCGCGCGGCGCTGGCCATGCTCGATGTCCTCCCCAGCGTCAGCCATCGCCGCAGCATCGGTGCCGACAAAGCCGATGACACCCGCGATTTCATCGCCGCTTGCCGCGAGCGCCATGTCACCCCGCACGTGGCGTGCAACGTCACCCGTCGCGGTGGCAGTGCGATTGATGCGCGCACCACGCGCCATGCGGGCTACCGGGTGAGCCAGATCATCCGCAAACGGATCGAAGAGTCGTTCGGCTGGGCCAAGACTGTGGGCAGGATCCGGCAACCGTGTTTCGCGGGTTGCAGCGGGTCGATCAGCAATTCAAGCTCACCATGACTGCGAACAATTTGCTGCGAATGGCGCGAATGCCGATTGCGGTGCCAACCGGCGTAGGGCGATGAAGCGAAGAGCTGCCGATCAACATCATTTCCGCGCATCTTTGCGACGCCCGATGCGAACGACATTGCGGATCAACCCGCTTCCGGATCTAACGCCGCCGGGATCGAATTGTCCTTTCGCGTCATTTTCAACAGCCTGCTAACCAATCGCCCCGGCCTGCAAATCGCGACTGCTCCCAAAAGAACCGCAAGCTTCGCGGCCTTATCGCATGACAATCAATACGGTGGATTGACTACTACGAACTGCGATCCCTGAGGCTGGTACCAAGTGCTTCCGCACTGTTGATAGATCATGCCGCCGTAATTTACCGGCACGCAGCTTGGCGGCACGGTACGGACCATGGACCCCACGACGGCGGAAGTCACGGCCATGGCAGTGCCGACTGCCGCTGCGGTCGCGACCGGGTGATAGTCGTTGTCCCAGCCGCCGCCACAGCAACCGTGCCCCTCGACATTCACGTTGACGTTCCGGTCGACGTTGACGTTGTTGACATTGTTGACGCTGCTGCTACGGACATTGTTGGTACGGGCATCCGCCTTGGTGTTGTTGACCTGCGCAGTCTGCCTGGCTGCGCCGCCGCTCCCTGGCTGAGCGCCGCCACCGCTTTGGGCACGAGCACCACCGCCACTTGTGGCACGAGCGCCGCCCCCGCCGCCACCACCACGACCTGCTGCGTCAGCGTAGGGGCTCATGGCGAAGCTCGCAAGAACGCCGACGACCAAGGACGCCGGAAGCAACTTGCCGCATGATCTCTTCATGTTGACGCTCCTCTACTTTGTCTTCACCGGAACGATCTCGATCTTGGAAGCGCCCTTCGGCGGCGTGAACTTGAAAATCGTATCCTTGAAGTTGGGTTTCAGGTTCCAGTCGATCAGGGAAACCGACTGAGGACGCGCTTCATCGGCGCGATTGGTGATCACAAGCTTGCGTGGCAACGGCTTGCTCCCGGTGGTGATCCAGATCTGCCAATCGATACTCGCCTGGCGAAAGGCGTAGTGGTCACAAAGATGGTCGCCAACGAAATCCTGCCCGGCATTCATTGCCGAAACGATTTTGTCGAGCGGCGCGGCCGGGGTACCCCAGACGAAAAGATCCGACAAGGGGAGTTCCACGCGATACCTCTGCTCCAGCAGGTCGATCAGCCTGCCGATCGTGTCGACGAATTCGACCGTCGAATAATATTTCTGCGCGCGTGCATAGAGTGTGACCGTCTTGCCGTCGTAGACGAGCTCGCGTTCGGAACGGGCGCTATGCATCAGGGCGCGCAGCCTGTTGGGACGCTCGACGTCCATATCCGCCGTCGCCGTATGCTGCAGCTTTTGGCCATCGGCCAGGACGCGCTCGCCGGTCAGTTCCGTCGATACACGAAAGCGCTTCAGTGTCTGCAGGAACGCACCCATGTCCTTGAGGGCCTGAAGCGACGCGGGATCAACCGCACTCGTCGCGGCCTGGGGAGTGCCGGCCGGTGGGATCTGCGCAGGGGCGTTCGGTGCCGCAAGCAACATCGCCAGCAGGCTGAGCGCCAGAACTTTTCGTACCATGGTTGTCTCCCGGATTGGGAAGCGTTTGTCGAGCAATACGGGCAGCCGTCAGGCGGCGGTTCCGAACTCGATGCAATCGCGGCCGAGGAAACTGCGGTGCGCTGAACCAAGGTTTCGCCCTCGACGTGAGCGCGCCATTCGCGGTTTCACTCGAAGCGCTTCGGCCGCCCCATGATCAGCGGCTCCGCCACATCCCCCGCCGTCAAGCCGCGATGGATGAATCCCGCGATCAACGCGCCGACGATCGGCGCCAGCCAGAACAGCCACAGTTGCGTCACCGCCCAGCCGCCGACGAACAGCGCGGGTCCGGTGCTGCGCGCAGGATTGACCGAGGTATTGGTCACCGGAATGCTGATGAGGTGGATCAGCGTCAGCGCAAGACCGATCGCCAGTCCGGCGAAGCCCACCGGCGCGCGCTTGTGCGTGGTACCGAGTATTACCGCCAGGAACATGAACGTCATCACCACTTCGCAGATCAGTGCGGAAGTGACTCCGTACTTGCCCGGCGAATGCTCGCCATACCCGTTCGACGCGAAGTCGCCGATCTCGAATCCCGGCTTCCCGCTCGCGATCAGATAAAGGACGCCGGCGGCAACGACCGCGCCGATCACCTGCGCGACGATGTACGGCAGGAGCAGTCCTCCGGGGAAGCGTCCGCCCGCCCACAGGCCCACGGACACCGCGGGATTGAAGTGGCCGCCGGAAATCGGTCCGAATGCGTAGGCCCCGGTCAGCACGGTTAGACCGAACGCCAGCGAGACGCCGCTGAAGCCGATGCCGAGAGATGGAAATGCCGCGGCGAGCACGGCGCTTCCACAACCGCCGAGCACCAGCCAGAACGTTCCGAGAAACTCGGCGAAAAGTTTCAGGCCCATTTGGTCCTCTCCTTTTCGAAGAGCGGCGACGGGTCGCGCTCGTTATCGTGTGACGACACGCAGCGTTGAATCCGAGAGATGTTATTAGAAACCTCACCACTGCTTTCTGCAACCGGACCTCGGAACCCGCAGCGCAGTTGCATCCGCGTCCGCGTCGGGCTTGCGTTGAGTTATCGAGGTTTGCAATCAGGTGGCGACGGTGCGAATCGTGTCCGGCGCGCACCGGCTGGCGGCGCCGCGCGCTCCGACACCGAGTGTGTCACGCAATTCTTGATCCAGGAGAAACGAGGTGATCATTCCGCTTCGCATTGCCCTCCTGTCGTTGCGTTCGACAGCGACGATCTTCGCGGCGCAGCCGCGCAGATCACCGACGCCGCGCTGGCCGACGTCGGCACCGTCAAGGCGAAGGTGAACGCCGTCGATCTCGCGAAAAGAGAAGTCACGCTCACGGGGGCGCTCGACCCCACCGTAACGCTCATGGTCGGCGGGACTTGGTGAAGAATCTCGCTCAAATGAAAGCGCGCGACGAGCTCGTGCTCCAGTATGCGGAAGCGTTGAGGGGCATAATGGGCCCTCGGACGAAGCTGCGCGTTCGAGGGACAAACCGTGTGCAGTTAAGACGCTTCTAGAGAGAGGTAACGCATGCACAAGCTATCAGCAATCGCCATGGCCGCCGCGTTAGGCGTGGCTGTCGCAAATGCCCAGCCTGCGCCCGCGGCGGCACCCGTGCGGACGGTCAAGGCCGTCCAGCCCGGACTGCTGGAAGTGACCGGTCCTCGTGTGAACGAAGCCGTGGCGGCTGGCATCCTGAAGATCAGCGCGACGCCGGGCAAGGGTGGGCGCGCCATCGAAGTGCATTCGCCATGGGGCAACATCAATTTTGGCTGGCCGAAGGATGTGAAACCCGTGGCCTTCACCATCGAGCACGCCAAGAAGACCGGCACCGTCATGGTCTCGGCGCCCGGGTTCACGGAGGCGAACAAGGCAGACTACAAAGCGGCCTTCGAAGCCGTCGTCCCGATGGCGATCGCCAAGGCACAAGCCCAGAAGGAAGCCAAGACGAAGGGATAGGTGATGGCGGGCGTTCCGCGCCGATGTCGAAACCGGGGGCGCTGCAACCGCGGCAGTTCGAAGAAAGGGTCGCCGGCCGCAGTCTAGGGTAACGAGACCGATCAGGAGTTCCGAGACCCGGTCGACCGGATCAAGGAGCGGCTCGCGCTCGTTCTCAAATTGTTCTTCAAGGGCGCGATGGCACCCATTCGTTCAAAGTGCCCCGGTGGTATCGGTCGCCTGGACAGACGCCTCCACACGGCGGTTAGCTGCGACCCAACCCATGAACAGTTGGTAGCCCAGCGCCAAGAGGGTGGCGCCGACGAACATTCCAAGGATTCCTGCGGTAGCCATTCCACCGAGCGCCCCGATCAGGATGACCGGCATTGGCGCCTCGACGCCGCGGCCAAGCATGAGCGGCTTGAGGATATTGTCCGTCATTCCAGCGACAAAGATCAGCAACGTGTAGACGATTGCCTCGACCGTCCCGTAGTCGCCGAGCCACCAGATGTAGCCAATCGCTGGTAACGTCACGATCAGCGCCGGCACTTGGGCGATGCCGAGCACGAGAACAATCATCGCCAGGACGCCGGCCCAGGGCACTCCGGCGATCAACAGGCAAATGCCGACGATGATCGCTTGAATGAAAGCGACGCCGATGACGCCCTGTGCGACGGCCCGTATGGTCGCTGTGGACAGCTTGGCGAACTCTGCGCCCCGCGCAGCCCCGGTAACGCGCTCGAAAATGGCAACGCTTGCACGGTTGCCGGACTGGCCGAAGGCCATGAGTATGCCGGCAATGATGAAGGAGGCTAGGAACTGTAGAAGGCCGACGCCAATGCTCGCGACAAAAGCAAGAGCCGACTTTGCCAGATCGCCGATCTTCGGCTGCATGCTCTTTACGAGGGCGGGAAGATCATCATGCGCCTGCGACCATAGGGCGTGCACTTTCTCGCCAATCACGGGCCACCCTGCGACAGATTCCGGCGGCGCCGGGATCACAAGTGTATTGCTTTGCACGTCGTTGACCAATCGATGGACCGAGTCGCCAAGTGAACTCATCAATATCGCGGTCGGCACGACAATCAATGCGATGCCCAGGATCACGAGCACGGTGGCCGAAAGGCCCTGTCTGCCGCCCATCTTCGCGGCTACAAACTCTTGCAGCGGATAAAGGGCAACGGCCAGAATCAACGCCCATGCCATTAGCGTCAGGAACGGCGAAAAGATCTGAAAGCAAAGCACTGCCAGGGCGAAAATGAGCCCGGCGCGTATGAGAACTTCAAGGAGACCGGGAGCGCGACTGGGATCGATTTCAACTGCACGCCTGTCATACGGGCTCATTCGTCGCTCCTTTGCAAACCCAGCCACAAGCGACTATCACCGCAGCCTCTGCGAGTATCTCGGAGTCGCCGCTCCGGGATTGCGAGGCGCGACTCGCCGATACCTAATCGCGACGCGGCCTACTCTTCGAAAAGCGACACCCGGCGAAGCCGCGACGCGACGGGCGAGTCCGCGTTGTCCGTCGAAACCGAAATCGATTGTTCGTCGGCCCCGGCCGACCGATTCTCAACGCTGCTCACTGCGAATCCAGAGCGCGGGCGTGAAATGCATTCATGGTACGCCGCGCTCGGTACGTTCGTGCGCTGAAGCGCGAATCCTGCGTCGACCTCTGCCGAGCCCTTTCTCAGCGTGTGCAGCCGCGAGCTCCACGCTGCCGGCGGTTGCAGAGACGACGACAGTTCCTCCGAGTGCGTTGCCCCTGCCGAGGCTTCCGCCCCAGCGTACCCCCTTACCGAGTGGCCCGCGCGACCGTGGCCAGCAGCGCCGACGACTTCGGACTCGTCGCAGTCTTTCGTATCAGGATGTCCGGCGGCAGTATGTTGGTGCCGCCGTAGAAAGCGTCGTTCCAAGCGACGTTCGAATGCACGACGGTGCCGTCGAGATTGAGTCCGCCATAAACGCCCTTCGCCCGTGTGAAGGAGATGAGATCCGCGGTAACGGTCGATTTCGCTCCAGCACCCACCGGACCTACCGCGATGCTCGCGTCACCACCGATCTTGAACGAGCTCGATAGCAGGGAATTCAGACCCTTCTCGGTCATCACGACGATGACCGCCTCCGAAACTTCAACTCCGGCCTGAAAGCCGACGCTGGCGGTTGCAAGATCGTAGAACGCGGGTCCGACCCATGGGACCGCAATGGCTGGGTGCGGGGCAACCGTGCCTGCATCCTTCGCGACGAGCACTGCCCGCCCGCCGGATCCGCCGAAGACGAAGCCGGCCTTCACGATTTGGGGGGCGATCAAAACCGCCTTCGCCCTGTCGATATTCTGCTGGATCCACGTCTGGTCTGGATCACTCATGAAGTTGTTCAGGGTGACGCGGGCGTCGGACACCAGCTTGTCCGCCTCGGCAGAGGAAGCCGGCCTGCCGGATTCAGTGGCACATGCAGTGAGCATTCCAGCGACGACGATCAATGCACCCAAGCGCATACAGGTTGAGAACTTTTTGGATGTTGGCATGGTGGCTCCGTGAAAAATTGGCTGTTGGAAAACCGGTGCTTCGACCGGTTACCCCGCGCAACCCATCCTATACTGCGCGCCGATTGTCGGAAGGTCAGAAGCGATGACGAATGCCAACGCCGAACACCCACGGGTCGAGGTCAAGCGAGCTTGCGTTAGCGCCGGTCCGGTTGAAGCGCACATCATTGTCAATCCAGAGGTACCTGACGTCCAGATTGAAGAACCAGTTGCTCTGGAACTGGTAGTCGAAGCCCGCCTGGAGCGCGCCGCCCCAGCTGTCACGGCCGACAGATGCCCCGAAGTTGCTGCCGAGATTGGTCTCGTAGAAGTACGTATAGTTGAAGCCGCCGCCGACGTACGGCTTGAATTTCGCACGGGCCGGACTGTTGCGTCCAATGCCAGAACGACCACCCTAACGCCCGGGCCCCGCAACGAAACGGCCTGGCCGGTTGCATCGACAGCGACGACGTCGGCAACGATCGCCCTCTCTCGAGTGGCGATTCCGCCCGGTCGCTGACCAAGCTCGGCGCGCGATCCGGTCACGGTGTCGGCGCGGCTCGCCGGTGCGCCGGTGCCGCCCTTCTTGAGCTCGAGCGTCAGCGCGTCGTAAAAATCGACACGCACGGTGTCGCCGACACTGAGCTGGGGAAGGTTGCGTACGTCCGGACCGGCGACGACGGTGAAGGTACTGCCGTTGTCGCGCCGCAGCGTCACTTGGCGCGTGGCCATGTCGATCGCGGTGACGGTCGCGGACGCGGTCTCCACGCGCGAGGCGGTCGCGGCGCCGGGCCCCCGCTCGATGCTGCTCGCCGGCTGTCCGATGGCGGAAGCGGCGTGCACAGCGGCAATGAGGACAGCGGCAATGCTGCAAGCGAACAAGCGATCGGCGTGCATGTTGTCTCCTTATTGCCGCCGACGACCATGACGATCGCGCATCCGCGCGGTCCTGTATGTTACAAAGTGTACGCCGTTTTGCCACTGCGCGTCAATCGCGGCCAAGTCGTCGTGCACGACACCATCGTCGCGATGGACATCCTGACCGGCGACCCCCGCATCGTCACGTGCACACGGGAAAACGAGCATCGCGGTCTCTTCCACGGATTCCCCAACTCCTACGGCACGCTGGGTTATGCGCTGAAGCTCACTGCACGCACGATTCCAGTCGAGCGGTTCGTGGCGTGGAGCATGCGCGTTACGCCGATCCGGATGCCTTCTTTAACGCGCTTGCGGCACGCTGCACCGATCCGGAGACGGATTTCGTCGACGGCGTCGCGTTCGAGCCGGACGAGCACGTGCTGACGAGCGGACGCTTCGTCGACGACGCGCCCTACGCGAGCGACTACACGTACGAGCGCATTTACTATCGGTCGCTGCGCGAGCGGCACGAGGATTATCTGACGGCGCGCGATTATCTCTGGCGCTGGGACACCGACTGGTTCTGGTGCTCGAAGAACGTCGGTGCGCAGCATCCTCTGCTGCGGCGCCTGCTCGGCCGTGACCGGCTCAACTCGATCACGTACCAAAGGATCATGCGCTGGAATGCCCGCTGCGGCGCAACGCAGGCGCTCGATCGCCTGCGGGGCGTGCACGCCGAGGCGGTGATCCAGGACATCGACATTCCCATCGGGCGAGCTGCCGAGTTCCTCGCGTTCCTGCACGCCGAAGTCGGCCTGCTGCCGATCTGGATTTGCCCAATCCGTGCGCCCCCGCCCGGTGCCGAGACGGCGCTCTATCCGCTGCCGCGCGGCACGCTGTCAGTCAATTTCGGCTTTTGGGACACCGTGCGCTCACAAGAGCCGCGCGAGCGAGGGTTCGTCAACCGAAAGATCGAGCGCAAGACGACGGCGCTGGGGGGCATCAAATCGCTCTACTCCGATTCGTACTTCGGCGAAGACGAGTTCTGGTCGATCTACAATCGCCCCGCGTACGAGGCGCTGAAAGCGCGCTACGACCCCGAGCACGCGCTCGGCGACCTGTACGCGAAGTGCGTGCCCCGTCACTGACTCGCCAGTCGAATGCCCTAACGCTCCGCTGACGGGGGAGTGATGAAATGCAGCAGCGCGCCAGGAAATTCGCGGAACAGCGCACCGACGTCGAGCGCGTCGCCGTCGACAACGAGCGTTTCGCCGGTCAGGACGTTTTCGACCCGGGTGCCCGACGGCAGGAACGATGCATCCACCTTCGTATCACCCCATGGTTCGCCCAGCGGAAGCGCGCCAGCCGGCAACCCGAGCGATGCGAAGAGACGACCGGCCACGACCAGCACGCCGTCTTCCTCGCGTACGCGACGAAACGCGACGACGTGATTTTCGCGCGCACCTTTCACCGCAACGCCTTGGTACTTCCCGACTGCGAAGAGCCCCGGGTGCTGTCGTCGCAACGCCAGGGACCGTGCGACCACCCAAAGCTTCGCGCGCCCGTCGTACGGAGACTCGAACAGCGAACGCACGCGCAGCGATTCGGGCGCTTCGGCTCGAAGCGCGGCGAAAGACGCCAGCAAGGCGCGGCGCGCCACGTAATCGACCGGTCGCCGGTTGTCGGGATCGACGAGCGACCAGTCGAGGATCTCGTTGCCCTGATAGATGTCCGGCACGCCCGGTGACGCGAGCTTGAGCAGCGCCATCGACAAACTGTTCAGCATACCGAACCACGCGAACGTGGCGGAGTGCTCGCGCAGATCGTCGAGGAATCGATTGCCGATTCCCGTTCGCAGCAGGTCGGCGACGAAGCCGGTCACCGCGTCCTCGTACGGCTGGTTGATCGCGAGCCAGCTCGTCTGCAATTTCGCCTCGCGCGCAGCCTTCACCATGTACTGCTGGATGCGCTCCCGATAGCGGTCGATCGCCGCATCGTCCGGATTCCCGGGGGGAAAGGACCCCGCCAGCGTCTGGTAGAGCAGGTATTCGTCGTTGCGCGACGGTGCGGCGTCGCCGTCCGCTTCGCGCTTGCGGGAGCGATTCATGCGGCTCCAGCGGCGTACGAGCAATCTCCAGGCCGCCGGCATCTCGGAGATGACGTCCATGCGCGCGCGAACGTCCTCGGACCGCTTGGTGTCGTGCGTCGACGTCGCGAGCATCGTATGCGGCCATCGCGCAGCGCGGTCGGTGCTCGCGGCGTGAAACGCCTGGACCGTGATCCCGAATCGGTCGGGATCGCCGCCGACCTCGTTCAGCGATACGAGCCTGTTGAACGTGTAGAACGCCGTGTCCTCGACACCCTTCGCCGCCACCGGCGCCGTGAACTGCTGGAAACACATCGCGAACTCGCGGAAGCTTTCCGCGGTGATCCCCTCCGCACCCTCAGGCCGCGCGCCCAGCATGATCGACCGCAGGAACTCGAAGATCACCGGGTCGCTCACGCGACTGCGCGCACGTGCGCGGCCCACGGCCCAATCGATGTAGCGCCGATCCTGTTCCGACGCACCGTCCGCGTCGACATACGTGCGGTAGACCGGGAAGCGCGCGACGATTTCGACGATCGCGGCACGAAGCGCATTCAGCGTGAAATCACGCGTGCGCCGGTCGGCGCGCGCGATGCGCAGCGCGCGAAGCGCGAGCGTGGTCAATTGCGACGCAAGCGAACCTTCCATGACGACTCGCCGGCCGCGATAGGCCGCTTCCTCGAACGTATGCGCCTCCGCGCCGACGAATGCTCGCCACGCGCGGTCGACGCGCGCCCGGGCCTTCTTGTCGACGAATAGCCCGTTCACGACATTCGCAAAGCGGTAGCCGGTGGTGCCGTGGACCGGCCACTGCTGCGGCAATCGCTCGTGCGACGCCGTGATTTTCTCGACGACGACATAAATTGCACCGTGGCGCTCGGGCGCTGCGCCGGGGAGCTCCGCCGATCGACGGGCCGATCGCTCGCGGTAGCGCTGCTGCAGCCGCGCGAAATAGCGGGCGGGATCGAGCAGGCCATCCGGATGATCGATCCTCAGCCCGCCGACGATCCCGTCGGCTGCAAGGTCGAGAATGAAGTCGTGCGTCGCGTCGAACACGGCTTCGTTCTCCATGCGCAGCGCGGCGAGCTCGTTGATGTCGAAGAAACGGCGGTAATTGAGCTCGTCCGACGCGACGCGCCAGTGCGCGAGCCGATACGCCTGCGCTTCCAGCAGCGCGTGCAACGTTTCGAAGCTCGGGGCTTCGCCCGGCGTCCCGTTGATGCGCGCGACGATGCCGGCAATCGCTTCGGCGAGCGGCGGGTGGACCGCGGCAACCTGCGCCAGCCGTCGCTTGAGCTCGCTCGTCTCACGGCGACGCGCATGGATTCTCGCCGGCATCTCCTCGTCACGCGGCGGCAGCGCCTTGAACGTGTACGCGATCCGCTCGACTTCGCCCATGACGGGTCGAGGTATCGTCAGCGGCCTCACTTCGCGTAGCGCACCGAGCAGCATACCGGCGTAGGTGCGGGGATCGAGCGGAAAGCGATGCTCGAAATAGCGAACGGCAAATGCGCCGTCGTCCGCCTCGAACGCGAGCACGATCTCGCCTCGCTCGAGCACCGTCCCGTACGATTCGCCCAGCACAGGAACGAGCACTTTGCCCGCCAGATCGGGATCCCGCGGCATCCAGTCGATATCGAAGAACGACGCATACGCCGACGCGGGCCCGTTCTCCAGCACGTCCATCCACCACGGGTTGTCGTCGCCCATGATCGCGATGTGATTCGGCACCACGTCGCACAGGTGACTCATGCCGTGGCGTGACAGCGTATCGACGAGCCGCGCAAAATCCTCGGGCGTGCCGATTTCGGGATTCAGCATCCGATGGTCGACGACGTCGTAGCCGTGCCGGCTGCCCGGCCGCGCACGAAGATATGGCGAGCAATAGACGTGGCTGATGCCGAGCGCCGCCAGATAGGGAACGATTTCCGTGAGGTCCGCGAATGTGAAATCCCGATGCAACTGCACGCGATACGTCGCGCGAGGAACGCACTGCGGCGGCAGCGGCGTCACGTGCGCGGACGTTCGCGGGCGATCCGCGCCCCGAGCGCGGGCAGTCGCTCGACCGCTTTCTCGTCCTCCAGCTCGAATGGCAGCTTGCGACGCCAATTCGGATGCTCGAAGGTCGTGCCCGGCAGGTTGACCTGCTCGCGGACGCCGAACACGTCCTCGGGCTGCACGACGAACAAGGCGCAGGAAGTGCGCGCAAGGTAAGCATGAATCGCGTCCGCCAACGCCGGTGTCATCTGTCTCGCGGCCTGCGGATCGCAGGGAATGTCGGGCGGGAGCAAGCCGGCCGTCGCGAGCGCCTCGAGCAACAGGCCACGATCGCGGATGCGCTCCGCCATGGACCCGTCCGCGCCGGCGTCCGGGCGCAACTGCCCGTGCTCGGCCCGCAGCCCGATGTCGCGGCCTTCCCACCAGCCGGCGAGCGTCGGCAGGTCGTGGGTGCTGGCTGTCGCGACCGCCGCTTCGGGATAGGCGATGGGCGGCTTGAAGCGACCTTCCGCACCACGCTCGAAAAGCAGCACGCGATACGACAGCACATCGTGCGCGGCGAGCGCTACGCGCACCTCGTCGGGGACGGTTCCGAGATCCTCGCCGATGACCAGGCAGCGGTGGCGTTGACTTTCGAGCGCGAGAATGCCGAGCAGGTCTTCGAACGGATACCGCACGTAGGCGCCGCGCGCGGGTGCTGCACCCGCCGGCACCCAATAGAGCCGCAGCAGTCCCATGACGTGATCGATGCGCAGCGCGCCAGCGTCGCGCATGTTGGCACGCAATACCGCGATGAACGGCGCGTATCCGGCATCGCGCAAACGCTGCGGAATGAGCGGCGGCAGTCCCCAGTCCTGCCCGCGGGCATTGAACGGATCGGGCGGCGCGCCGACGCTTGCGCCGATCGCGTAGAGATGCTGCCACGCCCAGGCATCGGCGCCGCCGCGATCGATCGAAACCGCCAGATCGGCGTAGAGTCCGATGGCCAGTCCGCAGGCGCGTGCCCGTGACGCAACGCTCGCGCGCTGCAGCGCGGCCTGCCACTGCAGCCAGGCGTAGAAGTCCACGCGCTCGGCGTGCCGGTCCGCGAACTCGGCGATCGCGGGTCCCTGCGGGTCGTGATGGGACGCCGGCCACGCCGGCCAACCCCACACGTCGGGGTCGCGTGCCGCAAAATGCGCGTGCAGCGCGTCGAAGAGTGCGTGACGTCGCAGTGCTTCGCCGCCGGCAGTCTTGAATGCGTCGAAGGCCGTCCAGTCCGATCTTCTTCCTGCAGCGGCTTCGCGCCGTGCATCCGCGTAGACAAGCTCCAGTATCTCCAGCTTGGCCGCAGCCACGCCTTCGTAGTCGACGAACGGCTCGGCGCGCAGTGCGCGCAGAGCCGCCTGGAACCTCTCGCCGTCCACGCGCCTTCTTGCCTCCGCGCAGCGGTCGAACCCGGGAACGGCCTGCACGTCCAGATACAAGGCGTTGAGAAAGAGCCGGCTCGAGGGGCTGTACGGGCTCGCGTGAGCGGGATGTTGCGGAAAAAGCGCGTGCAGCGGATTCACGCCCACGATGTCCGCCCCTGCCGCGGCCCATTGCGCGACGAGCGTTGCGAGGTCGGTGAAATCGCCGATGCCGAAATTCCTTCGCGAGCGAAGGCTGTACAACTGCACCGCCGCGCCATAGCGTCGGCCGCCGGACCGCAATGACGCGGGGCGATAACATCGCGGGGGCGCGACGGCGAGCGTCGCTTGCGCCAACGAACGCGTCCCGTCCGTGAGCTCGATCGCGTGGTAACCGTCGGGCAGCTCGGCATCGAGGCCGAGCTCGCACGAAATGAAATGCTGTCCATCGACGGTATATGGACCCGATGACGCGGTCATCGGTGCGGCGATGGGCTGGCCACGCGTCGCTTCACCTTCGGTCGCAATGCGCCAAAAAAGCGCACCGGGCGCCGGTTCCGCATGCAGGCACGCCGGAACGCGCCATGGACGGGCGCTCGAGCGCAGAACGATCATCGGCGGCAGGCATTGCCTGCAGCGTGCGTCCGCGACATCGAGGAGGGCCTGCGCGATGTCGGCCTCGCTTTCGGCATCGACGTGCATGGCCCGCAGCAGGTTGCGCAGCGTATCGTCGTCGGCGTGCTGCGCTCGACCCGCTGCGTCGTGATACTCGAGCGCGATGCCATGCGCGACGGCCAGTTGCCGCAGCGACTCGCTCATCTGTCTGCCTTCGTGGTGCGCTTCGGCATCGATCCCGGAAGCGATCCCGCGTTCCTACGCGTTGGCCTCGCGTATGAACGCAATCCCATCGCGCGCGACGTCCGCTCTGCGACCTGGCAGCGGCATGCCGTCCGTGGCAAAGATGACGTGGCCCGCCGGCATGGCGACATCGTTTCGGAGCGCCTGGCCGAGATTGGCGATCAGATGAAGGCGCCCTTCGCTTCCGCTCCATTCGACACGCAACAGCGCCTCGTGTTCGACGCGAAACGTCCCGCCGCCACGCAGTCCGCCGAGCCAGGGGACGATGTGCTGCCGCCGCAGCGCGAGACAGCGTCGATAGAACGCGCGCCATTGTGCGCCGAGCGGCTCCCGCGCCTCGTTCCAGTCGAGCTTGCTCGCCAGGAACGTCGAGATCGCGATCGGATCGGGTATCGCTTCGCGCGCCGAAGGTGCACCGAAGCGCGCGAACCTGGCGAATTCCTCACGCCGGCCGCGTGTCACCGCGTCCGCCAGCTCCGGGCCGAGATCGCAGAAGAAGAGGAACGGCGTCGAGGCGGCGAACTCCTCCCCCATGAACAGCAGCGGCACTTGAGGCGCGAGAAGAATGCAGGTCATCAATGCGCGAAGACGCCCCGTGTCGGCCAGCCGCACGATCCGGTCGCCAAACGCGCGATTGCCGATCTGGTCGTGATTCTGGGCAAACGACACGAACGCCGGCGGGGGCAGATGCGTGCTGCGCTCGCCACGCACCGCGCTCCGATAAGGCGAGAACTCACCCTGGTACGCGAAGCCCTCGGCAAGCGCACGTCCGAAGCAGGCAAGCGGATCGCGGGCGTAGTCGACGTAGTAGCCGTCGTCTTCGCCGGTTGCAAGCACGTGCAAGGCATGATGCACGTCGTCGTTCCACTGCGCCGTCGCGAGCGGCGCGCGCCCTGCCGCATCGCGCGTCAGATACCGTGCCTCGTTGCGATCGTTCTCGAGCACCAGATGGATCGCGCGATCGGAAATTTGCTCGCGCACGTGGATTGCGAGCTCGGTGACGAAATCCGGCCGGGAGTCGTCCGCGATGGCGTGGACCGCATCGAGTCGCAGCCCGTCGAAGTGAAACTCCTCCATCCAGTAGAGCGCGTTGTGGAGGAAAAACGAGCGCACCGTTGCGCTTTGGTCGGCGTCGAAGTTGATCGCGGCGCCCCATGGCGTTTGATGCCGGGGATTGAAGAACTGCGGCGCGTAAAGCTGCAGGTAGTTGCCTTCCGGCCCCAAGTGGTTGTAGACGACGTCGAGCAGCATCATCAAGCCGCGCGCGTGCGCGGCGTCGACGAGCCGCTTCAAGTCGTCCGGCGCGCCATAGCAGGCGGCAGGCGCAAAGGGCAACACGCCGTCGTATCCCCAGCCACGGGTTCCAGGAAACGCCGCGACGGGCATCAGCTCCACGGCTGTCACGCCGAGGTCGACGAGGTCATCCAGGCGCCCCACTGCTTCGGCAAAGGTGCCGGCCGGCGTGAACGTTCCGACGTGCAGCTCGTACACGACGGCCTCCTCCCACGGCCGGCCGCGCCAGGCGCTGTCCTGCCAGTGGTATCCGGCCGGATCCACCACGACGCTGGCGCCGTGCACACCGTCCGGGTTGGCGCGTGACGCGGGATCGGGCACCGTCGTGCGATCGTCGATCCGATACGCGTAGCGCGTACCCGCCCCCGCGTCCGTAATGCACTCGAACCAGCCATCACCGGCATCTTCCATTGAAAAGACCCGGGCGTGGCCCGTTGCATCCAGTAGAAGCTGCACCTCGCGTGCCGCCGGAGCCCACAGCCGAAACCGCGTCAGCTTGCCGCGCATCTCTGCGCCGAACGGCATGCCATGCCCGCTGATCACGGCGGCGCAACCTTCTGCAGCAGCACGAGCGAGCGCGCCTCGAGTGGATAGACAGCCGCGCTCTGATACGTTCCTTCGGCCAGCAGGCCGTCGTCGCGCGCCGTATCCACGAGGACGATCCAGCCGAAGCCGTCGCGCGCCGGGAGCGTGAACGGAATCGCCCCGTCGTGCGCGTTGAACAGCACGATGAAATCGTCGTCGGTGACCGGAGCGCCGCGGCTGTCGGTCTCGCCGAGGAGCTCGCCTGCGAGGTACACGCCGAGGCAGCGCGCGAAGCCATTGGTCCACTCCTGCTCGGTCATCTCGGTGCCTTCCGGCGTGAGCCAGGCGATATCCTTCGTCTCCCCGCCCTGCAGCGCCCGCCCCTCGAAAAAACGCCGCCGGCGGAAAATCGGATGCTGCCGCCGCAGCTCGACGATCCGCCGCGTGAACGCAAGCAGCCGGCCCCGCGCGTCGTCGAGCGTCCAGTCGACCCACGACAGCGGGCTGTCTTGACAGTACGGATTGTTGTTGCCCTGCTGCGTGCGGGCGCGCTCGTCGCCCGCGGTCAACATCGGGACGCCTTCGGAGAGCAGCAGCGTCGCGAGCATGTTGCGCGACTGTTGCGCGCGCAGGGTGAGAATCGACGCGTCGTCGGTGGGGCCCTCGACGCCGCAGTTCCACGAGAGATTGTTGTCGCTGCCGTCGCGGTTGTCCTCGAGATTGGCCTCGTTGTGCTTGCCGTTGTACGACACGAGGTCGCGGAGCGTGAAGCCGTCGTGCGCGGTGACGAAATTGATGCTCGCGTGCGGTGAGCGGCCGCTGCGCCCGTAAAGGTCCGACGAGCCGGTCAGCCGGCGCGCGAACTCGCCGATCAGGCCGCCGTCACCGCGCCAGTACGCGCGCATCGTGTCGCGGTACTTGTCGTTCCATTCGGCCCAACCGGGAGGGAAATTGCCAACCTGGTACCCGCCCTCGCCCAGGTCCCAGGGCTCGGCGATCAGCTTGACGCCGTTGAGCACCGGGTCCTGGCGGAGGATGTCGAAGAACGCTCCCAGCCGATCCACTTCGTGCAGCTCGCGCGCCAGCGCGGACGCGAGGTCGAAGCGGAAGCCGTCGACGTGCATCTCGGTGACCCAGTAGCGCAGCGAGTCCATGATGAGCTGCAGCACGCGCGGGTGCTGCATGTTGAGCGTGTTCCCGGTGCCGGTGTAGTCCATGTAGCGACGCGGGTCGCCGGCCTGCAGACGGTAGTAGGTATTGTTGTCCACGCCGCGAAAGCACAGCGTAGGCCCGTTCTCGTCGCCTTCGGCCGTATGGTTGTAGACGACGTCGAGGATGACCTCGAGCCCCGCCGAATGCAGCGTCTTCACCATCGTCTTGAACTCGTTCAGCTTGCCCGATGCCGAATAGCGCAGCTCGGGCGCGAAGTATCCGATGGTGTTGTAGCCCCAGTAATTGCGCAGTCCCTGCTCGACGAGCCGCCGGTCGTCGACGAACGAGTGGACGGGCATCAGCTCCACCGTCGTCACGCCGAGGCGCTTCAGGTAATCGACGACGGGCGCCGTGGCGAGCCCGGCATAGGTGCCGCGAAGCCCCGGCGGAACGTCCGGATGCTGCATCGTGAACCCGCGCACGTGCAGCTCGTAGACCACCATGTCGTGCCACGCGATGGCCGGCGGCTGGTCGTTGCCCCACGTGAACGCGGGCTCGACGACCTTGCTCTTCGGCATCGCGCTCGCGCTGTCGCGCCGGTCGAACGAGAGGTCACCGCGTTTGTTGCCGATGTTGTAGCCGAAAAGCGCGTCGCTCCAGCGCAGCGTGCCGGCGATGCTGCGCGCATACGGGTCGAGCAGCAGCTTGTGAGCGTTGAAGCGCAGGCCCTGCTCGGGCCGATACGGCCCGTGCACGCGGTAGCCGTACAGAAGGCCCGGTCGCGCCTCCGGCAGGTAGCCGTGAAAAACGTCGTCGGTGCACTCGGTGAGCCGGATGCGCTGCAGCTCACGCCGGCCGGTGCGATCGAAGAGACAGAGGTCGACGTCCTCCGCCTGCGCGGAGAAGACGGCGAAGTTGACGCCTTCGCCGTCCCAGTGGGCGCCGATCGGCTGCGGCGAGCCGGGCCAGACAGCGGTGAACGGCTTCAACGCGTCACGCAACGGGGGATGGCATGTCGCTTCAAAGCACCGGCTTGCTCCGCCTGCGCTCCGCCTCTTCGCTCTCGGGGTCCTGGCGCGACCAGCGCTCGAGCAGTTCGCCCGCGCGCTTTCGCCCGCCGAGTCCGAATGCCAGCGCGAGGCCGAGTGCGATGGCGGCGACGATGATCAGGAACGTCTGGCGGATGATGTCGCCGAGGCCGAGCTGGTCGAGCGCGATCATGATCACGAACGCGACGATCGCATACACGGCGAGCCGCCCCATCATGCCGGCCTCGGCGACGCCGATGTTGCGCAGGTACGTCGCCAGCGCCGCGCCGACGAAGCGCGCGAAGTAGACGCCGAACACCAGGATCACGATCGCGACCATCACCCGCGGCACGAACAGCACGACGCGGCCGATCAGGTCGGTCACGTACGCGAGCTCGAGGCTGTTGAAGGCGATCATCAGCGCCGCGAGGATTACGAGCCAGTAGAACATCGCGCCGAGCACTCGAATGGTGTCGATATTGGCGCCACCCTGCTGGAGGAAGTGATCGATGCCCGCCTTGTCGGTGACGACGCCGAAATTGACGGCGCGCAACGCCTTCACGATGGCGAAGCGCACCGCCCGTGCAATCAGCCAGCCGACGATCAGCAGGATAATGGCAAGGAGAAGCCTCGGCACGAACGCGGCGATCTGATGCAGCGTTTCCCGGATCGGCTCGACCAGCATGCTGAAGTTGTCCATGACCACCCCCATGACGACCGCACGACCGCACCGTTTCGATCGGCGGTCGCGGGTGCTGCTAAGCCTGAAGGGCGCCCGTGATGCCCGCCATCGGGATACGCGCCCAGTCCGGTCGATTGTCGACCTCGTACTGCAACTCATACATGGCCTTCTCGAGCAGTAGCAGCTCGAGCAGGCCGCGCCCCCGCCCGCGCGGCGAGGCCAAGCCCACCGCTGCGGCCACTTCGTCGTAGCCCGCGAGAAACGCCGCCGATGCCTGCCCCATCCAGTCTCGCCCGGCACGCTCGACCGCTTCCCGCGCGTCGGCGCGCTCGGTCGCGAAGTTGAACAACGCCGCATGGAGCGCGTAGTCGAACGACCGCAGCATTCCCGCGACGTCCTTCAGCGGCGAGTGCTTGCGCGCCCGCTCCGCGAACGTGCGCGCCGGCTCGCCTTCGAAATCGGCGATCACGAAATCGTTCTGCACGAGCAGCACCTGCCCGAGATGATAGTCGCCGTGCACGCGAGTCCTGGCGCCGACAGGCGCACTGGCGACGTGCGCGTCGATCATGGCGAGCAGCGCGCCGCGCGATGCGACGAGCGCATCGGCGTCTGCCCGCGTCGGTTCGGGCAGCGCGTCACGCCGGCGTGCGAGCTCTGCGAGCGCGCGTTCCGCCGCGTCGTGAACCCGAGCGGTGAGCGCAGCGACCTCGACCTGCGTCATCGACTCCGGCGCGAACGCTGGATCGTCGATGGCCCGAGCGAACGCCGCGTGCAGCTCGGCTGTCCGGATGCCGAGCGTGCGCGCGAGCGCGAGATAGCCGCCGTGCACGTCGGCGCCCGCCGCGCTGGCCGGCTCGCGCGCGGTGTCTTCGAAGAAGCGCTCGAGATAGCTTTGCGTGTGATCCCAGCCGTCGCCCTGATTCTGCACATAGCCCTGGATCAGCGCCAGCGTCGCGATCTGTCCGTCGTCGGCGAGATAGTCGACGCTTCCCGCCACCGGCACCGCATGCGGGAAGTGCGCGACGTCCGTCAGGTAGCGGCCGATCTCGACTTCCGGATTCATGCCGGCCTGCAACCGGCGGTAGGCTTTGACGAACAGCCGGTCGTCGAGCACGACGACGGTGTTGCTGCTCTGCGCGGTCGGCACCGACACCGGAAGAGAGGCGTGCTCGGCGCCGGCGATGCCCGCGAAGGCCGCAGTGGGCCGGAACCGCAACCGGCCTCGTGCCGCCTTCAATTCGAGTGCGGCACCGGTGGCCGCGACGAGCGCGCGCACGAAATCCTCGTCGGCGAGCGCGTCCGCGAGCACGCCGACCTGCGCCTGCTGCCGCACCTTGGCGATCGTCGCCGCAGCGAGCGTACGCATCAGCGCGTCGTCACGGTCCTCCCACGCGAGCGTCAGCGGCAGAAAATAGGTGTCGGTCTCGCCGCTTGCACGCTCGACGCGCGCGAGTGTTACGAGGAAGCCGCGCTCGCCCGGCTTCCACTCCACGTGGTCGGCGATGTCCACACGGCGCACACCCTCGCTCTTCGCCGCGTACCAGCGGCGGCCTGCGACATAGAAGGGCAGCACCTGGGTTTCGAGCTGCCGGCGCACCTTCTCCGACATGCCGATGCGCCACGGCACGACGCGTTCGCGGAAGAGGCTCGCGAAGCCGTCGAACAGCACGAGAATCGGCAGTTCCTCGGGGGGCACCTGCTCCTCGCGGCTCGTGGGCACCTGCTCGGGCGCGGCCAGGCGAAACCACAGGAACGCATGGCCCACCAGCGTGAGCAGGTACGGCAGGTCGCCGATCGGCGGAAAAGGCGTGCGACCCATCAGCTCGATCGGCACGCGCCCTCGGTACGCCGACAGATCGAGCTCGACCGGCTGCGCCGAGCGCGCGAGATTGGCCACGCACAGGATGATCTCGTCGCCGTATTCGCGAAGGTACGCGAGGATCTTGCGATTGCGCGGACGCAGGAACACGAGCGTCCCCCGGCCGAACGCCGCGAACCCCTTGCGCACGGCAAGCATCCGCCGCGTCCAGTTGAGCAGCGACGAGGGCGCGCGCCCCTGCGCCTCGACGTTGACCGCCTCGTAGCCGTAGACCGGATCCATGATCGGCTGCAGGTACAGCCGTTGCGGGTCGGCTCGCGAGAAGCCCGCATTGCGCTCCGGCTGCCACTGCATCGGCGTGCGGACGCCGTCGCGGTCGCCGAGGTAGATGTTGTCACCCATGCCGATCTCGTCGCCGTAGTACAGGATGGGCGAACCGGGCATGGACAGGAGCAGGCTGTTCATCAGCTTGATGCGGCCATCGTCGTTCTCGAGCAGCGGCGCGAGCCGGCGGCGGATGCCGAGGTTGATTCGCGCCCGCTTGTCGGCCGCGTACATGTTGTACATGTAGTCGCGCTCGCGGCTCGTGACCATCTCGAGCGTCAGCTCGTCGTGGTTGCGCAGGAAGATCGCCCACTGGCAGCTTTCGGGAATCTCCGGCGTCTGCGCCATGATCTCGGTGATCGGATGGCGCTCCTCCTGCGCGATGGCCATGTACATCCGCGGCATCAGCGGGAAGTGATAAGCCATGTGGCACTCGTCGCCGTTGCCGAAGTATTCGCGCACGTCCTCCGGCCACTGGTTCGCTTCGGCGAGCAGCAGCACGTTCGGGTAGCTCGCGTCGACCAGCGCGCGCAGCTGCTTCAGCACGGCATGCGTCTCGGGCAGGTTCTCGTTGTTCGTGCCCTCGCGCTCGACGAGATACGGGATCGCGTCCAGGCGGAAGCCGTCGACGCCCATGTCGAGCCAGAACCGCATGACC
>Ga0068856_100001155_pt1 | contig 27745 bp, 24 predicted proteins | sample KBSCornC62_FD_66595 | JGI IMG/M metagenome (GOLD analysis project Ga0068856, IMG submission 66595) | Corn rhizosphere microbial communities from Kellogg Biological Station, Michigan, USA - KBS Corn C6-2 | ecosystem: Host-associated > Plants > Roots > Rhizosphere > Soil ... | reverse complement strand
CAGCCCATAACTATAAATGGCGAGCAATACTACGAATTAAATGGTGTTTATTATCAGCCTGTTACTAAAGACGATGGTACCCAAGCTTATGTTATTGCAGGTAAGGACGGGCAGTTAAATACCGATAGCAGTGCCGGTGGCCAGGCCCCCGAGGGTAATGACGGGGCTTATAACAACGCCCCTGCCCCTATGCAGAACCAGGGCGAGGTAAATAATGCACCACAACCACAGATCGGCGACATTTATGATCAGCTTCCACAGGATACCCGAAAGATCAGGATGAACGGCGAAACTTTTTATGTGTCTCCTGATGATTACTACTACCAGGAAACTGTGGACGTGAAAGGAAATAAAGTGTATAAAATTGTGGGTACGCCGTCTGACGAGCCACAAAGCAACCAGTAATTAATATCTCATCATATATTTTTAGAAGGTGGCCTTTTTTAGGGGCCACCTTTTTTATTTCCCCTCGCTGAAAACATTCATCGTCCCGTTTACATCGCCTAAACCGAATCGTTTTTATTTCAGTACCATCCGACGGACAAAACCAAAAGCCGGATAACCCCGGCTACAGGCATTATGAGCTATCGCACCGAAATATTGGTCTTTAACGGCCCGATAGCCTTTTTAAAACGAAAAATGAAACTTAAGGCTGATTTGGCATTTTTTTTTCGTTTCATGGTCGACCGATTAAACCATCCACGCTGGCATCCGTTTAACTGTGTAACAAACTTATTATATTAACACATCAAAAAAACAAATCATGAACAAAATTAAACCCTCTAAAGTTCTTTTCGTTCTTGTTATGGCGGGAGCCTCCGTTATGATACTCACGTCGTGCCACAAAAACAGCGCGTCCACAGTTACGATCACCGAATCAGATGCCGCGCAGGTTACCGTAGATGCTGTAAGTCCTTCCACAGGCGGTTTGGTGAGCCAGGTAAACAGTTCAGCTACGCTTTTCGCCAATGGCACGGTCACCGGCGGAACTGTCCACTCGGTGAATAATCACCTCACGACCGATAGCTACAACATTCCTTGCGGTACGCAAAAGGATTCAACCGTAGCTTATTCCAGCCTGTCTTCCGGTGTTCCGTCATTCACCTATTCCTTAACCTGGGCTTATAAGCTGGACTGCTCCGTGCCAAGCACCTTTACGCTTAATTTCAGTGGTCAGGGTACATACAATGGCTTCGTTCAATCGTCTTCATTTAAAAGCGCAGGGGGCCTGGTTTTATCAGGGTTGGGATCAACAGCATCGCAGTTCACCTTTAACTCCAACTATACACGTACCGGAACGACTACATCCAAAATCGGGAACAAAAACACCTTTGATCATGCTTTATCAATAACATCCTCAAATATTGTTTACGATAAGACGACAAAGGAGATCGTCTCCGGTTCGGCTACCGTTTCCGTAAAAGTCACTTCTACTTCTGGCAACAGCTGGACCTATGGTGGCACACTTACGTTCCTGGGTAATAAAACAGCTAAGCTTGTTTTAAACAGCGGCACCGTTTACAATATTTCGTGGTCATAACCCGCACGCATTTGAGACTGAACTTAAAGTAGCGCAAAGTTAGCGTTTAAACGACAATCCATACCGGTACTGCATTTTTTCTGATTTATTCATCGCTTTTTTTTATCCGCCCGGCAAGCTGCCTGGCGGATTTTTTTTTGAGCCGTCAGTTCTTGCTCGATTTCCGGGGAAAATGAAAGTAATTAACACGGATACCAAAACATTTTCTGCTTTTATTCCTTAACCTTTAATCTTGCTATGTCAACCATCACCATGTCTAAATTAAAGGGCAAGCATCTGCTCGTCGTTATATTGCTATTGCTGTGCAGTTATAAAGCTAATGCATATTCCGTTCTCACACACGAGGCGCTGATCGATGCAAGCTGGGACAAATACATTAAACCCCTGCTAAAATTAAAATACCCTTCAGTAACGGATGATCAGCTCAAAGAAGCGCATGCGTACGCATATGGCGGCAGCTTACTGGCTGATATGGGATACTATCCATTCGGCAGTGTCTATTTTACTAACCTGGCCCACTATGTCCGAAGCGGAGATTTTGTGGAAAATCTGCTTGAAGAATCGCAAAACGTCGACGAATATGCTTTCGCCGTAGGTTCGTTATGCCATTATTATGCCGACAAGTATGGACACTCTCTTGCAACAAATCTAACCGTACCCGAGGTTTATCCAAAGATGGAACAAAAATTCGGCAGGGTGGTCACCTACGCCGAAGACCATACATCGCACAGCAGGGTAGAGTTATCCTTTGATGTGCTGGAGATTGCCAGGGGAAATTACGCATCCACCACGTATCACGATTTTATTGGTTTCCAGGTATCGAAGCCATTGCTGGAAAGGGCTTTTCTGAAAACCTATGGCGAGGATATCAACGACGTATTCAGCAACCTTGACCTGGCCGTTTCTACGTTCAGATGGGCAGTTAAAAGCTTGTTCCCCACTGTAACGCACAGCGCATGGGAATTGAAAAAAAATGACATCAAAAAGTTAAATCCCAGCATAAATGAGCGTAAATTTCACTATCGGATGAAAAGAAAAGCTTATTACAAGGAATTTGGTTCGTCCAGGGAAAAGCCAAAATTAAAGGAGGTTATTGTAGCCTTCATCATAAAAATCGTTCCAAAGATCGGGCCATTTAAGGCGCTGCGATTTCAAAGTGTTGGCCCGGATGGCGAGAAAAAATTTATTGCCAGCTTTGACAGCACTTTGGTGCATTACCACGAAGCTATTGCACAACTGCAGGCCCATAAACTCAATTTGCAGGATATTGATTACGATACGGGGAAACCGATTTCGCCCGGCGAATACGAGCTCACCGATAAAACCTATGATGACCTGCTTGGTAAACTCAGTGCAGATAAATTTGTCCATCTTACCGCCCCTTTACAACAAAATATACTAACGTTTTACAACAAGGCCGATACCGCTCAGTTTGCAGCAAAATACCCAGGCGACTGGAAAAAAACTGCGCTGGCGCTACAGCAACTCAAAGCGGCAACGCCGGTAAAAATGGATAGTCTTAAAAACGACAAGGGGATTTATTATAAGCAAATAGTGGCGCCTCCTGCGCCTGCCGGCGGAAAGGACATCCCCGCCCCGCCGAAAGCGAACTGAACTATGGCGTCACCCTGTTACTGATTACTGGATTATCCAGCCGGCGCCTGGGTTGGCGAACCCGGGCGTAAGCTTGATCTGGTTGGAAATGATGCTTAAATAGTGTCCCGACTGGACATTTTTTATGTGAAATTGATTCCCCGCAAGAGACTCAAGCACCCACATTGTGCCGGGCGACTCTCCGGCGGGCGCCATTGTGATGTATCCACGCTCGGTATCAATAAAATTCCCCTTCCAACGGTTTTTTATCTTGACGTAATTCGATCCGGGCACAGGAATAATCTGCCACTGGGCGCTAAACCAACCATTTTGTATCGTTGAACTATTGATTACGCCGGTTTGGATATTTACAAAAGTATTGTAGTAACTATTTCTGATCTGGTAAAAGTTGTCGGGACTAAATACCATCGGCGGTTGATTGGCTATTGCCGCCGGTTCAGGCCCGGGCGGAGGCCCCGCCATTCCGGCGGTTAGCGGGACTAGCCGCTGACTGTACCCTATATAAAAAACCTGCATATTCAATTGTTCATTTAGCGGCACTATCATAATTTCGTCTACCGTAACAGTTTGGCCAGGCATTACACCGTAACCCATTTTTACAAAGCCGCCATTCCGGTAAACATTATATGGAGGCGCCTTAATTACAGCGTATTTACTGGTCAGCCGCGCACCTGTAGCGTTAAGGCAATTAAACTGAACAAGATTGTCTGCCACACCATTCATGCCATTTGTACCAGATCTGAAAGGTAAAACCCTGGGCTGCGGAGAAATATTTTTAACAAAAAAGCTGATTGAATAGCGACTGAAATCGCCTTTATCACCAACGGTCTTTGTTTCAAGTGATTTAATTTTATAACCACAGCTGAGCCCTTCAATGTTGACAGGCTGCTGATCGGTTACCGGGAAACCCTGTTGGGCGGTCGCCTGGTTTTGCATTATGATGCCAATTCCTATTGATAAAATGTATCGCGTTTTCATGCCTTATGATTTTTAAACCGGTGCCTTTCACCGTCGTCGCAATTGGGCGACTTTTATTTATGGCGATTTAAGCAAGCGTTGATTGCTTAAAAATAAGGCAGAAACCTTGAGGAATTAACGAAAATAATCAAAATAGCCATTTTATCCCATAGGCGTCTTATGCCCGGGATTTGTCAACGAGCCGAAAAGATGAAAAATAATTAATGGCGTAGACCTTTCTAAAGAAGACGGTATGAGTTTTGACATCGGCATTTATCAGCGACACATTCGAGGCTGCCGCACATACTAAATCCGCTGTCGACGTGGGTGTTGAACACGATTGATTATTGCGGGCTCTGATCGGGCCTCTGCCTACAGCAGCCGGGAATGCGCACCGTCAACTAGGTTATTCTACCCTCACGTATGTTTCTATCGACTGCTGACTAGTTTTTGCATCGCCGATCACTTGGGTATACTTGTTGTTGCCGCTAAACGTAATTTTGATATTGAATTTATGATTCAACGCGGAAACATCGCTTGCAATAGTGTTTTCTTCAACAAGGTCGCCGTTATTCAGGCTAAAAGATCCATATCCAAAATTATTTTTGAATTTATTTACAGCTTTGTCAACCAGGTACCTGCCCGCAAAAAGGAAATTTCCGCCTTGGAAAATTTTATATTGGGTCACCTCTTTTTTCACGGTGTCTTTCCCGTTCACGGCATAGCTTTTAGTCATTTTCCACAAACCATCGAGTTTGGTTGTATCGCCCGATGGCATCTTTGCGTAGGCTTCCATCAGATCGTACTTTATACCTTTGATCGTGGCAATGGCCGGAATCTTTTGCGTGAACCCTGTATCGGTCGACCTGATGTCGACCTTAAAGGACCTTGAAGTGTCCAGCCGGTAGCTGCTGTAAAATTCATTTTCGACAATGCGAATCCCGGTATCGCGTTTGTAATTTCCAACTCCAAAGCTTACAGCCGAATCGGCTGTCATCCCGGCATAAATAAATTGGTGGGCAGTATATATTTTAATTTGGGTCTTCTTATAAACTGAATCATTTCCTCCTCCGCTTATCCATTGTTTTTCCAGTTTGTAAACACCCGTCATCGACATATTTTTGTTTTTTTTGCATCCTATAAGCAGGCAACTCAATAATGCCGTGCTAAATAATATCCGTTTCATATCAGTTAAATTTTATTATAAAAAAAATAGAACGATTGGATTTGACAGAGTGGTGAAGGGCGGGTTTTGGTTACCTGTCTGTAAAAAATGCACCAAGCAAGGGCAAATATATGCCCGTAGACTTAGTTTTCATGACTTTACACTTAGGTGAATTGGTATAATAAATTTACAAACAATAAATATTATTACCAATTAACAACATGAAATAATAATAATTGTTTATAAATCATGAATTGAATGAAGGATTGGCCTGATGCCGCTGGTTAAGTAAAAAGGCCTATAACTATTTGCCGATACAAAACTTACTGAAGATATTTTCCAGCAGGTCGTCCGTCGTCACTGCGCCGGTAATTTCGCCCAGGTAATGCAGTGCCTGTTTAATGTCCATTGCAAGGAAATCGGAAGTAATCGTATCCATTCCGCTTAACACCCGGCCCAGGGCTTCTTCAGTTTTTTGCAGCGCCTCCAGGTGGCGGATATTGGTCACCAGCATTTCCTCCCCGGTCAGTTTTTCCTTTATGGCAGCATTATAGATATGCTGTTTAAGTTCCTCGATGTTGATTTTTTCTTTTGCAGATATGGAAATGTAGTTCGAAAGTCCGAAAGTCCGAAAGTCCGAAAGATTTGATTTTATTTCATCCACCAAATCAATCTTATTGGCAACAATCAGCATCTTGACGCCGGGTTTTTGCAAACTTTCAATATCCTGTTTTAGTTCGTCGGGCCTGGTTGCGGCGGCATCAAAAATATAAACCAGCAGGGCAGACTGGCTGATCTTCTCCATCGTGCGCTCCACCCCTATTTTTTCGATGGCATCAGTTGCTTCGCGGATGCCTGCGGTATCGATCAGCCTGAAGCTGATTCCGTTTATGTTGAGCACTTCTTCTATAGTATCGCGTGTAGTGCCGGGAATATGGCTTACAATGGCCCTTTCCTCGTTCAGCAGCGCATTTAATAAGGTTGACTTGCCTGCGTTGGGCCTCCCGGCGATTACCGTGTTAACGCCCTGTTTAATGGCATTGCCAAGCTCGAACGAGCGGATAAGTCCCCCAATAACACCATTGATCTGCAGGATCAGCATTTTCAATTGATCGCGATTAGCAAACTCCACATCTTCTTCGGCAAAATCCAGTTCCAGTTCAATCAGTGAGGCAAATTGGACAAGTTGCTCCCGCAGGGCTTGCAACTGGCTGCTAAATCCCCCGCGAAGCTGCTGAATGGCTACTTGTTGCGAAGCTTTGGAATTCGATGCGATCAGGTCGGCCACCGCTTCAGCTTGTGAAAGATCGAGTTGTCCGTTTAAAAACGCCCGCAATGTAAACTCTCCCGGCTTTGCCGCACGGGCGCCTTTTTTCATCAGTAATTTGATCACCGACTCCAGGATATAAGCCGAGCCATGGCAGGATATTTCCACCACGTTTTCGCCGGTGTATGATCGCGGTGCGACGAATAATGATGCCAGCACCTCGTCCAAAACGGCATCACTGTCGACTATGTGCCCAAAATGGATGGTATGTGATGCTTGTTTGGTCAGGTCCTTGCCCTTAAACGCACTGTTGGCAATAGCGATCGCGTCAGGTCCTGATAACCGGATAATTCCAATGGCGCCAATTCCGGCTGGAGTGGCTAATGCGACGATAGTGTCCGTTTGGTTCATAGTTCATAGTTCATAGTTCATGGTTCATGGTAGCTGCGTTGCTGGCAACTTTTAAGATGAACCGGGAGGCTGTAAAGTTCGACATTTATTGCTAATGTTTTCCTATCCGGCTATGAACCATGAACCATGAACCATGTACTAAAACCACCATGAACTATGAACCAAAACAACTAACTTCGGTATAAATTATGGCCCAACCCGCTCCATTTGATTTTGTATTTGACTACCTGCCTGCCGGCATTACCATAAAAAAGATGTTCGGCATGCATTATATATATTTAGGCAAAAGGATATTGATGATCCTGCGCAAAAGCCAAAAGGAGCCTGAATGGAACGGCCTATGGATTGCTACCAGCAGGGCACATCATGAAAGCCTGAAAAATGACGTACCCGCACTTGGCGCCTTTTTCCTGGATGATAATGACCGGCACAGCAATTGGCTGCTGCTGAAAGATGATGCGGAAGATTTTGAAAGCGATGCCATAAAGGTTTGTGAACTGATAACCCACGGCGACCCGCGCATCGGAAAAGTAACGGAAAAACCACCGCTCTGATGGTTTTTTGTTACATTGAGCCAATCTTCCACAAAATTCTATGAAAAACATTTTTCTAGCACTGCTGACATTTACCGCTGCAAATGCATTTGCGCAAAAGCCAGATACGCTTTCCTATGCCCAACTAAAAGATTATGAGGGTATTTACCAATACTCCAACCACGCGACCATAAAAATGGCGGCCCCGGCAGGCGGCAAGGTGCTGATTGCCATTCTGAACCAAAGCCATTATACCCTGAAACCCGGCGATAAGGATGTTTTTTATGATGGCGGCCATCGGCGCGCCGGTTTTTTTCGCGACAAAAAAGGTATGGTTATCGGCTATACATTGGAGAAAGATACCTTCAAACTGATCACCAAAAACGTAGTACTGCCAAGGGAAATGTGGTACCCGCGGATTGTCTCCGACCCTAAAAATTATCAGTATCATTATAAAATACCCGCCGACCGGCATGATGGCTTACCGGTAGAGGACATCAGCAAAACTGTTTTGGATACTGCCTTGTTAGCAACCATGATGCATAAAATTGTGGCCGGCGATTATCCAAATGTGCACAGCGTGCTGATATTAGACAAAGGCAAGCTGGTTTTTGAAGAATACTTTTACGAATTTAATATCGACAGTGTGCAGGAAGAACGGTCCGCAACAAAAAGCATTATTTCGGCGCTTACAGGGATTGCCATACACCAGGGCATCATTAAAGGTGTGAATGAAAAGGTGCTGCCATACTTCCCTGAAATTCATCCGGAAAATGATTCGCCCCTAAAGCATCAGATCACCATTGGCGACTTGCTGAGCAACCAAAGCGGGCTCAATTATGATGAGGCTTATGACAAGGCGGTGGGCAACGAAACCGCCATGGGCTATACCAGCAACTGGGTAAAATACACATTTGACCAACCCATGCTGGATACGCCCGGCACCAAGGGGCGCTATGCATCCGGCAACCCGATCACCGTGGGCAGGATCATCGAAAAAACATCGGGAATGCCGCTGCGTGATTATGCGGTGAAAAATCTGTTCGGACCCATGGGTATCACTAATTTCAGGTGGCACTTCAAAACCGACCAAAGCGAGGCCGAGGATTTTTGCCAGGTTTACCTGCGGCCGAGGGATATGGCGAAATTCGGTAAGCTGATACTGGATAACGGCCTATGGCAAAACAAGCAGTTGGTTCCTTCCGAATGGGTTGCAACATCAACCAGCAAGCATTCTGTCGTGCAGAATGTAGATTATGGTTACCTGTGGTGGCTGAAATACCTGGATGCAGACGGTACACGATACTACGGCGCAGCCGCACAAGGCAATGGCGGGCAAAAAATATACATTTTCAGGCAGCAGCAATTGGTTGTGGTGACTACAGGTGGAAACTATAACTCACATTCGCCGGCGGATGAGTTGATCAAAAAATATATTTTGCCGGCGTTTAATAAGAAATAAATACATAAGAAAAATCCCAACAGAATTTATTAGGGGCTCATTTTTGCAACGAATTACAATTTGTCAACCAAATTTTGTTATACAGTTGTCAATGTGAAAGAGGATAATATTCGTTTTGGAATATTAAATTTTTAACATAGCTTAGAACTTACTTTAACCTTAAAATCCAATGACAAAAAAAATTGACTTATCTTCTATTTCAATAGAACGAATCATAGTTCATGACGTTCCTAAACATGCAAAAAATGATTTGTCCATTCAGCCAAATTACAGTGACGAGGAAAGTAGTTTAAGCGATGGTTTAAAGTTGTTTTTTAAGGACAAAATTATTCAAGCCCTTGGAAGTGATAAAGCCCTAAAAATCTGCTTCGATGATAATAGCGCATCGCCGATCTCTTATATCGTGGCAAATACATTATTGTCGAATGGATCGACAGTCATAGAACAATCTAAACTACTCGCCAAGCATTTATTTGAAATACAAGTTGGATCAAATGCTGCCGGTATTTTAGTTGTGATTTACGGAAAAATAAATGACAGTAACGGATTTTTTGTTCTAAAACTAGAAATGGATCAAGGGGCACAGTTAAAATTAAATCCAGCCACTAAATCTTATTCAATTGAGGAAGTAAAAGATTTGATGTTAACGCAAAAAACAAGAATTTTTAAGGTTGCCATGTTTTTTTCAAGATCGGATTTTAAGTCAAAGTTCGATGGTATTTTGATGGATTTTCAAATAAATATTAAAGCGAAAAAAGAAGTTCAAACCTGGTTTATTGAAAAGTTCCTGGGTTGTGTCGCCTATGAAGATCCTAAATTTACAACCAAGAGATTCTATAATCTTACAAGATCATTTATTGATCTTCAAAAAGATGATATCTTGAGAACAAAATATTTACAAGATTTAAATTCTTATGTTCAAAAAAACAGTCAAACTCTTAGTCCTAAAGAGTTTGGAGACGACTATTTAACGAGCACTGATCATAGAAATGAATACAAGGCGTTCTTAGAAAGCAAGCATTTCAAATACAATTCGTTTCAAAAGGATCTGTCGCAAATAGATAACCAAGTCAAAAAGATAACTATCATTTTCGAAAACGATATATCATTGATCGGAAATAAAGGAACGTTTGCAAACAAAGTTAAACTCGATAAATTAGACAACGGGCAAACAAGGGCTGAGATCACATCTAAAATTAAACGTGTGAACTAATGTCGGAAACAATTCAAGAAATAGCGGACGCTTGGCAGACCGACGAACCAAAATTTAAAGAACTCGGGTTTTTAGTTTACTCATATATAAAAAATAATATTACAGAATTTGAAATTTTACCTGAAATTTCATTTAGGACAAAGGATCTATTAAGCATTATAAAGAAAATAAAAAAGAAACAACGTGAAAAAGAATATAACTACTTCTCATTAAATGACAAATTGGGTCTTCGGGTAATCTGCCTTTTTCAGGAAGATATGAATAAAGTAGACTCTTTTATTAAAAATAACTTTTTGGTAGTAAAAGCTGAATACAAACAAAATGAACTTAATTACGACAAGCTAGATTACATATCAAATCATTACGATTTGTCGATAAAGGACTCTCTTCTATACTTTTCAAAGCATAAGAAATATAAGGATTTAGTATTTGAACTTCAAGTTCGTACTCTTAATCAACATGCGTGGTCAAATGCCGCTCATTCTTTGGTATACAAACAGGAGGCTGATATTTCGCCGGTACTAAAAAGGAAAATATACCGGCTATTATCTCTTTATGAGATAGCTGATGATGAGTTTTCTTCTGTTAATAAAACTTTGTTAGAACTACCAGATAACAAGGTCTATACTTTGATACGAAAACTTGAAAGTAAAATTTACAGATTTGCACAAGTGGATTACGACAGAGAAACATCCCTTTACACCTTGAGAATATTGTTAAAATATTTTAACGAGCAGGAAATTAACACAATAACAAACGAAATAGAGGGCTTTATCGCATCAAATGTGGTAAAAATTCGCAGAATATTTCAAGAAAATAAAAAACGCTATTTTGAAATACCAATTCTTACTCAACCAGAAGTGTTCGTAATTTGGTATGCTCTTGAAAAATATTATTTTTCTATAGAGGACAATTGGCAAAATGATTTTGACAAAAGAGATTTACAACAAATAGCACTGTTATGGGGGACAAACATAGATTATGATTAATTACGCTAATTGCAACATAAGTAACGTTGCCATCCATTACGTTGGTAATAAATCAACCGACGACACACTTCACCTTTCAAAAAGCCTTTTGGATATTTCTGACGGAATTGTTAGAGAAATTTTGATGAGATACTTTTTATTTCCATTTGAAAAAGAGAATGAGGTTTATAGATTTTATCACGCGAATCATGATTTGGAACTAAACGAGGCGTACCACTTTGTAACCGAAATATTTAACAATCCTGATGTCTTTTATGAAAACAGTAAAGAATTTGCGCGTCACCTTTACGAAGTGTCCAGTCATCCGAAGATAAAATCGGGGGAATTATACGTTGTTTACTTTAGTAATTTACAAATCGAAGGGGAAGAGTTAGATGCAGTCGGCATTTTTAAATCGGAAACCAAAGAGACTTATTTAAAGGTATATCTAAAAAACGAGGACTTTCTGGTAGGATACGAACAAAACGCCATTAATATCAATAAACTTGATAAAGGCGTGTTGATCTTTAACGCCGAAAAGGAAAACGGCTATAAAGTAGTGGTGGTCGACAAAACAAACGGCAGCCAGGAAGCGGCGCTATATTGGAAAGATTACTTTTTACAACTAAAGATCCGCAACGACAGCTTTAACCAAACCAGCAACACGCTGGGCATCTACAAAAACTTCGTCACCCAAAAGCTGGACGACGAGTTTGATATGAGCAAAGCCGACAAGATTGACCTGCTGAACCGCAGCATGAAGTATTTTAAAGAAAAAGACACTTTTGATATGGATGAGTTTACCGGCGAAGTGATCGGTAGCCCAAAAGCCATCGAATCGTTCAAAACCTTTAAAAGCCAGTACGAGCAGGAATTTGACAGCCCCATTGCCGATACCTTTGAAATATCCGACAATGCCGTAAAAAAGCAAAGCCGGGTTTATAAAAGCGTTTTAAAGCTGGATAAGAATTTTCATATCTATATCCACGGCAACAAGGAACTGATTGAAAAAGGCTTTGATGAAGGTAAGCACATGAATTATTATAAGGTTTATTTTAAGGAAGAGCAATAAGTAAGTTTTTTGTTTTTTTGATTTCACCGATTTTTTAAAGTGATTTCACCGATTGAACTAGTCAATGAAATCATCATAATCGCTTTATCAGCGGTCAAAATTTTTCCTCAATCCCCAACGCAAACAGCGCAAAATCATATTTAATCGGATCAATCGGGTCAAATTCCCTCAATCGTTCAGTCAGTTCAATCGCTGTTTGCCAGTCGGTTTGTTTACGATTGATGAGGCCCAGCTTGCGGCTAACTCTATCTACATGCAAATCACAGGGGATAATAAGGTCTGCCGGTTTTATCTGGCTCCATATGCCAAAATCAACGCCGCAATCGTCCTTGCGCACCATCCAGCGCAGGAACATGTTCAACCTTTTGCAGGTTGATTTTTGGGATGGCGAGGAGATGTGCTTTTTGGTGCGGGGCGGGTAATCGGGAAAGGAAAAGAAATAGTTACGGAAATAATTCAATGCATTCTCCACAGGCTCAGCGGGATTTGCATTGGCGGTAATGTCGACCGGCGAAGCTCCTTCGCTGTCGCTCAGGATGACAAACCTGTCCGGCGTGAATGCAGATTCCAGCGAGTCATGTTTGCTGTAATGATTCCTGAAAAACGAGATAAAATAGAGCGTATCCACATCATTAAAAGTGCGATGCTTAAAGTTCAGCAGCTTTTTAAGGTCGGTTTCCTGGTGATTCATAATAAAATCATAGGGTGCACCGTCCATCAGCTTAATTAATTCGTGGCATTTATTGATGATGGTAACACGCTGCCCCCAGGCCAATACTGCCGCCCACAGGCCCATGATCTCGATGTCCTGCTTTTTGGTGAACAGGTGCGGGATGGAAACGGGGTCGTTGGCGATAAATTCGGGGCGGTTGTATTGAGCAACTTTGCTATCTAAAAAATTCTTCAGGTCCTCAATCATTACATTATATCCTGGTGTCATTTCGACGAGGTGCGAGGAGAAATCTTGTACGCCATGCATCCGAACTGTGCAAGCGGTAATGTCAAGCCGTTTAAGATTTCTCCTCGTACCTCGTCGAAATGACAAATTATTTAAGTTACTGACCTAATGCTTGTTTCAAATCTTCCAGCAAATCATCCACATCCTCCACCCCTATGCTTAATCTTAGCAAGTTGTCTACTACCCCTGCCGCTTCCCTCGTCTCTTTAGGTATCGACGCGTGCGTCATCGTAACCGGATGATTAATCAACGATTCCACGCCTCCCAATGATTCCGCCAATGTAAACACCTTAAAGGAGGAAGCGATTTTAAACGTTTCCGCCAGGTCAGCGTCTTTTAGGGTGATAGAGATCATCCCTCCAAAGTCGCGCATTTGCTTTTTGGCGATGGCATGGTTGGGGTGATCGGTAAAGCCCGGCCAGTATATTTTATCGACTTTGGGGTGCGTTTTCAGGTATTCCGCTATTTTACGGCCATTTTCGCAATGGGCTTTCATGCGCAGGTGCAGCGTTTTTATACCGCGAAGCACCAAAAAGCTGTCCATCGGCCCGGGCGTAGCACCGCAGGCGTTATAGATGAACCATAGCTTTTTATACAATTCTTCATCATTCAGCATCAAAGCGCCCATCACCACATCGCTGTGGCCGCCAATGTACTTGGTTACCGAATGCATTACAATATCGGCACCCAGGTCAATCGGGTTTTGCAGGTATGGCGACGCGAAAGTATTATCCACCGCCAGTAATAGGTTCTTTTCTTTAGTGATCTTGGCAATGGCTTCAATATCCACGATCTGCATCGTGGGATTAGTAGGGGTTTCTATCCAAACCAGTTTGGTGTTTTCATTGGCATACTTAGCAACGATCTGCGGATCGGACAGATCAAGGAAATGAAATTTGATGCCGTAGCCCGCAAATATCTTTGTAAAAATGCGGTACGAGCCGCCATAAAGATCATTCCCGGTAATAACCTCATCACCGGGCTGCAGCAGTTTCATCACCGCATCAGTTGCTCCCATCCCGCTGCTAAAAGCAAGGCCAAATTTGGCGTTCTCCAGCGCCGCCAAACAGGCCTCAAGAGCTTTGCGGGTTGGATTAGTACCACGCGAATATTCAAACCCCTGGTTATCTCCCGGCGCCTTTTGCCAATAGGTTGATGTTTGATAGATCGGCGTCATCACCGCCCCGGTGGAGGGGTCGGGTTCTTGCCCGGCATGTATCGCCTTGGTCGCAAATTTCATATTTTATGACATCCGCCTACTGGCGGAGTAATTGTGCTTGTCGCTTGGCGACTTGCTGGTTAATGATCTTATTTTTCTCTACCTATTCAATGATATAAAATCGACCGTACAAGAATATTAACTAATTGAAAATGTTCGGGTTGCGACAACTCCCCTCTCGAGAGGGGGTACGCCGGGATGTGTTGTGGCGGGGGTGTGTTAGCCAATATGTTCGTCAACACACCCCTCCACCCCTCTCAAGAGGGGAATCGCACAGGCCCGGCTTTTTGCGTCTGCCCATTTCATTTTCTTCAATCGTTAAACACGTTCGTCTTCCCAATTGCTCGCCGCCATGCTTCCCCCTTTAGGGGGTTAGTGGGTTTAGTATGCCCTCGCAAATATAACGCGTTGTGTCGAAGGCTTCCCCGTCCGGATGCACGCTCCTTCCTCCTGTTTATTATTCAAAGGTATGCATCGTATTGTTGCCTTAGTTTCGTCCTTTATCAACTGCTCTGTCTCAGGCGTCCCATCCCAATGTGCCGACAAGAAACCGGGCTCTTCATCCAGAAGGCGTTTGAATTCGTCATAACTGTCTACCTCTTTGGTATTATCGGCTTTAAAGTTTAGGGCTTTCTGATATATATTTTGCTGGATATCAACCAATAAAGCCTCAATCTTCGCTGTTAACCCTGCCTGTTCAACGGTTTCTTTCGTTTTCGTATCGCGGCGGGCCAATTCAACTGTTCCGTTTTGCATGTCACGGCTGCCAATCGCTACCCGCAGCGGGATACCTTTTAACTCCCACTCGGCGAATTTTGCGCCAGGGCGATGCGTATCGCGGTTATCGAACTTAACGCTGATGCCTTTGGCTTTCAATTCGGCTGTTAATGTTTTAACATAGGCCGATATATTTGCCAGCTCCTCCTCGTGTTTAAAGATCGGCACCACCACAACCTGTACAGGCGCCAGTTTTGGTGGCAGCACCAGCCCGGCATCATCCGAATGCGCCATAATGAGCGCCCCGATCAGGCGGGTGGACACGCCCCACGAGGTCGCCCAAACATAATCCAGCTTATTTTCCCTGTTGGTGAATTTTACGTCAAATGCCTTGGCAAAATTTTGTCCCAAAAAGTGCGAAGTACCTGCCTGCAGGGCTTTACCGTCCTGCATTAATGCTTCAATACAATACGTATCCAAAGCGCCCGCAAAGCGTTCATTGGCGGTCTTTTTGCCGCGTATTACAGGCAGCGCGAGCCAGTTCTCCACAAAATCGGCATATACATTAAGCATTTGCTCTGTTTCGGCAATGGCTTCTTCCGCAGTGGCGTGAGCAGTGTGGCCTTCCTGCCATAAAAACTCGGTGGTCCGTAAAAACAAACGGGTGCGCATTTCCCAGCGTACTACGTTAGCCCATTGGTTAACCAGGATAGGCAGGTCGCGGTAGGATTGTATCCAGCCCCGGTAAGTATTCCAGATGATGGTTTCCGACGTAGGCCGAACGATCAATTCTTCTTCCAGCTTTGCATCAGGGTCTACGATGATATTGCCGTTACCATCATTTTTTAAACGGTAATGCGTAACCACGGCGCATTCCTTGGCAAAGCCTTCCACGTGGGCGGCTTCTTTTGACAGGAAAGATTTCGGGATAAATAAGGGGAAATAGGCATTGCTGTGCCCGGTCTCTTTAAACATACCATCCAGCACCGCCTGCATTTTTTCCCAAATGGAATAGCCGTAGGGCTTAATGATCATGCAGCCTTTAACCGGCGAATACTCGGCCATGTCGGCCTTGATTACCAGGTCGGTATACCATTGCGAATAATCTTCTTCTTTACTTACAACCCCTTTACTCATAAAAATAGTTTTTGCTGTTTTTTGATAGCAGCCGCCAAATTTATAAATTTAGGCTGTAAGCAGGCTAAGTATGAGTGGTAAAATTAAATTAATGTGGTTGGTGTTGGTCGTCGCCCTTTTAACAGCCACGAGTAGCCCGAACCTTAAACAACAAAAAGGATCGCCGAAGTTGTTGATCATTGGCTCCTATTTTTCCGGCAATTTTGGTGGTGTCATTGAGCGAAGGTATGAAGTACTTCGCGCGTTTATCGTAAATTATTCCGATGATACTTTGAAGTTTTGGGGTACTGACTGCCACCCGACCGAGCTTTTTTCAATTACAAAGAATGATTATGTGCATTTATCTGATGAGGAATGCAACAATGCAGAATTTGAGCAATTGACTATCCCCCCGCATAGATCGTTGTTAATCCCGTTGAAGCTATTGATAGAAAAGCAGCCGGATGAACTCGTTCGTTTAAAAGTCGAGATGAAATTTTACAAATGGTTTAAATCCAATGATTTTAAGGCGGACAGCAAATTCCACGACCCCGAGATATTAAACGACACAGTATCGTTAAAATACAATAAAGACGGCAGTTCATACGCCTTGACGGCAGACTGGGATGAACAAGAACAAAAAGAAAAATTGAACTTACCTACGGCAAGCTTTCATCTTTTGACGAATGAAGAAAGAAAACATTACACGATAACAATAGATCAAAACAAAATTTTTAAAAGAACGAATCAAGAATATCTCTATGAAGAAAAAGAGTTTTTTATCTTACCCGTAACGGTTCACAATGATAGTAATGATACACTGAGATATTGTTCAATGACGTGTTCGTGGCAGGGCTTTTACCGTATCGATAACGACGCATTTGAAATACTTAGCACCGCTTGTACAAAAAATGTACCGACGATGATCATCGTGCTGCCTCATTCAACCCATACAAGAAACATTGCTTTTATTCTCAAAAAGGATAATCAAACTAAGAACCCCTTTTTTAAAGTAGGGTTGAACATAAACACAAGCGGCTCATTTTTTCTTTATCATGAGGAGTTATACCGGTACAATATAGTTTGGAGCAACAAAATTCAATTCACACCTAAATAGATTGAAAGCGGAATAGATGAGTACGCCGTTCGCTAAGAATTACCACCTTTGCAAATCATGCACTTGAAACTTCTAATCGACGAGCAATTCACCGGCGACATCTGGCGGATGGAGATCGATGAACTAACTGACACGCTTTTTCTCGAGACACGCGACCATGCCGACAAAAAAGTGCTTTTCCACGCTATCAATTTACCTAACGGTGCTTTATTTAAAGACTTAGCCACGCCCGAGCGATGGCTCACCGGTATCGAAGCGGCTTACTATGGTGTTTTGCTTTTACATTTCTATCAAAACGAAACCGGACCCACACATAAGGGTCTGATGGCTATAGACGGCCAAACAGGTACAACGCTTTGGAGTAACTATTCGTCCACTTTTGATTATTTGTCGGTAAACGGGCCTATTGTTTTTGACTCCAGAGTCCATCCGCGAAAATTATTTTTAGTAGATATCCATAGCGGTGCAACAACCCGCGCTTATGAGCCGTCTGTTCATAAGGAAGTAAACAAAAGCATAAAGCACCCTGAGTTATTGGCAGCAGATGATATGCCGCAGCAGCTGAGTTATCAACACCCTTTTGGAAATAGCGCGCATTATCTTGAGCACAATAATTTCAGAATTGTATCTTTGCACGCGTTAAAAGGTGGCGAATTAATCCAATTACTGCGTGTTTTTGATGAGGGGGCAGGCCTTGTTTATGAAGATATAATTAATTCCGGTATACAAAAAATGCAGCCGGAGGCGTTCATAACTTATAAAAGTTGCCTCATTTACATCAAAAACCGTATGGAGCTTAAAATTTTGCCCCTTTAAAATATTGATTTATAATTTACTATGAAGTTTAAAATTCTGTTAACCTCAGCCTTTTTTCTTTTTCTCTCTGCCTCGGTTTTTGCAAAACCTGTTGTTGATTCGGTTGGCGTAAGGAACGACGATGGCAAAAAAGTTGTTCAATATAAGATAAAGGAAGGCGATACCTATTACTCCATCGGCAAACGTTACCACATCAAGCCCGAGGCAATAATGAAATATAACGGGAGCAAAAAGGCAACGTTAACTATCGGCAAGGTGATCAGCGTGCCTACCAACATGCCGTTCAAAGGCTCATCAAAACCGAAGGGAACGGCGGACGCACCTAAAAAGGAAAAGACTGAGTCCCCAAAAAAAGAAACGGCGGACGCACCAAAGAAGGAAACCGCTAAACAAAAAAAGGAAAGGTTAGCCGAAGAAGCTAAAGCGGAGCGTGAAAAGAAAAAACACAAACATCACGATGCTGATAAATCAGATGATACAACAGTGGCCCCTGTGCAGCAGGACGCAAATGAACCTGCAGAGAAGCCACCCGTTAAAATACCGGAACAGCCTCAGGTTCAGCAACCTGTTCAACAGGCCGCACAACCACCAGTGCAGCAACCCATTCAAAACGCCACCCCACCATTTCAATATAAAGTGTCTGCAGGCGAGACCTTGTATGGCATCAGTAAGCGGTTTAATACAACTGTAGACGTGTTAACCAAACTCAACAATTTAACGTCGACCAACCTTCAGCCGGGCCAGATATTGATGATCCAGTCAGGCGGCGCACCGGCACAAACCCAGGCAGCAAGCCAGCCAGCGATGAACCCCACCACGCCAAATCCAGTTGCCAAACGCGATTCTATATCCGTTGCTATTGTTAATAAGGACAGCCTCGAGCGCCATTTAAATGCTAACCGGTTCGGCTTGTTCGAAAAAAATGAAAAAGGTGTAGCCACCTGGATGGATGATCCTGGCCTTGATGCAAATAAGAAGCTTGTTTTACACCGCACCGCCCCCATCGGCACGGTCATCAAGATCACCAATCCAATGACCAACCGCACCACCTTTGCAAAAGTTGTTGGCCGGTTTACCGACAATGAGTCGACCAAGGATGTGATCATCGTGATGACTAAAAACGTTGCTGACGCATTAGGCGCACTGGACAAGCGCTTCCATGTGGACATCAGCTACGGCAGCCCGAATGAATAAACCGTTTATTATCGGCATAGCCGGTGGAAGCGGCTCGGGGAAAACTTTTTTTTTGAAGTGTTTCCTGGAGCATTTTTCGCCTGATGAAGTGTGTTTGGTATCGCAGGATGATTATTATATCCCGGTGGCCCATACGATGTCCAAGGAGGAGCTGATGTACTACAACTTTGACCTGCCCGCGACCATCGACAACCAGCACTTCGAAAACGATATTGCAAGCCTGCTAAACGGCCAAACAGTTTTAAAAAAAGAATACACTTTTAATAATCCTGATGTTGTGCCCAAAATGCTGGAGATAAAGCCAGCGCCCATCATGCTGGTGGAAGGCTTGTTTATTCTCCATTTCAGAAAAATCGCGGACTCACTCGACCTTAAAATTTTTATCGAGGCAAATAATGACATTGCCCTTGGCCGCCGGCTAAAACGCGACCTGCTTGAACGTGGCTACTCGCGCGAAGATGTAATGTACAGATGGGAAAATCACGTAACGCCGGGTTACAACAAATACTTGTTGCCCTACCGCGATGAGTGTGACCAGATCATCACCAACAATACGCACGAGGCTGAGGATATTATTTGTGTGACGGGGGCGATATCGAGAGAGTTACGGGAAAAACTCGATTTGAAAATTTGATGATATGGAGTAAAAATCAAAAGACGAAAAGAATTTTAACCACAAAGGACACCAAGAGGCCACAAAGAAAAAAAATGACAAACTATTACGGCTTTGTGACCTCTGTGTCTTCCCCTTTGCGTTCTTTGTGGTAAAATCTTTCCTGGTTTAGCTCCATGAGACGAGGGTAAAAAGTAAAGTCAACAGTCGTTAAAGCATCAGATTATCATCTCTGATACTTCCCCCTCGATAATCAGTTTCCCACTTGTAGCCGCCTGTATCTGCTCGATAGTTACACCGGGCGCGCGCTCCAAAAGCTTAAAACCGCCTTCGGGCAAAACATCAAATACGCCCAGTTCAGTAACGATCTTTTTTATACAATTGATTCCTGTCAATGGCAGCGTGCATTTAGGCAGCAGCTTCGATTCACCGGCCTTGTTTACATGTTGCATAGCTACGATGATGTTTTCGGCAGATGCCACCAGGTCCATCGCCCCGCCCATGCCTTTTACCATTTTGCCGGGGATCTTCCAGCTGGCTATGTCGCCATTCTCCGAAACTTCCATGGCGCCAAGGATGGTAAGGTTCACCTTTTTCGCCCGGATCATCCCAAAACTCATCGCCGAATCAAACACCGCCGAGCCGGGCAGCATGGTGATGGTTTGTTTGCCGGCGTTAACCAGGTCAGGGTCTTCTTCTCCTTCGAATGGGAAAGGACCCATTCCAAGCAACCCGTTTTCGGATTGCAGGATGACGTCCATATTTTCGGGGATGTAATTTGCAACGAGGGTTGGAATACCAATACCCAGGTTTACGTAGTAACCGTCCTTGATCTCACGCGCGATTCGCTTTGCAATATCTTCTTTTGTAAGCATACAGTGTCATATAACATTGTCATTGCGAGGAGGAACGACGAAGCAACCTCGTCGCCACTGCATTACCACAATGCAGGGCGACGAGGTTGCCACGCTGCGCTCGCAATGACAAAATTTAATTATTGTCGTTTTTGTACAGTTCGATTCTCTATCCTTTTCTCATAATTTTGCCCCTGGAATATCCTGTGCACATAAATCCCTGGCGTATGAATAAAATTGGGATCAAGTTCCCCCGCTTCTACCAGTTCCTCCACTTCAGCAATCGTAACATTCCCGGCCATGGCCATCACTGCATTAAAATTACGGGCGGTGTCCTTATAAATAAGATTACCCAGGCTATCCCCTTTCCAGGCTTTTATGATGGCGAAATCAGCTTCAAAAGCCATCTCCATTAAATAGTCTTTGCCCTTAAAATTTCTTACTTCCTTTCCAATGGCTACTTCAGTGCCGATGCCGGCGGGCGTAAATATGGCCGGCATGCCATAACCGGCTGCCATGCAGCGCGTTGCCAGGGTGCCCTGAGGTATCAGTTCAACTTCCAGCTCGCCGCTTAACAGCTGGCGCTCGAACTCCGCATTTTCGCCAACGTAGGAGGAGATCATTTTTTTAACCTGCCGTTGTTTCAGCATCAGGCCGATACCAAAATCGTCAACACCGGCATTGTTGGATATGCAGGTGAGGTCCTTCACACCTTTTCGCACCAGCGCCGCAATGCAATTTTCGGGCAGGCCACACAACCCAAACCCGCCGAGCATTAGCGTCATCCCGTCACGGATATCGCTAACCGCCGCATCAGCGTCCTTAACTACCTTATTCATCTGTTATAATTGGTGGCACAAAATTAGTGAATTACGAGGGGATTTCAGGCAACCGCAAGGTGATTGGTTCAGTCGCCTATCATAAAAGTTTTTCCTTCTATAGCTAACTCAGTTTCGGGGAAAACACCGCGGGCTTCTTCTAAAAGTTCGTTCAAAGTTTTATAACGGGCAGAAAAATGACCGATCAGGAGTTTTTCAGCGTTTGTCTCAACGGCCACTTCTCCCGCTTGCAATGCTGTGGTGTGATTGGTTTCGAGCGCCCTTTCCAGCATATTGTGTAAAAAAGTGGCCTCATGGTAAAGTAGGGTGGCGTTGCTGATCTGGTTAAAATACCTGGGGTTGAATTGGGTATCAGAGCAGTACACATACGTTTTGGGGACGGCGGAGTCTGTGGTAAGTTCTGCGTTTTTTATAATCTTGCCTTCGGGCGTAGTATAGTCGGCACCCTTTTTTAATGGCGAGAAATATTCAATGGGGATGTTTAGTTCAGCGAGTCGTTCTTTAAGCAGTTTGCGCAGGCGCTTTTTCTCCCGGAACAGGAAGCCCGTGCAAGGGATTCGGTGATCCAGCGGGATTGATTCAACCGTCACGTCCGGGTTTTCCAAAATAACCTCCGATGCTTCGGGGTTGGTAAAGCGGTAGTCGATCGGGAATTGCAACGTAGTGTCTGAGCAGCGCAGTTCCAGGTCGATAATATCTTTTAATAAAGGCGGGCAAAAAAGATGAAGCGTTTTGCTGCGACCGTTAAGGTGCATGGACGAAAGCAGGCCAACCAGGCCCAAATAATGATCGCCGTGCAGGTGGCTGATAAAAATATGATCAATACGGCTGATCTTTACGTCGAACTTCAGCATTTGCTGCTGCGTGCCTTCGCCGCAATCAATTAAATAAAGTCGTTCGTTTACGTTAAGGGCTTGTGAAGATGGGTTGCGATTAAATATGGGAGTTGCCGAACTGCTGCCAAGTATTGTTACCTCAAACTTCATTGCTGGCAAACAATCATGGGGTTTATTTTACTTCCTTTTTCAGTTCCTTTTCAATTTCCTCCATAAAAACAAGGTCGATCGCCTCTTCAGGGCTTGGGACGATGGAAAGCACGTTATCCAATTGCGAAATGGTGATCAGTCGGGCAACAGCGTCGTTTAGCCCGGTAAGGATAAACGTCCCTCCTGCATTCTTACATAAACGGTGACCAACCAGAAGGCTGCTCAAACCGGAAGAATCGGCAAACTTTATCTGTGCCAGATCAAAAATTATATTCCGCTGCCCTTCGGTGTTCATTAATATCAGTTCAGATTTTAGCTGCGGAGATATCAATGAGTTTAATTTCGGTTCATTTAGTTTTAACAGAATATACTTTTCGTGCTTATCAACAGTAAATTTCATTTTTTGGACTAATTAAAAAGCTAAGATATAATATTTTGAGTATAATAAAAAAATTACAATTTAGTTAACGCATTATTTATCGCATTTTCAAGATGTGCGGCAGCATTTGGGTTATCGGCCTTAACAAACTTTTCCCCGGTTATGTGCTCGTATAATTCGATATACCTATCGGATATTGAGGCAACAATTTCCTTTGTCATCACCGGAACCACCTGCCCGTCTTTCCCCTGGAAACCATTTTCAATCAACCATTTGCGCACAAACTCCTTTGACAATTGTTTTTGCGGCTCGCCCTTTTGTTGTCTCTCTTCATAACCTTCGCTATAAAAATACCGCGATGAATCAGGCGTATGGATTTCGTCGATCAGGTATATTTTGCCGTCGGCCTTTCCGAATTCATACTTGGTATCTACCAGGATCAAGCCCTGGTCTGCAGCTATTTCCGTACCCCGCTGAAATAAAGCGTGAGTGTATTTCTCGAGTTGATCGTAATCTTCAGCTGATACGATGCCACGCTCAAGTATTTGCTCTTTTGAAATGTCCTCATCGTGCCCTACCGACGCTTTGGTTGTGGGGGTGATGATCGGCTCCGGCAGTTTATCATTTTCTTTCAATCCTTCCGGCAAAGCTACGCCGCAAAGCTGCCGTTTACCTGCGCTGTACTCGCGCCATGCATGGCCGGCAAGGTATCCGCGTATCACCATCTCCACCTTGAACGGATCGCAAATGCGGCCAATGGTGACATTGGGAAAGGGCACGTCAATAACCCAATTGGGCACAATGTCCGATGTCGCTTCTAAAAATTTGGCGGCTATCTGGTTTAACACCTGGCCTTTATAGGGTATCGGCTCCGGCAGCACCACATCGAACGCTGAGATGCGGTCGCTTACCACCATCACCAGGTATTTATTGCGTATTGTATATACATCCCGTACTTTTCCTTTATAAAAGTTGGTCTGGCCGGGAAATTTAAAATGTGTCTCTCTAATTGCTTCCATTTTCTGAATTCTTAAAATCACAGCCGACATGGAAACTGCCGACTGCAAACTAAAAACTGCCTACTGAATGTCGCCGTAAGCGGCTAATATTTTTCTAACTAACTTATGTCTTACAACGTCTTCCCCGCTCAGGTAAACGATCTCTATCCCGTGAATATCCGTGAGTATCCTCAACGCGGTATGTAGCCCCGATTGCTGTTTCTTTGGCAAGTCTATTTGGGTAACGTCGCCGGTAACGATGAACTTTGCAGATGGCCCCATGCGGGTTAAAAACATCTTTAACTGCATATCGGTGGCGTTTTGGGCTTCGTCCAAAATCACGAAACAGTTATCAAGCGTACGGCCGCGCATAAAGGCTAGCGGTGCAATTTCTATGGTACGGTTCTCCAGGTAAACCTTCAACTTTTCAGCAGGGATCATATCATCCAATGCATCATAAAGCGGGCGCAAATACGGGTCGATCTTTTCTTTCAGATCGCCGGGTAAAAATCCGAGGTTCTCCCCTGCTTCCACTGCCGGCCTGGTTAAGATGATCCGCTTAATATCTTTATTCTTCAGCGCCCTAACTGCCAAAGCCACAGCGGTATAAGTTTTGCCGGTGCCGGCGGGGCCGATAGCAAACAAAATGTCGCTACGGCCAATGCCTTCCACCATCCTCCGCTGGTTGGCGGTCCGCGCTTTTACCATTACGCCGTTTGGACCGAAAACGATCACCTCGCCGCTGGCAAACTTGTCAGCCGATTGATCCGGGAGCGGAATATCGCTGGCCTTTGCGCCCAGTATCCGCTCAATGTCGGTAATATTCAGGTTCTCGTACTTCCCTATATGCTGCAGCAGATGTTGGAATTTATCCTGAAAAATATGGAGTTCGTGGTCGTCACCCAGCACCTTCACCTCATTTCCCCGGGCCACTATTTTTAGCTTTGGGTATTGCTTTTTTATGATCTCGTAGTGATCATTGTTCGGGCCCCATAACACTGCCGGGTTGATTTCGTCGATTGACAATTTAAGTTCGTTCAATACAAATTGATTTTTAGTTGCAGATTTTTATGAATTAAAAATTGAATATTTGTAGCATTCTTGAGCAGATGTGGGACTTGAGATATGAGATTTGAGATTAATTCAGCTCACCTCTCTTATCTCACTTCTCTCATCTGAAACACACGCACAAGATTAGTGATAAATATTTAGAATTTTAATGGCAATAATAACTTTAACTACTGATTTGGGCGATAAAGATATTTATCAGGCCGCCCTTAAAGGCAGTATTTTAAAATTGTTGCCGGCAGTTAACATCGTTGATATTACCAACAGTGTTTCCGCTTATAATATCCAACAGGCGGCTTTTATCTTAAAGAATAGCTTTCATTATTTCCCCGAAAAAACCGTTCACCTTATTGGTATCGACACCGTTTATAACGAAGACACCCGGTACCTGGCCATCAGGTATAAAAACCATTATTTCGTGGGCGCCGATAACGGCATTTTTTCGCTGATGTTTGACCACGACCCTGATGAGATCGTCGAGCTGAATATCATGCAGGACCTCAAATTCCTGCATTTTCCGCTGGCCGATATTTTTGTTAAGGCCGCCTGCCACCTGGCCGATGGAGGCAAGCTATCCAAAATAGGCGTGCCGGTTCCGGATATCGAAAAGAAAATGAACCTGCAGCCCGTGATCGAAAAAAACCTGATCAAAGGCGTGGTGATCTATATCGACTCATTTCAAAATGTGATCACCAATATCACCAAGGATTTTTTTACCAATGTGCAGCAGGGCCGCCAGTTTTTATTGTCGTTTAAACGAAATGAAACCATCAGCCACCTCAGCTGGCATTATAACGAAGTGCCTGAAGGCGAAAAGCTATGCCTTTTCGGCATCAGCGACCACCTCGAGATTGCCATTAACAAGGGGAACGCCAGCGGCCTGCTGGGCCTGAACCTGGGCGATAGCGTCATCATCGACTTCGGCCCCTCATGAAAAATTAACCCGGCGAAAGGCTAAAAAAACGAGGTGTTCATTTTTTTACAACAGCCCCGTTTTTTTACTTTACAGTTATAGTTTAAAGTATTGATAGTGACCGATCTATGCAAAAAGTGTGAAGTATTACTTCATAGTTGAAATGGCAAAAAGCGTTCATTTATGAACACTAAAATGAACGCTTTTTTGGTGTCTGTCCCTGAAAAAAGTTGACACTTTTGGTGAAAGATCCTGGCATCATATTTTTACCGCAGAGAACCCTGAGATTTTCACAAAGGTCGCAAAGCCTGGATGCGGCATGCCTGGTTTTATCCGGCTCAGTAGCCCAAGAAAAAATATTTAAAAACGACATGCTTTGTGACCTTCGCGCAAGTCCTGGCGCACTTTGTCCGAAGGACTCCTGCAGAGTGGTTAAGATCACCCACCAAACCGGCGCCGAAGCGCCCTCAAACCACTATCAAAAGCATCACAAACGGCATCGAAAAAAGTTTTTAAGGCCCAAAAAGCGTTCATTTTTGTTCATCTGATGAACACTTTTTGCGGGCGCCGAAAAGCTAAATTGTACTATCTTTAAAATCTTTCGACAGCCCAATCGTCTTCAACAGAAACAGGAACGTACATGGCCAGAAAACGACTTAACAGCAGCAACGCACCCGAAATCGAATTGCCCAAAGCAAAACTCAATAAAGAGACATTAAAAAAGGTGTCAGGGTTGCTGGCCTACCTTAAACCGTACCGCCTGAAGTTTATCGGCGCGCTGTTGTTCTTGTTTTTGTCGGGCCTGGTCGGGCTGGCTTTTCCTTCGTTTATCGGTGCGCTTATCGATACAGCGCAAGGCAAGCATAAGACCGGCTTTTTGCCGGGAACCATCGGCGGCATTTTAACGCTGGCCATTACCGTATTATTCGCACAGGCATTCGTTTCCTTTTTCAGGATCCTGTGGTTTGTAAACGTGGCCGAACGATCATTGGCTGACATTCGCCGTGATACTTATTTTAAACTGATCACGCTGCCGATGAACTTTTTCTCGAACCGCAGGGTGGGTGAGCTCAACAGCCGCATATCCGCCGACCTGAGCCAAATACAGGATACGCTTACCACCACCATTGCCGAATTGCTTCGTCAATCGTTGCTGTTTGTCGGCGGCCTGGTATTTATGGCAACTATTTCAGTCAAGCTTGCCGTTGCGTTGCTTATACTGGTACCGCCGTTGATCGTCATTGCCATCTTTTTTGGCCGTTTTATACGCAAAATATCCCGGGAGGCGCAAGATAAGCTGGCGGAATCGAACACCGTGATCGAGGAGACTTTGCAGGGTATCGCCATCGTAAAGGCATTTGTTAATGAGGCGTATGAAGCCGCGCGTTATGGAAAAAATATCCGCGAAGTAGCAGATATCGCCATAAAGGGCGCCAAATACCGGGGCATGTTTGTTTCATTCATCGTATTTTGCCTTTTTGGGGCTATTGTGGGCCTGGTGGGATATGGCTGTGTGTTAATGACCCACAATGAGCTGAAACCGGGCGAACTGGTAACATTTTCCCTGTATGCCTTATTCGTCGGCAGCGCCATGGGCAGCTTTCCCGATCTGTACGCCAATGTTCAAAAAGCAGTGGGCGCAAGTGAGCGTGTGCTGGAGATACTGGATGAAAAAGGTGAGGAAATATCGATCCTGGAACAGGACAACACCATAGGGCAGCGCATTGCCGGGGCCTTAACCTTTGCAAATGTCGGC
>Ga0068856_100001148_pt1 | contig 27845 bp, 27 predicted proteins | sample KBSCornC62_FD_66595 | JGI IMG/M metagenome (GOLD analysis project Ga0068856, IMG submission 66595) | Corn rhizosphere microbial communities from Kellogg Biological Station, Michigan, USA - KBS Corn C6-2 | ecosystem: Host-associated > Plants > Roots > Rhizosphere > Soil ... | reverse complement strand
TCTCGTCGAGTGCCTGGACGGCGCCCGGCACGGGCTGCAACTCCCGTCGAAAGCCCTCGCGGACGGCTGCATCGAGCTCTTTCTCCCACCCCTTCGGCACCGGCCGTCCAAGGCGCTTGGCGAGGATTGCCAGCGTCGCCTCCATGCCCAAGCCCAGAAAATCGCGGACACAGTCCTCGTAGCTCGTCTCCAGGCCAAGCAAGGAGATTCGCTCCGCCTGGATTCGCAGCGAGATACGGTCGCTGTCGACCAGCACGCCATCGCAGTCAAAGATCACGAGCTCAGCCACGGCTGCGAAGGGTACGGTCCAACCGCCTGTGGCGCTCTGTAATTGAGAGGGCGTCGAGCGACGAATCGTTAGCTCCCAGTGGAAGGGAACCTAGCCGGGTCCCCTTGTAGTGTCGCCCTGATGAAAGCACTCTTGGCCTCGGTGTAGGCGTCGCGGTCGTCTGGGTATCGCTCGGCAAGCTCACGCTTCAGCGCCGCGTAGCGACCGGCCACCTGGGGATCACCGCGGAGCCGATCGCGGAAGTCCAGCTCCTCGCGATATCGCTGCGATCTCAACGGGACGAGGTGGAGGTGATGGGTGCGTCGAGCCGGATCTGGCTTGCAGAACCAGTGCATCTCCTCGGGCAGGTATGGCGCATAGAGGTAGTCGAGCTCGGCCAGTGGCCCAAAGCAAGAACGGGCAGTCGCAAGATCGCTGACGCCGACGAGGATGTCGATGGTCGGCTTTGCCTCGAGGTTGGGGACCGAGGTGCTGCCAATGTGGTGAATGCCGCCGCAGGCCCACTCGCCGATCGCATCCTCGAGCGCCGCCCGCTCCAACTCGAACTGGGCAGGCCAGCCTGGGTCGGCAGGCACAAGCTGGATGGGTTCGTCTCCGGTCACAGTGCGGTCGTGACGAGCAGGCGCTCCACAACCAAGACATCGCGCCAAGTGCCATCAAGCTGTCCGTGTCGCAGATGCACACCCACCATCTTGAAGCCGCAACGCCCGACCAGCCGAGCACTGGCGAGGTTGTCGGTGAAGAGCTTGCCGATCATCTTGTGGAAGCCGCTCTGCGCGGCGGCGACGGCGAGTGCTTCGGTGAGCGCCGTACCGACCCCCCGGCCGCGCGCCCGCGTGGCGACATAGACACTGCACTCGCCGATGCCCGCATAACAAGGACGGGCGCTGTAGGAGGCGAGGGCAGCCCAGCCAATGGCACCGCCGTCGCTGTCGGTGACCAGGACGGGGAACCGACCATCCCCGATCCTCGCTTCGAAATCCGTCGCGAAACGGGGTTGGGTCTCAAAGGTCGAGGTCCGCTCGGAGAGCGCCGCGTTGTAGATCGCGCACATCGACTCGGCATCCGCGGCGACAGCGCTGCGCACAACTTGCTCGTTCATGGTCACGATTCTCGACGAGAGACAGAGATCGAGCAATGTCCGCTTGGCCAAGGTGCGATGTCCCAACGTTGGACTTTTGGCCTTTCCCCAACGATCTTTCGCGTCGGAACCATTCACGAATAACGTGCCTTGAATGGGATTCTCCGATTCATATCTTGGGCAACTGCGAAAGCGAGTGGGCAGCGATCTGGTCCTGATGCCGGGGGCGATGATCGCCTTGCGGCGTCGGGCCGACGGTCGGGTGCTTTTCACACGCCGAGCCGACGACGGGACGTGGTGCCTCCCTGCCGGGGCGGCGGAGCCTGGGGGCAGCTTCGCTGCCACCGCGATCAGCGAGCTGAAGGAGGAGGCCGGCGTCACGGTGGCCGAGGACGACCTCACCCCATTCGCGACGCTCTCTGAGGCTGGGCTGCACACGATCACCTATCCAAACGGAGACGAAACCCACTGCTTCGCCGTCTGCTTCCTGGCCGAAAGCTGGCACGGCGAGCCGCACCCGGACCACGAGGAGACGACGAAGATCGAGTTTGCCGACCCAACCAGCCCACCTTCGCCGATACATGGCCCGACCGCTCACGCCCTCGAGCTGCTGAATGCCTACCTTCGCTCGGGTCTTTTCCAGCTTCGGTAGCCACCTACCGACAGCCCTCACGCAGGCTGCGCGCCAATCGAGCATTCGTACTGCAGGGCTACGCTCGACCAGAGCGGAGTGGTTTTGCCGGTGAGGACCATCCCCGCTCGCTCGTAGAGATTGCGAGCTGGACCGTTCTCCTGGGCCGTCCAGACTCCGACGCGCCGGTAGCCATCGAGCGCCCAAACCTCGAAGACGTGAAGGAGGAGGGGAAGCCCGACTCCTGTGCGTTGCGCGGCGGGCCGTACGAACACCATCGAGATGTGCAGGAGGGATGGATCGGGCTCCCCTGCGCCTCATCGAACCTTCCGGGCTCGGCCAGCGCCATGCCTACGATGCCTGATCGAGACGCTACGAACGGCAGGGCAATGGGGGCCGAGAGTTCCTCGCGGATGCGAGCGGTGCGCTCAGGCCCGTGCGGAGCACCACGGGCGATATTGGCCTCGCGCCACACACTGGCCGCAGCCTCAAATTCACTGGGACGCATGCTCCGCACGTTCACCGGCAGATCGTATGCGCAGTCGCCAAGCCGAAAGCCCCGGCGACGGCGACTCGGGGTGACCCGACGCGGGCCGGATATGTCCCGATTCCGGTCTCTGACGGCTCGTTGGTGGACGCGGGCGTGCGCCAGTATGTGGGCGATGACGGTACGCCTGCGCTTGACGGTTGCCTTTGTCTTGGCGCTGTGGGTCGTCGTGGCAAATGCTGGTGCAGCTCCCTATCCGCCAACCCTTGCGCTCCACCCCGCTTTCACCTCGGCGAGCATCGGCGCGGATGGCTCGATCCTCCTGAACCTCGAAGAGGAATACGAGAGGAGCAACGCGAGACAGTCCACGACCAGTCGCTACCTCGCGGACGGACAGCTCGACCGGTCATTCCAGCCCGAACGGCCAGGGGGGATGGAAGTCGCCGAAGCAATCGATTCGAAGGGCCGCACCTTGAGACGTTCCGCCAGAGATGGCATCGAACGGCTGAACCCGGACGGCAGCGTCGAAACGTCCTTCGCTCCGCCCGTGCGCAATCCGCCCGGCAGTTGGTCAGACGAATTTCGAATCGAAGCGATCCTGCCACTCGCCTCGGGGAAGGTCGCGGTTGCCGGCCAGGTGTTGAGAAGAATTGGAGAATCGAGCAGGTACGAAATCAGGGTCGCCCTCTATGAAGAATCTGGCCTGGTTGACACAGGCTTCGGCACGGAAGGGATCGTCAGGCTGACTGAAGAAGACGGGATCGACGGTGAAGAATTCGTCGCCCTCACCTCCGGTCCGGCCGAAGACGTGCTGGTCTCCTTCAATGAGAAGATCAGGGGGGCGCCCTCGATGGCCGGAAGCGGTTCGCGGGTCGCGGCGCTCAACCTGCAAGGGGCGCTCGATCCGGGCTTCGCCACCGGCGGCGTGCACGGCTCACCCGATCCGATCGCCGCTGTCCAGGGCATGCCGGGCGGTGCGCTTCTCCTCGCCGGCACCCGGTGGGGCGCCGCCTTGAGCAGAAGCGGGCAGGCCCACCGCAGCGATGTCTACCTTGAACGCCTCACCCCCTCGGGCGTCCCGGACCCCGCCTTCGGCGAACAGCAGGGACGGACGACCGTCGACCTTGGTGGCGTCGATGTCGCACATGCCCTGCTGCTGCGGGCGGATGGCTCGGCGCTCGTCGGCGGCGGGACCACGTCGCTGTCCCCTCGCTGCCTCATCTATGAAAGTACGTTCTGCACGGAAACCCCGGTCCTCGCCGCCTTCACGGCGAGTGGAGGGCTCGATCGCGGCTTCGGGCGGGAAGGCGTCCTCCGTTTGGGGTCGCTTGCCTACGAATTCGCGGTGTTCCGCCGTTTCAGCCCCGTCGAACCCCTGGGGGCGCTCTTCCTTCGTGAGCTACCCGACGGCGCGGTTCTTGCCGGCGGTGGCACCGAAGTCAACGCCTTTCTCGCCGAGGTCCGGGACGACGGGCGACTCGAAAGCGGCTTCGGGGATGGCGGGACCGTCACCCGGACGAATCCACGCCGGTCGACGACCGAACTGGGGTCGATGGCCGTCGACCGGAGAGGGAGGATCGTCGTCTCGGGTGACACCGACGCCGGCATCGGTCAGCTCAGCGGCGCGGTCTTCCGCTTCCGGGCGAACGGCGCCGTCGATCGAGGCTTCGCCGGCGGTCAGGGGTTCGTCAGGGTGCCGGAACCGCCGACACCACCGGAACCGCCGCAAGGCCCGGCGGACATCTCCCTCGACGCTCAGGGCCGAGCGTTGGCTCTCGGCGCCGATTTCGCCTCCCAGCGGGTGACGGTTACGCGGATCGGCACGAACGGGCGGCCCGACCGGCGCTTCGGCATCGACGGGATCGCGCCGCTCCCCAGGTATACCTGGGTAGAGGTGGGAGCTCGCAAGGTCCGACTCCGCCTCAACCTTCTCGCGAGACTGGCTACCGCGCTGCCCGGCGGCGGCAGTCTGGTGTACGCAAGAGCGGGGTACGACCACGGGGCGAGGCTCTACCCCGCGCTGATCCGGCTGACGAGCCGCGGCAGGCTCGACCGCTCTTTCGGACACCGGGGTGTGGCGGTGATCGAGGGCGGCGTCGACGGGAACTTCGAGGCGAGCGTGATGGTCGCCCTTTCCGGGGGGAAGATCCTCCTCGGCGGCGCGGTCCGGTCCCCCTGTGGGTCGGCGTACCCGGGGCGGAGCGCGGCGCTCATGCGGCTGCGGTCCGACGGGAGCCTCGACCCCTCGTTCGGTCATGGTGGGCTGACGACAGTTCCCTCGTGCAGGTGGGGGAGAACGTTCACCTCGATGGCCGTCGGCCCCGGAAGCGAAATCCTCACCGCCGGCGGCACCTGGAGGAGATTGAGGAAGGCTGGTCCGGACACGCTTATCCAGGAAGAACTGCCGGTGATCGATCGCTTCTCCGCCCGCGGCCGCCTCGACCGGGGGTTTGGTCATCGCGCCATTCGCACCGTCCCGTCGCCGGGGAGGGGCCTGTCTGCGGCGGAACGGGTCGTCCTCTGGCGCGACCAGTTCCTCGTGTCTGGGAAGGGGTTCTCGGGGGCCATCGTCTACTCGCGAAACGGGCTGTTCGAGCGCAAGCTGATCCCCGCCGCGCGGCGCGAACCAGCAGCCGGCCACACTTTGGGTATGGCCGTCCAGGACGGGAAGCCCGTGGTCGTTACGACGACGGAGGCCAAGCGACCCCTCACCGTGCGACCGCTGACGTCGGCCGCCGCCCCCGCAAATCGCCGGGCGGGATGAAGAGCGCAGCGAGATCTCGTGCGAAGCGTCTGATGGGAATCAACGCCGCATCGCGGCAATCATTTGCACCGATTCGCGCGTAGTGACCCCCCGCCCCTCGATCAGTGCAGAAGCGCTTCGAGCTCGTCGGCGGCGCGGCGCGGTCCGCCCGCCTTCCGGAAAGCGTCGGCGACACGCTCCGCGCCAGCTTTCCGACCGATCGTCGTCCGTACGGCGCTCCGCAGGCGGTCGGCGGCGAGCTTCTTCGCGGGCAGAGCGTTCCCCGCCCCACATACCGTGACCCGCCGGGCAATCTCGAACTGGTCACGGAGGAAGGGCACGACGCAGACCGGCACGCCGGCGGCGAGCGCCTTCTGGGTCGTCCCCATGCCCCCATGACATACGACTGCGCTCGCCCGCCGCAAAATCGGGCCGTGGGGAAGGAAGCGCTCGACTCGGGCATTCGCCGGCGGGCGGAACGCCGCCGGGTCGTTGGCGGCGGTGGTGGCGACGACGGCGACGGGCTCGTCGGCAAGCGCCTTGAGGCCGACCTCGATGAGAGCGCCGTCGTCCTGGAATTCGGTGGAGGTGCTGAGCAGGACGATCGGGCGCTCCTCGGCGGCGAGCCAGTCGGGCTCCTCACCGCCCGGGTCCCAGAGCCCGGGTCCGACGAGTCGGACGTCGGCCGGCCATTGGCGCGGATATTCGAAGGGCTCCGCCGAGAACTGGATCAGGCGGGGCGCCGAGAGGTAGTAGTCGTAGGCGCTGCTGAACGCCGGCAGGCCGAGGCCGGCGCGGAGCTCGTTGAAGGGCGGCAACAGCGAGCGGGAGGCGGCCCGGTTGACGGCACCGAGCGCTCCGTCGCGGAGGCGACCGAGGGTGCCGTTGGCGGGCGCCAGCCCTGGACCGTAAGCGGGCACGCCCCGAGCCGGGACCGGATGAGGGTAGGGCAGATAGTGGGCCCACGGGAGGCCCGAAGCCTCAGCCGCCGCCGAGGCGGCGATGCAGTTGATGTCGATCCAGAGCAGGTCCGGACGCTCGGCGGCAAGTGCGGCCTGGAAATCGGGCAGCTCAAACTCGGCGCGTCGCGCGAAAGCCCGGAACAGCCGCCGCGTCGCGCTCAGCGGGTTCGACGCCCGCCAGTCGTCGACCTCGATCGCGCCGATCCTCGGATCGACCGCCTCGGCCGCGAGGCCGGCGCTCCGCAGAGACCCGAGGTCGGCGCTGCCGCTGCGCACGATCACCTCGTGGCCCCGGGCACCGAGCTCGAGGGCCGTTGGGACCGGCGGGAAGGTGTGGCCGGAAGCAGGGCTCGTGTAGAGGAGGATCCGCGCCATCAGCGGAGAGCGATCAACGCCCGCAGGTTCTCGAGGATTGCGGTCTCGGTCCGCCGCGCCGAGAGCCCGAGGTCGAGGCGCAGGAGCTTCCAGCTCGACAGATCCGTGGTGAGGAAGAGCTGGGCGAGGCGACGCTCGCGGGTCGCCCCTGAGAGCCCCGCAAGCTCGGACGCGAACACCTCACCGAGCCACCAGCGGTGGTATGCGCGGCCGCCGTCGGTCATCTCCTTGACCGCTGGGAAGCGGTCCTCCTCGGCGATCAGGTGCAGGGCGACCTGGCCCTCGCGCTCGTAGTCCTTCAGGAGGCTCTGGATCGCGGTCACCGGGTCCTTGCGGCTGGCCGCTTCGCGGTTTCGCACCGCCTCGATGCCCCAGGTCGCGTAGCCGGCGAGGAAGAGCTCCTGCTTGCCGCCGAAATGGCTGCGCACCGTCGGCACGCTGACCCGCGCTGCCTCGGCGACCTCGGCGAGGGTCACCTCGTCATAGCTCCGGCTCGAGAACCGCGCCCATCCCGCGTCCCGGATCCGCTCGGCGGTCTGCCGGGAGCGCTCCTGACGAAGTGACATGTCATAGCGACGTGCGCCTTTTCCCTGGGCCAATTGACTTACTCTAGGTGAAAGTCAATTGGAATGCAAGAGGCGGCGGACGGCAGTCATCTTCTCCCGATCCCGATGCTTGGCTTGGAGTGCAGGGCGAGCTGACGAACGCCACGGCGTGGGTCGGGCGGCACTTGCCCAACCCACACCGGAAACGGCTGGCGAAGGCGCCGCCTATGGGAGCAGCGTGATGTCGAACCCAATTTCGCGGACAGTCGCAGCGCGTTGCCCCCGCAGTGTATCGGTCCTGAACCTCGAATCCTCACGGACGAACGCGGATGATCGTCTTTCCGGTGGTCCGCTCGGTCGGATTGAGGGCGGCGACGGCGTCGTCGAGGGTCGAGACCTCGCCGATATTCGTCCGCAGTCGTCCGTCCCGCACCCGCCGGACGATCTCACCCAGTTGCGTCCGATCGGCCTCGACGACGAAATCGACCACCAGCCCGTCGGCAGGCGACGCCTCGGCCGGCCCGACGACGGATACCAGGGTTCCCCCGGGCCGGATCAGACCCACGGACCGCTTCCCGATGTCGCCGCCGATGACGTCGAAGACCAGATCGACTCCGCCGACATCCTCCAAGCTGTCCCCCTCGAGGTCGACGTACTCCTGCGCACCGAAGTCGAGCGCCTTCTGACGGTCGGCGGCGCGTCCGGTGCCGATGACATAGGCGCCGGCCTCTCGTGCGAGCTGCGTCACCATCGTCCCGACGGCGCCGGCCGCCCCGTGCGCGAGAACGCTCTGCCCCGCCTTAAGACGGCCGTGGTCGAACAGTCCCTGCCACGCGGTCAGGCCCGAGATTGGCAGGCTCGCGCCAACCGTGAAGTCGACGTCGCCCGGCAGCGGCGCGAGGTTGCGTGCCTCGATCGCGACATATTCCGCCAGCGTGCCATCGCGGTGCCAGTCGGCGAGACCGAACACACGTTGTCCCACCGACAGCCCCGTGGTGCCATAGCCAAGGGCGGTGACCACTCCGGCAAGCTCGTGACCGGGGATCGACGGTGCTCGATCAAGGGCGCGGCGATCGGTCCAGGTCGAGGGCCACTCCATCTCGGTCGGGACGAAGCCCGATGCATGAACCTGAACGATGACGTCGTTTATCGCTGCCAGCGGCTCGGGCTGCTCCACCAGCTTCATGCCAGCCGTACCCGCGGCCTCATCGGTCACCACAATCGCCTTCATCGGGCACCTTCCTGTGTCGAGTTTCGCCTGAAGACCGCCAGCCGGATCGCCGCCCTGATGTTGGTTCGAACGCCGTCCGGTTAAGCCCAATTACGAACCTCCGCGCAGAAAGTTAGTTCAGCGGCGCAGCTCGGCTCCCAGCCGGGTGGCCAGCCGCACCGAAGCCTCAATCTCGGCCTTGCGGATCGACACGCTCTCGACGTTGAGCCCGAACGGGACCCCCAGCCTCCGACAGAACGCAATCAGGTCGACGGCCGTCGCGACGGCCTGCTCGTAGGAGGCGTCGAGGGTGTCGTCGGCATGGCGCAGCTCGTTCTCGATCCAGCGCGGGACGGTCACGCCGAGCCACTGCAGGAACTCCAAGGTCTTGAGCGAACCGCAGACCGAGAAGCTGAACACGATTGGCACCGGCTCGAGGTTCCGCACGGCGCACTCGTGGTGGTAGTCGGAGATCAGGTTCTTCGCCGCGTTGACGTCGTAGACGATCTGGGTGACGAAGAAGGAGCAGCCCGCCGCCTGCTTCGCGATCAGCCGCAGGTGCTCGTCGCCGAGGCGCGCGTGTCGCTCGGCGATAGCAACCCCACCGAGCGGCAGCTCCGGCTGCACCTCGTCGCGCAGCTCGTAGGCTCGGGCGAGCGAGGTGAGAACTGCCTTCTCTCGCGAGGAGGAGCCGACGAACACCGTCAGCGCCTCGGACGGATCCTGCTCCTCCAACCAGGAGCGGAAACGATCTTCTCGGTACTTGCCCACCGCGCGATAGACGATGGCCGGGACCTTGAGCTGGGCGAGGTCACGGTCGAGATAGTCGGCTGGGTCCATGGTCGGCAGGAACGGGAACGGGCGCTCGTCGGGATTGCGGTCGCTCTCGTCGTCGATGTCGTAGAGGACGAGGCCGTCGATCGCCAACGGCCGCAGCCGCTCCAGGGTGACCCGACCGATCTCGGCTGCCTCGGGCGGGCTCGTCGTCAGTCGCGGCGGAGTCACCGCGAAGAGCAGGAACCCGCCCGAACGAGCAGCGATGCTCCGGTGCAGATTCACGTGCGGAACCGTAGCCGAGGGTCGCTTGGCCAAGGGCACACTTTCGGCGGGAGGCGGGATTGAAGCCCTGGCCACGCGGAAAGGTCGGTTCGGGACGATCCCCGGCCCGGGCTTCGAGGGGCTCTAACTGGCCGGGCGAAACGTGATCGTCAGCCGCGTCGACCCAAGGCCGCCCACCTGATCTCGCTAGGCAGCTTGCGCCATAGGCTAGACATTGAGAATATTCTGAATTAACGGAATGGCGAGAGAGATGAAGGTCAAGCTGGTTGGCATGCTCGTGGCGCTTCTCGCCATGGCAGCGTCGGCGAGCGCCAACGCCACTCCCGGCGACCTCGATCCGACCTTTGGCGGCGGCGACGGCACGGTTACCACGGATTTCGGCGGGACCGACCCGGCCAGAGCGGTGGCCGTGCAACCCAACGGCAAGATCGTTGTGGCCGGAGGGAAGGGCGACTTCGCGCTGGCCCGCTACAACCAGGACGGCTCGCTGGACACGAGCTTCGACGGCGACGGCACGGTTACCACGGATTTCGGCGGCAATGACTCCGCCGACGCCGTCGCCCTCCAGCCGAACGGCAAGATAGTCGCCGCTGGAACGTCTTCATCGTCCTTCGCCCTTGCCCGCTACAACCAGGACGGCTCGCTGGACACGGGCTTCGGCGGCGGGGACGGGCTCGTCACCACCGCTTTCCCCGGCAGCGAAGGCGATGAAGGCAACGAACTTCTCCGTCAGCCCAATGGCAAGCTGATCGTCGTCGGGACCACGCACATCCCGCCATACGGAAGGGGCAGCTTCGCGCTGGCCCGCTATAACGCCGACGGGACCTTGGACACCGGCTTCGGAGGTGGGGACGGGCTCGCGACCGGAATTGACAACAACCCGGCGACCTCGGCGGACCTGGCGCCGAACGGTCAGATCGTCGCTGCCGGTGGCTGGGAGTACTTCCGCGTGGCTCGCTTCAACTCGGACGGCAGCGTCGACACCGGCTTCGATGGCACTGGCGCGCTGTTCCCCGGCTATGAAGGCACTGCTCGTCTTGCTTCCGCCGTCCAGGTGCAAAAAAACGGCCAGGTCGTCGCCGCCGGATATGTCAACGACGAAGGCACTTCCGAAACCGACTTCGCCGTAGCCCGCTTCGACACCGACGGTTCGCTTGACGCCTCGTTCGGCGGTGACGGCATGGTTACGACCGACTTCAGCGGGGGCGGCGACTATGCCCGAGCCATAGCCCTGCAGTCCGACGGCAAGGTCGTCGTCGTGGGCGCGACCGAATCCTCAGGGTCTGACTTCGCCGTCGCCCGCTACGAAGGCAGCTAACCAACGCGAGGGGCACGCCTCCTCGCGCACTGCCGCCTGGCCGTTGTTGTTCAGGGCTCCGTCAGAAGCCGGCTCGTCGATGTCGAGCGGCCAGTTGGCCGAGCCCCGCGCTTACGGTGGCGCGGTGTCGCCCGATGCATGGCAGGCAGCCTGGCGAACGATTCTCGGCTCGAATGGCGGCGGTCGCCAGACCCAAGATTCGATCAGCTAGACGGTTGATAACGCCTCAGGCTATGTAGTCGACCAGGATGCGGCTCGGATGCCGAGCTTTGTTTCGTTGAGCGCGATGCAGGCAGCTCAGGCCAGGAGCGTTGGGCGATGCGGACGCGCAGGCTGGAGAGTGCGAGCACCATGGCGCTCACGGCCCTCGCCGTGAAATCAACCGTCTAACCTAACCCAGCCGACGTGGGGGGTAGCCCGCCCCCCCAGGCGAGCGCGAGAAGGAGCGGGGCGAGGAGGGCGCCGGAGACGAGCAGAAGGAGGAGGAGGAACTCGAGGCCGCTACGCTGACCGGCGCCGGCCGGAAATGGAGAGCTGGAGTCCGGGGAATGTCCAGAGTGAGCGGCGCTCCTTCCCCCTTCGCCGCCTGCCCCCAGGATTGCGTGGGGCTGACGCGCCGCCAGGGTCGAGAGCAAACCCCAAAGCCCCCCATTCGGGCCGGGCGCCGTGAACAGGCCGCCGAACGGCCCGAGCGCGATGGCTGGCCATACCCAGGCGAACCAGCGCCGGAACGGCGCCGGGTGGGTCGGACCGACCGAGTGCCGCCTGGGGCGACCGGCCGTCGGAGTGGGCACTTTTGGGCTGCCGTTGGCAGGGGAGCCGGCGATGGTGCCGGCGGCTCCGCCCGCCGTACTGGTGGCCAAATCGGCCGATCCGGTCGCGATTCGGCCCGGCCCGGCGCCCCCGCTCTGGGGACCGGCGCTCGCCTGCGGCCCACTCGGCGCAGCGCCGCCGGATCGGACAGGAGAAATCTCAGCTGGAGGTGGATCGGCCGCGGTTGGCGCAGGGACGTCAACCTGGCCCGGGGGCGTAGCCGGGACTTCGGGCGAGGGAGGCCGGATCGGTGCGGCCGGAAGATCGGGAGGCGACGGGGTGACCGACGGGGTGACCGTAGACGCCGTGTCTTCCAGCGGAGCGGCGGACGCCAAGGATCCCCCCAGCAGAAGGAGGGCCAGCGCGAAGCAAATGCACGAAACTCCGTATCGCCTCATTCCAACTTTACATATACCCAAAAATATGGACGAATATCGTACATAATTAACCGGTCGGCCCGGCCATGGCTGCGGCGGACGGGAGAGCCCACCATCTAGATGCCGCAGGATCAGCGACACCGAGACCGCCACGCTATGCGTCGCCAGGCGGTCATGGGCATTCCCTCCTGACCGCCGCTTCCTCGCGGTCGCCCGCAAGAGGCTTCACGATCTCTTTCTTGAGCCGCCAAATTAGCCCGGCTTCCAAAAGCGCAAGGCTCGCCTGGCCGAGACGATCGAGTGGCTCATCGGCGTCTTTGCCGCCAGCTCACCTGGCCTCCACGACGACGTGCTGCTCATCGCTTGCGAGGATGAGCGAGATCAAGGTCGACAACGTCCGCACAGAGGTCGACGCAGCAATCGGCGTGGGCGCCAGGCAAATATCGCTCGCGGCGCCCACGGACCCGAGCGTGCCGCCCGCATCCGAACAAAACTTCAGCCTCAGATGCCTTGCCATTCGGAGCGCACACACATCCACGGCATTTGAGGCACTAGTGCCTCAAATGGAGGCGATATGCGGGGTGGTTTGATCTTGTTTCGGCGACCCGCGCCGATCCCAACCCGCCCACGTGCCGGGCATTCCCGAAAAAGCGGCTGATGGGATTCGAACCCACGACCTTCTGCATGGCAATTAGGCCGACCTCCAGCCCCGCCCGGCGGCGAATATGGTCATTTGCAGGGAGTTCGCAGCGGCGCTGCAGACGCTCCGCGATCGGAAATGCGAGCGGATGTGCGGCGATATGCAGCGATTTGGGAACTTCGGCGCAGAAGTTCCCGAAACCGCGGGACCCGGTTTGATTGACAACAACCGTCCCCCAATGCGGTAACGGTCATCCCATCGCTGTGGCAAGCGTTCCCAACGCCATCGACCTTCGGCGGGGGCCGCCAGCGAGCCTAGTGACGCCTCAGCGGACGGGCTGGCAACTTCGCCATCCGAGATCGGCCGAGGTCAAGAACTGCTCGAGGCGCTCGCCGAAGCCGGGCGCCGCAGCGACGAAGTGTCCGGCGCCAGGGGCGACCAGTCGCTGGGCGCGCAGCTCGGCCGCGAGCGCGCCGGCCGCGCGCTCCAGGAAGGGGGCGTGGTCGCCGGAGGCGACCAGCATGGGGATGCCCGCGTCGCGCAGGACATCGAGCGCCGGCCGCGCCTCCCGCGGCGATCGACTTCCGTGAGCGCGGCGGACGGCGTGGACAACGCTCTCGGGGAGCGGCCCGTCATCCGGAACGGACGAACCCGCAATCCGCAGGAATTCACGCAGCGTGGCGGGGTCCGTCTCAAGGCCATGGGCCAAGAATTCGTCGCCCATAAGCTGAAAGCGCGTCAGCTCGGGGTCGTCGGGTGCCCGGCAGAAGGGCGGCGGCTCGATGAGGGTCAGCGAGCGCACCTGTGCCGGTTTGCGCGTGGCCGCTATCAGCGCTCCTAGTGCGCCGTAGGAGTGTGCGACGACGTGGAGACGTCGATCCAGCAGCGACGCGAGGTCGGCAGCGTCGATATCGAAGTCCTGGCGCCCGCTCGGGGGCGGCGGGCTGGGCGGGTAGCCACGCCGGTGGGCGGTGGCCAACGTCCAGCGACCCTTCAAGGGCGCAAGGGCAGACCACGTCGTCGCCGGACTCGCGCCGCCCTGAACGAGCACAACCTCCGGTCCCTTGCCCTCGCGGATGACCACGATCTCGTCCCTCATCGGCCTGATCAGAACCCGTCGAATAGCTCGCCATCGCGCGGAACGAACCAGACCTCGCGAATCCAGCAATGATTGACGTCGACTCGATAGATGCCGACCGTCTGCCAGGGACTCTGCGCAGCGGTCCCGGCGCGCGAACTGCTCATGGTCCGGTTACCAGCGCAAGGGCAAACCCATCATGGCCCTTGGCACCAACCGTCTGCATAGCGGTCGCGTCCACCCGCGGCTCGGCGGCGAGGATCTCGTAGAAGCGACGTAGACCCCATATGCCGCCGTCGCCCAAGTCCTCATCCTCTGCCTCTGGGTCGAGGATCGCTCCCGCCCGCACGACGTTGTCGGCGACGATCAGGGTGCCTGGCCTCGATAGCCGCAAGGACCACTCCAGATAGGTCGGGTTGCTGCGCTTGTCAGCGTCGATGAAGATCAGGTCGAAGGGCGGCGAGCCCTCGGAGTGCAGCTGGCGCAGGCGCTCGGCGGCGGAGCCAATCCGGATCTCGACCACCTCATTGAGTCCTGCGTTGGCGATGTTGCGACGGGCCACCGCGGCGCACGTGGGATCGTGCTCAAGCGTCACGAGACGGCCGTCCTTGGGCAACGCGCGGGCAAGCCAGATGGTGCTGTAGCCGCCGAGGGTCCCAAGCTCGAGGATGCTGCGAGCCCGCTGGACACGGGCGAGGAGTTCGAGGAACTTGCCCTCGTTTGGCGAGACGGCCATCGATGGCAGGCCGGCCGTCTCGCTCGCCGCAAGTGCTGCCTCGAGGGCTGGCTCCTCGCCAACCAAGCGCTCGGCGATGTAGCTGTCCACGGCTCTCCAGACCGCTTGACTCATCTCGCCACCGAGACCGCGAGCGCCAGGACGATTTCGGGTGAGCGCATCGAGTAGACGCTCAGGTTCACCAGATCCTCTTCTCCTTCTTCCCGCTCCGTCACGCTCCGTTTGGCTTGACGCCCACCAGCAGAGCCATCTCCAGCCACTTCCAATAGCAGTCGACGTCGTCGAAGCCAAGCTCCCGAAGCCAGTCGAGCTGGGTCTGCACGTCGAGCGTGCGGTCCGAAGGGTCCTCGTCTTCAAGCGGCACATCGATCGCTGCAAAGAACATCGCATGCAGCCGCGGAGTCGGAGACGCGATGTGCTCGAAGTTGGCGAACACCCCGCCCGGCTCGAGTAGGTCGAGCACCTCGCCATAGAGGGAGCGCTTGCGTTCGTGCTCCAGATGATGGATGGCAAACGAGGAGACAACGGCGTCAAAGCGTCCGAGATCGGGCAGCGGCTCGGTGAGGTCGTGCTCGACCAGCGTCACGCGCTCGTCGCCGGCGAAACGCTCATGGGCCGCCTCAAGCATCAGGTCTGAGAAGTCGAGGCCAACGCCAAGCAGGGCTGGGCGATTGGCCTGGAGGGCGGTCAGCAGCCTCCCGTCGCCGGTGCCGAGGTCGAGGACGCGCCGCGCGCTGAGAGGCACCTGTTCAAGCAGGACGCTCTCGCCTTCGAGGCGATGGGGGAATTCGTCCGCGCGACCGAGGTAGCTGCAGACCTTCTCCTTGTCGGCTGTCCACTCCTCTCCGGGCATGCTCTTCCTCCGATCGCTGAACGATTGTATATCCTACTATATATGTGTGCAGTAACTCTTGACTCGGATCTGACCGCTCGAGCGCGGATCAGGGATGCCGCGATGGCTCTGTTCGGCGCCCAGGGCGTCGCCGCCACCTCATTGCGCGCCGTGGCGAGTGCGGCCGGCGTGTCGCCCGGCCTGATCGTCCACCACTTCGGCTCCAAGAAGGGGCTGATCGGGGCTGTCGACGAAGCCGTGCTTGAGCGCATCAAACTTGCCACTCGCGAGGTGCCGATCGCAGATGGTGGTGAGGATCTAATCATGCGGCGAGCCGGGGCCGTTGCGGCGCTGCAACGCGGTGACCCCGCGCTCTGCGACTATCTCGGCCGCGCTCTCGTTGAACGTACGCAGGCCAGCGCGGAACTCTTTCATCGCCTGTTCGCCTTCGCGGCTCGCGACGAGGGACTGGTCGCGGCTGGAGCGCTTCGAGCCGACGCCGACCCGTTCTGGCGGGCCATGAACCAGGTCATCCTGATCATCGGACCGCTCTTGCTGCGTCACCTGGTCGAGCGTGAGCTGGGCAGCGAGCTGCTTTCCGAGGAGAACGTGAGCCGCTGGATGCGCGCACAGGCCGACCTGCTGCAGCGCGGCCTCTACGTCCGGGCGCAAGCGGGCTGAGAGACGGTGCCGGAACGTATACGACGACCTCGCTTCATTAACGCACCGCCTGTACCGTCGCCATCAAGGTGAAGCCCTCACGGCTCATGACTCGGCCCCGCTCCTCTCGACGGTCTTTTTGCCTATCTCTCGCCCCCGCACGCGCGATGAGCCTCCTGCACCGTGGGTAGAGCCCCAGCACCCACCGTTCGCCAGCTCGATCAGCGTCACCTTGAATTCACCGGCCTGGCCCAGACGGACGCGACCGCGGCCGGTTTCCCCCAACGGCCGCAGGGTCGAGGTCGCCGTCGTCGGTGACGAAGTTCTCGCGATCGCCTGCCAGTCCTGCCGCGCGGATCTCCCACTATTCGTTCACGAAGGCCATGCGGCGGACACTCAGACAGCGGAGTAGCGATACCGCCTGCGCCGGCCCACGCTGAGTTTGCCAGTTCGGCTCGGTCGGACCAGGCAGTGCTGCCCAAGAATCGCGAGGCAGAAAGTAGCCGCTCTAGGGAGCCAGCTTAACGTTCACCGCACCACCCGGGTCCAAGATTTTCCCGGCGTGGGGACTCTGTTTCTTGACCTTGGCGGACTTCGTTCTCTTGCCCCTAACCTTGTCGAGCTTGCAGTTGGCTTTCTTCAGCGCCTTCTTGGCGCCTTTCAACTTCTTTCCCTTGAGCTTGGGAACGACGCAGGCGGTGTAGGTGAAGAGGTCCGCTACGCTTGTTGCCGACTTGCCGGCGATCGTGGTGACTGTGACATCTACGCTCCCGGGGCCAGTGGCAGGCGGCGCGATCGCGGTTATCTGTTTGCCGTCGGCACTTGTGCCGAAGTTCTGGGCCGTGGTGCTGCCAAAGCTGACGGATTTCACTTCGGTGAAGTCGTCACCGCTGATGACCACGGCGTCTCCGCCTTTCAGGGAACCGGAGGCCGGGCTAACCAAAGTGACACTCGGCGGACCGAGGACATCGGCGTTGTAGCCCAATTCGCCACCCGGGAACGGGCCGACGAAAGGCTGCGATTCTCCATCGTTGAGGGGGGGCTCCCAGCCAAGGTATTCAGCAGCCGGACTAGGGGCGATCGGTAGCGCACCTCCCGATGGCGTATCGATTCCGATCAGATCACCGACCTGAATCGGAATCGAGGTGCTGAACACTTCGAGTCCCGGGCCCACAGGAGTCGCAGGAGCGCTGGTGGCAATCGCGGTATAGGTCGCTCCCGTAGGTCGCAGGATGCGGAGTCGGTAGCCCGGGACGCCACTGGTCCCGCCGGTGATGCGCCAGTGGGTCACCACCCCGTTGACCGGCGAGGCAACCGGGTTGGGACCCGCAACCTTGCGATTGAGCAATGTGCAGGGGGCTCCACAGGAAGAGGTGGTGAAGCCGCCGGTGAGCGTGCTGCCGAGCGTAATCGGCGATGCTTGGGCACTCGCAGAGACAAGGAAGGCCGCAGCGCATAGCGCAGCCGCCACATAAGACGAGACTCTAACTCTCATGGCGCGCAAGGCTATCCGTCCTGCGATGGCGCGTCAATGAGACCTGTTCGATCCGCCACAGCTTGAAGCCGGACCAGGATTGACGCGAGGAGATTGCAGTTCAGAGCCTCCTTTCGCTGATATTCGACGGTAGCTCCGGTGCGCTCGAAAGTGAATCGAGCTCAGCGGCTCCGCTCAGCGACCAAGAAATTCGAACCCAGGACCTACTGCGTGGGGCAAAGACGCTCCTCCGCGATCGACGCCGATCCTCTCAGGAGTCCGTTTTCGGGCGCCAAGTGCCCAAAAAAGGCGAAAAACGCGCCTTCGGTTCGAACCTCGCGTGCCCAGAAGGTGATCAAAAACGCCCCATCCGAAATTTCACAGTCGTGACAGAAAGTTCTAATTTGCAGGGGTGAAGCGGCTGATGGGATTAACTACGACCTTCTGCATGGCAATTAGGGAGGTCATGCGCAAGCTTTGGCTGAATCAGCCTAATTTGCAGGGCTTTCACAATCGGTGAAAATTGGACGTACGCCACAGGTACGCATGGATGTGCGCCGATATGCAGCGATTTGGGAACTTCGGCGCAGAAGTGCCCGAAACTCGACGTGCCGGTTCCATTTCGGCATCGGCGACCCGCTATCAGCAGGTCGGCCGATCAATCCGACCCAGGCGAGTAAGTTGAACCGATGCCCACTTCCCGCGAGTACGAGGTCGTGCTGACGCCCGAGGCCGAGGGTGGATTCAGCGTGGCCGTTCCCGCCCTCCCTGGCTGTACGAGCCAAGGCGAGACCCGCGAAGAAGCCCTATCGATGATCCGCGAGGCGATCGAGGTCTACATCGAATCGCTCGTCGCACACGGCGACCCGATACCGGGCCGGTCGAGATCGAGCGAGTGACCGTCGCCGCGTGAGGCCGCGGCTCCCGGCCGTCACGCCGCGCCCAAGCGGTTCGCGGGCTGGAGCGCTGCGGGCTGGAAGCTCGATCGGTCAAGGGAAGCCACTACGTCTTCCGTCACCCCGACCACTCCCACCGGGTCGTCGTCCCAATGCACGGCCGCGATCTAGCCAAGGGCACGCTCAACCAGATCGTCAGCTGACTTGGATCGCGCCGAGTTCCTGGAACTTCTCTGAGAGATCGGCCGCCCATCAGTCGTGTTCAGGGGTCCGTGGATAGAACATCCAGGGGCAACGCGACTCAGGCAGCTCGCTTTACCTCGCTGACGATCTCCACCTTCGGCCAGAGCCCGCCGAAGACCTTCGAAACGCTTTCGGACCGAATTCTTGAAGCCCGACGTCGAGGTCGCGAAGCATGAGCAGGCATGAACTGGGAGTGTGGACAAAGCCACGGCGGACGGTCTAAGACAGCCTTTGAAAAAGCGCTCCACGCCTACAGCGAGGCGCCCATCGAAGACCGGAATCCGCTGATCATCTGACCCTGCAGGAGGTCGGAGCCGCGGGCGGCAGACCTTGGCTACCAGCCGAGGGGGCGCGCGGCGAGATGGTAGATCTCACTCTTGGCCGCGCGGGAGTAGACGCTCCAGCCGAGGATGAGCTGACCGCCGGAGACGGTCGCCCGCACGTCGGCGACGCGCTGCGGACGGGCCCCGACCGGTTGCCGCCGGACTCTTCCCCCCCGAGTGAAGGTGAGCAGCGGTCGCGGGCCGCCGCTGAGGACGACGAGGATGCCGTCGCGGGTGGGCAGGATCTTCGTCGGGTGCGCCGAGAAATTGATGCGCGGCGCGAGAAGGCTGCCGCGCCGGCCGAAGCTTCGGTCCAAGCGGCCGTCGCCGTCGAAGCGCATCAGGATGACGCGCTCGTCGTCGCGTTCTTCGCCGACGGTTCCTGCCAGGTAGATGTGGGAGCCAACGCGCTTCAACGTCAGATAGTGGGTGGCGGCGCCGACCTTCGCGATCGACCAGCCGCCCTTGCCGAAGCCCTGCTCCGGCGTGCCATCGGGGAGAAGGCTGGTCATGGCGAAGCGGTGACCGATGCTGCCGCCGACGAGGATCCGTTCGCCAGGGCCGGTGATGAGGGCCCTCCCTCGCACGGCGCGATGGCCCAACTCCATCGTGAACCTGCCACTGCGACCGAAGGACTTGTCCAGCGTCCCGTCCCGCCGGTAGCGAAGGACCACCCCGGGCTCGTCAGAGAAGGGCCCTGCGACGTGCTGGATGCCGAGCACGAGGGGGGATCCATTGCGGGCGAACTCCAGCGCCGCCACCCGCACTTCGCGCGGCAGCTCGACCGAACCGTCGGAGCCGAAGGACGCGACCGAGGATCCGTCGTTCGCCCGTGCCATGAGCAGGTGACTGATCGGGTAGTCGTAGAGCCCCGTCAGCACCTCGTCCCCATGGACCGCGAACCCCGTCGCGCCGTGCGGCGAGCCGCTCCGCGGGTGGTGGAAGACGGCGAAGCCGGAGCCATCGCCGAAAGACCGGTCGAGGCTGCCGTCGGCGGCATAGCGGATCAGGACGGGCTGATCTTCGATGCCGACGTCGGTGGTGCCCACCGCGAGCAGCTTGCCGTCCACCATGCGGACGAGACCGGCGAGCTCTTGGCTCGCTCGGAGAGGTTCCCGCACCGGGGAGATCCCGCCTTCGCCGAAGCCGGAGAGGAGCGCACCCTGTGGCGAGACGGCGGCGAGGAAGCCGGTGGTTTCGTTTGGCGGCGCGTTGCCCGCTGCGATGATCGACCCGTCGGCCCTCCGCGTCATCGCCGTCACGCCGCTGCTTCGGTAACCGTTCGGCAGCGCCGCGAGAGACGCCAGCCTCATCACTCCGCCCTGGCCGAACCCCGTTTCGAATTCGCCGGCTGCATCGAAGGCAACGAGAATCGGCGCTTCTTCGCATTCTTCCCGCGGACAGGAGCCACGGGATTGCGTGCGGCCGCCGACGATCGCCGAACCGTCCGCGCCCCAGGAGACGACCTTCGCCTCGTCCTGCCCGCCGCCGAGATCGAAGCGGCGCGTGCCTTTCGGACCGAAGGTGGAATCGGGCTGTCCCGAAGGGGTGTAGCGACTAAGTGCGAGATCCTCCCCGTACGAGGATTCTTCGGGCGCCGTGCCGACCGTCTCGACCGAGCCGTCCGAAAGGACGCGCCCGCCGGCGAGGCCAAATGCTTCGCTCACCAACCCTTTGTCGCCGAAATTACGGTTCACCGAGCCTTCGGCGTTCAACTCAAGTAGGAAGTTGACACCGACCACGAGAGCGCCTCCACCGCTCATCGGGGAGATTTCGGGCACGTCGATCTCCCCGAGGGGCGGGCTTACCGAGCTCGAGAAGCCGCCGCCTCTGACGACGGTCCCGTCCTGGTTCAACAACTCGATGTTGACGTTGGCGTATTGGGTGTGGGTGCCGCCGACTTCGGTACTGACGAGGGCGATCTTGCCTGAGCCCAGTTCATCGACCGCCTGCGCTCCGTACGGCGATTCGATCGTCCCGGTTGCACCGAAGGTCCTGTCGATGCTGCCGTCGCTGTTCAGGCGGGTCAGTTTCTTGTAGCCGAGCACGAGGATCTTGCCGCCGGCGACGGGAAACAGCTTGGCTTCGGGTGGAGCTTCTCCCGAAGCGGCGCTTGAGTCAGGTGCACCGTTGGCGAGGAAGGCCTCGATGCGCCGACCCTGCAGCGCGACGAGGCTCCCCTCGGGGCGCGCTATCACGCTCGCGAAACCCGTCCTTTCAAAGTGGATGCCCAGGCTCTGAGTCGTAATCCCACCTTTTCCCCAGGTGAGAGCCCCGATCCGGTCCGCACCCCTCGCACCCGCCGCCACCGCCGCGAGCGCGCCAGCCACAACGACCAGCACCAAGCACAATCGAATCCCAGCGCTGCGCGTCCCCCCCGAAGTCACGCCCTCACAACTCCCGCCAGCGAACGAAGTTGTGGTCACGCACTTCAACGTCACGCACTCATCGTCAACGACGCCGTAACGTCCAGAAAAGCGGCTGAGGGGATTCGAACCCACGACCTTCTGCATGGCAATTAGGCCGGGCTCCAACCCCACCTGACCACAAATATGGTTATTTGTAGGGATTTCACGGCGACGCTGCAGACACTCCGCGCTCGAAAATACGTGCGGATATTCGCCGATATGCAGTGATTCAGGCACTCGTGCGCGCGAGTGCCTGAAATCCGAGGTGACAGTTTGATTGCCGGGACGCCCAATCAGCTAACGATCACAGGGTTCCGGCTGGGGCGAGCCAGACACTCTCGAAGCTCAGGCTCGTGTGTTCTGCGATCAGGTCATAGTCGCGGTCGTAATGCAGAACACCCGCGCCGGCCTCGTGCGCGCAGGCGGCGATCATGACGTCGATTGGGGGTAGACGGTGGTGACCGCGGACGGCCAATTCGTGTTGGGCCAGCAAGGCCCGCTCTTCCATCTCCGCCGCTATCTCGACGCGGGGAAACAACAGACCGAATTCATCCATCATCGCCTGGTAATCGGCGCTTGCGCGAGCCGAGTAACCGGCCTCGAGCAGGAAGGGGAGGCAGATCGCGAGCTAACGTTGCTCGACCCATCCGGCAACCACTTCGGCCCGAGCGGCCGGCAGCCCGCCGACGACCACACGCGACCAGGCGGAGTTGTCGAGCAGCAGCACCCTAGGAGTCGTAGTTGGCGATCAGGCCGAGGCGCTTGACCTCGTCGGCCGCCTCGACGTCGACGGCATAGCGAACCGAGCCGGTGCGGATCATCTCGGCCAGCCTCCTACGAGCGGTGGCCGTGGCAGCGTTCTCAGTGGTCATCCGACGCACCTTGACCTCGGCACCGAGCGTCACGAGCTCAGCGAAATCGATCCGCTCATCTTCACCGAGCTTGGCGCGCAACTCGTCGAGCGCTGCCTGGACCAGCGGGGTCTCGGTGATCGTATGACGAGGACGGGTGGTCGGCATGAGGCCGAGTGTAGCACGGTGCTGCACCTGCATTACTCGCTATGGGACTCGTCCCGGGGAACCTCTTGGGCGGCATCCCGCTTACGTCCGGCCTGCTCCGCCCGATACTCCTCGAGATCTCGCTCCACCTCGTCCTGGCGCCTCCGTACATCCTCAGGGCTGACCGCCAAGAGACCCGAGCCAATACCGGGTCGCCAATGCCGGATCTCTTTCGCAATAAGCTCAAGCTGCTTGTAAACATCGTGGATGTCATAGAGCGTGATGAAACGTCGGTTCCAGTAAAGACCGAAGTCGAGATCCATCTCCTCAAAGTAGGGCCGATTTCCGGGATCACCTCGGTAGTTGATCTTCACCCGGTAGACATCAGGGAGCTCCTCTTTGAAGCGAGAGGGTCCGAAGTCGAGATGGGTGCGGAACTCCTTGCCAGGAGGCAGCGTTGAGATGCCCTCCTCGAAGGCCTTGAGTTTGTAGATGTCCGTGTGCTTTTTCGAAGTCACCATTGGAGGGTCGAACTCAAAGGTCACGTCGCGGGCCATCGTTGAGCCAATGTTTGTGATGACGAGATCGAAGAAGCTCTGCCGAGAGCTTCCAAGGTCAACCACAACAAACGGCCGGGTCTGGGCGTCTCGAAGATCCTTCGCATGGGCGAGCTGCCGCCACCCAAGGACGGCTGCCAAGCTGAGGAGGAGGAGCTGCCCACCGATGAAGATGGTCTGGAGCACATCGGTCGTAGTAGTCGGGTCAGGCACCGCCTCGATGGTCCCACCGTCGCCGGTCAGACTCTTGATCCTGATTCCACGTTTCATGCTCGCGCGAGAAGCAGCCTTCGTTTCTGCCGGCGTTACAACTGCCAGCTCGCTCTCCTACGCAGCGGCTGCTGCGTATTCGAGCGCGGCGAGGACATTTTCGCGTTCCAGGTAGGGGTAGTCCGCCAGCAGCTCGTCGATGCTGGCGCCAGCTGCAAGCTGGCCGAGCACCGCGCTGACGGTCACGCGGGTGTCGCGGATGCTAGGCAGGCCACGCATCCGGTTTGGATCGACGGTGATTCGCTCCTGAGCCGTAGGTCTAGGGTACCTCGCCATCCTCCCGTTACCGCGTCTGCGGGAACAGTGCAAGGCGGAATCGGCCGAAATCGCCGCTAATCCCCACGCATCCGCGTCATCTCGGGAACTAGTGCCCAAAACGGAGGCGATATGCGGGGATGGTTCGATCGGATTTTCGGCGTTCGCGCCGAGTCCGACCAGCCCATGTGCAGGGGATTCGCGAAAAAGCGGCTGATGGGATTCGAACCCACGACCTTCTGCATGGCAAGCAGACGCTCTAGCCAGCTGAGCTACAGCCGCACGAAGCGGCGAGTATAGCTGCGCAAGCTGGGGGGACTGCGATGGGGTCTTCGGAGCTGCTACCTAATAGTTGGTATGCTGATCTGGTTCGTAACGCCTTGGGTCCGCGGCGGTCCTCTCCCTCCCCCGCCGCGGGCTTAGGCGCCTTAGTCCTTCAGCTCGGCGAGCAGGTCGTGGAGGTCGAGTGGCCGCGTGTACATCGCCACCTTCTCCCCCGGCGCAGGCTGCGGCCACTCCTCCTTGGGCCGGTCCCAGTAGAGCTCGATGCCGTTCTGGTCGGGGTCGCTGAGATAGAGGGCCTCACTGACGCCGTGGTCGGAGGCGCCGCCGAGGGCGATTTCGTTGTCGATCAGGCGCTGCAGGGCGTCGGCCAGGGCGCGGCGGGTCGGGTAGCGGATCGCCAGGTGAAAGAGGCCGGTACTGCCCGGCGGCGCTGGGCTGCCGCCCTTCGACTGCCACGTGTTGAGGCCGATGTGGTGGTGGTAGCCGCCGGCCGAGACGAAGGCGGCTTCCTCACCGAAGCGCTGCTGCGGCTCGAAACCGAGGACGTCGCAGTAGAAAGCCAGCGCGCGGTCGATGTCGGCCACCTTGAGGTGGACGTGACCGATGTCGACGCCAGGATCGATCGGCTTAGCCATCGAGCGCCCTGTTGACGAGGCGGTCGGCCTCGGCGTTGTGCTCGCGGCGCACGTGGCGAATCGACCAGCTGTCGAAATCCCGCAACGCCGTCTTCACCTCCGCGTGCAGCTCGCGCATCGTCGCGTCCTTGACCTTGTACTCGCCTTTGACCTGCTTGACGATCAGCTCGGAGTCTCCGACCAGCTCGAGCTCGTCGGCGCCCAGGGCCGCGGCCCGCTCGATCCCGAGCAGCAGGGCTTTGTACTCGGCCACGTTGTTGGTCGCCCGCCCGATTCGCTCCCCCCGCTCCTCGAGCACGCCTCCGTCGGAATCCTGAACGACCGCGGCGATCGCCGCCGGCCCGGGGTTGCCGCGAGCGCCGCCGTCGACGTTGACGACGACCTTCACCGCCGCCCCCGCCAAAAAGCCCGGCGAACCGGCTGTCGGCCCGCCGCGCCGAAGACAAGCTGCCCGCCCTCCCCCACGCCGGCATTCCAGTGCCGGGCCGAGCGGTCGAGCTGCTCGACGTCCTCTCCCTTGGCGATCTCGACCACACTTCCCTCCTGGTCGACCGCCCACTGATACCAGCAGAGCTCCCAGGCGACGGTGATCCGCACCTCGCCCGAGGATCCGGCCGCCGACCCGACCGAGACCGTGGGTCGCCCCAGGCTGCGCGTCAGGCCCGCCGCCATGCGGCCCGCATAACTCTCGTTGAAGCAGGCCACGGCGCGCTCGAGCCGGCTGTCCGGCGCTTCTGCCTGCCGCCGCCTGATGTTCGCTCCCGGGGCGGCGGGATCGCGCTGGTAGATGCTCACGCCCCAAAGCTAGTCCACCTCGGCTCGAGCGACCCGATTCAACCGATCGCTGCGACGACTTTCTCAGCCAGATGGCCCGGCACCTCTTCGTAGCGGTCGAAGTCCACCTCGAAATCGGCCCGGCCGCCGCTGATCGAGCGCAGGTCCGGCGCATAGTCGAGCACTTCCGCCATCGGCACCTCGGCGCGCACCTCGGTGACCGAGCCCTTCGGCTCCATACCCAGGGGATGGCCGCGGCGCGAGTTGAGGTCGCCGATCACGTCGCCGACGACCTCCTCGGGACAGCTCACAACGAGGCGCACGATCGGCTCGAGCAGCACCGGGTCGGCCGCTTCCATCGCCTCCTTGAAGGCCATCGCGCCGGCGATCTTGAAGGCCATCTCTGAGGAGTCGACGTCGTGGTGCTTGCCGTCGACCAGTCGCACCCGCACGCCCTTGACCGGGTAGCCGGCGACGGTGCCGTGCGCCATCGCCTCTTCGACCCCCTTCTCGACCGCGGGAATGAAGGCGCCGGGAATCGCGGCGCCCTTGATCTTGTTGACGAACTCGAGGCCGGCGCCGTCCTCGCCCGGCTCGATCTCGATCTGGCAATCGGCGAACTGGCCGCGGCCGCCCGACTGCTTCTTGAAGCGAGCGTGGGCGCTGGCGGGCCGTCGAATCGACTCCTGGTAGGGCACGCGCGGCGGGTGCAGCTCGATCTCGACCCCGAAGCGGCGCTTCATCCGCGCCACGATCACCTCGACGTGCACCTGGGTGAGGCCGGCGATGATCTGCTCGCCGGTCTGCGCGTCGCGGTGCACGTCGAGCGTCGGGTCTTCCTCGGTGAGGCGGCGCACCGCGGCGGCGGCCTTCTCCTCGTCGCCCTTCGACTTCGGCTCATAGGCGAACGCCATCACCGGGTTGGGCAGGTCGAGTGGCTCGAAGGCGATCTTCTCCGAACCGGCGCAGAGCACGTCGCCGGCGCAGGTCTCCTTCAGCTTGGCGACGGCGCCGATGTCCCCGGCGCCGAGCTCCGGGCACGGCCTCAGCTCCTTTCCCAGCGGCTGGCCGAGCTGGCCGATCCGCTCCTTCTGCCCGTTGCTGACGTTGAACGCCTGCGAGTCCGAGGCGAGCGTGCCGCGGTAGACGCGGAAGAGGTTGACCCGGCCGGTGTAGGGATCGGCGAGGGTCTTGAAGACGTAGGCGACGAGCGGCCCGCCCTCGTCGGGCTCGATCTCGATCGGCTCCCCCTCGGGCCCGCTCGCGGCGAGGGCGCCGCGCATCGCCGGCGAGGGCAGGTCCTCGACCAGCGCCTCGAGCAGGCGGCTCGTGCCGAGGTTGGCGGTTGCGACGCCGCAGGTGACGGGGAAGATCTGGCCGGCGGTGACGCCCTGCTTGAGCACCCGCACGATCTCGTCGTGGTCGATCTCCTCGCCATCGAGATAGCGCTCCATCAGCTCGTCGGAGTTCTCCGCCACCTCGTCCATCAGGCGCTCGCGGTACTCCTCGGCCCGCTCGCGCAGCTCCTCGGGAATCGCGACCTCGCGCGCCGCGCCCGGCCCGATCCCCTCGTAGAGGAACGCCTTCTGATCGATTAGGTCGATCACGCCGTGCACCTCGTGCTCGCCGATCGGGATCTCGGTGGCGACGACGTGGGCGCCGAAGGCCGCCTTGAGCGAGTCGAGCGCGCGGTAGAAGTCGGCCCGCTCGCGGTCGAGCATGTTGACGAAGACGAGCCGGGCCAGGCCCTCGGCGTCGGCCCGCCGCCAGAGCCGCTCGGTGTGCACCTCGACCCCGGTCACTCCGTTGACCACGACCACCGCGGCGTCGGCGACGCGGAGGGCGGCGATCGCATCGGCGACGAAGCTCGGCTCGCCCGGTGTGTCGATCAGGTTGATCTCGCGATCGCCGTGCTCGAAGCAGACCAGCGAGGCGTTGATCGAGAGCGAGCGCTCCTGCTCGTCGGGCTCGTGGTCGGAGACTGTGGTGCCGTCGGCGACCGTGCCGAGCCGCTTGACCGCGCCCGCCTCGAACAGCATCGCCTCGTGCAGGCTCGTCTTGCCGCAACCCCGGTGCCCGACCAGGGCCACGTTGCGAATCCGGTCTGCGGCCTTGTGAGCCACGCACCTGAAGGTACCCGTCGAGCCTCAGAACTCAACCGGAATAAGTACGGGTCGGGAGCCGCCGGCCCGAGCGTTTGATCAGGCGGCTTGCAGGCCGGACTTCAAGCGCATCACGGCCTTGGTGTGGAGCTGGGAGACGCGCGACTCGGTGACCCCGAGGACCTCGCCGATCTCGCGCAGGGTGAGGTTCTCGTAGTAGTAGAGCGCGACGACCAGCTGCTCGCGCTCGGGCAGCGAGGCGATCGCCTCGGTGAGGCGGTCCTTGACCTCGCTGCTGGCGAGCGATTCCTGCGGGTCCTCGGCACGGGGGTCGGAGATCGTGTCGAGCAGGGAGACCTGATCCCCGGAGGAGTCCGAGACGGTCCAGAGCTCGTCCAGCGCGTAGACCGAGGAGTTGGCGATCTCGAGCAGCGAGGTCTGCAGTTCGTCCTCGCTGACGTCGAGCCGGGCGGCGAGCTCGGCCTCGCTCGGAGCCCGCTGCAGCTCGTGCTCGAGCTTGGCCTGAGCCGCCTCGATTTCACGGGCGCGCGAGCGGACCGAGCGCGGCACCCAATCGAGCGAGCGCAGCTCATCGATGATCGCGCCGCGAATCCGGGTCATCGCGAAGGTCTCGAACTTGATCCCGCGCTCGGGCTCGAAGCGCTCGATCGCGCCGATCAGGCCGACCAGGCCGTAGGAGATCAGGTCGGCGTCCTCGACGTGCGACGGCAGCCCGGCGCCGAGCCGGCCGGCGACGAACTTGACCATCGGCGAGTAGGCGACGACCAG
>Ga0068856_100001147_pt1 | contig 27855 bp, 23 predicted proteins | sample KBSCornC62_FD_66595 | JGI IMG/M metagenome (GOLD analysis project Ga0068856, IMG submission 66595) | Corn rhizosphere microbial communities from Kellogg Biological Station, Michigan, USA - KBS Corn C6-2 | ecosystem: Host-associated > Plants > Roots > Rhizosphere > Soil ... | reverse complement strand
TGCTGGCGAGCGCGAGTTCTTTACCAGCTCGAATCGTTGCGAGCGCTGGTTCGAGGCCAGTCGTGCCCACCACGGCGACGAGAACAAGATCAGCTTCGGGTAATTGGGCCAGCTCCACCAGTCCGGTCAGCCCTCCGGACAATCGTGTTTCGCGCGCGAAAGCACCGGAGGCTTTGGCCTCAGCGTAAGCGCGTTCTTCATGAATGCAGACATTTCGGACGCCGAATTTTTTGGCGATAGCGGCGAGCTTTTCCCAATTGGCGCGAGCGGCGATGCCGACCAATTCCAATTTATCGGGATGGGCCGCGATGACGCGCAGCGTGCTTTCGCCGATGGAGCCGGTGGCGCCTAACAAAACGACACGTTTACGAGGACTTGATGCGGCCACGGGTGCGAAAAAAGCGGCTGCTTACTTCAGCAGTCCGAAAATCACGAAGCCCGCCGGAGCCGTTAGAATAAGACTGTCGGTAACGTCAAATATCCCGCCGATACCCGGGATTGCATCGCCTGAATCTTTGATGGTGGCGCGACGTTTGATCACGGATTCGATCAGGTCGGCAACGATCGCGAGCGCGGCAAGCGGCAAGGCGCAAATGGCCGCGAGCCATGGCGTGAAATTGACCGGCAGGTAACGGTGAGCGCCGAATGCGATGCTCGCGCCCACGAGCGCCGAAATCAAAAGACCGCCGATCGCGCCTTCCCACGTCTTCTTCGGGCTGATCACCGGCGCCATCTTGTGTTTACCAAAGGCCATGCCGGTCAGCAATGCCCCTACGTCGGAGAATTTGGATACAGCGATAACCCAGAGGAAATAAACGATTCCCGTGTGGGCGTGAGGGGCGTGGAGATCGATGATCCGAACGTAGTATTGGAGCATCACTGGCACATACGTGATTCCAAAAAGCGACGCGGCGAGCGTTTCCACGCGATTGGCCGGATTGCGTTCGACGATGATGCGAATCGAAAACGCGATGACCGCAAATGCGACCAGATCGATTGTGTTCAACCCGTAGTGCTTCAGATAATACGGCCCCAAAATGACAGCCAGGCCGAGCGCGATGCCCAGTTTATCAAATGGGTCGTAGCCCATGTGCTTAAGCAGCGCGTAGAATTCGTAGAGCGTGAGGCCCGTCAGCGCGGCGATCAGCCAGAGGGCGGCGACGTCGTTGAAATAATACAGCAAGGTCAGCGTGACTGACCAGAGGAGCAGGGTACTAAGGGTGCGTTTGACCACGGGGCGTTTAGCGGACGGCAGCGGGTTTCAGTTGTTCACTTGTGAGGCCGAAGCGGCGCTCGCGTTGACTATAATTGGTCACCGCTGCGGCCAAGTCGGCCTTGGTGAAATCGGGCCAGAGCACAGGACTGAAAATGAACTCGGCATAGGCTGCCTGCAACAGGAGAAAATTACTCACACGTGTTTCGCCCGAGGTGCGAATGATCAAATCGGGATCAGGAACGTCCTTGGTGTAAAGGTAGCGACGGAACGAATCCCAGGAGCCGTCGTTTAACTTTTCCTCGCCGCTCGCAACCGCGGCGGCGTAAGCGCGAGCCGCGTCGACGACTTCCGTTCGCGACCCATAATTGAGGGCGAGAATCAAGGTGTGATCGGTGAACCCGGCCGTCGCTGTCTTGGCGGCGTCTAACTGTTCCCGAACGACTGCGGGCAGCTCGTGCGTTCGGCCGATGGTGAGAAGGCGAACGCGATTTTTCACGAGTGTGCGCGTTTCCTTTTTTAGAAAATATTCGAGCAGGCCCATCAATGCGGAGACCTCATCGCCGGGTCGGTTCCAGTTCTCGACGGAAAATGCGTAAAGTGTGAGAAACCGGATATCGAGCTCTCGCGCCGCATCGATGATCGAGCGGACCGTTTCGACCCCGCGGCGATGGCCCTCGATGCGCGGCAAACCGCGTTGTTTGGCCCAACGACCGTTTCCATCCATGATGATGCCAATGTGAGCGGGATGGTTGGATGCGGGTGGCGTCATGCAGTGCGGGAGGGATTTAGGGAAGCGGCGGGAAGCGAGGCAAGCCTTCACGTCCCGCTTCCGGGAGACTCGAGCCGAATGAGCAATGAAGCCTGGTAAATGAGGGATGCATGAGTGTGTTTCACCGATCGCTGCGGCGCGTTAAGCCGATAGCTCGGGTTTCGCATTCTGCACGCTTCATTCTTTATTTTTCATTAGCCGATCGGCAATTCGGCGTTTAACTGCGAACAACTATGAAAACGATCGGGGTTTTAGGTTTGGGCATCATCGGCGGTGTTTGGGCGCGGCACTATGCGGCTGCAGGTATTTTGACGGGTGCTTGGAATCGCACACCTCAGCCCGATTTTCCGAAGTGGCAGAATTCAGCGGCGACTGTGGCGAAAAATGCGGATGTGATTCAAATCGTCGTCGCCGATCCACCGGCGGTGAAGAGCATTCTCGATGCGATTACCTCGGAGCTGAATGGCTCCAAAATCGTGATGCAATCCAGCACGATCGATCCGCAAAGCAGTGACGAGTTTCGCCGTTTCGTGCTCGAGCGTGGAGCGCGCTACCTCGAGGCGCCGTTCACCGGCAGCAAGCCGGCCGCCGAGCAGAAGCAAAGCGTGTACTACTTGGGTGGGGACGCTGAGCTAATTGCCGAAGTTGAACCCATCCTTTCGTTGGTCTCGGCGACTCGATTCAGGATTGGGACGCACCTGCAGGCGACGGCCCTCAAACTCGCGATGAATCTGAATATCGCTGCCCAAATAGAGGGTTTGGCAGAAGCGCTGACCATCGCGCGCAACGCGAAGATTTCCGATGATCTGTTTTTCGAGGTGCTGAGCAAAAACGTCGGCTACTCCGGAATCACCAAATTAAAACAGCCGAAGCTGCAGCAAAACGATTTTGCGCCCCAATTTTCCGTGAAGCATCTCTTGAAAGATCTGCGTCTCGCTTCGCGGATGAATGGCTGCCAGGATTTTCCGGTCTTGGACACCATGCGCGACCAGCTCGCTGCGGCTGAGCGTGCCGGTTTGGGCGACGAAGATTTTTCTGCGATCGTTAAACTCCTAAAAAATTCGTGATTTGGCGACGGTTCACTCCTTGAAGGGTGCGCTGGTTTGACCGTCGAGGACGTTCGTCGCATCTTCCGACTATGAGTGATTTCGTGGCTCAAGCGGCAATCGGCGAAGCGCGCAAGACCTTCGATCGAATTCGCGTGAACATGCGCGAGACGATCAAGGGCAAGGCGGATGTCGTCGAGTTGGTTCTGATTTGTCTTGCTGCCGGTGGTCATGTGCTCGTCGAAGACTTGCCCGGGGTAGGCAAAACCACGCTGGCCTACTCGCTGGCCCGATCGATGGATTGCGCGTTTTCGCGCATTCAGTTTACGAGCGATCTGTTGCCCAGCGATGTCACCGGCGTCTCGATTTACGACGACAGAGCGAAAGAATTTATTTTCAAGCGCGGGCCGATTTTCGCGAACATCGTGCTGGCCGATGAGATCAACCGCGCTACTCCCAAGACCCAATCGGCCCTCCTCGAAGTGATGGACCGAGCGCGAGTCACGGTCGATGGCGTACCGCATCCCGTGGGCTCGCCCTTCCTCGTTTTTGCGACGCAGAATCCGGTGGATTACGAGGGAACGTTTCCGTTGCCTGAGAGCCAAATGGACCGGTTTCTCATGCGCTTGCATGTCGGGTATCCACAAGGCGGAGACGAGTTGGAGATTTTGCGTTCGGCACGGATCGCTTACGACGCGATCAAGTTGAAAGCCGTCGCGACGGCGGCCGAGATCGGCGCTGCGCAAGCACTCGTTCCGCAGGTTTTCGTGGAAGATTCGGTTTTGGAATATCTTTTGCAGATCGTGACGGCCACGCGAACCGAGAGTGAGTTTCGAGCCGGCATTAGCGTGCGTGGCGGTTTGGCTTTGCGGCAGGCGGCGCAGGCTCGTGCACTTTTGCTCGGGCGCGATTTTGTTTTGCCGGACGACATCCAAGGTTTGGTGACCCCTGTGTTCGGGCATCGTCTCGGATTGACACGAGGCAGTTTCGATCCGCGGGAGGAACGTCCGGCCGTCGCGGCGGCTTTAAAACGAATTGTGAGCTCAATTCCGACGCCGAGTTAATTCGGCGTATTTGATAAATCCGATGGCGTCTTCCGCGCTGACTTCGAGATCAGGCTGGCAGAGTGGCTTCGGGCCGGCGCGCCGTTGGTTTTCGTGGCGTCGACTCTTTTGGCTGATGGTTTTTCCGCCATCGGGGCAACGCACGGGGCTGACGACTGCGGGAGCGATGCTGATTTTGTTCTCCATGGCGATCGGCGTCGCCGCGTACAATTCGTCCAACAATATTCTTTTTCTCACGCTCTCGTTGTTGCTGGGATGCTTGATCCTGAGCGGGATTCTTTCGTGGCTAAATTTCTTTCGGCTATCTTGGCGCCTCGAGTTGGAACCGCCATTACGGGTGGGGGTGGAGCACACGATCGCCCTGGCGGTGCGAAATGAAAAACGCTGGCTGCCGACCTATGGCATGGCGTTTGAGTTGGAGCTGGAAAAAAATGAGCTGAATTTTTCGGTCGCGCTCGCTGGCCGGCTCGACGCCCAGCACGATACGCGGCTCAACAGTGCGGTTAGGCCGGTGCGCCGGGGTGCGGATTTTTTGCGGCTGGTGGCGGTAAACTCGGCGTTTCCCTTTGGATTTCTTCGCAAAAGCATGCCGGCTTTTGCGGAGCGGTCGGTGACCGTTTGGCCGGCGGTGATCCATTATCGTCGGATCAATTCCGCGGTGTGGGAACGCTCGTCCGAAGGGGAGACGCAGCGCCGAATCGGCCAAAGCGGGGACTTGCTCGGATTGCGCCGGTATCAGGCGGGCGACGCCTTGCGCCAGATTCATTGGAAGGCGACGGCCCGAATGCGGCAATTCATGGTGCGGCAGGATGCGGCGGAATCAGGTGAGCTTTTTTTTCTTTGGGTCGATGTGAGCAAGAGTCGTTGGAGCCAAAGCGAACAGTTCGAATTGCTTTGTTCCTTCGCAGCGTCGCTGGCCGAAGATCTTTTTAAATTAGGCCGGTTGCGCGCCGCAGCCGTGGGGGACGACGCGTGGCGCCCGATTCATCAATCGCGAGATTTGGAATTTTTTCTCGACCGTTTGGCCATCGCCGAGCCGAGCGAAATCGAGGCGATGGCGACCGTATCCGCGGGTCCATTACAGCGCCGAGGAGATCGGTCGCGTTTGCGAAATGTGATTTCGTTTCGAGCAGAAGGGGCGCGAGGTGTGGTCGCGTACGTCAATGGGGAAAGAACGGCCACAACTTAACCTCGACGACCTGCACGGCCTGCGCTGGCTCCTGGGCGGAGTGCTGGCGCTTGTCGCGATCTGGTCCACGGCGTTTCTAGAGGTCAACGCCTGGGCTTTGATTGGTCTGGCGACGGGGGGAATCTTGGCCGTGCTTTTGCGTCCCGCGTGGCCCGCGCGGATTTCGCCGTGGGTTCATCGGCTCGCGTTTCCCGCGGTGGTGACATTTTTCGTTGTCGATTATTATACCTTCCGAGAATTGCTCCCTGCGTTGGTGCGACTGGGTATTTTGTTGGTCGGCTATCGCGCGTGCACGCACCGGCAGAGGCGGGACGATTTACAGTTGATTCTGGTTTCGCTGCTCTTGGTCGTGACGACGGGAGTGTTGACGGTGTCGATTGCGTTTGCGGGTCAGATCGTGGTGACGGCTGGCTTGGCGCTCGCGCTTTTGTTGACCCGAACGTTGATCGATGCGAGCGAGCCCGCGGCTCTTTCAAACGGCGCTACGCGCGCGCTGGCGTGGACGCATTTGAGCGCGCGCGGGCTGTTGCGTCGGTTGTGGCGGGTGTCGGATTGGCGTGTAGGCGTTGCGGCTCTCTTGCTCTTTGCTGCGCTGGTGGCGTTTTCTGGCACGCTTTTTTTAGCGATTCCGCGGTACCAGTTGGAGAACAGTTTATTTCTGGATCGATGGATGAATAAAAAAAGCGTCACTGGATTTTCGGATACGCTGCGTTTCGGAGACGTGAGTGACATAGAAAAAGATGAGAGTGTGGCGATGCGCGTGGAGATTTCGGATCCGTCGAAACTGCCGGCGGAGTTGTATTGGCGAATGATCGTGCTCGATGAGTACCACGACCGGACCTTTCGACTTTCGACTTACGAGCGTGAGCATGCCTTCGATGCGGAAACGACGAAGAGCCGAGTGGGCATCTTGGGATTGCCGAGGCGTGCGCCGAACATGAGCTGGACGTTTTATGTGGAGCCCGGCGTGAGTCGGTTTTTGCCGCTCACGGGCGGGTTTGTGCACATGAGCTTCACGGAACCGCAGAGTTTCCGGACGAGTGGGCGCTTGTGCTTGGTCATGTTGGCCAATGATCCCGCAACGATGAAAGCGTACCGTGTTGAAAAAATGGATACGAGTGGGACATTCCAGAGTCAACCGGTGGTGACGCCTAATGGCGTGAAGTGGTATGCACCCCCGACAACGATTGCTTTACCTTTCGACGAAGCCCAGCAGGCGAGGTGGCGCGGGCTCGCGCGAGAAATTGACACGAGTGGTGGCATGACGGCGGAGCAGTTCAGCGGGGCCGCGATTCGGTGGCTGCATGAGCGCCATGACTACTCTTTGCGCAGCGCCATTCCGCCGGGACCGGAGGAGCCGTTATTGCGGTGGGTGCTGTCCAACCAACCGGGACATTGCGAATTGTTTGCCGGCGCTTTCACGATGCTGGCGCGAAGTGAAGGATTTCCCTGTCGGGTGGTCGCCGGCTTTTTAGGCGGAGATTGGAATGGAGATTATCTGATCGTGAAGAATTCGCACGCGCATGCGTGGTGCGAAATGTTGGATCGCGGGGGAAGCTGGGTTCGGATCGATCCGACGGCGGCAGCGAATCAGAGTGGCGCGAAGGTGGACCCGGTGAGTGATTTCGGTGGCCGTGCGCAAGCTGCGCATGGGTTCGGCGCGCAGTGGGATCGACTCCGCATGCTTTGGTATCGGCACATCGTAAATTTCGACCAGCAAGACCAGGTCGACATCGTTAGGGCGCTGAGAGGTCAGACCGATGCTTCCGCGGGCAGATTGCGTGCGGCGATGGAGCGCTTACGCGCATTTCTCAAAAAGGTTGTTCAATCCCGATGGGACTGGGCTCGTTGGCGAGAAATCGGTGAGGGCGCGGCCGTGGTCGGATTGACGGCCTGGCTGGTCTATCGACTGAGACGTGCGGTGAGCTCGAGTCGTTGGGTCTGGCGCCGGCGGAAGACGGATCCTATTCGCGCCGAGGCTGCGCGCTGGTTAGCCCAACTGAGAAACCGAGAAATGCGGGATGCAACATTACCTGGGAACGTGGCTCTCTCTCTCCAGCGCATTCGCTTTGGCCGTCGAGAAACCTGGCCCGACGTTGCTTCGACCTTCCACGAAGCCCGCCAAACATGGAAACGCCTGAAGCGTTGAGTTCGGTGGCTTCGGGGTAGGTGACTTCGGTAGGGACAGGCTTATAAGCTTCCGCGTCGGGGCTTCGGTTAGGGACAGGCTCCGGTTAGGGACAGGCTCGTTCTCGACCCGTTGGGAATCCGCATTGGGGACAGGCACCTATTTTGGGGACAGGCACCAAAGATTGGGGGCAGGCAAACGACGTTCGCGGAGGGCTCACTGGGGACAGACACCTATTTAGGGACAGGCAAGATGGCTCGGTACCGGCGAAATGGGGTAGGCAACAAATGAGGGCTCGTTGGGGACAGGCACCTAGTTTGGTGAAAGACATCAAAGATGGGGAGCAGGTAACCGACGTCCGCGCGAACCCATTAGGGACAGACAACAAGTTGCTTACGGTTGGGTGTCGCAGGAATGGGGACAGGCAGCAACGAGACTGGCGGGTGGGGTCGCCCGGGTGAGGCAACGCCGGAATGGGGACAGGCACCAAAGGAAGCAAAGATGGGGGACAGGCTCGTTCGCGGCTCCTTGGGAATCTGTGTTGGGGACAGGCACCCACTCGGTATCCCAAAAGCAGCAGCGGGAAAGTCGCGGCTGACGAGTTTGCCTCCGTTTGCGTAACTAAGGTCCGGCGACGGTTGCTGAAATTTTGGGCGCGGGGGGACGGTTGGCCTTGGCCCACCAGGCTTTGAGGACGTCGTGGGCGATGGGGACGGCGTAACGTCCGCCACCGGTTTCTTCTCCGGGGGTGTCGCCCTCCACCATCACGGCCATGGCAACCTGCGGGTTCTCGATGGGCGCAAAGCAGATGAACCACGCGAGGTTGATCGTGCCGTTGGGCGAGGGCGCTTGCGCGGTGCCGGTTTTCCCCGCGATGCGCAAGCCTTCGATCGGGCCTCGCGGGTCGTGCGTGATTAATTTGCCTGTCCCCGTATTCGTACACTGCTCCATGCCTTCGACGATCGCGGCGTAATTTTCCACCGACAGGCCGATGGCCTCCGTGTGCAGTCGCTCATGCTTCGGATCATGGATCAGGGTGGGTGGCGTACTGACTTCCCGACGGGCAAACGACGCTACGAAAGAAGCCATCTGTAGGGGAGAAACCAATACGTAGCCCTGGCCGATGGCAAAGTTTGCGGTGTCCCCGGGTTGCCAACTTTCGTGCCGGGTGCGCAATTTCCACTCCGGATCTGGGATGAGGGTGGCATTGGTTTCGTAAGGCAACTCGATGCCGGTCTTGCGCCCAAACCCGAAACGGCGCGCCTCTGCCGCAATCGCTTCCGGCCCGATCTCCAAGCCGTGAGCATAAAAGAAAACGTTGCAGCTTTTCTCGATCGCCACGGCGAGATCGATCTCGCCGTGCGCATGTCGATCATGACAGGGGAAACTGTGATTGCCGACCAAAAAAAATCCTGGGCAATCGATCGTACTATCAGCGTCCAGTTTTCCACTCTGCATGCCAGCCACGCTGACGAGGATTTTAAACGACGATCCCGGCGCATACGCTCCTTGCACCGCCCGATTTAACCAAGCTCCTCGCTGCTCGATGCTCTTCGCCGCTTCTGTTTTCAGGCGCGGCGAGGTGTCATTCAAGTCGTAGTCCGGCTTGCTCGCCAGCACGAGGACTTCACCCGTCGCGACGTCCATCATCACCGTCGCGCAGTTCATTTCCGTATCTTCCATCGCGCTCTCCGCGACTTGCTGAAGGTCGACGTCCAGGCTCGTCGTCAGATCTTTTCCCGGCACCGGCAATCGTCGAGATAGCGGCGGCTCGATCCGAAATCCCTGCGGATCGACGCGATAGATCGCTCCTCCAGTCTCGCCCTGAAGGGTGCTTTCAAAACTTTTCTCCAGTCCCGCTTTTCCCTCGGTCCCGCGCATCTTGAAAGTCGTCAGTTCGGCCCCGGGGAAATCTTCTGCCACCGTGATATCCTCGTTGCCGGTGACATAACCAAGGGTATGCGCCGCAGCGGATTTATACGGATAGGTCCGCGTGCTCGACGCATAAACCTGCAACGGCGATTGCACGGGAAGTTGCTCAACGAGCTTCGCGTACTCTTCGGCCGATAGATCGTCGAGCAGGATGTAAGGCAGCAACAAATGCTCGCTGAAATGACGATTCAAGGCCGTCGCATCGACCTTCTCGTTGCGGTCGAGGGCGCGGTTTACCTGATCGAGATAGTGCTGGACAACATTGTAGCGCGCGATGCCTTCGAGCTGGCTCGCGTTCGGGATATCTTTGTCTTCGAGGTCCCGATAATTTTTACGGACGGTGAGGTATTCGCGACGAAACTCTTTTCGCAATTCGTCGAGATAAAGCGTGACCGCAAAACGCGGTCGGTTGCCCACCAACAATCGGCCTTCGCGATCGAAAATGTTTCCTCGCGGACCTGGAATAAGGATGCGCCGTTGAGTCTGCTGCTTCTCCTGTTCGTGATAATTGTCCGCGCGAAAAAATTGTTGGTACGCCAAACCGCCCACCAGGACGATCAACAATACAGCAATCACCGGGTAGAATAACATCAAGCGCGGGTCCCAACCTTTGTGGGTCTCGACCAGCGTGGTGCGTTCAACCGGACCCTCCGCCATGATGGCCTAGTGGAAATTGCGCGCCTCGCGCCGAAGCGCCACGCCGCAAAACGCCAACAGATGTTCCTGCATCGCGAAATACCAAGGACCGATCAGAATCACGGCGCAAAACGAGATCAGCGAGTCCACGCTCAAACGCGGCCACAACTCCCACAAGGCCGGATTGCGGTGCAATAATCCTCCCGTCAGCGCGACGATCAAACCCAGATTGGCTATCGCCGCGACGAGGAGGCTAATCAACGTGTCATCGCGCGCGATCCGGCTGCGAAAACAATTGATCACCGCGTGAGCGAAAAGAAACAGCAGCGCATGCAAGCCGAACGGGACTGGCGCGGCGGCATCGAACCAGAGTCCGGTTAACAGCAAAGCTCGGTATCCGTCTCGTGGCGACAGACGCAATGCCGCAAAAGCGACACACAATCCGCCGACAAAAATCGAAACATCCCACGTCGCCAAGTAGTGATCGAGTTGAGCCACGATCGCCCACAAAATCGCATTGCCCAAGAGAACGAGGAATGGCGTCTTCACGTATTCAGTTCTCCATTACTGAGGGCTGACCGGCACGAGCACCGCGACCTCCGTGATCGAGAGCAGGCGGGGGTCGAGTTCAACTTCGCCGCTCTGAAATAGACCATCGCCGCTACGATCCAGTTTCACAATCTGGCCCAAATTCAGGCCCGCGGGAAAGATGCCGCCCAGCCCCGAGGTCACGAGTCGCTTCGGCAACGTCCGATTGGCCACGACTTCGAGCGGGACGAATTCGACGATGCCTTTCGCCGGGCCAAACGCAGGATTGATCCCGCCTTGAAAACTCATCGGACGCGAATCTCCTTCCAGCGTCGCAGCGATGCGCACTCCGGGGCTGCTGACGAGTTCGACCACCGAAGTGTAAGCGCCGACTTCGGCGACCCGGCCGACCACGCCGCCGACGAAAATCACCGGCGCGCCCACGGGGATGTGATAGTTCGCGCCTTTTCGAATCACGAGGCGTTGCCACCAGGCTGTAAAATCGCGCCGCACCACACGAGCGGCTTCGGTGCGAAATTCCGGATACGATGGGAGGCGCAGTAAATCTTCGAGTCGGTTAACTCGATTCTGCATCGACGCGTATTCGCGGAGCTGGGTTTCGTACTGCGAATTGAGGTTCGAAAGATTCTTTCCCGCTTCGATCAACTCATTTGTCGAATGAGTCCGAAGCGCCCAATAATCCTGCACATCGCGCACGGTGCCGCCGGTCACGTCGATGGGAGCCTGGAATTCGAAGAAACTCGCGCGCAGGAAATGCTTGATCACCGTTGGGACGAATAACCACGCGAGAAAAGCGATCCCGAGGGTTAAAAAAGGCCGGGCTTGATCGAATCGTTTAGAAAGCACGAGATGCCTCCATACGAAAGGAAGCGCCGCTCGGGTCAAAGGAATCTTGCTGGGGGAATTTTACGATGCGCCTTTGGGCGGATCAGCCGAGAGATTTCTCTCTGGCGAGAGGTTACGTTGCCGGATGAAAACTGCGCCTAAAATCAGTTCCGAAAACGGCCTCGACGATGCGGACGGTTCGTCCGCTCTCCGGCATACGGGAGAACAGCCCTTCCGTCGGCCGCCCGAGGATGAACCCGAACGCGTGGGAGAAGGCGAATTGGATATCGGGGCGCCCGTAAACGACGTCTCCGTGCGCGAGCGCGTTTGGGAAGGCGAAGAGGACGGAGAAGACGTAAGCCCGGATGAGGAGAACGACTAACCCGGATCTGGATCGGGAGCCGCGTGCCGAGAACCCGGGGTTCGACATTGCCCTGCCAAGGGCCGGCGTTCTGACAGCGCGGCTGCGTTAAACCGTTCTGATTTCCCGATCTTAAACCGCAACCGGCTTTCCCAACGTATTTCTCCGTCGCCGCCGATAGGTGGCTCGGATCGGGACGCGAATGAGAAAGTGGTAAACGCCGAGAAATAGGAAAAGGCCGGCGATGGCATATACGAGTCCCTCGAACGTAACCGGCACGGCCGGTCGAAAGATGTGCCAAGTGTTGTGCGCGATCTGCGAATCCGCATGCGTCAGAAAGACGAAAGGCTGTTTCCACGGCGGTGCACTCGAGATCAGCGCTTGATCAGACTGGAGGGTTTGTAGGCGTGTGACCGCATCACCCATGACGTGGCCGAGCCGGCTCACTGCCAGGTCCGCGTTCGACGTGGTTTGGGCGATCAGTTGGTCGAGCGTCTCGTGCGATTGGGTCGCGACGGTTTGATATTGCTCAACTTGACGGCGCGCCTCGTCAACATGGCCACCTAGACGCTGCAGATACTGCTGAATAAATTCCGGCATCTGCGAGAGGCCGACGGCACCGCAGACGCAGATTAGCCGATCGATCAGCCCATCGCCTGTAGCGATCATAGAGGTGCGCAAACCCATAAACGCACACTACGCAAAGCGAACGGCCCGCACAAGCCGGGCGCGTTCAAAAAAGTGCCGTGGATTATTTGGCCGGCGCCGCAGTCTTATTGGCCTTCGCTTTTTCCTGATCCGCCTTCATTTTTTCCATGGCTTTATCGAGAGCAGCCTTGGTCACGTTGATCGTGTGAGTCAGTTTCTCGACCGTTTGATCGATGGCGTCATCAAGCGAAGCCGTGGAGGTTGAACCACCGAACCCAGCCATGGCGACGGGGGCCTGATTGTGGGCATCCGTCACGTGAAGCGCGAGGCCGACGATGTGCGTCGTGATATCCCAGCTCCACTGATCTTGAAAGTCGACGATGCCATCTGCGGAGCCCGGGAGCATGGTCATCGGACCGCTGGTGGCTTGGAAGCCATGATCTCGTAACGAGGCAGCAATGCGCGCCGCAATACCGCGATTGTCATCCAAGTTTTCCTTCACGAAAAACACGTGATACCGAGCGATATCCGTGCCAGGCTGGACGGCCGCGTAATAAGAGCTGCAACCACTAAAGTTCAGCGCTGCGAGGGTGAGGGCGAAAGCAAAGGCCAGTCTTTTCACCATTTCAGCACAACGGGGCTGCGCGAGTGAGCAAGCGATTTGTGACGACGAAGCGGAGCGCAGTTAAAGGCCCACGCTGGTGAATTGGTTAACGCGTCCATCCGCGCCGATCACTTCGATCACGACGGTGCGCTTTGGCCGAGGTCTCTGGCCTTCGGCGTGCGCTACAGTCACAGAGATTTTATCGCCCTGCTGGATGGCGTGGTAAGTCGTGAGCAAGTAGTTGCCTTTCTGATACGCCCAGCCGTCACCGTCATCTTCATAAAGCTGTCCGGTGGCTTCTCCCTTGTTGTCGAGACTTACGATTAACGTGAGTGGATCGAAGGAGTTTTCAGCCGTGCTTTGGACAACTTTGCCGAGGGGGATGATGCTGCCGGCACGGATTCGCACGCTGGGTTGGTTTGCGTCCTTTTGGTCCCCGTCAACCACACTGAATTCGCGCCAATCAGCAGAAGCGAGATGGGGTTCATGACTCCAACGTGGGACGACGAGCAGATCCGAACCGAGGGTGAAACTGCCTTGTTCGCTGCGAAGATCGCGATTGCGTGGGTCGATAAAAAAGTCCGGCCGTATCACGGGCAAACCGTCGCGAGTGGATGCTTGGAACAGGGTATAAAGGTAGGGCAGGAGGCGATAACGACGATCGAGTGCGATGCGCGCCGTCGATTCTACGGCGGGACCGAACGCCCAAGGTTCTTTATCGTTGGAGCCTTTGACCGCGTGCCCGCGACTGAAAGGGTAAAACGCGCCCAGGCCAATCCAGCGTCCCCATAATTCAGCGGATGCGTTTTCAGCAAAGCCGCCGATGTCGGGACCGTTGAACGGTTGTCCAGATAGGCCCAGTGTCAGGCTCATCGGGATCGACATTTCGAGGTGTTCTTCGCGCGACGCGTTGTCGCCCGTCCACGTTGCAGCGTAGCGTTGACCGCCGAGGAAATTCGCGCGCGTCAGCACGAAGGGCCGTTTTTCTGGGCGCGCTTTCAGGATTCCTTCGCGCGTCGAACTGGCCATCAACATGCCGTAGACATTGTGATAACGACGGTGCGGTCCCGGCGTGATTTCTCCGCCGCCTCGATGCGTACTATCTTCTGGGATCGTCCAATCTGGGGTATCAAAATCGGCGGGTTCATTCATGTCGTTCCAAACGCCGTCGACTCCTCGTTTGATAAAGTTCGCATAAAGCCCGGCCCACCAGGTGCGCGTTTCCGGCCGCGTGAAATCGGGATACACAACCGGCCCCGGCCAGACTTTACCTTCGAGCGTGTGGCCATCGAAATCTTTGATCCAAACATCGGCCTTTGTGCCGCTATCGAACACCGGGTAACCGGGGTCGATCTTCACTCCCGGATCGATCATCCAAACGCTTTTGAAACCATGGTCGTGCAGATAGCGGTTCAAGCCGTCGGGATCCGGAAACTCGTCCTTGCGAAAGGTGAAGATGCGATACGCATCCATGTAATCGATATCCATCCAAATGACATCGCAGGGGATTTGGCGGCTCCGGAAGTTGTCGGCGATCTCACGCACCCGCGCGGCCGGATCGTAACTGTATCGGCATTGTTGATACCCGAGAGCCCAGCGGGGAGGCAGATTCATCCGACCGGTGAGAGCGGAGAGTTCCCGAACGACGTCTGCCGGAGAATCCCGTTCGATTACGATCACGGGAAACGCTGGCCCGATCGCGGTGAAAGTAATCGTGTCGTCGCAGGTCAGCTCGGCCTTCCAGGTGGAATCAAAAATAACGCCGAAAGATGAGCCATCAGTCCGCACGCCCAGCACCCATGGTTGTGATTGATAGAGGCGATGGCCGTTATCCTTTTCGTAGGTGTAGTTGTCCGTATTCCAGAGACGAATGGTCGTGCCGTTGCGAAGGAGTGGCCCCGTGACCTCGCCGCCGCCGTAAAGATCGACGTCCGGGCCGACCGTCAGCGTGGCCCGAAAACGGGGTCCATCACTGGTGAAGATTGGGCGATCGCGCCAGGTGGACGGGAGTTGAGCCTGAATGTGCGGTGTCTGAAGAAGGGCGAAAGAGTGTGGCAACTGCTCTGGGTTCAGTCCCGCGGGGACGAATATCGCGACGGAATGATCAATCGTGCCCGCCGTCGCCGTTTCAATCGGTTTAAAACCGACTCCAAGAATTCCAGTGGTCTGGGCGAGAGCCACTCCCCACGGAAGGACACAGATCAACGCAAAGGCGCGCAGGACGGAAACGAGAGGGGCGGGTAAGCGCATAACGTCGCACCTTGCGACGAATCAGACGTTGGGCAACTGTTTTGGGCGAGAGCGCGCCGCCGCAATCGATTACGAACTTACCAACCGTAGGGATAGCCGCTCAGCGATCCGTAACGGTAAGGTCCGTATCCGTCAGCATAGGGTCCACCGTAGCAAAGCGGCAGCCCCTTGCCCTTGAACTGGCTGATCGCGACGGAAAGCGTGAAATTACCAGATGGGTCGGTTTCGTCGACCTCAGCAGTACCGCCGTAGAACGAGCCGCGCTTGCTCCCGCCGATCGTGAGCGAAACCTCGCCGTGCGTTTGCCACGGGCGTTTGAAGGAAGCGACTGCGCCGGCGTCGACCATCGGCGCTTCGCCGGTCGGCGTGACGGTCAGTTGCGGGCGATACGCAATCGTGTGGGCGACGTCGTCGTTGAGGTGATTGAGCTGTTCAAAAGAGAGTTGATTCAGACCGAGCGCCGTGCGTTGCGCCTCCGTGCGGCGAGCGCTGAAGGAGTTGGCGAAGGCGACGGTTTGACCTTGCTGCGCGAGCTGGACGTCGTGGGCAACAGCTTGATTGAGCGACTTGAGCTGATCGGCCGACAGTTTGTTCAACCCATCCGCGTTCTTGGCCCAGGCCGGCAGCCCCGACGTGAAATCCGTATCCGCTGCGTGGAGACACGTGGCGCTAGCGGCGACCAGCAGAACGGAGGCAACGGCAAGACGCAAAGTGGGGAGCGGCATGAAAGGATAGACGTTTAACCAAGGCCGAGGGTTCCAAAAAAGGCGGTGGAGTTGAGGTTGGCGGAGCCGCAGGCTTTCGCGAGGCTTTTTGCAGCGCGGACGTCGGCGGAAACAAAGAACCCTAAGTGGCTGAGAAACGTTGGGGTTAAGAAAACTCTTCCCCTGGGAGCGCGGACATTCTTGTCCGCCTTCCCCCCTCCGCGAGTGAAGCTCGCACACAATCTCTCTGAAAAGAGCGTGAGCTTGTGGCTCACGCAGCCTGAGGATGCGGACAAGAATGTCCGCGCTCCCAGGGAGAAGACGTCTAGCTTGTCGTCGAGGGATCGTAGTCCAGGTAGGGGCCGAGCCAGCGCTCGGTCTCCGTGAGGGGCTGGCCTTTGCGCTGCGCGTACTCTTGCACTTGATCGCGAGCCACCTTCCCCACGCCGAAATATTTTGCATCCGGGTGATTGAAATACCAGCCGCTCACACTGCTCGCCGGAGTCATCGCGCAACTCTCGGTCAACTTGATCCCGGTCGCATCTTCCACGCCGAGGAGCTGGAAAAGAATCGGCTTTTCCGTGTGATCGGGACACGCCGGATAGCCCGGCGCAGGTCGAATGCCGCGATATTTTTCGCGGATGATTTCTTCCATGGTGAGGTTTTCGGTTTTGCCGAAACCGCACGCTTCACGGGCCTTTTTGTGAAACAGCTCTGCCATCGCTTCGGCCAATCGGTCGCCGAGGGCCTGCGCCATGATCGCCGAGTAGTCGTCGTGCTGAGCCCGGAATTCAGCCGCAAACGCTTCGACACCATGGCCAGCTGTCACGGCGAAGCCACCGATGTAATCGATGCGACCGCATTCCTTCGGCGCGATATAATCGGCCAACGCGTGGTTGAACTGATCCGCTGGTTTTTCCAACTGTTGACGCAGGGAGTGAAACGTAGTGATGACCGCACTACGCTCTTGATCGGAGTAAACTTCGATGTCGTCGCCCACGCGATTCGCCGGCCAAAAACCGATCACGGCTTTGGCCGTAAAGCGCTTTTCGCGCACAATACGGTCGAGCAAGCGCAAGCCGTCTTGATGCAGCTTGGTCGCTTCGACACCGACGATTTCGTCTTTGAGAATATCTGGATAGCGTCCGTGCAATTCCCACGCGCTGAAAAATGGACCCCAGTCGATGAACGGCACAATCTCCTCGAGCGGCACGTTGGCGAACACGCGCCGGCCAAGAAAATCGGGTTGAGGGATGTCGACGTGATTCCAGTCGAACTGCGGTGTGCGCGCGCGCGCGGTGGCGATCGAGAGCAATGGCTTGCGCGACCGACGCGCCGCAAATTCTTCACGTTGGCGTTCCTGTTTCGCTTTCACCTCGGCGAGGAAACCGGGCTTTTGCTCGGGTGAAAGGAGTGAACTGACCACGTTCACGACTCGCGATGCATCGAGCACATGGACCACGCCGTGCACATACTCCGGCGCCACTTTTACGGCGGTGTGCGCTGGACTGGTCGTCGCGCCCCCGATCAACAAAGGCACATTGAAGCCTTCGCGCTTCATCTCGCGCGCGACGTGCACCATTTCGTCGAGCGAAGGAGTGATCAAGCCCGAGAGCCCAATCACGTCGGCGCCGATGCGTTTCGCCTCGCTGAGAATTTTGTCGGACGGCACCATCACTCCGAGATCGACGACCTCGTAGTTGTTACAGGCGAGCACCACGCCTACGATATTTTTTCCGATGTCATGGACGTCGCCTTTGACGGTCGCGATCAGAAATTTTCCATTCGCGCGAGCCTGACCGCCTGCGGCCACCATCTGGCGTTTTTCCTCTTCCATGAACGGCGTGAGGTAAGCCACGGCCTTTTTCATCACGCGCGCCGATTTCACCACTTGCGGGAGAAACATTTTTCCGGCGCCAAAAAGATCGCCGACCACTCGCATGCCATCCATCAGCGGGCCTTCGATCACTTGCAGAGGCCGACTGAACTGCTTGCGCGCCTCTTCTGTATCCACTTCGACATAGGCATCGATCCCTTTCACGAGGGAGTGGCTGAGGCGCTCTTGGACGGTTCCGTTGCGCCACGTCAGATCTTCTTTCAGCTCCGTCTTCGACGCGCCGCCTTGTTGGGCTTTCAGGTCATCGGCGTGTTTAACCAACCGTTCCGTCGCGTCGGGACGGCGATTGAGCAAAACGTCTTCGATCTTCTCGAGTAGGTCGCGCGGAATTTCGTTGTAGTTTCCGAGCATGCCGGCGTTGACGATGCCCATGTCCATACCGGCCTTGATCGCATGGTACAAAAAGGCCGCGTGCATCGCTTCGCGCACGGGGTTGTTGCCGCGAAACGAAAACGAGACGTTCGAAACGCCTCCGGAAATTTTCGCGTGGGGCAGGGTCGCTTTGATCAGTTGAGCCGCTTCGAAAAAGTCGACCGCGTAGTTGTTGTGCTCGTCGATGCCAGTCGCGACGGTGAGGATATTCGGGTCGAAGATGATGTCTTCGGGCGGGAATCCAACTTGGTCGACGAGCAAACGGTAGGCGCGCGTACAAATGCGCACCTTGTCGTCGCGAGTCGCGGCCTGCCCTTGTTCGTCGAACGCCATCACGACCGCAGCCGCACCGTAGCGGCGGATCAATTTCGCGCGGCGGAAAAATTCGGCTTCGCCATCTTTCAACGAAATCGAATTCACGATGCCCTTGCCTTGGACGCATTGTAGTCCTGCTTCCAATACACTCCATTTCGAGGAGTCGAGCATGACGGGCACGCGCGAAATTTCCGGTTCACTCGCGATCAAGTTGAGGAACTTGACCATCGTCGCTTCGCCGTCGATCAGCCCTTCGTCGACGTTGATGTCGATCACGTTGGCGCCGTTTTCAACTTGTTGGCGCGCGATCGCCAGAGCGGCGTCCCAATCGCCAGCCTTGATCGCCTTCGCGAATTTCGGCGAGCCGGTGATGTTGGTCCGCTCGCCGATGACGAGGAACGAAGAAGCAGCTTGGGTCATGAAATTAGGCGACGAGAGGTTCGAGTCCGCTCAACTGCAGCGCAGGAACGGGGGTTTTGACTTGGCGCGGTTTGACGCCTTGCACCGCTTGCGCGATGGCGGCGATGTGGGGCGGTGTGGAACCGCAGCAACCGCCGACGAGATTGACGAAACCGTCCAACGCGAATTCGCGCAGGATCGTAGCCATGTCGGCTGGCGTTTCGTCGTAGCCGCCAAACGCATTCGGCAATCCGGCGTTTGGATAACACGTGACAAAACACTCGGCGACTTCCGCGAGATCCTTCAAATAGGGACGCATCTGGCGACCTCCGAGCGCACAATTGATCCCGACCGAAAACGGCCGGGCATGGCGAACGGAATTGTAGAAAGCGCGAATGGTTTGGCCCGAGAGGGTGCGGCCCGATGCATCGGTGATGGTCACGGAAATCATCACGGGATAACGCACCTGTAATTCTTCAAAGACGGTTTCGATCGCGAACAGTGCGGCTTTGGCGTTGAGCGTGTCGAAGATGGTTTCCACCAGCAGCGCATCGACTCCGTTTTCAATGAACGTGCGCACTTGCTGCGTGTAGGCGTCGACGACCTGTTGCCAGGAAACCGCGCGATATTCTGGGCGATTCACGTCGGGCGACATCGAGAGGGTGCGATTGAGGGGGCCAATCGCACCGGCAACATAGCACGTGCGCCCAGGATGCGCCGCTTCGGTTGCACGCGCCGCTCGCCGCGCGATGGTGACGGCCGCGCGATTGATTTCGTCGACCAGGTACTCGGTCTTATAATCGGCTTGGCCAATCACGGTGGTGCTGAACGTATTGGTTTCGACGATATCGGCTCCGGCTTCAAAATAAGCGCGATGGATTTCTTCCACCACGTCGGGCCGCGTGAGGCAGAGCAGATCGTTGTTGCCCTTTAAATCGTGCGGATGGGAAGTGAAGCGCTCGCTCCGGAAGTCCTTCTCTTGCAGGCCGTAGGTTTGAATCATCGAGCCCATCGCTCCGTCCAAAACCACAATCCGTTCGGCAAATAACCGCCGCAACTCAGCAAAGGTAGAGGATTCTTTCAGAGGGGAAGCCATAGTCATATCGTCATATCAAGATATGTTGATACGTTTTTTATTGCAAGAGTGGATTTCTATGTTTCATCTCGTTTCCGCCGCGACGCAAAGATCATTTGCGAAGCGGTGAATTCGTGTTCTTTCCAACGCTTTTAGGAATTGGGAAATGCCGTGAAAATCGGCAGCAGTTGCGCTGCGGTAACGTACCACAATCCTCCACCGGGTCCCGCGAAGACCTGGGCAAGCCAGTCGACCTCAAAATCGGCGAAGGCGGGGGAAAGGTTCAGCGCCAGGCGAGATTGGTTAACGGGTTTGTTGAGTCGTGACTCACTTGATCCGTTAGGCAAACTCATCTGGCGACGAGTGCGGAGTCCGAACATCCAGCCTGAAGGTGCTCACGCGGCAGCGCGATTGCGCGCGCTGATCGCGAAAACTTCATCGCAAAAAATGAAGCGTGAGAGCGTCGTCTTCCTCCGAAGGCGGGTCAGCTCTTGCCTGAAAAGCCTGACACCATGCCTTCCTCATCGCCGTCCCGCCTGCCGGGATGGTCACTCCTCGTGCCGGCGCTGCTCGCGCCAGCCTCCTTGTTCGCCCAACTCTCTTCGCCGGACACGGCGGCGGATTCCGTCACACTCGATCGGGTTGTGATCGCGGCAACGCGCTCGCCGCAGGATCCGCGTATAATCCCGAGCAGTATCACCAGCATTTCGATTGACGGTTTGGCCACGGAGCAAATCGGAGATTTGCGCGGCGCGCTTTCCGAACAGGCCGGCGTGCTCGTGCTTAACACCGGCGCGTTCGGCGGCACTTCCTCGGTTTCGATCCGCGGGGCTAATGCCTACCAAACGCTCTTCGTCGTCGACGGCGTACGCATGAATGATCGCTCCGCGGACTACGGAAATTTTCTCGGCGAGTCTGATCTGGCCAACGTCGCGCGGCTGGAGGTTTTGCGCGGTCCGCAAAGCACGCTTTACGGCAGCTCGGCGATGGGCGGCGTGATTTTGATCGATAGCGTCGATGGCCAGGGCCCGACGTCGGGAGAGGTTTCCGTGATGGGTGGCTCGTTCAACACCTGGGGAGCCTCGGCTGCCGTTTCCGGCAGTGCGGACGGGTTGAGCTATAGTGGATCGGTCAGTCGTTTAACGACGTCGAACGATCGCGCCTATAATCATTTTCGCGATTGGAGTTTGGCCACGCGGCTCACGTATCACGTCAACGCCAACATCGAAGTTGGAGCGACCTTTCGCGCACTCGACGGTCGCTACGAAGAGCCCGGGTCTACCGCATTCTTTTCACCGGGCTCGGTCAACGCGCAGAACGATCTGACCACTGTTTTCGCCGAGATCCATGCAGGGGACAGCTTCACCTCAAAAGTGACCCTCGGGCTTCACCATCGACTCTACGATTTTCAATCCAGTTACGGTGACTCGCCTCTGCGCAATGTGCGGGAGATTCTCGATTGGCAAAATACGTGGGAAGTTTCGCCGCAGCTCGAAGTGGTGGCCGGAACGAATTTCGAACACTCGCGCTACACGGTCGATGGCGCGCGCTCGACCGACCGTTTAGGGGCCGATTATCTCTCGACCACGTTCCGTCCGGAAAAGACGCTCACCTTCACGGCAGGTCTTCGCTATGACGATTACAAATCCGTCGGGAGTGCGACGACCTATCGACTTGGCGCGGCTTGGAATCCAGCGCCTTCGACGAAGGTCCATGCCACATTCGGCACCGGTTTTAGCGCGCCTGGCTCAGATGACCGGTACGGTGTGCCGTCCTTCGATCAGTTGCCGAATCCCGAGATTCAGCCGGAAAAATCCAACGGCTGGGATGTGGGCGTGAGCGAGGATTTTTCCGACGGAAAAGCGACGGTGGATGTGACGTATTTCCGGAACCACTACAAAAATCTTTTTCAATGGCAGTATCTGGATCCCACGGAGAATCCCGAAGACGAAGATCCGTTTGCGGGCCACACCGTGAACATTGCCCGTGCAACGACCGATGGCGTCGAGGTCTCGATCAGTGCGCAACTCGCACCCCAGTGGAAGCTGCGCGGCGCCTACACTTATCTCGATGCGACTGACAATACGGCGGGCCAGCGTCTCGGCCGGCGTCCGCGTAACGTCGCCGACGCTGATGCGATCTTCCAGGCGAACGCGGTGTGGACGGTCGGAGTAGGCGTCCACTGGGTGGCTGATCAAGTCGACGGTGTCGGCGAGTTTCCTGACTACACGACGGCCCGCGTTTTCACGAGCTGGGCCGTGCGCAAAGATTGGTTGATCAAACTGCGGCTGGAAAACGCACTCGATCGCCACTATGAAGAGGTTCGGGGTTACCCTGCGCTGCCGTTCGGCGCGTATGGCAGCGTCGAGTGGAAATTCTAACCAAATCAACGGCTCATCCATCTAGCGCGGCCGCGTTCATGCGAACGCGGTCCCCGCGAATCATTTATCTCTCGCTCGCGTTCTGAAAAACGCGGCTCCTTCAATCAAGCCGCGGACGTTCTTCGCATAATCTTTCTCTCGTTTCGTGCTGGTTGCGCAAATTGCCGCAGGAAATATGAATCTACGCTTCTTCCTTAGGACGAGATCGCATCCGCGCATTAAGACGCCCAGCTACCAGCGTGCGCTCGACCATCAGCTTAGCTCCGTCATGAGATTTTTTAAACGTGCGGGCCGACTTCTCGGGGCAGCCGCGTTCATGACAACGCGGACGAGAGACCGAGTATGCGCCGTGCCGGCGTTCGTGCCAACGCCGCTCTACCTGGTGCTGATGTTGGCATCGGCGCAACTGGCACTCTCAACGCCGATTCGCGTGGTTTCTCAAACGGTGGGCAGCGATGAACTCCTGCTCGCGGTCGCTGAGCCTTCGCAAATTGCGGCGCTCAGTCATCTCGCGATCGATCCGTCCTTCTCTGCAATTGTGAAGGAAGCGCAACCGTATCCGCGCATCACACCAGGTGGAGATGCGGAAAGCATTCTGAAATTTTCGCCCACGCTCGTGTTGTTCGCCAACTACAGCCGCGTCGAATTGGTTGAACAAGTTCGCCGCGCGCACGTTCAGGTCATCGTGCTCGATCGCTACGCCACGTTAGCTGACGCGTATGCGAATCTGCGTTTGCTCGCGCATGCGCTCGGCACCGACGCGCGCGCAGAAAAAGTCATCGCGGATTGCACTCACCGCGTTGCGACGTTGGAGGCAAAACTTCGCGGGGTGAAACCGGTGCGCGTGATCGCGCCGTCGATTTACGCGTTGATCCCTGGAGATCAAACGACCTTCCAAGATCTCTGTGATCACGCGGGTGCGGAAAATCTCGCTGCGACGATCGGCCATTTGTATGGACACGTCTCGCCTCCATCCGAGCAGATGCTGACTTGGCCGGTGGATCGCATCGTGGTTGCGGGTTTCAATTTGAACGAGGCCATGGCGCCGTTGCGGAATTTGCCTCCGTACTCGCTCATGCCGGCCGTGCGCGAGAATCGTGCGGTCTTGATCGACCCGTATGAGATCAGTTGCGTGAGTCATCATCGCATCGATGGCTACGAGCGACTCGCGCACGAATTGCACCCGGAGGTGTTTAAGTGAGTCAAAACCGCAACTGGCTTTTGCCGCTGTCGGCCGGCGCGTTGGCACTGCTGATCGTCGCATCGCTTTGGGTTGGCGATTTGCCGCTGAGCCCGACGCGGGTGTGGGCGGGTCTTTGGCATCATGACGAGTTGGCGGCGACGGTGCTTTGGCAGATTCGTTTGCCGCGTCTGATCGTAGCCGTGTTAATCGGAGCGGCATTGTCGTCGAGCGGCCTGGTCATGCAGGCTTATTTTCGCAACAGCCTCGCGAGCCCGGGTCTGCTGGGAGTGAGCAGTGGGGGAGCGGCGGGCGCGGTGATCGCGATTGCGAGCGGATGGTCGGCGGTGTCGTTATTCATTTTGCCGGCGGCGTCGATTGTGGGCGCGTTGGTGGCGACGAGCGCGGTTTTGATTCTAGCGAGGCGCGGGGCGTCGACGGAGCGTTTGCTCCTCGCCGGCATTGCGCTGAACGCATTGCTCGGCGCCATCACAAGCTACGTGCTCACCGGCTATACGCTGACCTATGAGCGCAACGCGCAGATTTTATTTTGGTTGATGGGCGGGCTCGAGGATCGCACCTGGGAACACGTGTGGGTCGTGCTGCCTGTTGTCGTGGTGGCGGCACTCCTTTGGCCATTGGGACGTTCGATGGATTTGGTCAGCCTTGGGAGTGAGGAAGCGCAGAGCCTCGGAGTGGACGTACGCCATTTGCATCGAAAAATGCTCGTGCTCGCGACTGTTCTGACCGCGCTGGCGACCGCGGTGGCGGGCGCCGTCGGTTTTGTCGGCCTGATCGTGCCGCATTCTTTTCGTCTCTTGTCGGGCCCGGAACATCGGCGTTTGGTGCCCGTGACGTTGATCGGGGGCGCTGGATTTGTGCTCGCGTGCGATTTGGTGGCGAGGACCGTCGGGCACTTGCGACTTGGGATTGTCACCGCACTGATCGGGGGACCGTTTTTTCTCTGGCTCTTGCGCCGCGAACGATGAACGCGCTCGAAATCAATCATGCGCAGGTGCCGGCCCGCTTGGACAACGTGAGCGTGACGCTCGGCGTGGGCCGGGTGGTCGGTCTGATCGGTCCGAACGGCTCAGGTAAATCCACTTTGTTACAAGTCGCGGCGGGACTCTTGCCCGAGGGAAAAGCAGATGTCCTTTGGCACGGTCGGAAGCTTGAAGAAATCCCCGTAATCGAACGCGCGCGGCAACTGGCCTGGGTCCCTCAGGAGGCGCGGTTCGAGTTTGGGTTCACGGTTCGAGCCGTCGTTGCGCAAGGACGATTCGCTCATGGCGATGACGAACGAGGCGTGGACGACGCGCTCCAACGACTCGATCTTTGGTCGCTGCGCGACCGACCGGTCAATCGTTTGTCGGGCGGCGAACGGCATCGCGTGCTGCTGGCGCGTGCCTTGGCCACCGATGCGAAGCTTCATCTTTGGGATGAGCCGCTGGCCCAACTCGATCCTCGCCATGGTTTGAATGTCCTCGCGCTCGCCCGCGAGCTGGCGAGGGCGGGCCGGACGGTTTGGTTTTCTCTGCACGATCTGCGGTTGGCCCATCGGTTGGACGAGCTGGTGCTGCTTCAACGGGGGCAGCTCCGCGCGGCAGGCGCTCCGAGCACGGTGCTGACGGAGGAGGCGCTCGCCGACGTATTCGGAATTCGGTTACGGCCGGCCGAGGGCTTCGATTTGGAAATTTACTGATATGAGCGACTCACCCGATTCATCCCGTCCATCGAACCCAGACCAGCCTGCTTCGCCGGTGCCCGAGCATCCGGCGGGCAGCGACGAAGCGCATCGCGTGGCGATGCAATCTTTGCAGGAAGAGATGCACGCGAAGATGCGAGCGGCGCGCGAGAAACGGGGGCTCATCATCGTTCATACCGGCAATGGCAAAGGAAAGACGACCGCCGCGTTTGGTTTGCTCGCCCGCATGCTGGCGCACGGGCGGCGTTGCGCGGTGATCCAGTTTATCAAGAGCGGGCACGATGCGGTTGAAAAATTACTCCGCGGGCCGAACCTGCACTGGCACCGAGTGGGCGAAGGGTTCACGTGGGATACGCAGAATCGCGCGCTTGATATCGCCAGTTGTCGAGAAGGCTGGCAGCTCGCGCTCGGCTATCTCCAGTCGGCGGAGATCGACCTCGTCGTGCTCGATGAACTCAATATCGTCTTGAGTTACGACTACCTTCCCAAAGAAGAAGTTTTGGCCGGATTGCGCGGGAAGCGCGCTGACCAACATGTCGTGATCACAGGCCGCAATGCGCCCGATGAACTGATCGCATTGGCCGATCTCGTGACGGAAATGCGAGAGGTGAAACATCCGTTTAAAGAAGGTGTACGGGCGCAGATCGGGATCGAACTGTGAGCGAGCAATCAACCTCATGACGCGGTTTTTGCGGTCGGATCGATTTGGAGTGCGGCGACTCGTCACTGCTTTTGGCGGGACAATTCATTGGCCTGCGATTCGGCTCTGTTCGCCTGCGATGTCTCCCGAGGGCGAAATGAATTTCGCCCGAGACGGTGGCGACGAGTCGCCGCGCTCCATGTCGGAGGGTCTCGCCTCTTTCTCCAAAATGATTTTGCGATGAAGGCTCTTTCGATTCTGGGCACGTCGTCCGGTGCAGGGAAATCCTGGACCACCGTCGCGTTATGCGCGTGGTTGCGCGGCCAGGGCGTAAAGGTGGCGCCTTTCAAAGCGCAGAACATGTCGAACAACGCGTGGGCGACGCTCGATGGCGGCGAGATAGCGCGAGCGCAGGCCGTGCAGGCGGAGGCCTGCGGGCTGCGTCCGTCGGTCGAAATGAATCCCATTTTGTTGAAACCGAGCGGATCGGGTAAGGCTCAACTGATCTTGCGCGGAAAAGCGCAGAAGCATTTCTCGGCTGGCGACTACTACGCGCAGTTTCCTGAGCTCTGGTCGATTGTGCGGCAATCGCTCGACTATTGGAAAACCGAGTGCGACGTCCTCGTCCTCGAAGGCGCCGGAAGTCCGGTCGAGTTGAACTTGCAGGATCGCGATTTGGTCAATTTGCGTCCGATCGAGTATCTCGATGGCCGATGGTTGCTCGTTGGGGACATCGATCGTGGCGGTATTTTTGCGCAGCTCGCGGGCACATGGCAGTTGCTCACGGAGGAGCAACGCGCGCGAGGACTGGGCGCGATCGTCAATCGCTTCCGCGGCGACTTGCGTTTGTTTGAAGACCCACAGGGTTGGCTCGCACCTCACGCGCCTGGGTTTCCTGTCCTAGGCACCGTGCCATTTCGCTCGGATCTGCAGCCGGAAGAGGAGGATGGTCTGAGTTTTGCCGACGAGGATCGAGGCTCAGGCGACGTCTTGGCTTGGATCCGTTTTCCGCATGCGGCGAACGTGACTGATTGCCAGCCCTGGTGGCTCGATGAAGGTGTGCGCGTGCGTTGGGTGCAAAAACCGGAGCACCTTGCGAACGCGCGCGCGATCGTTTTGCCGGGTTCGAAAAACACGCTGGCCGACCTGCGTTGGCTGCGATCAGTCGGGCTCGATCGCGTGATCGTGGAAGCGGCTCAACGCGGCGTGCTTGTGATCGGGCTATGTGGCGGACTGCAGATGCTCGGTGAGCAATTACTGGATACAAACGGATTCGCGGGCGACGCTGGCGAGGAGATTGGTCTCGGACTCTTGCCCATCGCTACGGAGTTCACGGCTGACAAGATTGTTCGCCAAGTGACTGCGCGTTGCCAGGAGCGCCGGTGGTCAGCTTACGAAATTCACATGGGCCGGACGCGGCCGCTGCGCCGCTGTGATCCGCTGCATGAGGTCGGGGACGACGGGGTTCTTCGTCCGGAAGGTTATCAGAACGGAAATATTTGCGGCACCTACCTTCACGGATGGTTTGAAGCGCCGGAAGTGCGCTCGGCGATTGCGGCCGCGTCGGGCTTTTCTGGATACAGAGCGCATCATCAGACCTGGCCGGAACACCGGCAGTCGGTTTACGCGGCGATGGCCGAGCATTGGTCGGCCCATGTAAAGCTGGATGGGGTGAAGCGGTATTTGGGCCTTTAAGGTTTTTCTGGGAGCGCGTCATCCATTTCTGAATAGTCCAGAGACATTGATCGCAGGTGAAACTGGTGAGGCGATATTTGGGCCTGAGGTGTTTCCCTGGGAGCGCGGACATTCTTGTCCGCTTCGTCCCTCCGCGAGCGAAGCTCGCACACACACAACTCCTTTGAAAAGAGCGTGAGCTTTGGGGCTCACGCAGCCCGAAGGTGCGGACAAGAATGTCCGCGCTCCCAGGGCGGGGAGGCTCGTTGGCTTTGAGACAGGCGTTTATCTAGGCC
>Ga0068856_100001146_pt1 | contig 27859 bp, 31 predicted proteins | sample KBSCornC62_FD_66595 | JGI IMG/M metagenome (GOLD analysis project Ga0068856, IMG submission 66595) | Corn rhizosphere microbial communities from Kellogg Biological Station, Michigan, USA - KBS Corn C6-2 | ecosystem: Host-associated > Plants > Roots > Rhizosphere > Soil ... | reverse complement strand
GCGCCCAATAGCGGAGCACCTACGTACTTCGCAATGTTCCGCTCGAACTCAATACGCTGTTGTTCTGCTTCTGTTAACTCACCGCGACCAATTAGTTCTTCCTGGTTCTTCAGGTATTTATCAAACTTCTCACTCGCTTTCCTCAATCCATAGACTGGTAAAGCAGAATGAGTTAACCAGTGCGGATGCGATCCTAACAACACTGCATCGAGTCCGGGGAACGCAGCGCCAGCTCTTATGCCAAGCACTAACGATACCGAGACTAGTGCGGCTTTACCGGGGTTCTCTTTGATCCAATCCTTTGCCTTCAAAACTCCCGACGTAGCGGCACTCGAAGCGCGTGCAAAACTTGCTCCCGTTCCGTAAATCTGAGACGCACGATCGTAGTAACCTTTGGCATCTCCGAGGACTTCACCCGCTTTTTTTCCGGCATCCCCAGCCACATCGCGAAATACTTCACCGGCTTTCTTCACGCCACTCGCAGCTCGACGTGCTGCTTCACCGACCTCTTCATCCTCAGTCATTCGTTGAGCTTCGGTCCGCAACCGCTCAGCACCGTTCGCCATCGTTTCCGCACTACGTTTCGCGGCTTCACCTGCGACGCGCGCGCCTTCGCCCACTAAATCCGAGATGGCAAACTTCTCATCCAGCTCACGAGCTTTACGCCGTGCCGCTTGTTGCCATTCATCTAACTTATCTTTGTAATCAGCCATCGCAAACCTCACGTACCAGCTCTTTTTCCTTCGCTTTGTACGTCTCCGGCTCGTGCTGAGTTCGATTTCATCGAAGCCGGGCCGGCAACCCGATCTCGGCCGGTCCTTTTGGCCTGATAGAGCAGGTTATCGGCCGCCTTTAGAATATCAGTCGAAGTCCGCGCGTTTGAAGGACATTCTGCAACTCCAAAACTCGCGGTAAGATAATCAACAGACGGAATCGACAAATCTCGAATTGCCAGTCTTAAGCGCTCGGCAACGTCCAGCCCGCGGGTGAGTTCAGTTTCAACCAGCAGAACTGCGAACTCCTCACCTCCGATACGTGCGGCCAAATCAATTCCCCGCGTACCCTCCCTCAAAACTTTACCAATTCGTCGGATCGCTTCGTCTCCCATATCGTGGCCGAATGTATCGTTCAAACGTTTAAAATTATCTATATCAATCATCAGCAAACTGAACGGGTGTTCCAGACGCAGCGTACGATTCACTTCACGTTCCAGCTGTCGTTCGAACCTCCGCCGGTTTGCGAGGCCGGTAAGATGGTCCGTGAACGCCGCTTCCTCACAAACATCCAGGTAAGCCTTGAATTCCAGCAGCGTCCTGGTCCGAGCCAGCAACAGATCGAGATCGGTTGGATCGGTGATATACCCTAACGCTCCCACTTCCGATGCTCGTCGTAGATCTTCGACCCGCCTGCCAGCCGCCGTTTGCATAATCACTGGAATGAACTTCGTACGCGGGTTGGACCTTATTCGTTGGGCCAACTCATACCCGTTCATACGCGGCATCATAACGTCAGTGATCACTAGATCTGGCTGATACGATTCGATTGCCGCGAGCGCTTCATCGCCATCGGTTGCTGTGGTGACTCGATAGCCAGCCAGCTTCAAAGCTGACTCAAGCAGGAGTAGTTTGTCGGGATTATCGTCAACGACGAGGATATTTGATTCTGGCTCCATAAACGTATTGAAACGTGGACCGTTATTGTTCTTGCCCCTTTTGGGCCTTCATGCTACAGTCTCGGGCCATTCGGTTAATTCGTTTCGCCGGACTCGCCCAAGCATTGAGTCAAGTTCCAAATCGCCGAAATAGCAGACCTTTTTCGAGTCGCGGGTCTCCTTACAATTCAAAAGCAACTGACCCGTTAAGGACCACCTTGGATATGCGCAGTCACGCTGAGATAACCGATTTATAACTACAACTCCATCCTTAGAGAGATAGGCAGATGAAAGTCGGTCAAGATCAAAAGCGCGCACGCGACCTGACTGCCAGTGACCGTGCCGACATAATTCATCAACTCGAATTCGGTTCATCTCTTAACGACAGCCTCGTTTCCGATTTAGCCAACAGCTCCGTCGTTCTGGATTTTCGTCGCCGTAGATTTGTCTACCGCGCCGGCGAACCAGCAGACTGCCTCTACGCAATTATGCACGGCCGAATCAAGCTTTGTCGCATAGAAAGTGAAACGGGGCGAGAAGCTGTTATCGACATACTTCCAGAGGGCTCATTATTTGGGGAGTCGGCTCTCTATTCTGTTGCGGGGCAGCGCGCAAATTCCGCAGTTGCCTATGAAAACTCCAGGCTGTTGCGAATTCACGTCGCGGATTTCAAACGGGGGATGGCTGAGGATAACAGGCTTCATGATTACACTTTCCGTTTGATCGGTCAACGCCTTGAACATGCAGAACGTCGGCTTGCTGACTTCGCACTTAATGCGATTCCCGCCCGGCTTGACAGGTTGCTTGCTGATTTTTCCGACCGATATGGGGTCTCCGAACCTGAAGGTGTGCTTATCGATATTCCACTCCCTCATCGTGAAATTGCCTCAATTGTTGGTTCCACACGCGAAAGCGTCACCGTGCGCTTGAACGCTATGCGCCGCGAAGGTACGATCGAATTTGTGAAGAGACGAATTCTGATCAAGCGACCTGCCTCCCTTGTTTAGGCGTGTCCCCTGGCTTTCAAGTTGATGAAATGCCCTACCTGCGGTAAACCAGTCGAGTGGAAAGATAATCCGTTTCGTCCGTTTTGCTCCGAACGCTGTCAACTCGTCGATCTTGGACGTTGGGTTGAAGGTGAATATCGCGTCCCAGGCGAAACGTTACCAGAAGAAGAAGTGGGCAGAGTTCAAACTAATCACGAAGCAGACCGAGAAACGGATGAGTAACGCTATCTCTTTTTGGCGATTGATATTACTGACGCTCGTCGTTCTAGTTCTGACTATCGTCTGCGCCTGCAATAGCAATGACACCTCGAGCAACTCGAATGCACCAGTCGTATCGAATCCGCCTCCAACTGCCTTACCGATGCCTCCACTGAATGGAAAGTCTATTGAGAAAATGGGCTGGGTACTTGCAGACGGAAAGCACAATTCATTCGGGGAGTTCAAAGGTAAGGTTCTTATACTCGACTTCTATGCCACGTGGTGTGGGCCGTGTCGCGATAGTATTCCTCATCTGGTTGCATTGCAGTCGCGTCATCAAGATGACGTCAGAGTGATCGGACTAAACGTCGGTGGTGAAGATGACCTCGAGCGCGTTCCGGCATTTGCGCACAAATTCAACATTCAATATGTGCTCGGTCAGCCTGATGACGATCTCGTTGAGCTACTACTATCCGACAGCCAGGCTATTCCACAAACATTCGTGTTTGATCGGCGCGGCATGTTGGCGAAACGTTTTATCGGTTTTGGATACAACACTGGAATGGAAATGGATCAAGTTGTTGAATCAGCATTACAGTCGAGCGCCGATTAAGTAGTTCAAAATTGCTGAGAGAGAAGTCCAAAGTCGAAAGTCCAAAGTCCAAAGTCGAAGGTCAAACGTCGTGGACTGCGGATTCGAATGTCGTGGACTTTCGACTTTAGACTTTGGACTTTGGACTTCTAACTGGCTATCCCCGGAGCCTGTAAAAATGATTCGAGAGAAACTAATAGAAAAACGTGTTGGAGCGGCTGGTAAATTCCGTTGGCGAAGTGAAGAGATTTCGCGCATCGAAGGTCTGAGCGACGCCGTATTTGGGTTTGCTATCACTCTACTTGTTGTGTCTCTGGAAGTACCCAAGACCTTCAATGAGCTGGCCCATGCGATGAGTGGTTTCGGTGCTTTTGCGATCTGCTTCGCCTTGTTATTTCTCGTTTGGTACAACCAGCACAAGTTCTTCCGCCGTTACGGGCTGCAGGACACAGTCACGATTATCCTGAATGCCATCCTTCTGTTCCTAATTTTGTTCTATGTTTATCCGTTGAAGTTCCTGTTCACGTTTTTAGTAAGTAAGGTCACCGGCGGTCACGGTGAGGTCCGTCTGCCAAACGGTAACATCGAATCAATGCTCGAGAGCGAAACTCAGATGGGAACTCTGATGTTGATCTTTGGGGTCGGTTATCTTGCCATCTTCGTGGTTTTTGTTCTGCTTCACATCCACGCATATCGTCGCCGAGAAGAGCTGGAGCTGAACAAATTGGAACGCTTCGACACCATCAGCAGTATTCAGGAGAGCGGCCTGAATTGCCTCATCGCGTTGATCTCAATTTCACTGGTTTGGTTCGGTGGTTATCATTTGTCAGGACTTGCCGGCTTGACTTACATGCTGACTGGGGTCGTGATGGGCATACACGGCTTCATAATGGGTTCACGGCGGAAAAGACTGGAGAAGCAGCACGCTATAGAATTTCAGATTTGAGATTTCAGATTTAAGATTGTGGTCAGTGGCCAGTAGTTAGTGGTTAGTGGTGGAATAGGTCCAATAGGTCAAATAGGTCCTATACTGCTCACCACTAACGACAATCTGAAATCTTAAATCTGGAAATTCCAGGGATCATTTTGAGAAAAGCAAAAATCCTTATCACGCTCGGCCCGTCGTCACGTCAAGCTGAAGTAATCGAACAACTACTCGCGGCTGGTGCGAACGGAGTTCGCATCAACATGTCGCACGGCACACACGAAGAGAAAGCTGCTGACATAGCATTAGCACGGGCCACAGCGAAAAAGATGGGCTTGCCGTTAGCAGTCCTCGTCGATCTTTCCGGTCCCAAAATCCGCACGAGTGAACTTAAAAACGGTCAACCCGTAAAGCTTTCAGCGGGAGCACTGTTCACGATCACAACGCAAAAGATAGAAGGCGACGCCGAGCGCGTTTCCACGAACTATCCAGACCTTCCGAAAGTTGTGCGACCAGGAACTCGTTTGCTGTTGGATGATGGAGCCCTTGCCCTCACCGTCGAAAGAACAACCGAAACAGAAGTCATCTGTCGAGTAGTTGATGGCGGTTTCCTGGGTGAACGCAAGGGTATCAATCTGCCGGGAGTTGCCCTTCCTATTGATTCATTGACCGAAAAAGACATTGTCGATCTGAAATGGGCAGTGCAACAGGCGGCGGATTACATAGCGCTGTCGTTTGTCCGCAGAGCGGCTGATTGTGAACACGCAAAACATCTGATTGCGGAGTCAGGCGGTTATGCTCCACTAATTGCCAAGATCGAAAAATCAGAAGCCATTGATCATCTGGACGAAATCATTAGTGCGGCCGATGGCGTGATGGTGGCGCGCGGAGATCTGGGCGTGGAGACGAGTGTCGAACTAGTTCCCGTTTATCAAAAGACCATCATCGAGAAAGCGATCAAGGCAGGGAAGATGGTGATTACTGCCACACAGATGTTGCAGTCGATGGTCAGCAATCCACGACCGACGCGTGCCGAGGCTTCTGACGTAGCCAACGCAGTTTGGGACGGGACTGATTGCGTGATGTTGTCGAATGAAACGGCAACCGGAGCTTACCCCGTTGCTGCTGTGCAAACTATGGCCCGCGTGATTGAATCTGCCGAAACCGGACGTACGATACCGGATCATCTAAAAGAGTGGGCGGGTAAACAATCTGGCCGAGTGAGTCGAGCACTGTGTGAGGCTGCGGTGTTTGCAGCTGAAGAAATGGGAACGCTAGTGACCGCTGTGTTCACTGCTTCGGGACTTATGGCCAGACGGTTGTCGGCTTTGCGTCCCGACCAACGGATTATTGCTTTGACTCATCGACCGGAAGCCATCTGCGAATTGTCGTTGGTATGGGGCGTTGAACCGCTGTTAATTAGAAGAGCGCACTCTACCGAAGAAATGCTGAAGGCAGGTGAAGACACATTGCTCGAAGCTCACGTGGTGAGACCTGGAGAGACCATCGTCATCATGGCTGGAAGACTCTCTGGATTAGGCCTATCGAGTTCAGTCTCAATATACAAAGTCGCAGGAGACCTCGGTCCGCATTTAAGTGAACTTCCCAGCTAACATGTCGGCCGGTGAGATATTTGATCTCATCAGACCAACCGCAATTGTCTTAGCTGCCCTGTTGTCAACGTTGATCCTCGCTACCGCTCGGCGGAGATTCTCTCTTCATTATGCATTTCTCTGGGCCGGACTCGCATTCTTCCTTCCACCTGTCGTCGTTCCAATTTATCTGGCAACTCTTCTAATTTCGCGTCCACCCAGAATCGAACATATCAAACATAGATTCGTCGTTCCCACAGCCTACCTTGCTTTATTACTTGGAATCTTCGGTGTCTATCAGTACAGAGATAGGCATTCGGTTGACTCGCATCTTGCCGAAGCCTCGTTCGCAAAAGTAAGTTCAGACCAACTTACGGCAATCAGACAGTATCGAGAGGCATTGAAGATTGAAGACAATGCCCACACACACAAGCTGCTGGCGTTGTCCTTAATGGAGGCTGGAGATCTGAACGGGGCAATTACTGAGTTTCGTACCGCGCTCGCAGGAGGAGAACCAGACGATGCAATTCATTTTTATCTTGGGAACGCGCTCGACAAGTTGAGTCGTAAGGATGAGGCAGTTATTGAGTACCAGGAATTCCTAAGAACAAAGACGTGTTTGGAAGCTGATAAGAGATGTGATTCAGCGCGCCAGTGGTTGAAGGGAAGCAAATAAGTCCAACTTTAGTTTGTCGTGCGTGATTACCAGGTAAGCCGCATGAACTAGAGGGTCTGAGTCGGACGCACGACAAACTAAAGTTCGTCGGACTTCAATCCGCTTTCAGCATATCATCGACACGCTCACGATCCTTTTGCTCCTTCGCCATCTGTTCGGGAGTCTTTTGCGGATCGCGCCAGTTGTCGAGGATTCCTACCTGATGAACACATTGAAGCGTGCAAGTCGGCGCGCACCATTTTTCGGTGTTGTACTCGCGATAAAAATCATCCATCGTGTACTGCTCGAGAGGAATTCCCGGATAGCCGCGCTGCTGCGAACACCAGTGCACTAAACCTTCTTCGCAAACATACAAGTACCTGGCGCCCGCCCGACATCGCCACTGATAAGGTTTGCCTTCTGCGATACTGTCCTGGAACCAATTCAACCGAGCGTGGTCTTTATTGCCCAGCTTCTTCACCTGCTGGAAGATGCTCTTCTCTTTCGCAGACAGTGGCTTCAGCGTTCCATCGCTATCGTGAATCACACCAACTGTCGTTGAGAAGCCTAGTTCAGTAGCGCGCTTCGCTACCGTCAGCGCATCATCCGGATTCTTGATACCTCCACCAATCACCGAATTGATGTTGACATGAAAGTCTGCGTATTCGGATAAGTAGCGCAGTTTCTTGTCGAGCACTCGAAGGCTCTTTCGTGAAACTTCGTCAGGCTCAACGTTATCGATGCTAATCTGCAAGTACTCGAGACCTGCCTTGTTAAGGCGCTTGATTCGTTCGGGCGTAAAGTAATAACCATTGGATATCAAACCTGCGATCATTCCCCGCGTACGGATGTGTTGAATGATCTGATCCAGTTCGGAATGCATCATTGGCTCGCCACCTGAAATCGTCACGATGGAAGTTCCCAGGTTTGCGAGCTTGTCGAGCCGTGCCTTTATGATCTCCAGATCGATTGGTTTTGACGTGTGGTCGTACTCGTTGCAGTAACCGCAGGCCAGATTGCAGCGGCGCATCGGAATGAGATGGGCAAGTACGGGGTGCTTACTTGATAAGAGTGCGCGACTGATAAAGCTCGCCTCGCGCATCTTCAGTTTTAGAAAAGTGGTCTTTCTCATTACTCGAGGCAATTAGATTGCGAATCGTGGACCGTTGTGACGCGAAGAATATGCGACCCGGTAACGAGAACGCAAGACGACACAAAAACGAAAGGCTCTGCTTGTTTACAAACAGAGCCCTCAAGGCTGTTCGTCTTAAGACCTCGTTAACTCTTAATGACCTTTACGTCCGAATCGAGCGAAATCTTGAAGTCGCCGTCGTTCAACTTGATGTTTTTCTCAACATCAGAAAGCCGCATGGTTGTGGAGTCGTCGTTCTTCTCCACGATCTTGCTTTGCACCGGCATACCAGCGGCATCAATCCAAACCTCAGCGTATTTGTAACTCGCATTTGCCTTTGGAATCAGTGTCAGGTGAATTGTGCTAACACCTCCCCAAATCGTTTCCTCACGGACGTCCTTTAAAGGTTCGAAGCGAGCTTCCAATTGCTGGCGCGACATATACATCATGTCGAGAATGCCACTTGTCGACTTTGGACCTTTTGTCGAGCTACCAGTGTATGCTGTCCTCAAGCGTGGTCTAAAAAGAACATACTTGCCATTCTGGACGGCAATGATTTCATGTTGCGGACTGGTCCACTCAATACGGACGGACGCATTGCGACCCGAACCTGGAAGATAAGCAACAACCCCCGTCGACTTATCATTCGTGCCAAGCTGGGAATTGTATTTCTCCATAGTAAGACCAGCTCGCAGCGACTTTAGGTTTGCTCTATTTTTTTCCAGACGATTCAACACCGAACTCACTAGCCCGGCGCTCTGGCCATTTGCTGGTGTCGGGGAAACAGCTATGAAAGCGGATAGGATTAGAACTGCAACTAAACCCAGGGGAATAAATCTCTTCATAAAAACTCCTTAAACGTGTCTCCTTTCCCGAGGCTCGCAAAAAACCGTGCAATTATAGGGAAAGGTCACCGTATGTCAACCTCGAAGCCAGTTACTCTGCCATCAGCAGCGACCACTTTTCGCACGTCAACTATCTGCACCCCGTCGCGCCCCGTCATCAATCGGACCTGGCCTTCAATTCTAGCCTTATCTCCTTCGCTACCAACAACTTCGGGTGACAACAGGACTGTTTTGGTAATTGGGCTTTGATGCTCATGGGCCTGGGACCGTTCGCCACCCGAAAACCAGCTTTTTGGTGTCAAAAATATAAAGATCAGAATCACAACGCAGAGCACATCCCATTGCCATGTGTTGCGTGCGTAGTTCCAAAAGAAAATCTTTTTTAGCGTGGTTAGCAGGCCCTGCACATCCTCAAGCTTGCAAGTAATCAGCCACGATGACCGCGGCTGGAAGGTAGGTAGATTCTAGCGGTCTATTATGGGTCTGTAAACGATTATCAGAATCGCACCGTCGGCTGCGGTTCAACGATATGGCCGTCTCGCATTTGAATTATGCGCCGGCACATTGCTGCAGCCTCGGGATTATGGGTGATCATGATAATGGTTTGATGAAACCGGTAATTCAACTCCTGAAACATATTTAGCACTAACGCCGAGTTCTCGGAGTCGAGATTTCCCGTCGGTTCGTCAGCCAGAACTATAGCGGGGCGAGTAACAACAGCTCGAGCCAGTGCAACTCTCTGTTGTTCACCGCCAGACAATTCAAGAGGCTTGTGATGAAGCTTGTCTTCAAGTCCCAGTAGCTTTAACACCTCGCGCCGTCGAGCAGGGTCGCCACCGCCGTTGCCATGAATTCGCTCCGCTAGTCGGAGATTTCCTTCAGCGGTCAACGTGGGAAATAGATTGAATCGCTGGAAGACAAAACCAATTTTTTTACGCCGCACCTCCGTTCGTTTCGCATCCGACGCGGCCGTTATGTCCTCACCATCGATCACAATTCGACCACTGCTTGGCGTCAACAATCCACCAAGCAGATGTAACATTGTTGATTTTCCGCACCCCGAAGGCCCCATAATGGCAACAAACTCACCCTCCTGCACTTCGAGAGACACGCCTCGCAATGCGGGCACATCAACTTTTCCTATTCGATAAACCTTTTCCAGGTTTTCAGCTTGCAGAATTGTTCGCATCGAAATGTCGCGTCCGTTTGTTATTCCATTCGGCACGCTTCAGATAGGTCTAACTAAGCAGGAACCTACATACGAATGCCAGAATCAAGCCTCAGATGTTAATACAAATTCGCTGTTGATATCTACCGAGCAGAACGGACTATTGATTGGACGTGAGCTTCTTCGGCTTCTCCGCATCCAGATCCACTTCCGGTAACTGCCACTTGTTTTGCAAAACAAAGGCCTGAGGTGGCCAGTCCTTATTAAGATCGACTGAGCCTGGATCTTGATAGCTAAGACTTATCTTGTATTGATCCTGAGGACGCGTGAGTTCAATTCGGCCTGGCAGTGAAACAGTCTCACCGCTACCTATCGGCTTTTCATCGAAGTACGACACATCAGTAACGATCTGACCTTGAGCGTCAAAAGTCTGCAGGCGCGCGAGGCGAATCCTATCGACCCGATCGAACCAGAAGCGTCTGAGAACGCTGGTTTGGCCATCCTTCGGTGCAGAAAGCTCTTCCAACAGATAGTAGCCCCGCATTACGCGCGAGCCTTTCTTGGCTTGCGGTCGCGTGTCAGCCTCTTCCTGAAAGAACTCACTGAGTGAATAGATCAAGCCCGCATTCAGATCGATTGGGCGAATCATGAATGCGTCGGTCAGATGTTGCGGCCGCAGATTGGACAGAGCACTGACAGTTTGCTTTTCACCTTTTTGCTTACTGTTGGTCGCAGGCGCACTGTCACCATTACGATCCAGTCGAGAGTAAACAGCGCTATTCGTTCCTTTCACAAAGCGCTTGTATTTCTCATCGCCTTGCAGAATAGCCACGGCAAAGTGCTCGCCGTCAGATGCCATTTGGGCAATGTCGACGATCGTAAACTGGAGTGCGAGAAAAATTTTTCCGGGCCTTTGCAGAGTCAGATTTCCATCTACCTGCCGGTACTTCTCCGCAATCCCAAAAGAGGCAAACGAAGTGTCTTCAAACTGAATGTCTAACTTTCCGTGAATCGATTTGATCGAGGCAAGTCGATTTACTTCCTGGATCATTTGTTCCCGGGTGCCGTTTACGCGCGGAAGCAGAGGCGGTATCGAAACTTTCTTGTGAGTTCCGAACAAACTGCAACTTGTCGAGCTAGTGAGGACTAGAAGGACAACGACCAACAGCAAACATGGTGAAGAAGCAACTCTGGCGTTGAGATACTTGAGCATTAACGAAGCCTTAGGGCGCAAATAATACGTCAAACGCCAATGAATCGCGAAAGTGGCGTTCAACCTAGCAAACAAGACTTTTTGTTGTCAACGAACTGCCTGAAGATCTCAGATTGCAGATCCCAGATCTCAAATGACGGGTCCGAGATTCAATCTGGGATCTGAGATCTGAAATATCTGAAATCATCTGAAATCTGAGATCATACTTAATCAATTTCAAGCGGCGGCTTATCAAACTTCTTACGCAACCGATCGATGGTCTTCACAATCTCCTGTCGACTTAACAACTTCCGTTCCAAGTGTCGCTTTCCGGGAAAATCCACCAACACAACTCCCAGGAGAATTGTCAGCAGACCCTGGCCTGGCACACCTGGAATGGAAAGAATAATTCCTAAAACAACAAGAAAGACGCCCAGAATGTTTTTACCAATCACCTTTGCGGCATGAAGTGCCGGATTCGGTCCCGCCCAGAATTGGGTTTTGTGAGTCTTCTTAAAGTAATCAGAAGGTATCTTGACGAGGATAAAAGAAACCAGGGCGATGTTGGCGACGAAGGTCCCGACAAAAATCAGAACGCCAATGAGTGCTTTGCCCCACGTCAAATCAGATAGCAGATCAGTCATTGGCGCGAAATTTGGAGCAGGCCCCTTCTTGCATCCAGGAGTGAAAGAACAAGTTGGTTTGTGATTTCTTTGGCCGGACCAGGCAATTGGAAATCCGGGTCCTCAGCAATTTCCCAAAACTCATCAAGGCCCCGAGCTCCCGCTCTTTCCAGGGCCAAAACTTGCACTAACAAATCAATGACGTCTGCTGCTTTGACGAGTCGCGCTTCCAGACTCATACGACTCTCGTAATCTTCATACAGATCGAGATACTCACTCTTATCATTTAATGTTGTAACTATGTCTGCGAAGGCACCAGTCTCTGCTTTGCGAGTAACTTCCTTTCCAAAATACATCTTCGCCGTCCTCGGCATGTCTCCGACTCGCGTTTCCGCCCAATCGTGCAACAAGGAAATTCGTATTACCTTCTCTACGTTAATATCAACACCTTGCCGGCTAAGTTGATCCGCCAGCAACATCGCGGTGCAAGCAACTCCGAATGAGTGGGCCGCGACGGACTCGGTCCCATTTGGCAATCCTCGCAGAGTCCAACCGGTGCGATCCAATCTTTTCAGTCGTTGCAGTTCGATCAGAAGAGGAAGCATCATCGGTATCTGTACATTAACACGCCGAGAAGACTTTAACGTGCCACCGAAAAATTACAGTCGTACTCATTAGGGGATAGTGAGGATTGTGAATCTGACGGGCGCGGACTAACTTGTACCTATCTGCATGGCGAATGTTCACAACCACAGCCTATTTCTGCTACTTTTGATTTCTCAGCATTCCGGCAGTATTCGCTGCAGTACTTTTCATCGTCACTGACACGACAGTCACACGTTGCATGTCCACATTTCCGTTCTTCGTCTGCCATAAAACTCTTCCCCATTCGGGCTCACTCTTTTGCTTGATGTTCATGCTAGAGCCCGTAAGAAGCGATGGTCAAGGCAGGAACGTACTAATTAAGGCACTTCACGAACAACGATTACTCGCGGCTTGTCGCTACCGCTGAGCGTGAGTGGTTTATCTAACTGCAACGGATGCTGTTCACCATCGATTGTAATTACCAGTTTCGAATTTGTTGGAGTTGAGTTGGGAACTACTCGAGGAATCAGGCTCGTTGCAACAACTCTCCATGAAGACGCGGCGCAGTGAATCCGGGCTCCAGGAGTGTCGGTTTCAAACGACTCGTTCGGGGCCAAAACGTCCGCCTTAAATACGCCTTCGCCACATCGCACTCCACTCCCATCGTAGAAAGTTGCAATCCCGGAAATGAAGCCGAATGCGATCGGGCTGATGTTGCGAACCACGATTCGAGTGTTGGTGACGGGAGTGTCCGGAGCGCCATTGAGTGATGTCGTGAGCAGTTTCGCTTCGAGAACTGCTGCACCGGTCGCATCGAGGGCAACTGCTGCTTCGCTGGTCGCTACGTGTTTCTCATTTGCCGTGCTGGTTTCCTGAGCGTTAACGACGGCCGCGAGAAAAAGAATGAGCATCAGAGCTAGTTTTGGCATCGTGATCTCCTTGTTTGGTGGAAGTGCAGAGGTGTCCGATATGCTTTAGCTTGTCGTGACGCAACCAACCAGGCCCCAAAAGAAATCAGAGCCGTTGATAACCTGGGGCCTGGTTGGTTGCGTCACGACAAGCTAAAGCATATCGGACATTCCTGCTAATCGATCGTTTTCGCGTACAGCAGTTGATCTATCGTCTTCCCATCTTTCGTCACGCTTTTTATTAATCGACCTTCGAATGCATAGCCGGCCTTTTCCAGAACTCGCGCGGAAGCTACGTTCCACTCAAACACATGTGCGTATAGTCTGCAAAGGTCAAATGAAGCAAACGCGTGTTCCGTAACAGCGACTAAGGCCTCGGTGGCAATACCCCGCCCCCACACCTCTTCCCCTAACCAGTATCCAATTTCAGCCGAGCGATACGACACATCTGCCTGAACTGAAAAGCCAATGCCGCCGACGGCCTCCCCATTTATGTCTATCGCGAAGTTGGTGGGCGGTGTTAATTCGACGACACAATCGAGCCATCGTCTCGCGTCATCCTTTGTGTAGGGATACGGAAATCTATCCCGCAGATTTATCCACACCTTTCGGTTGTTTGCATGGCGCACAAGCGAGTCGCGGTCTTGCCACGTCCAACTTCTCACAACGCAGGATGACAATACCAATTCCATCGCACATTCAGGTCAATCTGGGTAAGACGGCCGCGCCTCTCGGCATAATGAATCCACTTTGATAATCGCCTGCGCGTTTCATTGCCTCTTCAAGGTTCCTGGCCGGCTCCATTCTCATACGCCTGATATCATCCTGCTCGAGATCAGAAACGAGTTGCACATGAAAACGCTCCGCCTTGGTAAGAAGAGACCATGCAGTTTGACCGTTGACTTCATACTTTTCAACAAGACGCTGTTCGAGCTCAGCAGAATCTGTGCTCTCGAACCATTTCAAGAAATCAGCACGACCAAAGCCGTCACTACATTCCGCAACCAGGATAATCGATCCGCCATCTTTGCAGGCGTATGATGCCATCTCCAAAGCTTTATGAGCTTGTATGAGATTTATGTCATGTGGAAAGCCGCCGCAACTGACAATCACGAGCTCTCTTCTGGTTTGAATTGCAACTGAATGATCGTTCAAGTAGGACTCACAACCAGTTCGATGCGCAAGTCGCCAATCTCCGCAGTAGACTCGAATAGCTCGCTTCAGTTCATCAACTACGGTGTTGATACCAAACGTCGGACGAACAAGTCCCGCGACGCGTTCGCATTGTTCGTGAACCGCATTACCGTCCAGCAGACCAGTACCAACTCCTGCTTTACGACCGCCTTGTTCAAAATCGAGAGCGAGCATATGCGTTCTCTCAATAGTCTCAGCGGAAGCCAGACCGGGACAGATGGACTTGCGTCCGCCAGTGAACCCTGCGAAGTAGTGAAAGTTGATTCCTCCCAACAGAATTGTCTTTGAAAACTCAGTCAGAGCCTTGTTGACTTCAACGGGAATGCCTATCTCGGTAACGCCTAACGACACCAATGAACTGCGGTTGTAAGGGTCGTGATCAAAAGTACGAACTCGTTGAACAATGAACTGCGTAAGTAGTTCGACTTTCTCCTCGGGCGTAACGGGGCGATGAATTCCAGTGGCGAAGATAATCGCAAGGTTATTCGCCGCAACACCTGCCTGGATCAATCTTCGGACAATAAGATTTACAACCTGAGCGCTGCCGGTCGGGCGTGTGGCATCGGAGACGACGAGAAGCACCGAATCGTCTGGATTAATCAACTCATCTAATGGAGATGACGCAATAGGTGAATCGAGCGCGGAGCCGATTTCAATATCGGTTAATGGCTTTTCATCTGCGCTATCAACAGAAAGAATTGTCAGGCGGTCATCGAATGTGAACTTAATTGACCGCCGGCCGTATCCGAGTCCGATTTCGTTCATGAGGAACAGTCACAAGCCAAAGTTCGCCATTCCCTTTTCTATGACGTGCAGTGAGGCAAAGTCAGACTGATCTGCGGTTCGCGCTTCAGCCAACCATTTCTTAAGATTTCTAGCTTCTTCCATTGAAGTAAGACGACACGCGCCAGTGAGTGCGAGCGTAACGAGTGCATCGGGTGCGCCGTGCGTGACAAGAGCGGCTTGCAGAGCAGCCTGCTCCCGAAGATCCAGAGTTATGAGAAGGTTTAGCTCCACGCGATAGGTCCTATGGGTCGCATCAGTCCTATTTCTTGTTCAATTCCTCTCCGATTTAAAGCAGGCCGTTCCATTGTTGCAGAAATGGTAGGTCTCGTCTTCGAAGTCAGGAGTCTCCATTTGAATCGTCAAATGATCCACTCCGAAACGGTCATAAAGTTTTGTACGCAAGTCCTTAAGCAGCTCCGACTGTGAAATAGTCTCTGCATGGATGACATGAGCACTTAAAGCTTCCCTCCCGGAAGTTATAGTCCAAACGTGGAGATCGTGAACGTCACTGACTCCCGAGGTCGCGAGAATTGCGTCTTCGACGGCCGCAAGGTTGATGTGGGCCGGAGTACCTTCCAGTAACACGTTTGTTGAATCGCGAATCAATCGCACCGACCCCCAGACAATAAGCAGACTGATCAACGCGCTGAACAGTGGATCGGCTGCATACCAGCCAAAGAACATCATGCAGGCCCCAGCGAGAATTGCGCCAACAGAACCTAAAGCGTCGCCGATGACGTGCAACCACGCGCCACGCATGTTCAGGTCGATCTCATCGCGAGCATGAAGAATCCAGGCCGACAGGAGATTCACGACAAGTCCACCGGTAGCAACGATCATCATCGGGCCGCTGCGAACGAAGGGAGGCGCAAACCACCGCTGATACGCGCCGTAAAAAATCAATAGTGCGATTACAACCAGCGCAACTCCGTTTACCAACGCGGCAATGATCTCTAGTCGATAATATCCGAATGTCTTTTTTGAGGTAGCAGGTCTCGAAGAAAACCAGACTGCCGTTAACGCAAGAATGAGCGCTGCTGCGTCGGTAAACATGTGACCTGCATCCGCCAACAGCGCCAGAGATCCAGTCCACCACCCACCGGCCAATTCCAACAGCATATAGCCCGCAGTCAGCAGCAGTACCAAAGCGAGCCGGCGCCAACTGTCCGCCGAACGCACGTGCCTGTGATCGTGTTCCTCGTGTCGGATCATGACCGGCACGAATTCATCGGAGGCCATAAATCAAATCTGACCTAACGCCTGTTCGACATCGGCGATGATGTCCTCGATGGCTTCAATTCCAACTGAAAATCGCACTGTTGCTGCCGACACTCCTGCAGCTTTCAACTCTTCATCAGAAAACCCGACGTGTGATGAATACAAAGGATAACTTACGAGCGTCTCAACTCCACCTAACGACGGCGCTGTAGTGACGAGATTGAAAGCATCAAAGAATCTTTCGGCCTCTGATTCGCCACCTGCTAAATCGATCGCCACAACGCCTCCGAATCCGCTCATCTGTCGTTTAGCTACTTGATGACCGGGATCATCCTCCAAGCCTGGATAGTAAACTCGAGCAACCTTTGGATGATCTCGAAGCGCCTGCGCTAGCTTCAACGCATTTTGACACGAAGCCCTGACTCGTAGCTCAAGAGTCTTAATTCCTCTGCTCAGCATATACGCGGCGCCCGGGTCCAGAGTGGTCCCAACCAGAATGGACAGCTGTCGAACTCGATCAATGTATTCATGCGTTCCCGCTACCGCGCCGGCAGTAAGATCCGAGTGACCGCCAAGATATTTGGTTGCGCTGTGCATTACGCCGTCGAGTCCATAACTTAGAGGTCGCTGAAGAACCGGGGTCGCAAAAGTGTTGTCGATCAATGAATAGAGCCCAACTTTGCGACACGACTTTGCGACTGCTGCCAAATCAACGATGCGGTTGATGGGGTTTGCCGGCGTCTCGAACCAAAAGACTTTGGACCTTGGACTTGCGATGACAGGTATTCGATCAATTTCGTCCAGACGGATAAAGCGCGAACGCACTCCCCAACGCGCCAACACCTTGCTGATGATTTTCACAGAACCGCCATAGATTGAATCGCAGGCGATGACTTCATCGCCAGCCTCGCATAGGGCACCAAGTGCACAAAACACAGCGGCTGAACCGGAGGACGTGACAACGCAAGCTTCAGCACCTTCAAGGTCAGCGATGGTGCGTTCAACGTCTGTAACGGTGGGATTAGCGTAGCGCGAGTAGAAGAACGCATCAGGCAGTTCGCCACGCGAGTAACGACGCATTTCATCAAAGCTTGAAAAACGATAAGTAGACGAATGGAAGAGAGGCGAAACAACTGCACCGAAAGGCACATCGTTCGCACTCTTCCCGCCGTGAACCGCAATGGTTGCTTCTGAAAAACGAGAGGAGTTGACGTCCTTCTTCACTGTCACCAGACCTTAAACCTCGATATCGATGAACTAGAACGGTCGTAAGATTAACAAATTCAACCTGCGCATCGTAGAACAGAACTACCTTAACCGGATACGCGAAAGCTCTTCTGTCGGAGCGCGTCCGTCCTCGGCACCCCTTCGAACAGAAGTCTCGTGACCGGATACACGAAAGCTCTTCCGTCGGAGCGCGTCCGTCCTCGGCCGCCCCCATCGAATAGAACCAACTCATTCTTTCCGAGCTGGAAACCCGCAGCGTTCCCAACCCCACGATCTTCGATAGCAAACGAGCAACTGGGACCTGCTAAGGGTTCTATTCGACGGGGGCGGCCGAGGACGGACGCGCTCCGACTGAAGAGCTTTCGTGTATCCGGTCAGGAGACTTCTGTTCTACCAGGCGGCCGAGGACCGGTGCGCTCCGACAGAACTTGTTTCACTGCAAAGAAAACAAGGCCACAAAATGTGGGCCGCGTTGTTGGTATTAGTTATGAACGCTGTTACAACGCCGCTAAATTCAACGCTTGATTCAGATCTCTATACAGCTCGTTGAACTCGCGAAAACCGATTTCGAGAATGCGAGGCAAGTCTCGAATATCGTTGGTGTTGACTATCGCGTTTACGTTGTTGAGAAACGCTGCGTGCGTATCCATCGTTCGTAGCGAGGGCGAAACCAGGATAAAAAACAGTCTTCGTCGTTGGGCTGGCCGCAGCGTGTTTACTTCCCTGACGATGAAAGCTGCTCCTTGTTCCGCCATATCGAACTGAGGCTCAAGGAGAACGACTTCCATCTGATTAGCGCGCATGGTTTCCACCGCTTGACGCGTATCCTCAGCAATAAACGCCTGATAACCGTTCTCAGTAAGACTACGTGCAATCGGGTCACGAGCTGTCGGCGACGCACATATCAACACTTTACGTCGATGCGATGATCCCCGGTGCGAACTGTTGCCGGCCCCTTTTGAAAGGCCTTTGCTAAGTACGTCGAGTAAAGCAGTAAGAGCTTCGTCATTGACAGCCGCTTCGTCTTCACGTGCCGAACTTGAGAGTTCATAGGCGGCCGCCGTCGGCTGATCGTACCGAGGATGTTCCGTGGCCGGAGACCCGCCGACATTCACCGCACTTTGATCAGATGCGGGACTTCCGCTGTTTACGTTCACAGTGTTCTTACATTTCGGGCAGCGAACCTTCAAACTACCGGATGGTGTTCTCTGGCTGTCGATTTGCAGACGAGTTGAGCAGTGTTCGCAAACTACAATCATGTTATTCGATCATCCCCAACATTGAGCCGGAGTCGGAGAACGAAGGCATGCGATCTACTTCACGGCGGATGAAGTCTTCCGCGGCAGTCATACCTTTCAACGAGAGCAGCAAGTTGTTTTGATTTGTACAGAAGGCGAGGCCGTCTTCCAGAGTAACCACTTTCGTTTCGATTAGTTCTTTAATGACGCTATCGAAGTCCTGCATGCCATCGAGCTTTCCGTCACGCATGGCATCAAGCAATGACTTTCCTTCTACTTCGCCTGCCTCGATGTATTCGCGAGTTCGTGGACTTGATCGCAGTATTTCAACCGCAGCCACTCGACCGCCGCCGTCAGCACGCGGAATCAATCGCTGCGAAACGATGTATCGGAATGTCTGCGCCAGCCTCGTTCGGATTACAGGCTCCTCATTCTTTGGATACAAGCCGATAATGCGATCGACCGTTTTCGCAGCATCGATCGTGTGCAGTGTTGATAAGACCAGGTGTCCAGTCTCAGCGGCTTCGAGAGCAATTTCAGTGGTCTCGAAATCTCGCATTTCACCGATCAGAATGACTTTCGGAGCCTGGCGCAATGTCGCGCGCAGCGCAGACGGAAAGTCCTTGGTATCGCTGCCCACTTCACGTTGGTTGATCGTGGAGTTTTTGTGTGAATGGAGATACTCGATGGGGTCTTCGATAGTTACAACGTGATAATGCTTCTTCTCGTTGATGATGTCGATGATAGCGGCTTGAGTCGAACTCTTGCCTGAACCTGTTGGTCCGGTGACCAGAACCAGTCCGTTACGCAATTCGGAAATTTCGCGCAGTTGAACCGGTAATCCCAGGGTTGCCAAACTCGGAATGTCTGTGGGAATAACTCGCATGACAATGGAATACACGCCACGCTGCTGGAATATATTCACCCTAAATCGAGCTCTGGAGGGTAAGGAGTAACTCAGGTCGGCCGTGCCGGTTCTGGCAAGGCGCTCAGCGGCATCAGCGTGTCCGTACAAGAGCGTGAGTGCAATGATTTCAGTTTGATACGGCGAAAGCTTCTGCATTCCGAGAGGTTGGACTGGCGTCAGAACCCCGTTGATTTCAACCTGGGGATGCTGTCCAACGGAGAAATTCAGATCGCTGATCTTGTCAGAGACGAGCAACATTCGCTCGATAATCGGAGGCAGATCGAAGAAACTCATTCTTTGTGTGGCTCGTGCTTTGGTTTGCAGTTAAACCGCGGGTGGAAGGGGAACCCCGACTCGGGTGCAGACAAACAATACCAGCCTGCTTGTGCGAATTCTCTCCGATAACTGTGATTAACGCAAGCTAAATTTGTTGAACGATCTGTAAGAGATGCGCAGTCTGAGCGGCGATTTCGTGAGGATTCCTAAGTAAGGCGCTGATAACGGCAACTGAGTTTGCCCCTGCGTGCAGGACGTCCAATGCTAGATCTCTCGTGATTCCGCCAATCGCAACCAGCGGGAATTCCCCAACCTTGCTTCGAACCGCTTTGAGCCCCTCAAGACCAACTTCGGGCGCGGTGTTGTCCTTTGTTCCGGTTGAAAAGACGGGTCCGAGCGCCAGGTAATCGATTCCCAGTCTTGTCGCGGCCTCTGCCTGCAACAAGGAATGAGTCGAGAGTCCGATAATCGCTTTGGCACCCAGCAGTTCCCTTGCTGCTGCCACCGGAAGATCATCCTGACCAAGATGCACACCGTCTGCGCGAACAGCAGCGGCGATGTCGGCTCGATCATTGATGATTAGCTTAACTCCGCATTCTCTTGCCGCGATGACTGCCGCCTTAGCAGATTCCAGAAAGTCGCGAGCGTTCGATGTCTTATCGCGCACCTGGATCAGTAAGGCGCCTCCTTTAGCCAAACGCCGCACCTGTTCAGCATGCGTTAAGCCAGTAAGTCCAACATCGGTCAAGGGGTAAATCTTCGGTAAGCGAAACGACACTTGAATCACGCTTCTCCCGATTCTTTCTTCTTCGGTCGTTGATTTCCGGCAAGGATGCGCTTTCGGAGACGAATCGTTTGCGGAGTCACTTCCACAAGCTCGTCGTCGCTAATAAACTCCAGCGCCTGTTCGAGGGACAATTCTTTTGGAGGGACGAGCCTCATCGCTTCATCGGCGGTTGAAGCGCGCATGTTAGTCAGTTTCTTCTCCTTGATGGCGTTTACATCGAGATCGACGGCTCGAGCGTTTTCCCCAATGATCATTCCTTCGTAAACTCGTATTCCTGGCCTGACAAACAACGTCCCTCGCTCTTGCAGATTGAACAGCGCGTAGGTCGTAGTTTCACCGACGCGGTCCGCTACCAAAGATCCGGTCGCTCGTCCCCGAAGCGATCCTTGCCACTCTCCCCAACGTTGGAACATCGTGTTGAGCAAACCCGTACCCTTGGTCTCGGTCAGAAATTCGCTGCGGAATCCGATTAATCCTCGGGACGGAGCTTCAAACTCAAGACGCACACGCCCGGTTCCGTGGTTCACCATCTTTGTCATCTGACCCTTACGACGACCAAGAGCTTCAGCGATGACTCCGATGAACTCATCGGGGCAATCAACAACCACGGACTCGATCGGTTCCAAAACGGCTCCATTGACGTTTCGAGTAATTGCTTCCGGCTTGGAGACCTGCAGCTCGTAACCTTCACGTCGCATCATCTCGATCAAAATTGCCAACTGGAGCTCGCCCCGTCCTGATACTTTGAATTGATCCGGCGAGTCCGTTTCCTCCACTCGAATGGCAACATTGCCGAGGATTTCTTTGTCGAGACGCTCCTTCACCTGTCGTGAAGTCACGAACTTGCCTTCGCGTCCGGCAAATGGTGAATTGTTGACGCCAAAAATCATTGCGATTGTCGGCTCGTCAACGGCAATCGGCGGCAGTGGATGCGGATTCTCTACTGTAGTAATCGTGTCGCCGATATTGATGTCATCGATTCCAGCAAGAGCAATGATCTCCCCCAATCCGGCTCGCATGACTGGTTCACGCTTGAGACCCTCGAATACATAAAGCTGTGACACTCGAGTTTTTTGTATTGAACGATCGGGCTTGACCACGGCGATTTGATCGCCAACGGCGATCTCACCGGAAAAGATTCGCCCGATTGCGAGTCGACCGACGTAATCGTTGTAGTCAAGATTCGCAACCAGCACTTGTAGCGAATCGGACCGCAACTCTTTCGGAGATGGAATCGTTTCGACGATCTGTTCGAAGAGTGGTTTGAGGTTCTCTGATTGTTGTTCGAGCTGCTTCTTAGCAATCCCTTCGCGTGAGATCGCGTAGAGGATCGGAAATTCGATCTGCTCGTCCGTAGCGTCGAGATCAAGAAATAGTTCGTAGATCTCATCGACCACCTCCGCGGGGCGAGCATCAGCGCGATCTATCTTGTTGACGACTGCGATGGCCGGCAGTCGAGCCTCAAGCGCCTTACGCAACACGAAGCGAGTTTGCGGTAAACAACCTTCCGCAGCATCAACGAGTAACATAACCCCATCAACCATCTTCAAGACACGCTCAACTTCGCCTCCAAAGTCGGCGTGGCCGGGGGTGTCCACAATGTTGATCTTGACGTCGTGATAACGAACAGCCGTGTTCTTCGCCATGATCGTGATGCCCCGTTCGCGCTCAAGATCCATTGAATCCATGACGCGGTCGCGGACTTGTTCATTCTCACGAAACGTTCCTGATTGTCTAAGCATGGCATCGACGAGTGTCGTCTTCCCATGGTCGACGTGAGCAATGATCGCAATATTTCGAATGTCTGTTCTCTGATTCATCTACTAGTCCAAACTTTCCGTGTGATAAGAAACAGGTATCTTACCATCCCGAAGTTATAACCGTGACTCGGGTAGTGGAATGCCCGCGCGACTAGAACATACCAGTCTGTCTCAATGCTTCGCCCAGCACCATGGCTACGGAGGTTGCGAGATTAAGGCTCCGTACTTTTGGATTGAGGAGTGGGATCTTCAGGCAGTTTTGCCACTTGGCTTCCAGTAGTTCGGTTGGCAAGCCGCGTGTTTCGCTACCAAAAACAAGGCAATCGGAGTCTGTGAAAGTCCAGCTTGTATAAGGTCGCTCTGCCTTTTTTGATAGGTAGACGAACCTTGCATCAGGTAAGTCTGAATAGAGACTGTCGAGGTCCGAATGGCGATGAAGAATTACCTCGGGCCAGTAATCAAGGCCTGCTCGCTTCACAGCGCGATCGTCCAAACGAAAGCCGGTCACACCGACTATGTGTAAAGGAACTCTCGTCGCCGCACACAAGCGCGCGATGTTGCCGGTGTTCGGAGGAATCTCAGGTTCAAACAATGCGATGTGAATCATGAGAATGTCAGTGGTCAGTCGTCAGTGGTCAGTAGTATAGGACCTATTTGACCTATTGGACTTATCACAGACAACTGACTACTGACTACTAACAAAAGAAAAGTGGGGATCGTGATTGCAAAAAGAAACGACGAGCTTCGCTTGAAGGTCTCGTCGTTTCTTTTGCAAGGTCCGGAGGACCTCAGATGTTTGTGTGCGCCGGCGGAAGACTTGCTCTGTGACCTGCTGGTTCGAGTTATCTCTTCTTTGCGGCCTTCTTGGTTCCGCCCTTCTTTGCGCCGCCCTTCTTGGCGCCACCCTTTTTCGCTGCTTTCTTTCCACCTTTTTTAGTTGCCATAGCTTCTATGTGCTCCTTCTTTCAAGATTGGTTTTGGTTTGTTTTCTTCATGACCACAAGATACTGTGTTTGACTTGTTCTTGTGGGCTAGAGTAAACGGCGCACAACATCTTGCTATATAAACGTAATTGTCACAGTTGTCAATAACTTATTACTGCCTCGATGAAATATTTTAGTCCATGCAGGCGGCGTAGTTTTGTCCCACATTGAGTCGCCGAAGTGATGACGTCAGCGCGCGTGTGGCGTAGCGAGATCGATGCGCAGCAGTGTTCTTTGATCTTAGCGATTGATCAGGTTGAGAATTTTTATGACGAGGAATTGTTGGACCAGCGAAAGTGATCGCGATCACTTTCATGATGGATCAGTTGCGGAACAAAGGTGTGAAGATCCATTGATCATGATTTTCAATACCGTAGAACGTCAGCACCGATGAGCGTTTGCTGCGACTCGCTACGCCCACAAATGGACCACTCGAATCATCAGAGATCGAAGAAGAGCTGCTATTTTGAGATGGCGTTCCTGTGTTAAGTACGGTAACCATCTGAGGAACTGCAACCTGTTGCAATTCAATCATTTGCCGGTCTCGCGGCTGCGGAGCCACGGAGCCAACATAAGTCATCACTGCTTGTTGGAAGTCAATTAGCTCGTTAGAACGCGGATGAATAAGTCGCCATTCACCTTCGAGCGAAAGTGGATCGCGCGCTGCACTCGCTCGCAAAATTTGTCGCGTCTTTGATCCGCCAGGAATAGGAACACCTTGCACCAACTGGTCCATCGATGTTGGTAACGCCTGGTCACCTCTGACATTATTAACTGCCGCTCGATAACGATAATACTCGCGTATCGCTTCTGCTACTTGTTCGCCGCGATAGATTGCTTCCTTCTCTTTGTCTCGCTGCGATTGCTGCTGAAGACTGGGAGCCACAGCCATCGCGAAGAGAGCTAAAACGGTCATCACTGCCAGGAGCGCGACGAGGCTGTAGCCGCCCTCGGAACGCCGCCGCGTGGCGGCAGGGACACTGAGCGGCTCGATCGAGCGGTTCAACAGAGACCCTAATATATTGTGGTCTGGGTTTCGTCTATGGTTCATCGTCTTCAGCGTCTACGCGTGGTGTTGGACGACCAAGTGGTGCACCGGAAACTTTCTCGCCTTCGGTCATGGCTAGAGTGTGTTTGATCTTCAAGTTCGCATCCAGGAACACCACTTCTTTTTCTGAGATGCTCGTAACACGAAACCTGCCACTCAATAAATCGCCACGCTGTACACTCAGGATCTCCTTGTTGTTCTTGTCCTGAAGCAGCGCGGTATCAACGTGTGTTGGCGTTCCGATGATTCCGACGTACGAATAGTTTGGCGTGGGTGCAGGTGCAACGCTCAATTGTTGAACGCCTGAGTAAGCACTTCCATTTGGTGTCTGTACTTTAATCTGCCGTACACCTGGACTGGCAATGATTGCGGCGGCAACCGTGGCAGTCATTTGTTGAGGGCCTTTGTACTTTGTAGGTACCTCACGACCATCAACAAACACCCGCATGTCTGGCGTGAACTTGTCGCCACTAAGCTCCAGAGTAAAGTCTGCCGTTCGCGCATAGACGTTCGGCGGATTGATGTTCGCCAGCAGGACTGGGGGCGACGGCGTCGGAGTAGGCGTCACAGTAGGCGAGGCCACGGGTTTAGCCTTTTCGACGTAGGCAAAAATGTTTCTCTTTGGTTCAGGAACATTGGTTCCGGAGCCCGGCGACACGGGTGGTATCTCCTGCATATAACTAATGTCTGCGAGCTGAGGTTCTGTGCTGTTGCTGTTGCCGCTGTTAACAGCTCGTGGCGGCGCCGACCGGCCCAGGGTTGACGATGTCGGAGATGGTCGAGCAGGTACTCTTGGAGTACTCTTTCCGAAACCTATAAACGTCCACCAGAGAAAGATGATGGCAATTAGGCCGAGGACAGCAGCCCAGATCAGTTTTTTCCTTTCTCCCGGTTTTGAGAAATCAGCTAACTCCATTATCGTTCCTGGCCACCCACACCGTTTTCCGCTGAGTTTCGCTGGAAGTACATTGTCATGTTCAACTGTAGACTAACGAGCGATTCGCGCGTCCCGGATTCAGAGTCTGTCGCGGAAGCTACCTGTCCACTGTTCTCGGCACGCTGCAACTCAACCTCATTGATGATCACAAACTGTTTTGTTCTCTCCAGGTCCTGAATGAAACGACGAAGGTTTTGGTACGAACCTTCCACAGTCACCATGACTCCGATACCTGGATAAACACTCTGCCATTTCGTATTTGCCGAACTACCAGCTGTTACTTTTGTTCCAATCGGATCCAGGGCGGTGTAGGACGGTCCCGAGGTATTGCGCAATCCATTTTTTGTTATTAACTGGTTCAGCTCGCCATAGAGCGCCATTCGTCCTTCGTCCGACCGGACAAGGCTTGCCGTTTCGAATTTATCAAGACTTGTCGCAATTGCATCAGCGCGTTGTTGTGTGCTGTGTTCCTCGTCAACGATGCGTCGGAGTTTATCGAGATTTGATTGGAGTCGCGCCTGATCACTTTCTGCGGTGATTCGTCGTCCGCGCGCGGGCACTAAGAAATAAAGGTAGCTCAGTAAAACAAGGAACAGCACGAAGCAACTGAGCGCGAGCGCAACAATCTCAGCGAGGCCAAACATCTTTCCGCGCCGAGAATCCAGTAGATTCGTAAGACTGTTAGAAGATTTGGGAGTAGCCACAACCGCTTCGCTCATTTTGCAGCCTCCTCCTTGTCGTCACGGGCTTCCGCCACACTCTCGCTCGCAACCCCGTGTCTTGGTCGATAGACGACCACCAATTCGAACTCGCTACCACTTTCACCGCGACCTTTTTGCAGATTTTGATTTACCAGCTTGGCATCAAATATTCCGCTCTTATTCATGTCAGATATCATCTGAAGCACATTAGTTGAGGTCTTCGAAAAGACAGCCAAATCAAGATCAGCAACAGTTTGATCGCCTTGTCTCGTTATGTCTCGCACAGCAATTCGCGAAACTCGTACGTTGTCCGGTACCGCATCTTCCAAATCCGCAAACAATCGCGACCAGGAAAAGCCCTTTCGGTCAACTAGTTGATGAGCAGCTTGCAGTGCCTGCTGCTTATCGATTGAGAATTGGCGTTTAAGTTCCTCACCCTTGGTAATCAACGCCTGCTCTTCCTGTTTCATTGTATTTACGGCGGCACTCCTGGACGCGACGTCCCGGTTAATGCTGGTAGTGAGTTGGATGACGACAACCAAGCCTACCACCGATATAAACAGGATGACTGCCGTCAACACCCACGGAAGCAGGCGATTACTAAATGGTTTCGAGGCTAAATTGAGATTGTTACTCACTACGGAATCCTCACCTAGTCTACGGTGGTGGGCTTACGCGAAGAATACAGGCGGAACAAAGCATTCGCAAACCGCTGGCCGAGAAATCGACCGCCCGACAATTCCACGTGCGAACCGGGTCCCGGTTTCAGAAATCGTGGGTCTCTCTCGGTCTCGAAACGGTTATTGTCGGACTCTGTCTGAATGCCCTGGGAATCCCTCGACTTGTGAGGCGTCTCGCGATGCTCCTATAATCCTCGCAGCTTGGTAAATCGAAGCAGTTATGGCACTAGGGGAGAGATTTCAATTGGAACGTTCAGCAATTCAGTCCTGTTGCGATTCTGTAGAAACCGGCACGGTTGAGCGCGTAGCGATCGCGAATCTGCCTACCGAGTGGGGTGATTTCAAAATCGCTGGTTACCGCTCGCTTATTAGCGAAGAAGAATATGTTGCTCTCTACAAGGGTCAAATGAGTCGCGACATTCCCACGCTCGTGAGAATTCACTCTCAGTGTCTAACAGGGGACGTTTTTGGTTCGAGCAAATGCGATTGCGGCGATCAGCTTCATGCTACGCTGCAGATGATCCAACAAGAAGGCCGCGGTGCAATTGTTTATCAGCAGCAAGAAGGCCGTGGCATCGGCATTCTAAACAAGATTCGGGCGTATGCATTACAAGACCAGGGTGCCGATACTGTTGAAGCAAATGAAAGACTCGGTTTGGCGGTAGACCTGCGAGATTACAGGCAATGTGCGGAGATACTTTTCGATCTTGGACTCTGCAAAGTGCGAGTCGTCTCGAATAATCCTTTGAAGCTTCAGGCGCTTGAAGAAGCCGGACTGAAGATTGTTGAACGAGTATCGATCGAAGTTGATTCGGCGGAAAATGCCGCCGGTTATCTCCGCACAAAGAAAGAGAAGTTGGGACATCTCCTCGAGTTGAAGAGAAGTTAAACCGCGACTACTTTCCGCGGGATTTAAGGTGTCTGCTTCGCCGGCTGACTGGCCAGTGCTTTCTTGATCCTCTCGACGGTTGTTCGTGCCTGCTCAGCGAACGGCCCTTTTGGTTCCAACCGCAAATACTCTTCAAACTCGTGCTGAGCATCTTG
>Ga0068856_100001144_pt1 | contig 27868 bp, 15 predicted proteins | sample KBSCornC62_FD_66595 | JGI IMG/M metagenome (GOLD analysis project Ga0068856, IMG submission 66595) | Corn rhizosphere microbial communities from Kellogg Biological Station, Michigan, USA - KBS Corn C6-2 | ecosystem: Host-associated > Plants > Roots > Rhizosphere > Soil ... | reverse complement strand
TTGATGGCCATGAGCAGGCTGCGCCGCAGCGGGAGCGTAAAATCGGCCGCCGACATCTCCGGGTCCAGCTCAAAGAGGCATTGCATCGAGGTGGACTTCAAAAAACCCTGCGCATAGTTGCAGACATACGCGGCAAAATCCCGCAACGTGTCGCGCTTGGGATTCACGGCCCAGAGAATTTCATCCATGGTCGAGAGCAGCCCGCGCGCTTCCTCACAAATCTGAATCAGGTGCAATTGTTCTTCGGAGCCGTCGCGCAGCTCGCTTTGCGCCAGTTCCCCGTGCAAGACCAACTGGGTCATGCGCGCTCCAATGTCGTCGTGAATATCCCGGGCGATCCGGGCGCGTTCCTGCTGGAGCAGCGAGCGCTCCTTGCGATGCAACGTCAGTTGGGCCATCAGGCGCAGGCTGATGAGAATGACCACGCCGCACACGCACAGCAGCGTGATTTGAAACCAGCCCGTCTGCCAAAAACGAACTTGGAGGGGCTGCAACGTCGGCATCTTGTTCACTTGGACAGGTTGGGTCCACCAAGGCAGCCCACCCAACGGACTCTTGATCACCGCCGCCGGCCAGCCATCCGCCGCTTCGATTCTCCTTTCCCAGTGGCTGACGCCCTCGGGAACAATCCTCCAGGTTTTATCCGATTGGGCTTCAATCACCCGGCCATCCGCCAGTTCAACCCGCAAGCCAAAGAGCATGCCGGCGTAACCAAAAGAGTTGATCGCCTTGACCGCCACCACGTGTTCGCCGGGCGTTAGTAATTGGGTCAAGTCGAAGACAAACAACTCGCGCCACTCGGCTCCCCGCCCCAGCTCGCGGCCGTCGAGATAAAGCGTAAACTCATTATCTGCCGTCACCGTGAGTCGCGCGTTGGTAACCGTGCTGGAAACCGGAACCTCAAAACTCCGCCACAATTGACAGACTTGTCCGTCGTATGTGTTGCTGGCCCAGATCCACGAACCAAGCCCATTGGTCGGGCTGATATAAGGGCCCAAATCAGTCTTATTGTCGGCCGCGGCATCGGCGGCATACGCCGGAGCGACGAACGCCAGCCATGACACCGCCAATGCGAACGCAGCCTCTCGGAATCGCAAACGCCCCAGCCACGACATCATGAATTGAATATGAATCATCAAGCGGTGCAAGCACTGCCAGTTTAGTGGATTTTGCGTGAACGCCAAGTCCGATGTCCTCTTCGGAAAGCTTCGCGGTCGCAAACGCCCGGTCGTGTGCGACCCCACGACGGAGTCATGGTAGCGGAACCACTTGGGCGGTTGAAACGGTCACCGGCCCGAGCAAACCGGATTTCGGCAGCGGCGAGTTCTTCGTGAATGGCTCATACGAACTCCAGGTGAACCGATCCTTTGGCGGCAACGCCGCGTCGCCGATCATGCGGTTCGGCCAGAGATTCGCCACGCGGACTTCCAGCGTGTTGCGACCGGACTTCAACGCGGCGGAAATATCCACGCGGAACGGCGGCTTCCATAACGTGCCGAAGTCATGGCCGTTGAGTTTCACCTGCGCCATCACCTGCACCTCGCCGAGATCGAGCCAATGTTCCGATTTTGCGTTTCCGATTTTGGTCGCCGTGTTCCAGTCGAACGTCTTCGTATAGGTCGCGGTGCCGGAGAAAAATTTCACGCCCGCATTGGTCGAATCACTCAATGACCTCAGTGGCTCCAAAGTGATCTTCTCCGGTGCGCCCCACTGCGGCGGAAAACTTACATCCCACGAGCCGCTGAGCGCCAGCGCGTCAGGCACGCTCGCAACTTCAACGCGCCGCGTTTTGCCGCTCGCCAGTTTTAATTCATACTTCCCCGGCTGTGACGCCACGATGTCCAGCCGTCCCGCCGATTCACAGCGAACTTCCGCCGCGCGACTGACTGCTGGAATCGCCGCGACCAGATTGACGGTCTCCGGATCCTGCCCGCTGATTTTGAACGCCCGATCATCGGCGATATATTCCACCTCCAGAGTTTTCACTACGCCGTATGCCGGATCATCGCCTTCCGCCAGTTTAGCGACGTGAAAGCCAACCTCGCCACGATTCACCAGCGCCTGCACTTTGGTTTGCACGTCTCGCGAGCGGGCGGCATCACCCGGCACGCCATAAGTCGCCTTTTGAATTTTGATCACGGGTGGCTTGGTTATGGCCATCACTGGTTGGCGGTCGCGTGTAAAACTCACCACCGGATCAAACGGCTTTCGCTGCGGACGAAACACCACGAAGACCGAACCACTCGCTTCCAGGCGCAACGGAATTGAAATACCCGCTGCCGTTTCAGCATAAACCGCCAGCGGAGCCGTTTCGCCCGTCTCTGGGTTCCACAATTCCGGGCGCAAATCCTTCACCCGGAAATGGCAGCTCACTTCCACCGCCGAAGCCGCCGGGTTGGCGACGAAATAAACCTGCGTCTCGCCGACCTGCCGGCGAATCCAGTTCAGCTTCGCGCTCGCAGTAAAATCCGGTGTGGTTTGCAGCTTCTCCAAAACTTGTTCCAGTGGCTGCCCCCAGATCACCCTGCCCTTGCCAAATGAATGCTCCGTCACAGTTTTTCCATCACAATAGCCCCAGATTTCCGCCGCCAATTTGGCCACCTGCTCATCGCCTTTGGGAAAATCCGCCAAGCTGGGCGAAGCGGTCGGGCGCGGCCCCAGCACCGTTGCTCCCGCCTCGACCAGTTGCTTGATTTTTCCGAAGAGGGCCGGCGTCATCAAGGGGTCCTTCTCCGGCAACACCAGCAGCCGGTAGCTCATCCCGTCTGGCAGCACCAATCGGCCATCCTTCACTGTCATCCGCGCGATCAAAGCTTCCGCACTGCATTCATCGTATTTGTAACCGGCGGGCACGGCGGGCGCGGGCTTGAAATAGGTTTGGTTGGGCAACTGCGGCCGCAGGTAACAAAGATCCGCGACGAACAAACCCTGTCGCAGCATGAACTGGCAACGCGCGAGATATTGATGCCACGCGCCGGACATTTCCCACCAGGTCTGGGTGCGTTCATAGTGCAAGCCCCATGGTCCCATCGTCGCGCCGGGGAAACGGTCGAGGTAAGGTTGGTGGGCATAGCGGTGGATGACGAAGCGGTTGATGCCCTGGCAAAATTCAAAATCGCCGAGCGCTTTGACCGTCGCCGGATGCATCTTCCATTGCTCGCTGTCGTTTGACGTGAACGCTTCCGCGCCGACAGTCTTTTCACCCATGACATGCGCGACGGACGCCATCTGACGCCCCTTCGCTTCGTTTTGATTTCCGCCCGTCGCCCAGAATTCGCTCATCGGCTCGTCCGCGTGCTCCGTGTAAATCGCCTCATCGCCAAACGGCAGATCGTAGCCTTCGATGCTCAACCGCAAGCCGTGTTCGTGCGCCAGTTCTGCCAGTGGTCCCACATAATTTTCCGCTAGCAGTTCGGAAATAGTCTGATCAAAATCCCAGCGAAAACGTTTGGCCACCGAAGCATCGCCAATGCGAAGTTTTCCGTCGATCACATCGGGCAGAAATGGAATCGGATCGTAGCCCCGGCGCTTTTGAAATTCCTCGCGAAATTTTGGCGTCCAGTTTTGCGAACCCACTTCCCAGCTATCAATGTGCGTCGCCGAAAGCGTCGAGCCCGCCATGGAACCGACGCTCGCGATGAGTTTGCCCATCATGTTTGCGAAATGAACATCCATCGCTGCGCGGCTCAGCTTGTCACATTCCAATCCGTTGCCGCCCTTGACCGGTGGGCGCGTGGACGAACCCGTCGTCGTGTGACCGATGCGTTGGATGATCCACTTGCCGGCGGGAACCTCCCAATTCAACTTCCCATTCGAATCCAACTTGGAAGTGAGGTTTGTCACGTCGGCGACGGCAACAATGCCATTGGTCGAATCTGGAAAAGCCAGCACCGCGATATCGCGGTAGTAATCTTCATGCGCCACGGTGCTGTCGAATGAATCGCGCGAACGCTGTTTAACATCCGGTTGCGGCAAGACGGCGGAAAATTGAAAGGGGCCCGCAACTGTCACATTCGTGGAGATGAGCCTTTGCATGGAAAGTTCCGGCGTGATCCATGGCCCGCTGCTGCCGCACCAACCGGGGCCGTTGGTCATGTTGATCTCGATTCCCAAGCGGTGTGCCTCGGCGACAGCGAAGCGAAACAGCTCCTGCCATTCCGCATTCATGAAATCCGCGGTGCCCGGCGGCGGCGCGAAGCGTTCCACCACATCCATGATGATGACGCCGCCGATCCCGACGCGCGCCATCGCTTCAAGGTCGGCGGTGATGCCCGCCTTGGTGACATTGCCGTTGTTCCAAAACCAATAGACCCACGGTCGGGACGAAGCGGGCGGCGCGGCAAATTGCGCGGAGAGGTCGCTGGCCAGCAGCGGCGAGGAGCAGAGCGCTAGCACCAAGGTGATCAAGAATTTGAAATTCATCTTTTGCGGTGGTTCAGTCGGCAGGCGAAAAAATTGCCGTGTGGCTTATGTTCTAACAAATTCTCGTTCATGGAAGCAAAACTGTTTCCGCCGCTTGGAGTGTCACTGGGCCGAGCAAACCCGACGGCGGCAGCGAGGTGTCGGGCAAAAACTGGGCAGAAGAACTCCAGGTGAACCGCTCCGCTGCCGGCAACGCCGCGTCGCCGATCATGCGATTGCGCCAGAGGTTCGCCACGCGGATTTCCAGCGTGTTGCGGCCAGGCTGCAAGGCGTCGGTGACATTCATTCGATACGGCGGTTGCCACAACGTTCCCAGATCATGGCCATTCAGTTTCACCTGAGCCAAGACTTGGACGTCGCCAAGTTCCAGCCAGATTTCCGTTTTCTGTTTTCCAATGTTTGCCGCTGGTTTCCAGTCGAACGTTTTGGTGTAGGTCGCGGTGCCGGAGAAAAATCTCACGCCCGCATTGGTGGACTCGCTCAATGAAACCAGCTTGTCCAAGGTGATTTTCTCCGGCGCTCCCCACTTGGGCGGGAAACTAACCTCCCACGCTCCGGCGATCTCCCGCGACGGCGGCACGGAGGAAATTTCCACGCGCTGCGTATTGCCACTCGCCATTTTTAACTCATACTTCCCCGGCTCCGATGCCACGATGCTTAACCGTCCAACTGTGTCGCTCCGGAGTTCCGCCGCGTGGCGGACGGCCGAAATGGGCTTGCCGATATAGATCGAGTCCGGCTCATGTCCGCTGACGGTGAACGGCACGCCATTGGCCGTGTATTCCACCGTCAAAGTCTTCACGACGTTAAAAGCCGGATCGCCGCCGTCATTCAACTCACTGACTGGAAAATCCACTGCCCCACCATCCACCAGCGCCTGCACTTCTGCGCGTGCGTGGCGGCTGCGGCTCGCATCGCCCGGCACGCCGAAGGTGGCATTCTTGATTTTGATCACCGGCGGTTTGGGCAGGATCGGAATGACGGGCTGACCATTCCGCGTAAAACTGGCCACCGCTTCAAGTTTTTTGGATGGCGGACGAAACACCACGAACACCGAGCCGCGCGCCGCCAAACACATCGGCACTCGCGTCACGCCATCACTCGTTTCGCTGGCCAGCCGTTCGATCTCGCCGGTCTCCGGGTGCCACAGCTCGGCCACTTTGCCAGCGACGCGAAAGGCCGGCATGAGTTGGATGGGAACGTCCGTTTGATTGGATAAAAAATACAGATCAGTGTCGCCGTCGCGACGATGGATATAAAGAATCTGCGCAGGATTAATTCCGCCAACGTCCGGCGGCACTTGCAGAACGGCCCGCAAATCGCCATCGGCTCGAACGCGCCCCTTCAATTCAGCCGCCAGCTTTTGCACCGTGGCGTCACAGGCGGGATAACCTTGCAGACTGGGCGAGCGCGAAGGTAGCGGCCCCATTACGGTCAGTCCGCCATCCACGAACGATTTGATTTTCGCCAGCGTTTCCGGCCGCATGGTTTGCGACGGCGGCAGCACCAGCAGGCGGTAGCTCATGCCATCCGGCAACACCAACCGGCCACGCTCAACGCGCGCGCGGTTGAGCAGGACGTCGGCATTGATGTAATCGTAGTCGTAACCCGCCGGCAGTTCGGGCTGGCGGATGCCGGTCATCTTCGGCGCGTCTTCGCCGATGAAGTAAGCCACATCGGACACCTGCACGCCCGACTGCAAGAGGACGCTGCACCGGCGCAAATAATCGATCCAGCTCTTCGACATCTCGAACCACGTGTTGTTGCGATTGAACTCGGTGCCGAAGGCGGCATTGATTCCCGGCTGACGATCATCCCACGGCTGATGAATATAGACGTGAAATACAAATTGATTGATCCCCTGGCACAACGCCCAATCGCCGCGCTTTTTCAAACTCCACGGCGTGCTCAGGTCCATCGGCCCGCCCGTCCACGCTTCGGCGAAGACTTGGCGTTTGCCATAGATGTGAGCGGCCGAAGCGGCATCGCGGAGTTCGATGCTGCCGAGCGTGCCGCTTTCCCAAAACTCGCCGCTGATCTCGTCGCAGTTACCGCCGTAAAGAAGAAACTCGCTCGGAAAACCGAAGTGGCCGTAATTTTCCAGCCACATTTTCATGCCCTGCTCGTGACATAGATCGCGCAAGCCGCCAACGTATTCGGACGCCACCCGGTCGGCGATCAACCGCCGCAGGTCCCAGAGAAACCGGTTCGACTGATCCGCGCCACCTACCATGCGGCCGGTCAGCACCGGCAAGTTAGGCAGCGGATCGTAGCCGTATCGCTGCTGGAATTCGGCGGCAAATCCGTCGGTCCAATTTTGCGGCCCGCGCTCGTAGCTATCCGCCACCACATGCTTCCAAGCCGTGCGCTCCGCCGCCGGCAGGAGATGCAGCAGGTGACCGACGTAGGCGTCAAAGTGCGACTTCAAGGCGGTGCGATTCATTTTATCCACCTCCAGGCCGGTCGCTTCCGGTGGGGCGGGACTGTTCTTTGTGCCCGTCGGAGCCATGCCGATGCGTTGGACAATCCAATCGCCGGCAGGCACGTCCCATTCCAGCGAACCATCCGGACGCAATTGTTGAGTCAGATTTTGCACGGAGGTCGGCGCGATGACGCGGTCCACGGAATCCGGCTCGGCTTGTTGCGGCCAGATGTAGAAATCAAACGGCGGCTGCGGATCTTGAAAAACTTTTGTGAGCGACTTTCCTGACACATCGTCCACGCGGGCCGCGCCGGACAACTGAACGTCACCGATGTCTTCCGGCGCGGAAAGCTGCAAGCGAAACACGCGCGCCGTCGTCGCAGGAAAAGCCACCACCACCGGAGCAAACGGCACCGGACCGACCTCCAGTCTGGGATTGTGACGGTCAATGGAAAATTTCCGGACCAGCCGGAAGACTTTACCATCGTTCGAAGCCTGCAATTCCGCGGCGACATTGACACCCTTGGACGGCGTCACGGTCAGGCTCCGCGCCGTAAACAACTGAGGCATTTCAATCGTCACTGTCCCCTGCTCTCTGGAAATTTTTCCACCTTGCCCAGCAGCTGTATCCGCGTCGTCCTTCGGCGTCGGGAAGGCCAGCACCACCACGTCTTGAAAAGCACCTTCCGGCCGGGGAAGTTTTCCCGAAAAATGTTGTGGTCCGCGCAGACGGATTTCCGGAAGGACCAGATAGCGCATCGCCTGTTCCGGTTTCACCCACGGTCCGCCGGATTGACTCCAGCCCGGTGAATTAAAAACGCCGATGTCCACACCCAGCCGGCCGCCTTCGCGGATGGCGTGCGTCATCGTTTTCCAAAAAGGATCGCTCAAAATTTTCACGTCGCCCGGACCCAGCCGACTTTGATCAGCGATGATGCCGATATACGCCTCGCCGATGCCGACGCGCTGCATGGCTTCCAAATCTTTTGTGATGCCATTGGTCGTGATGTTGCCATCCATCCAATACCAATAACAGCGCGGCTTGGTGGCATCGGGCGGGGTGATGAAATCTTTTTCAAGGCTGGAAAGTTCGGCAGCCTGCGCCCCTGCCAGCGACAAGAAACAAATGGCAGGAAGCACTCTCGATGAAACCGTCTTGAATACGCGAGCGAATGGAAAAACAGATGGCATTCTAGTTTGAAACGAGGCGATAGAATTTTTGCGGGTCGTTGGTGATGGAGTTGGTCAAGGCGATGGAATTCTGCGTGGCGACGAAATTGGTTTCGGCGGACCAACTGGTTGTTGTCAGATTGGTCGTGCTCTGGAGCTGATAGCTTTGGCCGGGGAAAAGTCCGCCAAGGTTCATGACAAAACGCGCCGGTCCAGCCAAGGCCGCGACGCCCAAGGTCGGCCGCGGAAGCTCGCTCGCCTTGCCAAACACGGTGATGCCCGCGTAGCCGCAATAGCCGTTCTCCGAGCCCGGACTGGTAAAATCGAATTTCACGGCGGCCACATTGGTGGCCAGCACGCTCGCGGAAGACGTCAGGATTACTTTTGTGGCGGACTGGATATTGTTCGCGACGGCCGGGTTGTAATTGACGACCGCCAGTGAGATGAAATTCGTGGGGGCCATCACGGTGGAGTAATAAACCGTATAGGCTTGTTGATCGCGCCCGTTGTCCGCCCAACCGCCATAAACGGTGATGTTGGTCAGATCGTATCCGGTGGTCGAATTGGTGAGCGAGTAGATCAACAACGAACCCGATCCATTGCCGTTGCCACAGGTCACATAGTTCGTGCTGGTGGTGATGGGAAATCCTGAGCTTCCCACGATTTCGGTGAGTCCCAAGTTATTGCTGGCCGTTAACGAGTTGACGCTCCGGCCGGCGGCTTCCCTGCTAAAATCACCGCTCATGCTGCTGGGAAATTTTCCGGCGATCAGGCTGCCGTTGGTCACGACGGTCCAATCGGGATAAAACGTGCCGGTGCCGCTGCCAGTCTGGTTCGTCGTGGAAATCAAAACGCTCGGCGGAATGACAATCGAGTAAGGCGATGACCACCGATAGTGACCGGAGCCAACCGCAAATATGGCGCAGCTGTTCGAAACGCCAACATAGCTGACGCCCGGCGAACTGGCCGTCGGCACGCCACTTTCGGTGATCGCACCGGCGCTGGTGGTGGGCACCCAAATTTGGGCCGTCGTGTTCGGAGGAATGACAACATCCAAATTCAACGCGCTGCCGGTGTTGGTCCACGCCGTCGAGATCAGGCCGCGAGTGGAATGATAGCTGGTATTGGCCCACGTCAGGCCGATTCCCGGAACCGGCTGGATGCGGATGGTTTTGTAGCCCGGGCTGGTGGCGCTGATGCCGCCGACGGTGCTGTATAAATATTCGCCCACGGCACCGAACGCATAGTGGTTGAATGAATTCATGCCGATCGTTTGGAAGCCGCCACCGGGCGTCCAGCCGTCCCAGCGTTCCCACATCGTCGTCGCGCCAAGGTTCACCTGGTAGAGCCACGAGGGATAAGATTCCTGCAGCAGCAGTTGATACGCGAGATCGTCGCGACCGGCAATGTGGAGCGCGGGCAGCAGCCGCGGCGTGCCGATGAAGCCCGTGGCGAGATGCGTGCCGAATTGCGCGATGCTGTCCGCAAATTTTTGCGCCGCTTGCGTGCGCAACCCCGGCGGCACCAAGCCGAGCGTGAAGGCCAGCGAGTAACCCGTCTGGCTGCTCCCATCGGCGAACGAGCCGTCGGCATTGAACAAATTGGCGTAGGCCGCGACGATGTTGCTGTGCAGCGTCGCGTAGCTGGCGGCATCGGCGGTTTTGCCAATTGCAGCAGCCATCTCCGACATCGCCTGAGCGTAGTAAGCGTAAAAGGCCGTGTCCATCACGGTGGAACTCGCGCCGCCGCCCAGGTTCAGCCAGTCGCCAAAATCGCCAGGCAACCCCGTCACCAAATAGTTCGAGGAATGAGCGGTCAGCCATTGCCCATAGCGCTGGAACGAAGCGTAGTGGTCAGCGATGATGTTTGTGTCGCCATAGGTGCGATACATGATGAGCGGACAAATCCAGCCAGCATCGCCCCACGCCGCCGCGCCGCTGCCCGCGCTCAGGTCGGGGGCAACATGCGGATAGGCACCGTCGGCAGATTGGGAATCCTCGCAAAACGTGACCATGTGCCGGCGGAAGAAAGATTGCACGTCTAAGTTGTAGGCGGCGGTCGGCACGAAGAATTCCGTGTCGCCGCTCCAGCCCATGCGTTCATCACGCTGCGGACAATCAGTGGGCGTTTCGAGATAGTTGCCCTTCTGCCCCCAGATGATGTTGCTGAACAGTTTGTTCACGAGCGGACTCGAACACGCGAAATCGCCAGTCTGCGGCATGTCGGAACGCACCACGACGCCAGTGACCGAACTCAACGTCGGCGGCACGGTCAAGCCGCGCACTTCAACGTAGCGGAAACCGTGGAAAGTAAAACGCGGCTGGTAAGTCACGGCGCCATTCGTGCCGAACGTGTAAAAATCCGTCGCGTCCGCGCCGCGCAAATTGGCGGTATAGATCGTGCCGTTGGGATTGAGCATTTCGCCGTGGCGCACCGTGATGCGATCGCCGATGGCGCCGGTGATATTCAGCTGCACCCAGCCGACCATGTTCTGGCCCAGATCGAACGTGTAGCAGCCGGGGCTGGGTTCCGTGAGTTGGATGGCCGGCAGCGTTTCCAGACACCGCGCCGGTTCCGTGACCGCGGCTTGGACGGCAATTCCGCCGAGACCGGGAAAGGAATTGGGATTGCCGTAGAGCGCCTGAATAATTGTCAAAGGCTGGTTGCCGTCGCCAATTTGCACGGTGGCATTTTCGGCAAACGTCAGCGTCTGGTTCGTGCCACCCAGCGTGAAATTAATCTGCAAGATTTTCACGACGCCATACGCCGGATCGCCGCCCATGGTGGTGTTGTTCGCCACGAAGTTGAGTTGATTGTTCGCCAACAGCCCCGTGACGATGGCCGTCACGTTGGAATAACCTCCGGTGTTCGCGCTCAGGCCGGTCAACACCGGCGACCAGGCGCTGTCGTTGAAATTAGTCGTGTCCCAGCCCGGCATTTCCAACCGCGCGTCGTGTTCCGAACCGATCAGCAGATCACCAAACTTGATCGGACCGTAGCTGGCTTTCCACGAGCTGTCGCTGACGACCGTTTGCGTGCTGCCATCGGAAAGTTGCAGGACGAGCTGCGCCAGAAAGCGCGGGGTTCCGCCGTAGTTGAGCCGCTGCCCCCGGAACGCGAGATCGCTCGCATACCAACCATCGCCCAAGATGGCGCTGAGGATGTTCGAACCGCCCTGCACCAGGCCCGTCACGTCGTAGGTCTGGTAATAAACGCGCTTCGAAAAATCCGTCCAGCCCGGGGTGAGCACATCGTTGCCGACCTTCTGGCCATTGAGATGCAATTCATACGCGCCCAGCGCCGTGACATAAACCGTCGCGCGCGTGACGGACTGGCCGACCGTGAAATTCTTGCGTAAATACGGCGCGGGAACCCGGGCGATGTCCTGGAGAGCCGGCGTGCCCCAGGGCGAACCACCGCTGCCCGGTGTTGCCCAACCAGAATCGTCATAGTTGGTCTGGGTCCAGTTGCCCGACGGCCATTGCGCGGCTTTCCAGCTCGTATCCACCGGAATATTGGAGACGCTGCCGGAGGCGAACTGCACGACCAGACGGCCAATCGCCTTGGCCGTCTGTTGCGCGTCGCTGTTCGTCGCCGACAGGGCAATGACGTTGGTGCCAGCGTGCAACCACGGAGTCACATTGATCCGGGCCGTGGCGTCCCAGCGCATCGCGGCGTTCGTCATGAGCTGCCCGTTCACATAGACACTGCAAAAGTTATCTGCCGAAAGCGCCACGACGGCGTTGGTGATGGTCTGCCCGGACGGCAGGATAATTTTTTTCCGCAGCGAAGATTGAGAAACACCGCCTTGCGCCGTTTGCCCGGAATAGCTGATCCAGTTGAGTCCGGCGGTGTTGAACAAGGCATTGTCCGCCGCCTGTTGTGGCGTCAGGTTGTAAGCCGCGTCATAGCCGATCCATTGCGCCGACCAATTCGTCGGGGACAGCAGTCCCATGGACCATTGCGCTGACGCGCTCCACGCCGAGACGTTGTTGCTGCCATCATAGACCCGCACGTGCCAGAAACATTTTTGCCCGCTCGTCAACGGCTGGCCCGCATACAGCACATCCACCGTGGAACTGCTGGTAACTTTCCCGCTGTCCCACAAATCCGATGCGCCGGACGTTGACCCGACTTGAATCTGGTAGGCGCTTTGTGTTTCGCCGCGCGCCTGCCCGTCGCTTTGCAACTGCCAGGAAAGTCGCGGCGCGGGGTCGCCGATGCCGAGTGGATTCACCCGCAGAGCGCAGCGTAACTCCACTGGCGACAAGGCCGCCAGCGTTGAATCAGCTGCCAGCAACATCGTCACGGCAATCAGCACCAGCGATTTTCCGATAATATTTTTAAATAGGGTCATTAAAAAAGCACGTATCTTTGAGCCTGAGCCGAGGCGCTCCAACGCTTCGCCTGACCAAACCAAAAACCACTACCGGACGTTAGTTTGGTGCGGTTGAGACCAGAGCCGCCAAAATAAAAAGAATTTTGAAGAAGCCCTTCAATCATTGGGCCACCCGAATCCAACCCAGCAAGAAAAACCATGGTCACCATGGGCCATACCCATTCAACTCCACCGGCACAAAAAAATTAATATGATTGCCGCCTTTACCCCCGATGCCGATGGTCCCGATCGGGTCGGTAAACCGGTTTATAAAACTAAATTTTTGCCAGGACACATGGCCATCCTCATAGAGAAAGTTGCCACCCACGGGAACCCCGCCACTACCGCGATGAGCTCCCGTTTGAACAGACAATGTTTGTCCGGATGCAATCGTTACATTCTCAGACCAGGAACCAGCCGTCGTCATCTGCAACCGGTCCGCCATGACGGGCGCCAGCCGGTAAGACCCGCCCAGTTTGGGGCGCAAAATCATCCACGCACTCACATTCCCGGAGAAGGCGGGATTCGCATAATTGAAACTGTTGTAGTTCACACCTGACGCCGCATCACGGCCCGGCAGATAATTGTATCCGATCAAATGATTCACATAGCCGGCGGTTTGTTCCACCGCCCGATGGAACAGGTCGGTGGGACAATACATCACGTCGTTGGCCGCCCGGTTATTGCCGGTCACACTGCTCTTGTATAGATATTGCGGATAAAAAGTGTTGGTGAAACTATAAGGCATCCAGGCAAAATCATAAGCGCCGGCGGCGTTAGGATTTGCGCTTCGGAGATCTGGAAACGCGTTATTATTGTCCCCCGCATACATGTTGACGGCCAATCCCCATTGCTTGAGGTTGTTGGCACAACTGATTTTGTAGGCGCTTTGTTTCGCCTTGGCCAAGGCGGGCAACAGCATGGCCGCCAGAATCGCGATGATGGCGATCACCACCAGCAGTTCGATCAAAGTGAATCCTTGATGCTGCCGGCAACCGGCCGGATCGTTGCCATTATTCAAATTTGTTTTTTTCATACGCTTACGAGTCACAAGCAAACCTGAGCCCAGGTATTTCACACATCAAACGCCCGGGGACCTGGGTCCCCGGGCCAACTGACATTATTTAACCAACCCACGTCACGGCATCCGCACCCGGAAGAAGCTGGCTGGGTTGGTAAGGTTGACCGGAATGGAGTTCGAGAAGACACCAGCGCCATCGGTCACTCCAGTGGCGCTGATCGTCCAATTTGCCAGCGGTGTCAGCAGATTGGTTGTCGTCACAACGGTGTAGCCGTAGTTCGGGGTGCCGGTTCCTGTCAGGATCAGGTTGCCGCCAGAAACCGTCACCGGATTGACCACGGGCGCCGTCGGGGTAACCAGGCTGGCACCTTGCAACACGATTTCCGAATAGCCGGACCAACCGAAGTCCTGGCTGCCTTGCGGGGTGAAGTCAAACTTCAGCGCGGCCACATTGCTGGCAAGCAAGGTCTGGCCCACCGCCGGCGTGATCTCCACCCGGTTGCCCGAAGGCACTCCGGTGGGCACAAACGGATTGTAAGCCACACTGGCCAGCGGCAGGAACAACGTGGGATTCGACGTGGTCGAATAGCTAAGGTTATAGAACTGGCCGTCCCGACCGTAATCAGTCCACAGGGTGTAAACAATTACGTTGGTCAAATTCCAGCCGCCCGTTTTGGAAGTGAAGGTGATCCAGGAAACGGAAGCGTTGGTATCGTCACCGCAGGCGGCTCCGAAAGCGGCTCCGAAGCCAAGTATGCCGTCGGTCAGGTTGGTGACATTACACCCTTCTCCGGTGAAGACGCCCGGACCCTGGCTGCTCGGCAATTGCCCGGCAATCAGGTTCGGCGTTTCGACCGTCCAGCCATTGCTGGTTTGTTCGTTTTGAGCGGTGATCACCGGCCCGGCGGGCGGCGCGCTGGCCGAGGGCGAGCCAAAGACACTGATTTCGTTGTAACCGGAATACCCATTCGGCACCCCTTGCGGGTATTGGAAGTCAACCTCGATGGCGTAAACGTTGCTCGCGAGCACGCCAGTGGCGGGAGTGAGCGTCGTCCGAATCACGGTTGAATCGCTGACCCCATAACCCAAGAGGTTTTTGGCTACCGAGGTCAACGGCAGGAATATGGTGGGATTCGACACCGTGGAATACAAAATGGTGTAATACTGGGAATCCCGGCCATTGTCGTTCCAGCCGCCGGCAATTTGAATGTTGGTGACATCATAGCCATTGGCATCGGCCCCAAGCAAATAGGTCACATACTGGCCGGCATTCGAAGTGGGCGTGCCGCACGTCGCAAAGGCCGCATGGCTGCCATCATAAGTAAAGGTGCCATAGTTGCCATCCGTCAAAACCGGCAGCCCGCCTGCCGTGTTCGGGTAATTGACGTCGGGATCATTGAAATTACCCGTTCCATTGCCCAGGCTGGGCGGATTCTGACCGGCGATCAAACTCGTGCCCAGCAGGGACGTGTCCCAAGTGGGACTAAACGGGTTGGCCGCGCCGGCATCCGAGGTTTGGTAGGCGAAGGCCGTCACGATATTGTTGGTTGCCACCGGGGCCGGATCAACGACGACGGAGCATCCGCGAGTCATATTCGTGCCTGCCACATTAATACCCAGCAACCGGTAACCGCCATTGGTGGCCGTATCGGTTAATTGCAGATTGTTCAGCGTCAGCGTGGGCGAGGTTTGTCCGGCCAAGTCGATGCCGTCTTTCTGCCATTGGTAACTGGTGGCGCCGCTAAAAGCCCCGGTCATGATCAACTGGCTGCCAACCACATCTTCCGCCGTCAGTGGCGAAATATCTTGAGTCAAAGCCGGTATGACGCCCAGCGCGGGTGTGCCGCCGACGGTGATCTCCGAATAACCATTCCAGTTGTTCTTGCTCGACATGTTGAAATTAACCTGCACCGCGACCACGTTTTGCGCCAAGGCTCCAGACAGCGGAACCAGTATTACGCGGGTGGCGTTCGGAGCGCCGTCGGAAAACGAGGGATTGTAATCGAAGGTTCCGATGCTGATCCACGGCCCGCTTGATCCCACCGTGGAATACAAGACCTGGTATTTCTGTTCATTGCGACCATCGTCATTCCAACCGCCATAGACCGTGATGTTGGTGAGATTATAGCCGTAGGTGCTGGCCGGCAGCGTGTAAGTCATGGCTTCACCGGCAGCGCCGCCACCCGCGTTCGCCCAGCCGCAAGATACCATGTTGACCTTGTCACTGTTCGGATTGCCATCGGACAAAACGCTCGGGTCAAGCGCGAGCGGGATTTCCTTCGAAAAATTTCCGGGGCCGGCAATGGCATTTCCCGCACCCAGCGAAAACCCAAAGATCAGGTCGCTGTTGGTGTCAATGCTCCAAGCCGGATAGAAAGGCAATTGTCCCGTTTGACCGCTATTATTCTGAACGACATTGCCCACTGTGGTCGGCGTGGCAACGACGAGCGGTGCCGCCGAACTATACAAAGGTGCCACCGTGCCATTCGTCGCATTGAGGCCTTCCGCCCGATAGGAACCGATGTCGGCCAGTTGCACATTGTTAAGCGTGAGCGTCGAGGTCACGATGTCATTGTTGGTCACGTTGACTACCCCGAGATTGACGTTGTTCGTCGCGGCGGGACCGGTGGTGATTTTCTGCCATTGCAAGCTGACCGGCGGGTCGTTGCTGTATGCCACCGTGAATACGACCTGGTCGCCAACGAAAGTCTCGGCACGAGCCGGCCGGGTGCTCTGCACCAGAACCGGCGACGGCGGGGCATTGGTGTCGGGGTCCAGCCGCACATTGTCAAAATTCGCCTGGATTAATGTGGGGTCGCCAGCAACTGACAGGCACACGGTAAGATTCCCGCTGACCGTGGGGCCGGTGGTATATTGCACAGAATAATCCTGCCAGGTGTCCTGCGTGGCCGGTAGTCCGTTGGTCGTCGCCAATACCGTGCCGGTGTTATCGTCGCCGTTGACGAGGGAAATAATTCCCGGCGAGTTGATGCGATCCGCGCGGGACCCAATCGCCACAACCAAATTATAAGTGTGGTTCGGAATCATTGGCCCCATGACCTGATAGACGCCGCCGGTCACGGCGGAATTGAACATGTTGACGAATAAAAACTGGTTGCCATTGGCCGGAGCCCCCATTGGGTTGTTGACGGAGTATTCGGCGGTGGTCGGAACTTCTGAGCCAATATCACCACCACTGCCCCCCACTGCGGTATTCGTCCCGATAAACCGGTGCCAACCGGTAAAAGCCGCAATATTGCCACCCCCGATCGAGTCCTGCTCAAAGCTCAAGTTGGGAATTGCCGGTGCCAGCGTTCCCTGGACGACCAGATTATCAATGCCGAAGAACCCGTTACCCGAAGCGCACCAGCCCATCCGAAGGTTCTTGTTGTTCAATTGAGTCAAGGTGATCGTGTTGGTCCAGGCCGTGCCATTCATGATTGTGACTTTCGATCCATTCCCCACGAAGGCGGAGCCGGTTCCAGCCGTATCACTAAAAATAAACGTCCAATGGTTGGTCGGTGCAAAACCAGCGGTGTTCCAGCCAGCAGGAGTGATGCTGCCATTGTTTTGAAATACCTGCAAAGCGCCATCCCGCTGTTGCAAAATCCCGAATTCGCCGGTCTGAGCAATCGGAAATGAGGTGCCGGGGAACCTCAACGCGAATGCCCCCCACTCCGTAGAGCCATCATTTTTCTGAAACATGTCAAAATCTATGGTCAAAGGCCCGCTGGATACCGTAGCGACGTCAAGGTCGCTGAACCAGGACCCGTTCAATGCCGTGAGCACATAACCGCCGCCGTAAGCGACGTATCCGCCGGGTTGACCAACATCCGTCCCCGTGTTGCCAAGCTGATGGTGCAATGCCCATCCGTCATAGGTGGCAGGAGCCAGCGGACCGGCTTGGCGATTGCCAAGGCCATAATTCAGATTTTGATTGGCATCTGGATTGGCATTGGCATCCACGTTGAAATTATCCGTGAACAGGACGGTCGCCGAGGCGGAACAGACGAAGAGCAGCGAAGCCAGACAAATCAGGCTGGCTATGATTTTCCAATGGTTTAGGGGGGGTGTTTTCATAATGGGGTTTCAGGATTATTTGGAGTTGGCAGGTAGGGTCGTTTCTTTTTTGATGTGGGGAAAATTTGGACTGGCAGCCATGGCTCAATGGCTGATGGATATTTTTGTCGGCGACTGCGGTGGTGGATAAAATAATTGCATCAGGGTGCTGCGCTTTGGATTGATAGAACAACTGTAACTGAGAATCGGCGGACGCATATCCCCAAACACGGTAAAAGCCCCATCACCGAAACAGGTGATGGTTGCCGCCTTCAATCGTTCAAATGGCTGGGGCAGTGAAAAATTGCCGGCCTTCATTTGCTTCAGATTATCCTCCAACTAAAAAAGCGTGATTGGCGGCGCCCGATGTTGCTGGGGTGGAATGAATCGTTGAGGCGCTTCGCGGACCGGTTTCAAAAAAAGACTGGCGGCGGTTGAACCGACTGTGATCCGGGCGCAGGGAGCTTCAGCGTGAACAGCACTGACCGCGGTGATCGCACGACTCGCTGTCAGTCTCCGCTTTAGAACCCACCCAAGCGCAGGACAATTTTACCCGAGCTGTTCGGCGTGAGCCGAATCGAACCGTCGTCCAATTGCTGACAGGAACCCAACCCGGGAGCTAATTGGAGTTGATAGTTCTGCCCTGAAGCGCGGTAAGCCACACTGTTGGAAGTGACGGTCTGCACGGCAGCCTTTTGCGGTGCGCCCCCAACCATATCCCAGGCCCAGCGCAGTGGCTTGCCGCGTCCATCCACGCCGGTGCAAGTGATTTTGGTTTCACTGCAAACGATGGAAAGGGTTCCGCCACCGCGCAGCGGCTGCGTGATGCTCAAATCAGTTCGGCTCCGTTCCTCGACGACCGGCAAATTCGTCGTTGCCAGAGGTGACTGGTCACCGGCAGATGACAGTAATACCGGCCACACACCCGCTTTTTCATTTTCAATTCCCGACCAGAGCGCCCCATCCATTACCGGCAAGGTCCCATAAGCCAGAAACGTCGTCGTCAACGGGACATCGTGGGTCGGCGAAATCGCGCGTTCATCAAAGCGATGGAGATCGCGGATGTAAAACGTGCCGTTCTCCCAAAGAAAGTTGACGCGATAAAACCGGCTGTCATACCAAACGGTTTTGCGGCCTTGATGTTTCCAATCGTCAAGGGCAACCACGCAGGTGGGCGGCGTAAGTGCAAAGTGGCGACGAAACCATTCACCCGATTGGGCGAGCGTTTCGACCCGGATTTCGCCGGCTTTGGCTTGTTTGGCCAGGAGCGCGATCTGGAGGGTGAGACCGGTTTTCATCGCCTCCCAGCCAAAGGAGTTTTCTTGTCCGGCTTGGGTATAGCCAAATGCCAGTGCCGGTTGGTGGCTGAAATTATTAATGAACCACGTCACCCAGTCTGCCGAGCCGCCCGCCTGCGGATAAACCGGTTCCAGCGTCCACATGCCCGGAGCGTAGCCTTGGTAAATGGGGTCGCTGCCCAGCATCCGGAAAATCGGCACGTTAATCTGTCCCGCCTTGGTCTGGGCCGGCATGTAAGCATTGAGCCGACTGGGATAGTAAGCTTGATTCCAATAACCGCCCCAGAGTGTGTAGCCATCCGTGCCCACTTGATCTTTGCAATTGCAGGAGGCCACTATGCCATAATTTTCGGCCATGTATGCCAGAGTGACTTCATCAATGAACCACGAGCCAACAGTGCGCGGATAGCAGCCAAAGATGGCCTTGAAGTCGGCCATATAGACATCCACTAATTTGCGGCGCTCTTCGGGAGTGTAGCCCGGCGAGAAACCGACGTTGGCCGTCGAATCCCATTCATGATCATGGCCCCGCCATTTCAGTCCGGCCCTTTCCACCAGCGGTCGCGGAAGTTCCCACCACGCGGCAATCTCGTCCTTGGGTCCCAACTGCTCCTTGAATAACTTTTGGTAGCGAGGATTGATCAAGGCATCATACTGCAACGCCCACGTCGCCGGCAGGCCGGTTGGTTTGATCAACTGGATTTCCCGACGCGTCGCCTCGAAAAGAACATCTTCGGAATTAGCGAGGCGATAATCGGAATTACGGACAAAATTGTAGATGTTCACCAGGCGCGGCCCACGGGCGGGCGCCTCTCCGGCAGCCGACAGAACCCATCCGCACAACGAAAACGCTGCCAGCAAGCGGCAAGTGGCGGCGGACAGAGAAGCAAAGTTCTTCATGTAAATTCAATCATCCGGCACGTTGGCGGGGCGATATTCACGCCGCAATTAATCGCGTCATCGGTCCACACCCGGAGCCTACATGCAAATACAATTATGAATTGTATTCAGAGAGCCCGGAACAAGATGTGCCGCAAAAAAACGAAATCTGAGTTCGTTCATTTGCAGGTTTGAAAAAATACAATCGAAGGCCGCATCCGCATACCCCCCAAATATGGTAGCTCGCTCCTCACTGAAACCGGTGATGGTCGCCATGACCGGCAACCCGGGCAGAAAAACAATTGATTTGCCCGCACGACAAATGTGATTGCCGAGACAACGCGGCGGCTATTTGAGATCAAAGTTGTGTTCGCCCCTGATTTTACCGGCCTCGATGATAAGCCGGTAAGTGACGTTGGTTTCGAGTGCTTGGGGACGGGAACCGGGAACCGCCGGCTTGAGACCGCGGATGAACTGGCCGTAAAAAAAGGATTTCACCGGCACGGAGTTGGAGTCGGAAATGAGATGCCAGACCGGCAGGCTGTTATGGTTCGTTCCCAGCGCGTTCACCGGAACAACCTTGATGTCAGTCAGTTTGAGCTGCCGGTTGATGCCAAAAATCAAACCGGGCAGCGCGCCGTTTTGCGGGTTGCGCACCCGCAGGTTGCGGCTGGTATGGAATATTTTCACCGTTTGCGGCTTGAACCATTCCGTGAAAAAGGCAATGTAAACCGCAGCCAGCACGGCGGCGATTCCGATCAGACACCAGTTTTTTTTAGTCATGGCAAAATTTTATTTTGTAACGTGACGCGGTTGAAACACGTCGAACCCGGTTGTGCAGACGCATTGAGGGTGCCTTTGGTTATGGAAATCAATCAACAACAATTCATGGGCAAAGCCAGCGGAAGCGAAAACTTTCGCGTCCGGCGCGGCTTCACGCTGATTGAATTGCTGGTGGTCATCGCCATCATCGCCATTCTCGCCGCGATGCTGCTGCCGGCCTTGAGCCGGGCCAAGGAAAAGGCCAAACAAATTTCGTGTCTGAACAGTTTGCGCCAGTTCGGGCTGGCGCAGAAAATTTACTCAAGCGATTTCAGCGATCAGTTCCCCCATCGTGGCGGCTCGGCACAGCAACCAGCCCGGTGGCCGGCCCAGATGTATGACAGCTACGGCCGCAATGCGAAGATGCTTCTATGTCCCACGGAAGCCGGCGCCGGAAAAACTCCAAACTCCGACACAAATTCGCCCCTGTTCGCCGACGCCGCGCCGCGCAGTTATTTAATGAATGGCTTCAATGATTTTTACGCCCGCCGATACGGCATTGCCAGCACGGACTGGCCGGCGTTGTCAGCCGCCATTACCGCCAATCCCGGAGCCATCAAAGAGCAGGACATCCACGCCACCTCTGAAACCATCGTATTGGGCGAAAAAAAATCCAACGCCGGGGACTACTACATGGATATTTTTGAAAACGGCGGCAACGACACCACCGGCATCGCCGAACAATCTCGTCATGACAGCCGGGGCGACAGCACCCAGACCGGTGGTTCAAACTACACCTTCGCCGACGGCAGTGCGCGGTTCTTAAGATTCCCGCAGTCGTTCAGCCCGATCAATATGTGGTGTATCAGCGACGCAGACCGCACCGCCAACGCTTTTTTCTACTGAAACAACCGCCCGCCGGAGAAAATTGGATTGCTTTCCAACCTCCGCGTGGCATCTTAGGCGGCCTCAAGAGTCGGGGCGTAGCGTAGTCTGGCTAGCGCGCTTGTTTCGGGTACAAGAGGTCGTGAGTTCGAATCTCACCGCCCCGACCATTTTTCAATAGTTTTCGATTGTTCCGCCGCCTGTTTTCGCTCCGCACGTTTTACCTTGATCCGTTTTTGCGCCATCCGCAAATAAATCCGGCTCTGCTCTATTCCCAGCCAGCGTCGCCCCAATTGCTCCGCCACCACCGCCGTCGTCCCGAAACCCAGAAATGGATCCACCACCAGGGCGCCGGGATCGGATGACGACAACACGATCCGCTCGATCAACTTCACCGGCTTTTGCGCCGGGTGGCCGCATTTCTCGCTGAAATTTCGCTTTAAGCTCGGAATGCGCCAGAGGTTCGTGGCGAACCTGCCCGCCGCCAGATGCCGTTCGCGGTAGCCCTCGGCGCGATCCCAGTTGATCAAATCGTGAAATCCCCAGCGGCGCACGGCTTCCGACATGAGATGGAGAAAGGTGTGTTCACGCTTGCCCAACTGGCCGAAGCAATACAGCAACCCGTCGGGCCGCAGCACGCGCATCGCCTCATCAACCCACGTCAGCGACCACTCGATGTATCCGTCCGCATCCGGCCAATGCCGTCCCAAGTGCGCTCCAGTACCTGGAAATACGGCAGGTCGGCGATGACCAGTTGCGCGGCGGAGGCGGGAATTTTCCGCAGCGCGGCCAACGCCTCGCCACAGATCAGGCGGTTCCGTTCCATCGCGCGAGCTTGAACTGTTCGCAAAACGCCGCCAACCGAAAAAATCACTTCCGCCCGCCCGCCGCCAACGTTAGCCTGCGCGAATAAATTTAAAGTGAACGCCACCGCCGCATCCTCTCTGCTCTACGAATTGCCGACGATTCTTAAACCAATCGAACTGCCCCAACTTTTTCCCCAACCACAGCCGCTTGAAGTGGAACTCGGCTGCGGTGACGCATCGTTTCTCGTCGAATATGCGCGGCAAAATCCGGGGAAAAATTTCATCGGCGTCGAGCGTCTGCTCGGGCGCATCCAGAAACTCGATAAAAAAGGCCGGCGCACCGGGCTGACGAACACCCGCGGCGTCCGCATCGAATCGGCCTATTTTTTGAAGCACCTGCTGCCGCCGCACAGTGCGGCGGCCGTGCATATTTATTTTCCCGATCCGTGGCCGAAGAAGAAGCATCGCCGCCACCGGCTCATCGGCGACCATTTTCCCGCGCTCGCCCGCGAGGTGCTCGTAGCCGGCGGCACGGTTTTTTTGCGGACGGACGACGCGGATTATTTTAAGCAGATGAACGAGGTGTTCGACGCGGCGAAGGAATTTCAGAAGGCGAAAACGCCAGCTGAGCTGGCGGCCATCACGACCGACTTTGAGCGGGATTTCAATGCGCAGGGAATTCCGACATTGCGCGCGGCCTACCGGTTGCGCGCTTGAAGTTCACACGTCAATCACCGGTCCGTTGCCGCCGCCGGGATTTTTCGGCGGACCGGGCGGACGCTGGCGCTGGACCGTAACGCGCGAATTGCCGGTGAGAAAGTTCAAAGCCACCGAAATGACGCTGATGATGACCGCGCCCAGAAACGCATACCCAAAACTGTCCACATAAAAACTGGGCCGCATCAAAAAGCCGACGAAGTAGAGCAGCAGCGCGTTGATGACCAGCGTGAACAGTCCCAGCGTGAAAATCAGTAACGGCAGGGCGATGAGCATGAGGATCGGCCGCACGAATGCATTCAGGATGCCCAGCAGCAGCGAGGCGATCAGCAGATTTGTTAGCTTATCGTTGTAGTGAATATGCGGTTGCAGCAACAACGCCGCCACCAGCACCGCGAGGGTGTTGATGATCCAGCTTTGCAGGAAGCGCACGGCTTTTCGGGTGGACGGACTCATCTTAGAACCGTCGCAAGATGCGGCACGGACGGCGGGAAAACAAGGCACGATTTTGATGGATTCACGCTCCGGTTCCCGCCAGATTTGGCGCGGGTATGAAAACAAAACTTCTTGTTCTCCTGCTGGGCGCAGCCTTCGCAGCACAGGCGCAGAGCGTGATCGCGCCGGGTGCAAAATTGGAAAAGCTGGCCGGCAACTTTAAATTCACGGAGGGGCCGACCTGCGACGCGCAGGGAAATGTCTTTTTCACCGATCAACCGAACGACCGCATTCTCAAATGGAGCGTGAATGGAAAACTTTCCACTTTCCTCCAGCCCGCCGGGCGTGCGAACGGAATGTATTTCGCCACCGACGGCCATTTAATCGCCTGCGCGGAGGCGAAGAATGAACTCTGGTCCATCGCGCCCGACAAAACCGTGACCGTGCTCGCCACCAATTTTTCCGGCAAAATCCTCAATGGCCCCAACGATGTCTGGATCGCGCCGGGTGGTGGACTGTATTTCACCGACCCGTTTTACAAGCGCGATTGGGGCGACACCAATCTTGTGCGCGTTGACGGAGAAAATGTCTATTATCTTTCCCCCGACCGCCGGGAACTGCGACCGGTCATCACGTCTTTCAAAAAACCCAATGGCATCATCGGCTCGCCGGACGGCCGCCGGCTTTTTATCGCCGACATCCGCGCCAATAAAACCTGGCGTTATGACATTTTGCCGGATGGTTTGCTCACCAATAAAACCCTGTTCTGCGCCAAAGGTTCCGACGGGATGACGATGGACGAGGAAGGGAATCTATATCTGTGCGCCACCGGCCAGACCAATGGCGTGAGTATTTTTGACAAGAGCGGCGCGCAGATTGACCATATTGACGTGCCGGAAAAATGGTCGGCCAACGTCAGCTTCGGCGGCGCGGATCACCGGACGCTTTTCATCACCGCCAGCGAGTCGCTCTACGCCATCAAGCTGCGGGTCAAAGGCGCGAACGCGGCGAAATAAAAATCCCGCAGTCGTCAGTTCACGGAGCGCATGACCACGTTCACAGCAAAGAGGACGGCCATCATCACGCCGATGGAAAACTTGCCCACGATGCCCAACAACAGGCCCAACATCGCGCCCAAGCCGGCGTGAGCGGCTTTTTTAAATTCCTTGTCGCCCAGCATCTCAAAGAGCATCGCGCCGAGAAACGGGCCGAGGATGATTCCCGGCAGGCTGAAGAACAATCCGACAATCCCGCCGATCAGCGCGCCCAGCGCGCCCCGCCACGTCGCGCCAAATTTTTTCGCACCCAGTGCGGTAGCCAGAAAATCGAACGCGAGCGAGACAATCGTCAGCCCTACCAATACGCCCAACACCAGATTGCTGGCACTGGCGTCACCGAAATAAAGCCGATGACCGATGGCTGCCACCAGAATCAGCGGTGTGCCCGGCAACCCCGGCACGACGCTGCCAACCAGTCCCGCCAGCATCACCAGCAGCGCCAGGCTCAGACCAATCATTTCTTCCGTATTCATAAAATTAAAACTGGAGCGCCGGCATCTTGCCGGCGAGCTTCAGTTTTTTCATAAACTCGCCGGCTGGAAGCCGGTGCTCAAGTCAAGTCATGCCTGCCGGGCTTCATAAAAAACTATCTACCTCGACGCGTTTTCGTTTTCTTGTAGTTCACCGGCTTCGCTTCGGGTTTCGTGCGGTCAATCATGTGCTTAAGCTCCTTGATCTGGTCGCGAAGGAGCGCCGCTTTCTCAAACTGCAAATCTTCCGCCGCCTTCAGCATTTCGCCTTCGAGTTCGCGAATCGTCTCGGTCACATCCAAGTCAGTCGTCGTCTCGCGCAACAAGCCGACGGCCGCCGCGTGCTGATCTTCCTGCACCGCCAGGCTTTCCTCCACGGCGCGGCTGACGCTGCGGGGCGTGATGTTATGCTCAAGATTGTAAGCGATCTGCCGCTGGCGACGCGCCTCGGTAACTTTGAGAAATTTCTGGATGCTCTGCGTCATCACATCGGCGTAGAGAATGACCTCGCCGTTCAAATGCCGCGCGGCGCGACCGGCAGTCTGGATCAAGCTCGTTTCGCTGCGGAGAAAACCTTCCTTGTCCGCGTCGAGAATCGCCACGAGCGAGACCTCCGGCAAATCCAAGCCCTCGCGCAACAGATTGATGCCGACCAGCACATCGAACTCACCTTTGCGCAGGGAGCGGAGAATCTCCACGCGCTCAATCGCATCAATGTCGCTGTGCAGGTATTGCACGCGGATGCCGATTTCGCGGAGGTAATCCGTCAGTTCCTCCGCCGTGCGCTTGGTCAACGTCGTGACCAGCGTGCGTTCCTTCTGGTCGGCGCGCTTGCGGACTTCCTCCATCAGATCATCAATCTGCCCTTTGAGCGGCTTGATCGTGACTTTCGGGTCAATCAGCCCCGTAGGCCGCACGACCAACTCCGTCACCCTGCCCTGGGACCAGCCGACTTCGCGCGGCGACGGCGTGGCGCTGACGTAGATCGTTTGGTTTTGCAGCCCTTGAAATTCCAGAAAGTTCAACGGCCGGTTATCCAGCGCGCTCGGCAGACGGAAACCATGATCCACCAAAACCGTTTTGCGCGACTTGTCGCCTTCATACATCCCGCCAATCTGCGAAACGGTGACGTGCGATTCATCAATCACGAGCAGGTAATCATCCGGGAAAAAATCAAACAGCGTCGTCGGCCGCGAGCCGGGAGGACGCCTGGCAATATGACGGGAATAGTTTTCAATGCCGGAGCAGAAACCCATCTCCTCCATCATCTCCAGATCGTATTCCGTCCGCATCTTGATGCGCTGAGCCTCGAGCAATTTCCCGTCGCGTTCAAATTCAGCGATGCGAATGCCCAACTCCTCGCGGATGGCGAGGATGGCACTTTTCATTTTGTCGTTGGTGGTTACGAACTGTTTCGCGGGAAAAATCGTGTTCGCTTGGAGCGACTCAATTTTGTTGCCCGTCAGCGGCTCAAAGCGCGTGAGCTTCTCGATTTCGTCGCCAAAAAATTCCACGCGCAAACCATCCTCACGCCCGGCGGGCCAGACTTCCACCGTGTCGCCACGCACGCGAAAGTTGCCGCGCTCGAAGGCGATGTCATTGCGCGAATACTGCAGGTCCACCATGCGCGAGAGCAGTTGCTCGCGCGACAGCTCCATCCCGACGCGCACGGGAATGACCATCGCCGCGTAATCCTCCTTGCTGCCAATGCCGTAAATGCACGACACGCTGGCGATGACGATCACGTCGCGCCGCGTGAAGAGCGACGCCATTGTCGAGAGCCGCATCCGCTCGATGTCGTCGTTCACGCTGGAATCTTTTTCGATGAACGTGTCGGTGCGCGGGATGTAGGCTTCCGGCTGGTAAAAATCGAAATAGCTGACGAAGTATTCGACCGCATTGTTCGGGAAAAAGCTTTTAAATTCCGCGTAAAGCTGTGCGGCGAGCGTCTTGTTGTGCGAGATGACGAGCGTGGGTTTGTCCACATTCTTGATGACGTTGGCGACGGTGAACGTCTTGCCGGAACCGGTCACGCCCAGCAATGTCTGATGCTTGGCGCCGGTGAGAATGCCGGCGGTCAGCTTTTCAATTGCCTGCGGCTGGTCGCCGGCGGGCGCATAATCGGAAACGAGTTCAAACACGCGGGGAAAGTAGAACGACAACGCCGCAGCGTCAAACGCGGGTTCAAGATTGAATCTGTAACCGCAACGCCTAGACTGCGTCTCACCGCGCATGAATTTCTTTTTATTAACACCACGGGCTGCAGTTATGGCCATGGCGCTGTTTGTTTGCCTCACGACCCCGGCAGCGGAAACGATCCGCCCCGGCGAACTCTGGCCGGACAATCGCGGCCAGCATATCCAGGCGCACGGCGGCGGCATCCTGAAAATGGGCGACACTTATTACTGGTTCGGCGAAGACCGGGGACAGACCAACGCGCGCGGCTTGCGCTGCGTCAGTTGTTATTCCTCGACCAACCTGGTGGATTGGACGTTTCGCAATCAGGTGCTCAAGACGCGCAACCCGGAAAATTTCGGACGCGGCTGGGTGCTGGAACGGCCCAAGGTGTTTTACAACGCGAAGACAAAAAAGTTCGTGATGTATATGCACATTGACGGCCCGCTGCCGGGCCGGAGCGGCGGCTATGATCTCGCCCGCGTCGGTGTGGCCACCTGCGACACGGTGGATGGTGATTACAAATATCTCAAAAGCTTCCGTCCGCTCGGCCACGAGAGCCGCGACATCGGGCAGTTCGTGGATGACGACGGCACGGCGTATTTGATTTTTGAGGACCGGCCGTTCGGTTTTCGAATCGCCCAGCTTTCGGACGATTACCTGACCGTCGAGAAAGAGGTCTGCCTCATCGCCGAGCACATGGAAGGCGGCGCAATTGTTCATTACGACGGACTGTATTACGTCCTCGGCTCGGCGCTGACCGGCTGGAATCCCAACCCGAACAAATACGCCACCGCGAGATCGCTCGCCGGGCCGTGGTCGGAATTCAAGGACATCGCGCCGCCGGAAAAAAACACCTACGGCGCGCAATCCACGATGATGCTCAAAATCACCGGCACGAAAACGAACTG